>LNFM01011786.1_pt1 | contig 11760 bp, 13 predicted proteins | sample 596031 | NCBI WGS metagenome assembly LNFM01 (sample SAMN04254537, study PRJNA301005) | activated carbon metagenome | isolation source: dual media filters at the Ann Arbor, Michigan drinking water treatment plant | place: USA: Ann Arbor | reverse complement strand
GGCGTCGGCGTCTGCTGCGTCCAGCTCGCCAAGCTCGCGGGCGCCTATGTCATCGCCGCGGCCGGCAGCGTCGAGAAGGGCGAGAGGCTGAAGGAGATCGGCGCCGACGAGATCATCCTCTACACCGAGGAGGACTTCCAGAAGGCCATCTACGCGCGCCACGGCAAGCCCACCCGCCGCGGCGGCGACAACAGCCAGGGCGTCGACGTGGTCGTCAACTACACCGGCGGCGACACCTGGGTGAAGTCGCTGAAGGTGCTGAAGGTCGGCGGCCGCCTGCTGACCTGCGGCGCGACCGCCGGGTTCGACCCGACGGAGGACATCCGCTTCATCTGGACCTTCGAGCTGAAGATCCTCGGCTCCAACGGCTGGGCCCGCACCGACATCGAGACGCTCTTCGACCTGGTCGGCTCCGGCAAGCTCAAGGCGGTGATCGACCGGACCTTCCCGCTGGAGAGGGCGGGCGACGCGCTCGCCGTGATCGAGGACCGCAAGGTCATCGGCAAGGTCGTGGTGACGCCATGAGCACCCCGACGCTTCCGCTCACCGCCGCGCAGATGCAGGCGAAGTTCGACGCCTCGCCCTTCATCGCCTTCATGGGCCTGCAGGTCATCGAGGCCGACCCGGCCAACGAGGAGATCACCGTCCGCGCGCCGTTCCGCCCCGAATTCGAGCGGGGCGGCGGAACCGGCCAGTGGCATGGCGGCCCACTCGCCTCGGTCATCGACACGGTGGGCGACTTCGCCCTCGTCATGCTGATCGGGCAGGGGCTGCCGACCATCAACTTCCGGGTCGACTACCTGCGGCCCGCGGTCAACACGGCGCTGATCGTGAAGGCGAAGGTCCGCCGCAACGGCCGCAGCGTCGGCGTCTCCGACGTCGACGTCTTCGACGAGCGCGGCGCGCTGCTCGCCATCGGGCGCGCAACCTATTCGACACAAACGACAAAATAGCGGGACGGACAATCGATCGGGACGTGCCGGCCGCCGGTCGGCACGTGGGAATTGCGAACACGGACGGAGTGACGTGATGGATACGATTTCGCGACGCGATCTTCTGGCCGGCGCCGCAGGCCTGGCCCTGACCTCCGCCATCGGCGGGACCGCCTCCGGGCAGGCCGCCCGGACGCCGAAGCGCGGCGGCACGCTGGTCGGCAGCTGGGGCGGCTTCGAGCCGCAGGCGCTCTTCGTTCCGCCGGGCGGCGGGTCGAGCCCGAACATGACCTCGACCAAGGTGCTGGAACGCCTGATCCGCCTCGACGAGGACCTGCAGTTCCGGCCCGTGCTGGCGCTGTCGGTAACGCCGGCCGCCGACTTCCGCAGCTACACGATCAAGCTCAGGCCCAACGTCAAATGGCACGATGGCGCCGACTTCACCGCCGACGACGTCGTCTTCAACGCCATGGACTACTGGAAGCCGATCTCCTCGGGCGGCGCGCTGAACGCGCTCGTCTCGGCGGAGGCGGTCGACAAGGAGACGGTGGTCCTGAAGTTCAACGCCACGGTCCCCGACTTCTTCCTGAAGTCGATCCTCGCCGGCCGCACCGTCACCATCCCCAAGCACATCTATGCCGGCAAGGAGATGATGACCAACCCGGCGAACAACCTGCCGATCGGCACCGGTCCCTTCAAGGTGAGGGAATGGGTGCGCGGCAGCCACGTGGAGTACGTCCGCAACGAAAACTACTGGGATCCCCAGCTTCCCTACGTGGACAAGCTCGTGATCCGCTGGTGGCGCGACCCGGCGTCCAGGTCCGCGGCCTTCGAGGCCGGGCAGCTCGACTTCGCGGTCTTCAACCCGATCCCCGCGCCGGACGTGAAGCGCCTGGTCGACACCCGTCGTTTCACCGCCGTCACCGAGGGTTACAAGAACACCGCCTGGGCGCTGACGACCTATTTCAACACCCAGCGCGAGATCTTCAAGCGCGCGGACGTCCGCAGGGCCCTGCTCCACGCCGTCGACCGGGAGTTCATCTCCGACACGATCTATTTCGGCCGCGCCAAGCCGGCGACGGGCCACATTCCCAGCAGCAACTCGCTGTTCTACTTCAAGGACCTGCCGACCTATTCCTTCGACCCCGACAAGGCGGGCAAGCTGCTGGACGCCGCCGGCTATCCGATCCGCAACGGCAGCCGCTTCACCATGAACATCGTTTCGGCCGGCTGGTTCGAGGAGAACGTCAAGGCCGGCCAGTACCTGCGCCAGGCCTTCGAGGACATCGGCATCAAGGTGGACCTCGCGATTCCGGACCGCGCCACCTCGCTGAAGCGCATCTACACCGACTACGAGTTCGACATGGCGATCTCGAACAATTCGGGGCCGCTCGAGCTCGCACCGCAATGGACGCAGTCCTACACGACCTCGGGCATCGTGAAGGGTGCCGCCTTCCGCAACGCCAGCCGCTATTCCAACCCGGCCCTCGACAAGCTGGTCGACCAGTATCTGGTCGAGACCGACCCGAAAAAGCGGCAGGCGCTGGCGCGCGAGTTCCAGCTGATCCTCGCCACCGAGGCGCCGGTGACCTCGCTCGTCGAGATCGTCTCGGCCACCGTCGCCCGCTCCGACGTCAGGGTCGCCGCAAACTACGCCGACGTCCTCGGCGAGAGCTGGGCGCATATCTGGCTCGACCGCTGACGGGAGCCGGGTCGATGCTGCGTATCCTGTTCCGACGGCTCGTCCAGATCATCCCCCTGATCCTGGGCGTCATCATCATGAATTTCGGGCTGATCCAGCTTGCGCCGGGCAGCTTCCTGGACGTGATGACCGCCGAGCAGCAGATCAGCGATCCCGCCATGATCGAGCGGATGCGCATCCTCTACGGTATGGACCAGCCGGCGGCGGTGCAGCTTTTGAAGTACATCTGGTCGGTGGTGACGCTGGATTTCGGCTACAGCTACCGCCAGAACGCCCCGGTGCTGACGGTGATCATGCAGCACCTGCCGGCGACCGCCCTGCTGATGCTGGCGGCGATCGCCGTCGCGCTCCTCGTCGGCGTGGTGGCCGGCGTCGTCGCGGCGGTGAAGGTCAACACGATCTGGGACAACCTGATCTCCCTCATCGCCGTCTTCTTCTTCGCCGCGCCGACCTTCTGGCTCGGCATCATGCTCACCATCCTGTTCTCGGTGAAGCTCGGATGGCTGCCGGTGGGCGGCATGCGGACGGTGGGAACGGAGTTCGGCGCCATCGCGGCGACCTTCGACATCGCCCGACACCTGCTGCTGCCGGCGGTGTCGCTCGGGCTGTTCTACGCCGCGACCTATGCGCGGGTGATGCGGGCCTCGATGCTGGAGGTCTACAAGTCCGACTTCGTGCGCACCGCCCGATCCAAGGGGCTCCCCGGCTTCCAGGTCGTGGTCATCCACGTGCTGCGCAACGCGCTGCTGCCGGTCGTGACGCTGCTCGGCCTGCAGCTCGGCACGGTGCTGGGCGGCAGCGTCGTCATCGAGACCGTCTTCAGCTGGCCGGGCATCGGCAGCCTCATGCTCGATAGCGTGATGAGCCGCAACTACCCGGTCGTTCTCGGCGTGCTCGTCATGTCCTCGGTGGTGGTCGCGGTCGCCAATGCGGCGGTCGACATCGCCTATTTCAAGCTCGATCCGCGCATCAGCGCCCGCTAGCCGGAGAAGTACCCTTCATGCTCACCTTCTGGACCTTCGCCCGGAAGTTCGCGCGCAACAGGGCGGCGCTGCTCGGCCTCCTGGTGATCGTGGCGGTCGTGGTGGTGGCCGCCATGGCGCCGGTCTGGTTTCCGCGCAATCCGCTGCGCATCGTCGGCCGGCCGGAAATCTGGCCCTTCGTCAATCCGCGCTTTCCCCTCGGTACCGACTCGCTCGGCCGCGACATCGCCGCGATGATCGCCCACGGCGCCCGCACGACGCTGATGATCGGCATCTTCGCCAGCCTGACCGCCAGCCTGATCGGCATCACCGTCGGCTCCACCGCCGCCTATTTCGGCGGCTGGGTGGACGAGGTGTTCATGCGCATCGCCGAGCTGTTCCAGACCATCCCGAACATCATCTTCGTGCTGACGATCGTCTCGATCCTCGGCCAGACCATCACCAACATCACCATCGCGGTCGGCATCGTCACCTGGACGCCGATCGCCCGGCTGACGCGGGCCGAGTTCCTGTCGCTCCGCGACCGGGAATTCGTCCAGGCCTGCCGCGCCATCGGCATGCGCGACCTGAGCATCATGGTCCGGCAGATCCTGCCCAACGCGCTGCCGCCGGTCATCATCCTCTCCTCGCTGGTGGTCGCCAGCGCCATCCTGTTCGAGTCCGCGGTGTCGTTCCTCGGCCTCGGCGATCCCAACGTCGCCAGCTGGGGCGGTCTCATCGGCGACGGCCGCACGCTGATCCGCAGCTCCTGGTACATCTGCGCCGTCCCCGGCATCGCCATCATGGCGACCGTGCTGGCGCTGAATCTCGTCGGCGACGGGCTGAACGACGCCCTCAATCCGAAACTGAACGAAGGCTGATCCCCCGGCGCCGCCGGGCCTGAACGACGCATGAGATGAGGAGGGCGCCATGCCGCGCTGGAACAACCTGGGTGATCTCGTCGACCGCTCGCTCGACATGGAGAGGGTGGCCGTGGTGGACCTGCGCGAGCCGGCAACGCCGCGCAGCTACACCCACCGCGACATCGACCGCCTCGCGAACGGGGTGGCGCGGTTCCTCACCGAGCGCGGGCTCGCGCGCGGGGCCGCCGTGGCGATCATGGCGCTCAACCGGGCCGAGTACATCGCCGCCTATTTCGGCATCATGCGCGCCGGCTTCGTCGCCGTGCCGATCAACACCAAGCTGGCGCAGGACACGATCGACTACGTCTTCGAGGATTCGAAGATCGTCCTCGCCTTCACCGACGGTACCCGCCGGTCCATGGTCCCGGCCGGCGTGCCGCTGGTCGACTTCGACGATGCAGGGCCGGAGGGCTTCGCCGCCCGCATCGTCCCGGGCGACTTCGAGACGGTGCGGGTGGAGCCGGACGAGACCGGGCAGATCCTCTACACCTCCGGCTCGACCGGCCGGCCGAAGGGCGTGCCACTGACCCATTTCGGCCAGCTCTGGGCGCTGGAACAGGCGACTGCCGCCGTCGAGCGCGAGGCGGAGCGCACCCTCATCGCCCAGCCGCTCTTCCACATGAACGGCCTGTTCCAGAGCAAGGTCGGCTTCGCCACCAACAACCAGCTCATCTACATGCCGGGCTTCGAGACCCGCGCCTATATCGACGCGCTGGAGCGCTACCGCGTCACCAACCTGATGGCGGTGCCGACCATGCTGGCGCGCGTCGCCAAGGACACCGAGGCGCTGGCGGGGCGCGACTTCTCGGCGCTGCGCCGGGTGCGCATGGGCTCCGCTCCGGTGACGCTCGCCCTGATCGAGAAGCTGAAGGACCTGTTCAAGGTGCCGGTCGCCAACGGCTTCGGGACGACCGAGGCCGGCCCCGCCGTGTTCGGACCCCATCCGGGCGGGATCGAGACCCCGCCGCTCTCCGTCGGCTACCCGCTCGCGACCGCCGAGGTGAAGCTCGTCGACGGGCCTGACGAGAACGAGGGCGTGCTGCTGATGCGCAATCCGGCGGTCATGCCGGGCTACCTCAACCTGCCGGCCAAGAGCCGCGAGGTGTTGGACGAGGGCTGGTACCGCTCGGGCGACGTGTTCCGGCGCGACGAGGCCGGGTTCTACTACTTCGTGGGTCGGGCCGACGACATGTTCGTCTGCTCCGGCGAGAACATCTATCCGGGCGAGGTGGAGAAGCTCCTCGAGCGCCATCCGCAGATCCAGCAGGCGGCCGTCGTGCCGCTGCCCGACGAGGAGCGGGGCCAGGTGCCCGTCGCCTTCATCGTCAGGCGGCAGGACGGGTCCATCGACGTCGACGCCGTCAAGCGCTTCACCATCGACAACGGCCCCGCCTACCAGCATCCGCGGCGGATCGAGTTCGTCTCCGACCTGCCCTGGGCGGGGACCAACAAGATCGACAGGAAGGCGCTGATCGAGCGCGCGCGGCAGCTGGAAAGCGCCAAGGGCTGGTCGATCTGATGGGCGCCGGGGCAGGACTGTCCGGCAAGCTCGCCGTCGTCACCGGCGCGAGCCGCGGCATCGGCCGGGCCATTGCGCTGCGCCTCGCCGCGGACGGCGCCGAGGTGGCGGTGCACTACAATGCCGGCGCGGAAGCGGCGGCTGCCGTCGTCGCTGCGATCGCGGGCGCCGGCGGCCGCGCCTTCGCGCTCCAGGCCGACCTCGGCGCGCCGGACGGGGTCGACGCCCTGGTGGCGGGGCTCGGCTCCCGCGCCGTCGACATCCTCGTCAACAATGCGGGGATCAGTCCCAAGCTGACCTTCGGCCAGGCGTCCCCGGCCGACTTCGACCTGGTCATCGGCGTGAACCTGCGGGCGCCGTTCTTCATCGTCCAGGGACTGCTGGCGAACCTGCGCGACGGGGGCCGCGTCATCAACATCTCCTCGATGGGCACGCGCGCCGTCTATCCCGCCATGGCGGTCTATGCGCCGGCCAAGGCCGGGCTGGAGGCGCTGACGAGGATCCTCGCCGTCGAGCTCGGCAAGCGGGGGATCACGGTCAACGCCGTCTCCCCAGGCGCCACCGCCACCGACATGAACGAACGGGCGCGCGATCCCGTCATCGCGGCGCAGATCGCCCAGACGGTGGCGCTCGGCCGGGTCGGCCAGCCCGAGGACATCGCCGACATCGTCGGCCTGCTCGCTTCCGAGGACGGCCGCTGGATCACCGGCCAGGTCATCGATGCGAGCGGCGGCCAGCGGCTCTAGGCGGGGGTTTCGGCCTCACTTGCGCACGACGTAGCTCGTCGGCACGGCGGTCGTGTACTTCATCTCCTCCATGGCCACGGACGAGCTGAGGTCGGAGAATTCGAGGCTGGAGATCAGGCGCTTGTAGACCGCGTCGTAGGTCTCGACGTCGGGCACGACGATGCGCAGGAGATAGTCGGTCTCTCCCGTCAGCCGCCAGGCCTCGACGATCTCCTGGGTGGTCGAGACGAGCCGCCGGAAGGCGTCGAGCCATTCCATCGCGTGCCGCGGCGCCTTGACCCCGACGAAGATGCTCATCGGCACGTTGGCCTTGCGCCGGTCGATCAGGACGACGCGCTTCCGGATGACGCCGTCCTCCTCCATTTTCTTGATGCGCCGCCAACAGGGCGTGGGGCTGAGCGCCACCCGTTCGGCGATGGCGGCGATGGGTTGAGTGGCATCAGCCTGCAGAATGTCCAGAATCTTGCAATCGATAGCATCCATTTGCATGAACCATCGCGCCGGAGGAACGGATGGCTCGTCCTACGCAAGGGTGGTGCCATGACATGTCTCACGGCGACATGCCTGCCGCCCTGCCGGTGCCGGGTGCCGCCGGAGCTCCTTTCCGCCGCGTGGACCGCTCCGCGGCACGGCCGGCGCCTCGACCCGCGTGCCTTCAGACCGGGCGGTCCGGCGGGGACGAGGGCGGAAGATCGAGATCGAGGAGGGCCGAGCTCAGCCCCTTGCCGTGAGCGTCGAGGGCCAGCGAGCGGGTGACGCCGCCCCCGAGGCTGCCTGTGACGACGAAGTTCAGCGCACCGACCAGCGGCAGCTCGTAGCGGGTGACCGAGCCGGCGCCGATGCCGGCAAAGAGGGCCGCCACGCGCTCGGCGGTGACGTGGCGGACGAGGAGGGGGTAGTCGGCCTCGCGGTGGGCGATGACCGAGATGGTCGAGACGTTGCCCTTGTCGCCGGTGCGGGAGTGAGCGATGTCGCGCAGCTTCATGAGGGTCAGGCCTCGAACAGGGTGAGCTGCGGGACGACGAGGTGCTCCGGCACGAGGGCCGAGGCGATGGCGACGACCTGGCGCACCGCCTTCCAGCTGCCGCCGCCGCCCGCGGGCCCGTTGGTGTAGAGGGCCTCGACCTCGGCGCCGATCGCCGCCGCCGCCTCTGCGGTCCCCGTGCGGCCCGCCACCCGGATGCGCACCTCGTAGGGCGCTCCGCCCTGCGCGATCTCGGCGCCGTGGAGGGCATCGACGCCGATCAGGTCGAAGCGTGTCTCCTCCATCGGCACGGCGGTGAGCGCGAGGCGCTCGCGGACGATGGCGAGGGCGAGGCGCCCGCGTTCCACGGCGCCGGGGCCGGCATAGGACATCTGCCCCTCGCCGATGAAGCCGTCGCCGTAGCCGACGGACACCTTGAGGAGCCCGGTGCGGGGGGCGCCGGTTCCACCGGAGACGGCGACCCGGTCTGGACCGACGGCGCTCACCGAAACGCCCGTGAAATCGGCGACCACGTCGGGCTGGAAATAGCGGGCGGGGTTCTCGATCTCGTAGAGCAGCTGCTCCTTGACGGTGGCCGGCGTCACCGCGCCACCGGTCCCGTCGAGCTTGGTGACGACGAGGTCGCCGGTCTCCGCCACCTCGCCGATGGGAAAGCCGAGACGGGCGAGGCCGGCGACGTCCTTGACGCCGGGATCGGCGAAATAGCCGCCGGTGATCTGGCCGGCACATTCGAGGAGGTGGCCGACGAGGACGCCCTTGCCGAGGCTGTCCCAGTCGTCGGCCCGCCAGCCGAATTCATGAACGAGCGGCCCCAGGAACAGGGAGGGGTCGGCGGCGCGGCCGGTGATCACCACGTCGGCGCCGGCGGCGAGGGCCTCGGCGATGGGGCCTGCGCCGACATAGGCATTGGCCGAGATGAGCCGGTTGCCGAGGCCCGCCACGGTTCCGCCCTCGTCGAGGGCGGCGTCGGTGCCCCTCAGGCGGTCGACGATGTCGTCGCCGGTGACGGCGGCGACCTTCAGGCCGGCGAGGCCGAGGTCGCGGGCGATGTCGCGGACCTTCTGCGCGGCGGCGAGGGGGTTGGCGGCGCCCATGTTGCTGACGATGCGGGTTCCCGCCCTCCGGCAGGCGGGCAGGACCGCCCGCATCCGCCGCTCGAGGAGACCGTCGTAGCCGGCCGCCGGGTCGGCGAGGCGCGCCATCTGGGCCAGCGCGATGGTGCGCTCGGCGAGGCATTCGAAGACGAGGTAGTCCAGCCGGCCGCGTTCGGCGAGCTCGACCGCGGGCTCGATCCGATCCCCCGCAAAGCCTGCACCCGCACCGATTCTGATCTGTCGCATGGGCGCCATGGTCGTCCGTGACGGCCGAGCCGACAACCCGCCATGATGGGGAGGGCCGCCGCGTCCGTCTGTGCCGGTCTCCGGTTCGCTGGTCATCGCCGCAGGAACGCCGCGGTGACGGGATCGCCAGGGGGCATGGAAGGGGGGCTTGCCAACGGACGAAAATGAGAACATAATGAGAACAAATGGGAGAGGTGCGATGAGCGCAGCACGTGGCATGGCGAATGCGGACTGTCCCGAGATGGTGGACGCGGAGGTCGAGGCGGTCCTCGCGGAATTCGACGGCGACGTCCGGCGGGCGATCCGCGCCCTGCTCGACGACATCGCCGCCCTGGCCGAGGACAGGGCCGGCGGCCGGAATTTCCTCAAGGCCTACGGCCATCTCGAACTCGTGCGGTGAGGTGAGGCCAAAGGCAGGCGGGCTTGAAGTTTCCTTAGCGTCAGGCGAGCCTGTGGCCGCGCCGCGCCGGAGAGGGTCTGGGATGACGATCATGGTCACGACATCGGGAGCCGGTTTCCGTTGCAGGCTCGCCCTTCTGCTGCTGGCGGTGTCCCTGCTCGCCTTCGGCGGCGCGGGTAGCGCCACGGCCCAGCCCGCGCGATCGCCCGCCGACCAGGCGAGGGCCTTTCTCGAAGACCATTTCGCCGCCGAGCAGCAGCCGCCGCGGCGCCGGGCGCGGCCCTTCGAGGGCTGGATGACCTCGCGCTTCGCCGGCCTGTGGAACCGCGCCAAGGCGCGCGGCCAGCGGGAGGAGACGCCGTTCCCGGAGGCGGATCCGATCCTCAACGCCCAGGATTCCGAGCGGCCGGGGGACATCCGCATCGAGGAGGTCGCCGGCACGCCCGACCGGCCGACCGTCCGGGTGTCCTTCCGGGTCTTCGCCGGGGACGCCACCCGCACGACCCAGATCCTCGTCTTCGCCGAGGACCGCAACGAATGGCGCCTCTTCGACGTGCTCACTCCGCAGGACGGGCAGCCGCCGGCGAGCCTCAGGCAGCAGGTGGAGCGCTTCGTCGCGACGGGTCGCTAGGGCCGAAGCGCCGGCCGCGGGTTGAACCTTCCCGCCGCGGACCGCAACCCATGAAGGAGGCGCAACGGCGCCTTCCGGCAAGGGAGCATCCGCGATGACACCGTCACAGCCGACCGCCAGTGCCTCTCCCGCATCCATCCCGATGGCGCTCGCCCGTGGCGCCGCAACGCCCGCCCGCCCGCCGCGGCCGGGCCTCTCCGGGCCACAGGGCGGCTGGGCCCGCGCCTTCCTGCGCGAGGGCCTCTGAGGCGCCTGTCGACGGCGGGACGGATGCCGTCAGCGGTGACCGTTGCCGGGAATGACGGGCTGGGCGCAGTTGCGATGGCCCGCCTCGATGCAGGCCAGGACGCGGGAACTCGCCCTGAGTTCGGACATCACGTGGTAGGTGGCGAGGCCGAGACAGAGGACGACCGCGGCGGCGACGACGTTCTGGCGCGTGCGCACCCGCTCGTCCCAGGCGTTGAAGCCCGGTCGTTCCGGCTCCTGCCGCTGGTGCTCGACGCTCCAGGTCGGGGCCCTGCGGAACAGCGCCGGCCTGGGGTCCGGCTGCCTCTCACCACCATCCATCGGCTCATGTCCTCGCCGCGAAGGGAACCCGGCGGCCCCCTCGGGGTTCCCGCAGTCCGGCCGCGATGATAGCCGCATTCGGTAACGGCGTCGAACGGCATCGGCATCAGCATCGAACGGAGTCCGGTGGCACCGGCGGCAAACTGTCCTGCGCAGGGCGAGAGCGCGGTATGGGCCCGACTGGGCCGGACCCGCCGCGGGATGGTGGCGCGTCGCTATGGATGGCGCGCGGGGAGGGCGTGCGGCAGGGCGACCGGGAATGTCGGCGACCCGCCTTCTGGGCTTGCCGGACCCGGGACGATTCCGCAGTCTGGCGAATGACGTTACGGCATGGCATTGATCGCTCTGCCAATGCCCCGGAGGCCGAGATCCGTTCCGTTCGCAAGCGACGTACCTACCTTCTGGCAGGCTATGAGCCCTTGCCGGCGAGCGCGCACCATCATCGGTTCGCGCGCGAGATCGGCCGTTTCGAGAAGACCTGGTCGCTTGCCGCCCACGTCGGCCAGCCCGTCGACCTGCCGGATGCGCCGGTTACGTCCTGGCCTGTCGTCCTGTCCGGTCCGGACTTCACCGTCGAGACCGATGTCCGCCTGCTGCGCTGGGACGATATCGTGGCAGACGACATGGGCCTGCCGGTGTGGAAGCGGCTGTGGCGCTATCTCGTCGCGGCCAGTGACATCATGCTGTCGGGAACCTTCCTCAGCTATGCCCGTGCCTATTGGCGCTACGCGCTCTTTGCCGCCTATCCCAAGGCGCTGTTGGCCGTCTTCTTCGCCCTCGCCTGCTTGGTCCCTGCACTTCCCGGCCTGTTCGGACCGCCGCTGCCGGGCGGGCTGCACCTCCTGGCCGGGCTCGTACTCTTCGCCGGGCTGGTGGCGGCTGCGGGGTCGCGCCTGCACCTGACCTACATGCTGAGCCACTGGATCTTTGCGCGCGACATGATCCTCCGGCGGCGGCCGGTGATCGAGCGGCGTGCCGAGGCCTTCGCCCGCGAAATCGCCGCGGGCCTTGCGGCGGGCGACGTCGACGAGGTGGTCATCGTCGCCCATAGCC
>LNFM01011784.1_pt1 | contig 11761 bp, 9 predicted proteins | sample 596031 | NCBI WGS metagenome assembly LNFM01 (sample SAMN04254537, study PRJNA301005) | activated carbon metagenome | isolation source: dual media filters at the Ann Arbor, Michigan drinking water treatment plant | place: USA: Ann Arbor | reverse complement strand
GATTTCCAGTCTCTCAAACTCGGTCCGGGTGGACACCAACAACCTATTGAAACTTCACAGCTAGTCAGCCCAAGATCGTCGATATATCAACCACTTGCGACGTTTGCCATCTTGGATTTCAGTGTCGCTCAGGCACAGTCTAGGCACAGTGCCGTGACCTCTGGACCAGTTTGGAATGCGGCTTGGTTCGGGTCCGAATGTGGGTCTGGCCACCGCAGAGCGGTCACCGGATGAGCACCTGCATGGGTTTCGGCTGCGGTAACACCCGCAGGTCATGTCCCATCGCACCAGGATGTCTGACAGCACCGATAAGCTTGGGTGCAAGAATCGAGTGGTGCCGCGTCGCCCTGTCATCGCCACTGCCGTCCTTGCTGTTGTTCTTCTCGCCGCCCTTGCCGCTTGGTGGGTGGCGCGCGTACCGTTGGTGCCTGCGGTAGGCGCCCGTATGGCACCGCTGGTGCGTACCCTGCAGTTCTCGGCCCGCGTGGCCACCGCATCGCGTGTCGAACTGGGCAGTACGCTCACCGGGCGCGTGCTAGCGGTCGCCGTAGCCGAAGGTGCGCAGGTCAAGGCGGGCGATGTGCTCGTGCGGCTCGAGAGCGACGAGTTGCGGGCCGCGCTGGCGCAAAGCCAAGCCAGCGAGCGCCAGGCCGCAGCGCGCCTGGCAGGCTTGCGCAGCACCGGGCGCAGCGCGGCGCAGGCCGGCGTGGCGCAGGCAGAGTCGGTGCGGGTCGCCGCGCAGGCCGAACTGCAACGCACGCTGGATCTCGAGGCCAAGGGCTTCCTCAGCGAGGCCCGTCTCGACGAGGCGCGCCGTGCGGTCGCGGTGGCGCAGGCTCAACTGGACGCCGCCCGCGCCCAGAGCGCCGCCAATGCCGAGCCAGGTACCGACGTCGCCCAGGCACGGGCGCAGCTGGCGCTAGCCAGCGCGGCCCGCGCTGCCGCCGAGGCCCGCCTGGCTGAGGCCGTGCTCACCGCACCGGCAGATGCACGTATCCTATCTCGCCTTGTCGAGCCCGGCCAGATCGTGCAGCCCGGCCGCGCCTTGCTCGGTCTGGCACTGGCCGGACCGCTGCAGCTCGTGGCGCAGGTGGACGAGCGCTACCTAGGGCAGTTGCAGCCCGGTCAGCCAGCCGGCGTGCTGGCCGACGCCTACCCGACGCAGCGGTTCACGGCCCGCGTGCTGTCCATCTCGCCCTTGGTCGACGCGCAGCGGGGCGCGGTCGAGGTCAAGTTCTCGCTGCCGCTGCCCGCGCCGGCATTCCTGCGCGAGGACATGACCCTGTCGGTCGAGGTCGAAACCGCGCGCCGCGAGCAGACATTGGTGGTGCCGGCCGACGCTTTGCGCGGCGACGAGTCGACAGGCACCAGCGTCTGGCTCGCGCGCGACGGGCGCGTCCAGGCGCGCCAGGTGCGCCTGGGGCTGCGCACGCTCGACGCCGCCGAGATCCTCGACGGCCTGAACGCGGGCGAGCTGGTGCTGATCGGACCGGCGCCGCCCCCTGGACAGCGCGTGCGTGTCGACACCGATGCCGCAGCGCCGGCCCGGGCCGACAGCGGCAAGAAGGAAGACGCCGGCGCCGCGCTGACCGGCGCGATGGGCCGCTGAAGGCGCACCGGCGATGCTGGGATTTGAAAGCCGCGTCGCCACGCGTTTCCTGCGCGAAGGACGCATGCAGACCTTGCTGATCATCGTCGGCGTGGCCGCGGGCGTGGCCGTCGTCGCCTACATCTCGGCGCTGATCACCGGGCTGCAGCGCAACACCATCGAGAAGACCCTGGGCGCCCAGGCGCACCTGACGCTGAGCCCGCGCGACGACAGGGTGCTGCCCGCCCGTGCGCCGGCCAGCGCCGGCACAACCGAGCTGGTGCAGACGCAGCCGCGCGCGCAGCGCCCGCGCTCCATTGGTAACTGGCAGCTGCTGGTACCACTTCTCGAAGCCATGCCGGAGGTGGCCGCGGTCTCGCCGATGGTGGAGGCCGCCGGCCTGGCTGTACGCGGCGAAGCGTCCAAGGCCATTGCCCTGGTAGGCGTGGAACTTGACCGCTACGACCGCATCGTCAGCCTGCGTTCCAAGGTTGTCGACGGCACGGCGCGGCTGGGGCCGGGCGAGGGCATTATTGGTCGCGAACTGGCCGACGACCTCGGTGTGCGCGTGGGTGACCGCGTGGGCATCGTCACCGGCGGTATCAACGACTCGTTGCGCGTCACGGCGCTAGTCGACCTGGGCGTGCGCGAACTCAACCGGCGCACCGTGATCGTGCCGCTGCGTACGGCGCAGAGCCTGGTCGGGCTGCCCGGCGGCGCCACCAGCCTGGACCTGACGCTGGGGGACATCTGGTCAGCGGAGGCGCTGGCCGACGACTTGGCCGCGCGCTGGCCCTACAAGGCCGAGAGCTGGCAGCAGGCCAACGCGCAACTGGTGTCGGCGCTGAACGCGCAATCGGTGAGCACGGCGCTGATCCGCGGCGTGGTGCTGGTCGTCGTCGTGCTGGGCATTGCCAGCGTGCTGGTGGTGTCTGTCGTGCAGAAGCGGCGCGAGATCGGCATCCTGCGCGCCATGGGCGCCACGCAAGGCCAGGTGCTGCGCATCTTCCTGCTGCAAGGCGCCATCGTCGGCGCGCTGGGATCGGTGCTGGGCGTGCTGCTGGCGGTGCTGTTGATCTGGGCCTTCACCTACTTCGTGCGCGGGTCTGACGGGCTGCCGCTGTTCAACATCACGCTGTCGCCGATGCTGGCCGTGCGCACGGCCGCCATCGCCACCGTGTGCGGCGTGCTCGCCGCAGTAGCTCCGGCGCGGCGCGCGGCGCAGCTCGACCCGGCGCAAGCCATCCGCATGTAACTGCCGCGGCATGAACGAAGCGGTCAACTCCTCTGCCCCGCTGATCGCGCTGGACGGCATCCGCAAGACCTACAACGCCGGCCTGCCCAACGAGGCCGAGGTGCTGCATGGTGTCTCGTTCAGCATCGGGCACGGCGAGTTCGTCGCGCTGATCGGCCCCTCGGGCTCGGGCAAGAGCACGCTGCTCAACATCGTGGGCCTACTGGAGCGTGCCAGCGGCGGCAGCTACCGCGTCGAGGGCGCCGAGATGGCGGGCCTGGACGACGCCGCGCTGACCCTGCGCCGACGCACAACCCTGGGCTTCGTGTTCCAGTTCCACCACCTTCTGCCGGCCTTCAGCGCGCTCGAGAACGTCACCCTGCCAGCGCTGATGCGCGAGGGCCGCGTCACGCTGGCACAGCGCGAGCGTGCGCGGGCCGTGCTCGCCGCCGTCGGCCTAGCGGACGCGATGGGTAAGCGCCCGAGCGAGTTGTCCGGTGGCATGCAACAGCGCGTGGCGATTGCGCGCGCACTTGTGCTCGAGCCGCCGCTGGTGCTGGCCGACGAACCCACCGGCAATCTGGACACCGCCTCGTCCGACGACGTCTTCGCGCTGATGAGACGCATGCACGCCGAACTCAACACCTCCTTCCTGGTTGTAACGCACGACCCACGTCTGGCCGCACGCTGTGACCGCGTGCTCGAACTCGTGGACGGGCGACTCGTACATGACGGTGCGTCAGTGCCCGCTGGGTAGGGGCGGAAACGTCGACAGCGGCCGGCCGCGATCGACAGCAGATGGCCGACAGTGTGAGTACAAGGAGAAGGCAGGAAGCTGACTTTCGATGCACCAGCCAGAGCCGGCCAAGGTCAGGTGTCGGCGAGGTCCGCGAACTGGCGCTGCCGGCCACTTCTGGTGGCCCGTGCGATCAGAAAATCGCGACGCCCGGTCGAACGCCGCCATTCTCCAAAGCTGTAGCACACGGGCATCTACCCGCCGCCTGGGGCAGCATGTGCAGGCGGCCAGTCAGCGCCTGGCGGGGGTGCCTGACACGGCGCTGGCGGAGCAGGTGGGGCGCGGTGTGAAAAACTCGCTACTCATCACACCGAACCCACCCCCACACCATGATGGAATGGATTTCCCAGGTCTCTGAATGGCTCCAGACTTGGCTGAGCCCGAGCACCGGCCTCTGGGGCCTGTTCTTCTCTGCTTTTCTGTCGGCCACCGTGCTGCCCGGCAGCAGCGAAGTGGTGATGACGGCCCTGGTCACGGCCTACCCCGAGTTGGTCTGGACGGCGCTGCTCGTGGCCACCTGCGGCAATCTCACCGGCGCGGCGCTCACCTTCGGCATGGGCCTGGCCGGGCGCCAGGGCTATGAACGCTTCCAGCGCGTGCGCGTGCTCGTGGACGAAGACAAACCGCTCATCCAGAAACTGCGCCGTCTCGGCCCGCCGGCGCTAGTGCTGTCCATCCTGCCGCTGGTGGGCGACGCCCTGGTGCTGGCCGCCGGCTGGTTCCGCATGCCCTTCTGGCAATGCATGTTGTGGATTGCCTTGGGCAAAGGCAGCCGCTACCTGCTGCTGGTGCTGGGCCTCAAGGGCCTGCTGTCTTTCGGCGCTTGAGGCCAGCGCCAGCACTTCAGGCGGCTATCCAGAAGATGTAGTCAGCCCGGTAGTTGACGATCAGGGAGCTGCCGTTGCCGGGCGTCGGCTCAGGGCCGTCACTGTGAATTCGCGGCCGTGCCAGGGCGCTGACCTTCGGTGCGATAACGCTAGCCGTAGAAGGTCATCCTGATCGGCGGCGTGTGCGTCTCGGGCCGGTCATAGCGGCCTACATTGCCTGCTCGCACCGGGTGTTCTGGGGCAAGGCGACCGAGCTCAAGACGGCTGAGTGCCGCGTGCGTCAGGGCCGGCCGACCGCGGCGAAGCCAACGTCAGGCTGATCGGTGAAGAAGCCGTCGATGCCCACCGCCAGAAATGCGCGCAACTGGCCGGCCAGATCGCCTGGCGCCGCAGGCTGATCGCCACGGCGAAACTCCTCGGGCAGGAAGAAGCCTTCGCCCCGGAAGGTCCATGGATGCACCACCAGCCCCCGCGCATGCGCCTCGCGCACCAGGGCACTCGCGGAGCCAAGCCGGCCGTTCACACGCGGGATCACCAGATCGGTGTTGGGACCGATGCCATTTGCATGGCGCCGGATGAAGTCCAGGCCGTCCGGTTTGGCCAGATCGACATAGCCGCGCGGATCGCCTGCCAGCACAAAGTCGTAGGGCCGGCCGCTGGCCGCCAGCAACTGCACCAGGCGGATGTCGGTCCTGGTGCGGAGGTACTGCAGGTTCGCCACTTCGAAGGACTGGATATAGACCGGCGCCGACGCCGAGTTGCCGTAACTCGCGTGCAGCATGGACGCCAGTGCATCGTCCATCGACACCAAACCTCGCTCACGGGCATGCGCGGCGAAATAGCTCGGATGCTTGGTCTCCGGATAGATGCCGATCGTGCGGCCACGCTGCGCAGTCTCGGAGCGGGCCAGATCGATGATCTCCTGCAGCGTTGGAATCGAGAACTGATCGTTGAACGCGTTATTGGTGGTGCGCAGGTCGCGCAGGCGTTCCTGCGCGCGCACATCGGCGCGCAGTTCCGCGGCAGTGAAGTCCTCGACAAACCAGCCGCCGACCCGCTCGCCATCGAGTGTCTTGACCGTCAGGCGCGAGGCGTACTCCGGCAGCTGCCACACATTGGTGCTGGTATCGGTGCGGTGGATCACCGGTGCGCCGTTCACGCGGCGGATGCTGCCGTCGGATTCAAGCTCCACCCGCGCGAGCATCGGCTCGTGGCGCGCCACCAGCACCCCGTCGCGTGTCATCACCAGGTCGGGCTCGATGAAGTCCGCGCCCTGCTCGATCGACAGCGCATAGGCGGCGAGCGTGTGCTCGGGGCGGTAGGCCGACGCCCCGCGATGCGCGATCACGATCGGCGCCTGCCCACGCAGCGTCGGCTCACCGGTCATGGAGCGCGGCTCGGAGGTCATGACGCAGGCCGATGTCACGGCGACCATGAACAAGGCAGGAACACGTGGCACGGCAAGACTCCTCGGGACAAATGGCCGCGCATGCGGGCCGTGGGCGAGAGTTTGGCGCCGCGTGTGAATTGTTCAAGGCGAGTTGCATGACCTCGAGCGATTTTGTGACCCAGCCGTATGTGCGCTGGCCAACAGACGAGTCCAGACGCATGTGTCTATAAGCTCCGATGACATCTCCCAGCACGCCCACGCCGCTGCCTGCTGCAGCACCGGTAACTGCGGCAGAAACCGCAGCGTCGGCGCTGCGCACTTCGGAAACGCGCTACCGCAGGCTCTTTGAGGCGGCGCAGGACGGCATCCTCATCCTCAACGCTAGCACCGGCCAGATCGATGATGTGAACCCCTACCTCGTGAGCCTGTTGGGCTACACGCACGGCGAGATGCTGGGCAAGAAGTTGTGGGAGGTGGGCGCGTTTTCCGACGTCGAGCGCTGCAAGGACATGTTTGCCGAGTTGCAGTCCCAGGGCCACGTGCGCTACGACGACATGCCTCTGAAGACTTGCAGCGGCAGCTTCATCAGCGTCGAGTTCGTCAGCACCTCCTATGACTGCGATGGCGTGCAGGTGATGCAGTGCAACATCCGCGACATCACAGGCCAGCGCCGGGCCGAGACCGCCAATGCCGCCAAGAGCGCCTTCCTGGCCAACATGAGCCACGAGATCCGCACGCCATTGGGTGCCATCACTGGCATGGCCTACCTCATCCGGCGTTCGCAGGTCACGCCGCAGCAGGCCGACTGGCTCACCAAGCTGGAACTGGCGGCGCAGCACCTGCTGGAGCTCATCAACGCGGTGCTGGATCTGTCCAAGATCGAGTCGGGTCGGCTGGCTTTGGACGAAGTCCCGGTGAGCGTGCCGCGCATCACCGCCAACGTCGTGTCCATGCTGGTTCAGGCCGCATCAGCCGCGAAACTGACGCTGAATGTCGAGACAGCGCCGCTGCCGCAAGGTTTGGTCGGCGATGCATCACGGTTGCAGCAGGCCTTGCTCAACTACGTCGCCAACGCCATCAAGTTCACGCCTACCGGCGGCGTGACAGTGCGCGCCGCTTGCGTCGAGGACACTGCCGGTAGTGCCCTGCTGCGTTTCGAGGTCCAGGACACCGGCATCGGTATCGCCGATGAAGTGTTACCTCGTCTGTTCACTCCCTTCGAGCAGGCCGACAACTCGACCAGCCGCAAGTACGGTGGCACGGGCCTGGGCCTGGTCATCGTGCGCCAGCTCGCCCGGCTGATGGGTGGCGATGCCGGCGCCAGCAGCCGGCCCGGCCAGGGCAGCACCTTCTGGTTCACGGCACGGCTGCGCAAGGACAACCGCGCGATAGCGCCGCTGCACTTTGCAGCGAACTCGGCGCACGAGCGGCTGGCGAAGGAGTTCAGTGGCACACGCCTGTTGGTGGTCGACGACGACCCGGTGAATTGCGAAGTAACGCTGGCTCTCATCAGTTCGGCGTTGCCCCAAGCCGAGGCCGTAGGCGACGGGCTGGAAGCGGTGCGCCGAGCGGAGCTGCAGCCCTACGACCTGATCCTGATGGATGTTCAGCTGCCAGGGATCGACGGTCTGGAGACCTGCCGCCGCATTCGCGGGCTGCCGGGAGGCGCTGCCACGGCGATCGTGGCGCTGACCGCCAACGCCTTCGCCGACGACCACCGCCGTTGCCTGGAGGCAGGCATGGACGACTTCCTGACCAAGCCGGTGCTACCTGATTTGCTGTTCGAAACGGTGCTGCGCTGGTTGCTCCGGGTACAGGCCGCGGCTCGAGGCTGAGTAGCGGCTCGTCATCTGGTTGGTCAGCTGGCCCCAAGCTTGGCCTGGGCGCGCGACGCCAGCCTGGTCTGCGGCCCCGTCGTCAATGGCAAGGGCACGCAGGTGGACTCGGCGCTGCGGCTGTGGGCCTGGAGCACTAGGTCGAGCGTGCGCGGCGTGTCGAGGTTGATGGCGATGTAGATGGAGGTGCCGTCGCGCGCCACCGCCTTGGTCGGATGCCAGCTGTGGTGGTCCCAGCCGCGGCACTGAAATGCGCGGTGGTTGGCATGCACGTCGAATACGTCGGCCAGGCGCGAGGTGAAGAACAGGCCGTGGCCGCCGTGGCGGTCTGGTGCGCTGGTCAGCTTGCCCTTGCTCAGCTCGAGCATGGCCATGGTCGGGTCGCCGATCCCGAAGCGCTGCTGGATGCACTCGAAGACGCCGCAGCCGTCATCGGACACCAGCAGCTGCAAATGCAAGGCCGTGGTGCGCATCGACACAGCGACATGCGTACCGCCGCTGTGGTCGATGACGTTGTCGAGCAACTCGCTGAAGGCGTGCTGAGCCATGCATGCCACTGCTGGCGGCAGACTGAAATGGGGGGCGAAGTCACGATGCCAGAGCAGGTCTTCCTGCAAGCCTGCCAGGGCGTAGCGATGCACCACCTGGCGCAGGCTGCCGGGCACAAAGGACAAGTGGCGGCTCTTGCCTTCGCGCGCCAGCCACTGCGCGGTCACCAGCTTGTTCAGCAGGGCCAGCGCCGAGCGGCGGCTGACGCCCAGCCGCGCCATCACGTGTTCGGGCAGCCCCTGCCCGTGCTCCAGAGCGGCAGCCGTGATCCACTGGGTGACGGCGGAAAGGTCGTGTCTTGCCATGGCAGTACCTCGGGCGGTGTCGCCCACGCGTCACCATGGCGGCGAGTGTCAAACGAAGATGCAAGGCACTTGAGGCCGAAAAGCAATGTCTTCCGGGGTCATTCCCCTGTCGGCAGGCGCCGCCACCCGTCAATACGCAGCCGGCCTCACTTCTTCGGCGCTAGGCAATCGAACATCGATGGGTGGTCCGATTGCTTGACCAAGCCTGGTGGACACACGAAGGCGTCGCCGACGCTGGGGTCGGCGCTTACCCGAGCACAGGTGAAACCGCTGTTCTGGTCGGCGCTTTCACTGATCGAATAGCCCGCAGGGCATCGGCCGCGCGGGTTTTCACGCTCAACCTGCTGGACGCGTTCGGCGGCGCGGACCTGCGGAGGCAGGCAGGTGTCGAAGTCCTTCTGACACGCCACGTGACACTGCCGAACGGCATCTGAGTTCGTCTTCGTATTGGGGCAGCGTTGCTGCGCGGTCTCCATGCACTTCGAATACGCGGACCGGCACGATGCGCCTGCCGAGGCAGGCAAGCACAGCAGCATGCAGATCAAAACCAACAGCCCGGGCATCTCACACACCCTCCGCAAGGCCCAGCGGGGTACTCCTGTCGAGGTCGTTGCGGGCGGTGGTTCGCATGCTGTCGATCAACACCGGCACGTCGCGCGCCGGCACCGGGCGCGAATACATGTAGCCCTGGCCCACGTTGCAGCCGAGGCGGGTAAGCAGATCGGCATCCGCCAGCGACTCGATGCCCTCAGCCGTGGTCGACATGTTCAGGCTTCGACCCAGGCCGATGATGGCGTTAACGATGGTAGTGCTCTCGGCCCTTCCGTGCATCGTGTGGATGAAGGAACGGTCGATCTTGAGTTTGTCGAACGGCAGTTCGGACAGGTGGCTCAGGCTCGAATACCCGGTGCCGAAGTCGTCCAATGCCACGCGGATGCCATGCGACTTCAGGCCCAGCACGACACGCCGCGCCAGGTCCAGGTCGCCAATGAGGGCGTTCTCGGTGATCTCGATCTCGAAACGTTCGGCCGGAAAGCCGGTTTCCTGCAAGACCGCGAGCAGGCGGGCGATCAGCGTCTCGCTCTTCAGCTGCTGCGGGGCGATATTGATCGCGATGGTCAAGTGCGGCGCCCAGTCCAAAGCCGCTTTCAGCGCTACCCGCATAACGCTGACAGTGAGCGCGTCAATTTGCCCGCTGTCCTCGGCAATCGGCACGAAGGTGGCCGGCGGGATCAGGCCGCGTGTGGCGTGAGGCCAGCGTGCAAGTACCTCGAAACCGGTCAGCTCGCCCGAAGCCAGGTCCACCAGCGGCTGGAAGAAGGGCACGATGTCTCCGTCCGCGATGGCCATGCGCAGGTCCAGCTCCAGCGCCTCGCGTTCGCGCACGTCTTCGTCCATCGACTCTTGGAAGAAGCGCACGTCGCCGCGCGCTTCGTTCTTGGCGCGGTACAGCGCCACGTCGGCCTTGCGGATGAGGTCGTCGATCTGGACGCCATCGCTGGGGTAGAAGGCAACGCCAACGCTGGCGCTGACCCTCACCTCACCTTGCGGCAGATCGATGGCTTCGGACAGGCTGGCGATGAGCCGATGCGCGGCGCGAATCGCCGAGTCTCCCGTGGCGTCCGCCCCGAGCACGACGACAAACTCATCGCCGCCCAGACGCGCCACGATCTCGCCTTTGCGCACTTGCGCTTTCAGGCGCCGGCTGATCTCCATCAACACTTCGTCGCCGGCTGCATGGCCGTGGCGGTCATTGACTGGCTTGAAGCCGTCCAAGTCGATCATCAGCAGCGGGAAGCTGGCCTTGTCACGCAGCGAGCGCGCAATCGCACCTTCCAGCTGCATGTGCAGATAACGCCGGTTGGCCAGGCCGGTGAGCGGGTCGTGCAAAGCCAGCTGCGTGACCTCGGCCTGCTTTTCGGCGAAGGCCGTTTCGGCACCGCCCAGTTGCGCCACCAGATGGCGCCAGAGCAGTGCAAACGCGCCCAGCGCAAACACCATCAGGCCCGCGAGCAGCCACCATGAACGCTGCGTCAAAGAGCTCAGCCGCGCATCCACCGTGACTTCAAGCTCGTCCATGAAGGTGTCGGAACCAGAGGCCAGCACCGCCTTCTGCTCGGCGTAGGCCGTGCTGTTGAGGATGGCCTGGGCTCTTGGCAGATCCCCCGCGGTCACGTGCTCAAGGGCTGCACGCTCCATCTCGACGAGCCGGTCGTTGGCCACTCGTGTGGCGCGATCGAAACGCTGGGCCGCTTCGGGCGTGGCGAGCGCATTGGCCGAGGCGATGGCCTTGTCGATCTGCGGGATGTGCCTTTCGTAACGGCGCACCCAGCGTGCGTCACCGCTGGCGGCGGCCAAGTTGGCCGACATCGTCAGGCGCTCGTCCTGCAGCAGGATGTCGCCCGCGATCGACACCACAGACTTGACGTCTTTGATGGCTGCGCTGCTTGCGCGCTGGTAGACGAACCGCTCGATCCCCAGCGCGCCAACCAGCAAAGCCGTGGCGGCAAAGGCAGCCAGCACCACACGGCGCGCGGTTTGCGTGGCAGACGTGACACCGTCCTGCGGCAGTAAGCTGTTCGCATTCACCTTGTTATCGGCTCGCTGGCTGGATCCATAGGATTCGAAACGCCTGGGCTGATATCTCGGCACGCGGGAGCTTGACTGAACCGATGCCGGTGCGGCGGGCCGCGATCGAGGCACTAAGTCACGGGAACGACGACCTCGCGGTCGGCCGGTGGCGCTGCAATCTCGGCAGCGCCGTAGCCCAGCTCACGCAGCCGGACCGCGGCACATGCGAGAAAGCGCACCGCAGCTCGATCGCTCACTGCGCTGCCTGTGCGGGTGCGCCCACTGCTGCGGGGCCGCATGTGTTTCTGAAGGGTCGTGAGCAGTCCCTGAATCGAAGCCACGTCCACTGAGTTTCGACTGATCCCTCAGCCTGGCGGCAAATCGCGGGCGTTGCCGTACTCAGTCCTTGGTGAAGGCCTGACCTGGCAACGCACTACATCAGCACGATGTCGTACCGCTCCGGCGAGCCGGCGTTCTCGGCGCGCAGCGAGATCGGCTTGCCGATGAAGTCGCTCAGGCCGGCCAGGTGCTGGCTTTCTTCGTCGAGCAGCATCTCGACGACGGCGGGCGTGGCGATGATGCGGAATTCCTTCGGGTTGAACTGCTTGGCCTCGCGCAGGATCTCGCGCAGGATGTCGTAGCAGACGCTGCGCGCGGTCTTCACCT
>LNFM01011783.1_pt1 | contig 11761 bp, 11 predicted proteins | sample 596031 | NCBI WGS metagenome assembly LNFM01 (sample SAMN04254537, study PRJNA301005) | activated carbon metagenome | isolation source: dual media filters at the Ann Arbor, Michigan drinking water treatment plant | place: USA: Ann Arbor | reverse complement strand
ATGCCGCGGTCGAGGTCGGCCCGGCGCTGTTCTTCTCGCTGCTGATCATCACGCTGAGCTTCATCCCGGTGTTCACGCTGGAGGCGCAGGAGGGGCGGCTGTTCTCGCCGCTGGCCTACACCAAGACCTATGCGATGGCGGCCTCGGCCGGGCTGGCGGTGACGCTGGTGCCGGTGCTGATGGGCTACTTGATCCGCGGGCGTATCCCGGATGAGCGGCGCAACCCGCTGAACCGCGCTCTGATCGCCGCCTATCGGCCGCTGCTCGACGGTGTGCTGGCCTGGCCGAAGACGACGATCGCCGTGGCGCTGCTGCTGCTCGCCAGCACCGCCTGGCCAATCCTGAAGGTTGGCGGCGAGTTCATGCCGCCGCTGGACGAAGGCGACCTGCTCTACATGCCCACCGCGCTGCCCGGCCTGTCGGCCGGCAAGGCGGCGGAGCTGCTGCAACAGACCGACCGGCTGATCAAGACGCTACCGGAAGTGCAATCTGTCTACGGCAAGGCCGGCCGCGCCGAGACCGCCACCGACCCGGCGCCGATGGAGATGTTCGAGACCACCATCCAGTTCAAGCCGAAGAGCGAGTGGCGCAGCGGCATGACCAGCGACAGGCTGGTCGAGGAGCTGGACCGCATCGTCAAGGTGCCGGGCCTGTCGAACATCTGGGTGCCGCCGATCCGCAACCGCATCGACATGCTGGCCACCGGCATCAAGAGCCCGGTCGGCGTGAAGGTGGCCGGCACCGACCTGGCCGAGATCGACCGTATCGCCGGCGAGATCGAGAAGGCGGTGAAGGGCGTGCCCGGCGTCAGCAGCGCGCTGGCCGAGCGCCTGACCGGCGGGCGCTATGTCGACGTGAACCTCAACAGGGATGCAGCGGCGCGCTACGGCATGAACATCGCCGACGTGCAGTCGGTGATCAGCGCTGCGGTCGGCGGCGACAACGTCGGCGAGACGGTAGAGGGCCTGCAGCGCTTCCCGATCAACGTCCGGTATCCGCGGGAGACGCGCGACTCACTGGAGAAGCTGCGCAAACTGCCGATCCTCACGCCGCGCGGTGCGCGCATCGTGCTGTCCGACGTTGCCGAACTGCGCATCACCGACGGCCCGCCGATGCTTCGCAGCGAGAACGCGCGCCTGGCCGGCTTCGTCTACGTCGACATCCGCGGGCGCGACTTGAAGTCGGCCGTTGTGGACATGCAGCGCGCGGTCGCGGAGCAGGTGAAGCTGGCACCGGGCTACTCGGTGTCTTGGTCGGGGCAGTTCGAGTTCCTGGAGCGCGCGACGGCCAAGCTGAAAGTCGTCGTGCCCTTCACGCTGGGCATCATCTTCGTGCTGCTGTACCTGACCTTCCGGCGCTTCGACGAGGCGCTGCTGATCCTGGCGACGCTGCCCTGCGCGCTGATCGGCGGCTTCTGGCTGCTGTACCTGCTGGGCTACAACCTGAGCGTGGCCGGTGCCATCGGCTTCATCGCGCTGGCCGGCGTGGCGGCCGAGTTCGGCGTGATCATGCTGCTGTACCTGAAGCAGGCCTGGGAGGCGCGGCTCGCGCGCGGGCAGGGCGGCGACTACGATCTGCTCGACGCGATCCGCGAAGGTGCCGTGCTGCGCGTGCGGCCCAAGGCCATGACGGTGGCCGTCATCATCGCCGGCCTGGTGCCCATCATGTTCGGCGGCGGCACCGGCTCCGAGGTGATGCAGCGCATCGCCGCGCCGATGGTCGGCGGCATGGTAACGGCGCCGCTGCTGTCGATGTTCGTGGTACCGGCGCTCTTTCGGCTGATGCGGGGCAGACGGCCCGCTGCTCGTGGCGATGCAGTCTCCGGCGCGCCCGGTTCAGGCGCGCTGCCCAGCCAAGTGCCTCCTGCGGCGTGAGCACGATCGGCCGCGGGCTGCGGATGCAGCCTTCGGCCTTTCGCTTGACCTTCGCAACCTTCTCAGTCACAGGGACCGCAAGCTCGTACGGGCCGGTCCGATGCTGGGCCGCCTGGGGCCCTTGACACGGAAGCTGGGCGTACTGGTGAGCCGCAGCGCGGTCAGCTCCTCGACATCCTGGCCCGGCAGCGCCTGAGTCTCAGGTCGGGCCCAGTCCGCCGTGGCCCGCTCGATGTCCAGGCCGTCCGGCTTCGCGACTTCGAAGGTGAGGTCGGTACTGACAACTCGCGCGAGTCGCGAGTCACGTGCGCCGCTGAACCGGCAGCGACGACGACGCACTCCCTGGGTCGGCAGGCCGCAGACCCAGGAAGGAGTTACGCGCTGCGGCAGTCGAACCGACGATCAACGCGGCTGAAACATGACGAGGCCCATGGCGGCTAGCGCAAGCGCCACGCCGGCCACCCCCACGCCTTCGGCTTGATGCCGCGGGAACGGGCAGCCAAGCGGCCCTGCCTTGCTTCATCCACAGGTATGGCAAGTTGCGGCCGACGATGTCGGCCAGGGCCTTGGCAAGAAACAGGGTGGGAGCTTTCGGTTCTTCAAGCTCCTGGCAGACTCGCGCGCATCGCGCTCGTCGGCAAGCCGCGCTGTTGCGGGGCCCGCACGAATATGGGTCCGAGGTTGTGCGCCAATGCGTGCAGCAGCGCAGCAAGCCTCTGCCCACGCCCCGGATCAACCGCCGACGATGAGGTATACGCCTAGACCCACCATGACCACACCGCTGATCAGCTTCAGCCAGCGCCCTTCCTTGTCCTGCAGCCGACGGTGCGACAGCGTCGTGACGCCGATGGCCAGCACGACGATGTCGTCGAACATGTAGGCCAGGTTGTAGAGCAGCAAGTAGCCGTAGTATTCCGCCGAGTCGAGATGACGCAATGTGAGGATGCGCGTGAAAAGCGCCGGGAAGCCCGAAGTGCAGAGGAACTCCACCACCTGCACCAGCAAGGCGAGCACGATGACCCCGACGATGGCCGCCGGCAGGCTCTTGGCGCGCAGAATGTCGCGCATGCGGGCGTAGATGCCGGGTTTGGACTTGTCGGAGATGGACAGCGACGGGCCGCGTCCCGGCGCCACGAAGTCCTTCATGTTGATCAGGCCGGCAATGATGGCAATGGCCGCGATGACCAGTTGCGATGCACGCGACATGCCGATCAACAGGAACAGGTTCAGCCAAGCCGCCATGAAGACGAAATAGGCCACGCCTTCCACCAGCACGAAGGTGCCGGCGATGGCCAGCATGCGCCGGCGGTCATTCAGCGTGGCCAGCAGCGAGATCATCAGGATGAGCACCCACATCGAGCAAGGGTTCAGCCCATCGAGCAGGCCCATTGCGATGGTGAAGGCGGGCAGTCCGACATCGTTCAGCGTCACGGTGCGGCCGAACATCGACACCTCGAATGCCGGCTCAGGGGGCACCTCGGCCTTGCAGGTGGAGTCGACCTGCGCGGCGCAACTCGATCCTTCGGGCGCGCCGGTTCCCGTCGGTGGCCTTTGCCCCAGCAGTGCGGCGCGCACGAGCTTGTCGGTCGAAGCCTCCTCCGAGAAACCGAAAATGAGCTGCCCGCCGGCAAAGAAGGCGGGCACGCGTGCGGCACCGGTGTTCAACTCGCGGGCGATATCCTGCAGGCGCGCCATCGCTGCGGGCTCCTTGACCACGTCGCGGATGACGATGCGCAGGTCCGGCCGTTCACGGGCCAGCCCCGCAAGAAACGTCTCGGCCTTCGCACAGTGCGGACAGCCTTCGCGCACGAAGACTTCGACCGCAGTCTGCACAGCGGCCGTGGGGGCCGAAGTGGCGGTCTCAGGCGCGTGCACGGCGGTGGAGGCGGCCTGTGCCGCAGATGCGACGATCGGCACACCGCAAAGGCACAGCAGCCACAGGGCCACCAGCATCCAGGGCACGTGGATGGCTCGTTTGCGGGACGTACTCTGGGAAGGGCTCCGCTTCGGGTTCATCGCAAGTGCTCGCTCGCCTCGGGCGGCCCCGCGGGAACGCGCGCCCGGCAGCTCATCAATAGGCACGCTGAAGCTCCTCGCGAATCAGGGCCTGCAACTGCTGGCGGCCAAAGCTGGCCATCTGGCGTCCGTTGACGAAGTATTCGGGCGTCTTGCTCACCTGCAGCGCTTCACCGTCCCGACGGTCCTGCGCCATGCGTTGGTTGACCTCGGGGGCACGCATGTCGGCCTGCAGTCGTGCCAGGTCCAGTCCGACCGAGGCGAGGGCCTGCAGCGCCAGATCCAACCGGGCCGTGTGGTTCGCCGCCCATTGGCCCTGCGAGGCCAGCAAGGTCTCCAGCGTCTGCCAGTACCGGTCCTGCCGCCGGCTGGCCTCAAGCAAGCGCACGATTTCGTCGCTGCCTCGGTGGAAGGCCAAGTGGCGCACAGACAAGCGGATGCGGTCCTTGTCGTCCGCCAGGATGCGCTTGACCAGAGGGAAAAAGACCGCGCAGGTTTCGCAGGCGGGATCCAGAAACTCAACGATGTGGACTTTGGCGGTGGCGACGCCCAGCGTGGGAGCTTGCTCGCTGGACAGGCCGGGACGGCTCGTGGCCGTGGCGGGGCTGCGGCGCAGTGCAAGGTAGGTGCCGCCGCCGGCAGCCAGCAGCGCGACCGCGCCGGCGGCGGCGAACAGGCCGCGTCGGCTGACCGACCCCGCCTGGGTGGTGGCTGCCGACACGGTCGGCGAGGGCGTCGCGGCAGTCTGCGCACGGGGCTGATTTCGAAGGGACTTGCGGCTCATGGGGAACTCCTGCGGCGCGCCGCGGGACGCGGCGCTGCCGATGCAGCGGGTGATGCGAAGGGGAGTGAACACCCGGGCTGCGCAGCGCACAGGCCCTGGTGCGATCAAGCTTCAGGCGGCGTGCGCCAGCGGTGGCCGCAGCAGGCGGTCAGGCAGGTGATCGGGCGGCAGGGCCGCATCTCGCGCGACAACGCCGCCACCCGCGTGGATTCCTGGCGCCCAGGGCAGGCAGATCAACGCCGGCATGCCGTGGCCTGAGCAGCCGGGGCAGTTTGCGTCGCAGCAACTGCCGCTTGCACCAGCATCGGCATCGAGGCCCGGCGCCGATGATGCGACGTCGACGGCAACGCGCTGCACCAGATGAGAACAGACTGTGCAGGGGACGTCATGCAGATCCAGGCGCGCCACGGTCGACCAGGCCGCTTGGACCGGCAGCAGGATCAACAGCAGGCAGATGAACACCAGACGACGCATGGCAGCGGCAGTCTAGGCCAGGCATCGCGTGCCGCCTTGCCCTGGATCAAGGCGAGGGCCGCGCGGACGCAGCAATGGCCGCGGGTCGGCCTGGTGCTCTGCATCAGCGAGAGAAGCGCGGTACGCGAGCAGTCCCGCGAGGCAAGCCCACCATGGCGAGCCTGGTTCACGAACTGCTCTGAGCGCCGCGCACCGAGTGCATCAGCGGCGGTTCGACGGATTGCGGCCGACGTACACGACGAAAGGCTTGCCGGCAAAGCCTGCAGACGCAAGCTGGCTGACGTCGACGGATCTCCGGTCGAGCCCGTCAAAGGTCCACGAGAACTGTTGTGCGCCGCTGCGGAAGGTCACGCTCTCGCCGTAGGCGACGTTGAGCCGGTCGGTGGAGGCTAGGTCCACGACGCGCACGGGTGCACCCTGTGCAGCGGGCTGCCCGTAGATCGACTGGCCGTTCATGAACACGTTGCCGCTGGCGGCAAAGCCTGCGAAGGGGAGCACGCTCAAGGCAGCGAGAGCGGCGGTGCGGAGTCGGGGGGTTGATTGCATGTTCAGTCCTTTCGATGGGGGGGTGTCAGCGGCAGCGGTGGGCAGGCCGCGCGGGTATCGAAGTGGACTGTAGAAGCGGCATTCCAACAGCCGCTGAACGGGAACATGACAGTCTCGTCATGTCTACTCTCGTCGAACCGCGTGCGGCAGCGGGGACTCACACCAGACTTTGACGGTTCCGGGGCACATGGATCCGGTTCTGGCACGTCGAGGTTGCGTAAAGGGTTGATTTGGCGGGGTGATTCGGGCCTGCGAATCGCGACATGCCTAGAAGCACGGATCGCCGCATAGCCCTTTGCTTTTCGCGGGTGATGCTGCCTACGCTTGGGCACATAACCAGCGTGAGTCCAAGTGTCGACGCGCCGACGGCAGTACGGTGTCATAGCTGCAACTGGCCGAGAACGTGCGCGCTCCCGGGCGGGCGGCGCCGCTCCGAGACGCACGGGTTGTCAACCGCGGTCGAGCCGCTGCTATTCGGCGGCAAGAACGCGGTCTTGTAAGTCCTTGATTTCTATGAAGTGCCCTCGATAGGTCGAGGCCGGTGCGCCGCAGGCGCACCGTCCAGATGTCCCCGGCAACAGGTGGACGTGAGCGGTGCCATGCCGCTGCCGCCGGTGGTGACGTCCACTCCCACCCCCATCTGGCGGGCGCAGTCGCTGGCGTTCTTTACGTTGAAGGCAGGCCGATATCCGCCGTGGGCCAATCTTCGCGACGCTGGCCTGGGCATCGGTGGTGCACGCCCTTGCGTCGCTTGGCCTCTTCCAGTTCGGGCAGTCAAGCGCAGGGTCAACGCGAGCTTCGGCCAGGTCAGATCAGGCTAGTAATGCGTCATGCCCCGCTGCATCAAGGGTCCGACACGGCGGTGAGGATCCTCGAGGCGGCGCGACAGCAGGGCAAGTATTGGGAGGCGCTCGAGCGGACCTTGGCCACGCGGTCCCAGTGGGCCACGCATAACCGCCCGCAGCCCAAGATGATCTGGGACCTCATTGCGGACATCGGCCTGGACATGGCGAAGGCCCATGCGGATGCCAATGGGCCGGCCATCGACCAGTTGCTGCGGCAGGACATCGCGGACATGCAGGCCTTGAGGGTGGATCGGACCCCCGGGTTCTTCGTCAACGGCACACCACTGCGTGATTTCGGCGAGGCGCAGTTGAAGGTGCTCGTCGAACAGGAACTCAGGAAGGCCGGCGCGCCTTGAGCAAAGAGCGGTTCACGGGTGATCCGCACCCGGATGTTGGCGGGGGCACCACCGGAGTTGGATCATGACGCCCAAGTGAACGCATGACGCCATCGTCGTCTTAGTCCAGGGTGAGGAACGTGCTGGCGGCGCGCTCCGGCATCCGCAGCGTCCGACGATGGTGGCGCTTCGCGGCTGTCGCGATATCGCGCGCAAATCCGGCACGATGGGGTCGACGGAGATCGTGCGATGGACGCGAGCGAAGCGGTAACGGCGAATCGCAGAGAGGGACTTGATCCTCGCCGCAATGACGGGTATGAAACAGACCGTTCGGCGCGAGAGCGTCGAGCGGTCCTCGGCCGGCAATACGGCCGTACCGGCGGGAGTGGGTCTGAACTTTACGGGAGAGGCCGGCCATCACGCTCAGCGGCTTGTTGGGCCGGGGGCACCGTATCCTGAATTTGCTGCAAGCTCATGGGCCTCTCCAGCCGCGATCCAAACGCGCATCGTCGCATGCGCTTTCCCGATCGGGTGAAGGCGCCCTCTGTCCGGGACAGAGAAGCATAGCCTCCGGGGAACCGGTGAGCGCCGAAGGGCTGGGCTCGGCCACCCCGTCCTTCAGGCTCAGGCCGATGGCCGAAATCCCGCCTGACGATGACGCCATCGGCCGCCCTCCGTGCATGCGGGCAATGGCCGCAACGATGGACAGCCCGAGCCCGTGGTTGCGATCAGCGTCGCTGCGTGAAGGGTCGCCACGGTAAAAGCGGTCGAACAGAAGGGGAAGATGGCTCGGCTCGATGGTGGCGCCGCAATTCACCACCCGCAACTCCACCTCGCCGGGCGTGGCACGGCCTATCTCGACACGCACGGTCGACCCGCGCTGCGCATAGCGCGTGGCATTGCCGACCAGGTTGGACAGAGCACGTTGCAGCAGCGGGGTGTCGAAACTGCCCTTGGCATCGCCGTCGATGTCCAGGGTCAGGCCGGCATCCACGAGTGCCGCTTCATGGTAGTCGCAAACCTGTCGCGCCAACACGGCCAGACTTGGTGTAGGAACGCGTCGCGCGGCGGCGCCGCGATCAGCTTGCGACAGGAACAGCATGTCGTGGACGATGCTGGCGACGCGCTGCAGTTCCTCAAGATTCGAGCCGAGCACCTCGCGCAGCTCGCCGGCGTCACGGGCCTTGCGCAATGCCAGCTCGGTGCTGCCGATCAGCGTCGCCAGAGGCGTGCACAGCTCGTGGGCCACGTCGGCGTTGAAGCCCTCCAGTTGTGAGTAGGCCAGCTCCAGCCGGCCGAGTAACTCGTTGAATTGCGCGATCAGCGGTTCGAGTTCCTCCGGCTGGGCAGAGCCGTCCAACCGACGATGCAGCGTGTCGGCTGCCAGTTGACGGGTTTGGTTCACCAGGTCGCGCAGAGGTCGCAGGCCTAGGCGCACGAGCAGGAAGCCGCCACCCGACACGAGCAGCGTGCCGGCGAGCGCGGCCACCGCGAGCGTGAATCCGATGCGTCGCAGCAGCGCGGCGTCCTCCCGGATGTCTAACGCAAGGACTGCATCGAGCGACCCTTGCTCCGGGGACGGCGCGGGGAGTGCGAATCGCGCGACGCGCACGTCGCCCGTCGGGGGCGGTGAGAGCCGCCGATAGAACTCCGATCCATCGACGCGAATCAGCGCAAGCGCCATGTCTGGGTGGCCGATAAAGAAGTCGTCGAGCCTGTGTTTCAGCGTGGCTACGTCGCCGTCGCGTGACGCCTCCGCAAGCAGATGGCGCAACCGCACCTGCTTTTGCACCAGCTCTTCCGACTGGCGGGTCTGAAAACCCACGTGCGTGGCGCCATAGACCGCCGCGCAGACAACGACCAGACCGGCCAGACTCTGCAGGGCCAGCCAGTACGACAGCCGGCGGCCGAGCGACCCGATGCGGCTGCGGCTCATTGGTCGCGCAACTCCAACACGTAGCCCATGCCGCGTACGGTATGCAGCAGGGTGCGCTCGAAAGGTGCATCGAGCTTGTTGCGCAGGCGGCGGATGGCAACGTCGATGACGTTCGTCGCGCTGTCGAAGTTCATGTCCCACACCTGCTCGGCGATCTCCGTGCGCGATAGCACTTCTCCCTGCCGGCGCACAAACAAAGCGAGCAGTCCGAATTCCTGCGCGGTGAGTTCCAGCCTGCGTCCGGCCCGAACCGCCTTGCGACGGACCAGGTCGATTTCCAGGTCGGCCAGCCCGAGCACGGTCGCGCTGTCCGCTGCGCCGCCCGGGCGTGCGCGGCGCAGCAGCACCTGGATGCGCGCCAGCAGCTCGGAGAAGGCGAAAGGCTTGACGAGGTAGTCGTCGGCGCCGCTCTGCAGACCACGCACCCGATCCTCGACGCGCACACGGGCGGTCAGCATCAGCACCGGCGTCTGCTTGCTCTTCCGTAGCGCGGCGAGCAGGGCCAAGCCATCGATGCCGGGCAGCATGCCGTCGAGCACGATCAGCTCGTAGTCGGACTCCATGGCGAGGTGAAGTCCGTCGACACCGTTGTGGGCGAGGTCGACAACGAAGCCTTCCTCCGTCAGTCCCTTGCGCAGGTACTGGGCCAGCTTGATCTCGTCCTCGACTACGAGCAGCTTCACAGGGAGGGCGCCCCTGTTTGATGGTGGAACCAACCTGTCGGAACTGTCATCAGTGTGACCCGATTCTGTTGGTGCGCGATATCTAAATTGGCTGTCATGCCATCAGGCATTCTGCGGCAAGTTGCTTGCGGACATCTTCTAGACAAGGGAATGGACACACCATGCTTTTCAACAAGTTCGCCATCGCCAGCGTCGCCGTCATCTCCACTCTCGTGCTGCCGGGGCTGTCGCAGGCCACGTCGATTTATCACGCCGCAGATGGAGAAGCGGGGTACACCTACCACCCCGATCACTTCAAGAGCACCAAGTCGCGTGCCGATGTGCTGGCGGAATTCGAGGCCGCACGAAGGGACGGGACGCTGGCACTGATGGAGCGCGGCGCGCCCCTGCCGCTTGAGAATGCCGGCCCCGCCAAGACGCGCCAACAGGTCATCGAAGAGATGCGCAACGAGTCGCCAGAACAGCGCCGGGCGCGCATGGATTCGACGACCGGCGGCTGAGGCATCGGCCTTCATCGGCTGCGGTGTGGATGGCTCTTGACGGGGCCCCCTGGCCGCTTGCGGTTTGCGGCGCCTTGATTCTTGGAGAGGCGCTGCTCCAGGCCCTTGCTGTAGCTCCGCTTTGGCTCGGGGAAAGGGAGTGGGTGGCGCATGCGCCAGTACCGATAGGCAAACCAGCCGACGGCGCCGGCAAGGACAAAGCCCAGCCAGATCCAGACGATCGTCTGGGCCAAGTTCGTGTCGGGTAGTCGTCTGGGCATGTCATGTCCGCGTGCCGGGTTCGGAGGCAAACTCGGCCCTCGGCTGGCAACCGTCGGCGCCGCCGCCGTTCGCCGGCAGCCGCGGCCCCGTCGTCTTTCCCGCGGGCCGACAGGCCCAGTCCGACGACCAGTGCAAAGCCTGTGCGCTCAGGCGCCACAACGGCCTTTCGTTGTCGTGGAGCGTGCTCATCGTGCATGTCCTTCCAGCGACCAGCCGGTCGCAAGTTCAAGTTTGGTTCGTGTGGCGTGGAACTCGACCAGCGCCTCGGTCAGTTCACGTTCGGCTGAAACGCCCAGGGACGATCGCGCGGCTTGGCGGAGGCATCAAGGTCGTGCGCGATTCGTCACTCAGCGCCCTGTTGGACGCGCGTGCCACGAACCCAGACCCATCTTGCTCAACGAAGCCGATGGACATCGGCCACCAGCTTGGATGCCAGCGCGCGCTCTTTGGCATCTTCCAGCGGAACGGCCTTCCAGCTGAAGGTGTTGCCCCAGACCCAGCCTGAGCCCTTCAGCTCGACCAGCCGGACCTCCCCGGCTTGGCCGTCGATGGCGATGTCTGCGTCGCGACCGTCCCACTGCGCCGACAGGCTGTGCTTGCCTGGGGCCAGGCGCAGACGAACCAGCGACTCCGGAATCGTCGCGGCCCCCGCGGCACCGTCCACGGTGACGGGGACCACGACCGATGCATCGCCCCAGCTTCGTCGCAGCACATACACCGTCAGGGCACCCGGCGTACCTTCGAACCGCTTGGCCTCTGCTTCGGCCGCGGCGGTGGGGACAGCTTCGGGAGTACAGGTCAGCTTTGGCATATAACTCCTGCCCTTGCGGTGGCAGTAGCTGCCGTCCGCATTGACCGGATGGATGGGCTTGGTCATGCAGCCGGCCAGCGGCACAAGGGCCATGGCGGCCAGGCCGATCAGCAGGGTTCTTCGTTGGGGAAGTCTGGCGTTCTTCATGCTGATCGACCTCGGTTTACTTCAGCGCAAAGCGCACCGTACCTGCGGGCTTGCCGGCAATGGTCACCAAGGCCACGACCTTGGTGCCCGGGCCCACCTTGAAGCTGCCCGAGGCTTCGAGCTTGTCGCCGGCCGGCTTGAGTTCAACCTCCTGCTTCTCGGCACCGCTGAGCAGCGTCAGTTTGGCGCTGGCCTTTGACACGTCGGCCGGCTTGCCGTGGTCGCGCAGGTGCAGCTGGATCATCGTCGGCTTGGCGACCAGTTCGTAGTCGATGTCCTTGACTTCGACGACCATGCCGCCGTGCAGCGGCTTGTGCTCGTGGGCATGGTCATGCTTGTCGCCAGCGGCGAAGGCCGAGCCGGCCAGGGCCAGGGCGATGGAGGCGAGAAGGGCTTGCGTCTTCATGGGTGTCCTTTCGGGGTGGGTGGGTTCAAACGGGAAACGGGGTGAATCGTCAAAGCGCCTCGGCGTCCTTGTCGTCCATCAGCGCTTCGGCCGGCTTGCGCCCGAAGAGCCAGAACATCGCGGGCGTGAGGAAGGTGTCGAGC
>LNFM01011781.1_pt1 | contig 11764 bp, 8 predicted proteins | sample 596031 | NCBI WGS metagenome assembly LNFM01 (sample SAMN04254537, study PRJNA301005) | activated carbon metagenome | isolation source: dual media filters at the Ann Arbor, Michigan drinking water treatment plant | place: USA: Ann Arbor | reverse complement strand
AGCCGCGTGTGGACATCACCGCAGTAGTCGGTGGTCAACAGCGCCGGTGCGTGCAGGTTGATCTCGGTCGTCACGCTGAGCGGTGACAACAGATCGGGCTCCTTGCCGGCCTTCAGTGAGCGCACGGCTTCGGCCAGCATCTCGTTGTAGAGCTGGAAACCGACTTCCATCATGTTGCCGCTCTGGTTCTCGCCCAGCACCTCGCCGGCGCCGCGGATTTCGAGGTCGTGCATCGCGAGGTAGAAGCCGGAGACCAGTTCTTCCATGTCCTGGATCGCCTGCAAGCGCTGCTGCGCCTGTTTGGTCAGCGCTTCCACATCCGGCACCAGCAGGTAGGCATAGGCCTGATGGTGCGAGCGGCCGACGCGGCCGCGCAGCTGGTGCAGCTGGGCCAGGCCGAACTTGTCGGCGCGGCTGATCACGATGGTGTTGGCGCTCGGCACGTCGATACCGGTCTCGATGATGGTGGAGCACAGCAGCACGTTGTGGCGCTGCGCGACGAAATCGCGCATCACTTTTTCCAGCTCGCGCTCGGGCATCTGGCCGTGGGCCACGGCAATGCGCGCTTCCGGAATCAGCTCTTCGAGCTTGCTGCGCCGGTTCTCGATCGTCTCGACTTCGTTGTGCAGGAAGTACACCTGCCCGCCGCGCTTGAGCTCGCGCAGCACCGCCTCGCGGATCGTGCCGCTGGACTCGCCGCGCACGAAGGTCTTGATCGCCAGTCGCCGCTGCGGCGCAGTCGCGATCACGCTCAGGTCGCGCAGGCCCTCGAGCGCCATGCCCAGGGTTCGGGGGATCGGCGTGGCGGTGAGCGTGAGCACATCGACCTCGGCGCGCAGGGCTTTCATGGCCTCCTTGTGGCGCACGCCGAAGCGGTGTTCCTCGTCGATCACCAGCAGGCCCAGGCGCTTGAACTTGGTGTTCTGGCTCAGCAGCTTGTGGGTGCCGACGACGATGTCGATCGTGCCGTCTTCCAGGCCTTCGAGGGCCTGCTTGATTTCCTTGGCCGAGCGGAAGCGCGACATCTCGGCCACCTTGATCGGCCACTTGCCGAAGCGGTCGGCGATGTTCTGGTAATGCTGCTCGGCCAGCAGCGTGGTCGGCGCGAGGATCGCCACCTGCTTGCCGCCGGTGACCGCCACGAAGGCGGCGCGCAACGCCACCTCGGTCTTGCCGAAACCGACATCGCCGCAGACCAGCCGGTCCATCGGCTTCGGGCTCACCATGTCCTGGATCACCGCGTGGATGGCGGCCTTCTGGTCGGGCGTTTCCTCGAAGCCGAAGCTGGCGGCGAAAGCCTCGTAGTCGTGCGCCGAGAAGCGGAAGGCATAGCCCTCACGCGCAGCGCGGCGGGCATACAGGTTCAGCAGCTCGGCGGCGGTGTCGCGCACCTGTTCGGCGGCCTTGCGTTTGGCCTTTTCCCACTGGCCCGAGCCCAGCCGGTGCAGTGGCGCTTCTTCGGCGCTGACGCCGGTGTAGCGGCTGATCAGGTGCAGCTGCGCCACCGGCACGTAGAGCGTCGCCTTGTCGGCGTATTCGAGGTGCAGGAATTCGCTGTCGCCATCCCCGAGGTCAATGTTGCGAAGGCCCACGTAGCGCCCGATGCCGTGGTTCATGTGCACCACCGGATCGCCGACCTTCAGCTCCGATAAATCCTTGATCAGCGCATTGACGTCGCTGACCTGCTCCTGCTTGCGGCGCCGGCGCGCGGTAGGCGAGGTGGCAAAGAGTTCGGTCTCGGTGACGAACTCGATCGCGGTGTTTTCATCGGCATCGGTCCAGAAGAAGCCTTCGGCCATCGGGGCCACCGCAATCGCAAATCGCTCGTCGCTGGACTGGAACTCGGCCAGCGACGCAACGCTCGGCGGTTCGATGCGGCTGTCGCGCAGCAGCTCGAGCAGGCTCTCGCGCCGGCCTTGCGTTTCAGCGACGATCAGCACGCGGTGCGATGTCGTGCCGACATGCACCTGCAATTTCTTCAGCGGCTCCGGCGCGCCCCGGTCGACGCCGAGGTCGGGCAGCGGCCTTGCCCATGCGGTGTCGGCAGCCCCTTCAGCGCTCCGACCGCGCAGGCTCAGCGTCGCATGCGCGCCTGCCAGCGTGAAGAACTCCTCCGACTTCAGGAACAGGTCTTCCGGCGGCAGGATCGGCCGCTCGCGGTCATGCTGCAGGAAGCGGTGCCGTTCGCGGGTGTCGGTCCAGAATCGCTTCAGGGCCTCATCGACTTCGCCGTGCAGCACCAGGGCGGCCGATCGGTCGGTGCTCGCGCCCAGGTACTCGAAGATCGTCGCCGTCTGGCCGAAGAACAGCGGCAGGTAGTACTCGATGCCGGCGGTCGCGATGCCTGTGGCGATGTCCTTGTACAGCCGCACCTTGGTCGGGTCACCTTCGATGCGCTCACGCCAGCGGGCGCGGAAGGCGGTGCGCGCCTCCTCGTCCATCGGAAACTCGCGGCCGGGCAACAGCCGCACCTCGGGCACCGGGTACAGGCTGCGCTGGCTGTCGGGGTCGAAGGTGCGGATGGAATCGACCTCGTCACCGAACAGGTCGACGCGGTAAGGCACCAGCGAGCCCATCGGGAACAGATCGATCAGCCCGCCGCGCACCGCGTACTCGCCGGGCGAGACCACCTGGCTCACATGCTGGTACCCGGCCAGCGTCAGCTGCGACTTCAGCGCCACCTCGTTGAGCTTTTCCTTCTGCTTGAAGTGGAAGGTGTAGGCCGCCAGAAAGCTCGGCGGCGCCAGGCGCACCAGCGCGGTCGAGGCCGGCATCAGGACCACATCGAGATCGCCGTCCTTGTGCGATTTCAGAAGGCGCCATAGCGTGGCCAGGCGCTCGGAGATCAGGTCCTGGTGCGGCGAGAAAGTGTCGTAGGGCAGCGTCTCCCAGTCGGGGAAGACGGCGATGCGCAACTCGGGTGCGAAGAAGGCCAGCTCACCTTCGAGGCGCTGCGTGTCGGCTGGCTCGGCGGTGATGATCGCCGTCAGCCTTTTCTCCGCGGCCTGTGCCTGCGCATGGCGGGCCAGCAGCAGCGAGTCGGCAGACCCGAGTGGGCGGGGCAGGGTGTGGCGTTTGCCAGCGGCGATCGAGGGTGTCTGCAAGGGGTGCGTGGCGCAAAAAGCAAAGCGCCCCGCGAGACGATACCCACGGGGCGAAACACGAGCGAATTATAGAATTCGCCCTCTTTCCAGCCCGCAATGCCACACACCGAACCCACCATTGAACCGCTGCGCGCCTCACCCCGCCTTTATGGCGTGGTGCCTTGTGCCGGTGTCGGTGAACGAGCGGGTACCACGGGCCCGAAGCAGTATGAAGCACTCGCCGGCAGCACCGTGGTCGGCCATACCCTGGCGGCCTTGCAGCAAGTGGCCCGTCTCCACCGGGTGATGGTGGTGCTGAGCCCGGGCGACGCACTGTTCGAGGCGCGCGTTCCGCAGTTTGAAGGTTGGATCACCCGCACCGGTGGCGCGACCCGTGCCGACAGCGTGGCCGCGGGGCTGCAGGCGCTGGTCGAACGCGGCGCCCAGCCCACCGACTGGGTGCTGGTGCACGATGCCGCGCGTTGCCTGATCCGCCCGGAGTGGGTCGATGCGCTGATCGACGCGTGCCTGGATGACGAGATCGGCGGCTTGCTCGCGCTGCCGGTGGCCGACACCCTGAAGCGTGAACAGGCAGGCCGCGTGTCGGCCACGGTTGATCGGGTGTCGACGTGGCAAGCGCAGACGCCGCAGATGTTTCGCCTCGGCCTGCTGCGCGATGCGCTCGCCACGGCCACGCAGCGTGGCACCGCCGTCACCGACGAAGCCAGTGCCATCGAGGCGATGGGCCACGCGCCGCGCCTGGTGCGTTGCCCTGCTGAGAACTTCAAGGTGACCTTTCCCCCTGACTTCGCACTGGCCGAGCGCTTGCTGCGAACCCGCTGACCCGATCCTGAAAGCTGTGCGATGAACCAACCGATGAAGAGCCCGGCATTTCGCATTGGCGAAGGCTGCGATACGCATGCCCTGGTGGTCGGCCGCCCCCTGATCCTCGGTGGGGTGACCGTCCCCCACACCCATGGCCTGCTCGGGCATTCCGATGCCGATGCCTTGTCGCACGCGATCACCGATGCGCTGTTCGGTGCGGTGGCGATGGGCGACATCGGCCGTCATTTTCCCGACACCGATGAGCAGTTCCGCGGCGCCGATTCGTTGGCTCTGCTGGCCGAGGCCGCGCGACGCGTGCGTGCGGCTGGCTGGCAGATCGGCAACATCGACAGCACCATCATTGCGCAGGCACCCAAGATGGCACCGCACATCCTGGCGATGCGCCTGCGCTTGGCCCAGGCGCTCGCGATCGAACTCGATCAGATCAATGTGAAGGCCAAGACGGCCGAAAAAATGGGCCCGGTGGGGCGAGGCGAATCGATCGAGACGCGCGCGGTCTGCCTGCTCTACCGGTAGCCCGGTTCGGCGGTCACAGCGCCCGCTTGAGGCGGATGCGCGCCACCATGCCGGTGCCTTCGGTGGCATTGCCCAACTCCAGCGTGCCGCCCATGCGCTGCATCGCCTTCTCGACGATCGCCAGGCCGAGGCCGGCGCCGGTCGCTGCGGTGCGTGCAGCGTCGCCGCGGAAGAACGGGGTCGTCAGCTGCGCGAGCTTTTTCGGGTCGACGCCGCTGCCGTGGTCGCGGATGCTGAGTGCCACCCACGGGCCTTCGCGGGCGTAAGTGATTTCGACCTCGGCGATGCCGGTGCTGGCGCTACGGCCGTAGCGGCGTGCGTTCTCGAACAGGTTCTGCAGCACGCGGCCGAGTTCGGTGTCGTCGGCCAGCACCATGGTGTCGATGGCCGCCCGCGAGGTGATCCGGATGTTGCTCGGATCGCGGAAGGCGGCGATCTCGCGGTCGACGACGCCGCTCAGGTGCACCGGCGACAGCCGCACTTCTCCCGGTCGCGAGTAGTCCATGAACTTGTCGATGATGGCGTCGAGCTGGTCGATATCGAGCGCGATGTTGTTCTTCGCCTCTTCGTCCTGCACGCTCATCTCGGCCTCGAGCCGCAGACGAGCCAAGGGCGTGCGCAAATCGTGGGAGATGCCCGCCAGCATCACCGCGCGGTCTTCCTCCAGCTTGGCCAGTTCGCGTGCCATGCGGTTGAAGCCCATGTTGACCTGGCGAATTTCGCTGGTCAGCGTGCTCTCGTCGAGTCGCGAGTCGAACTCGCCTTCGCGGATGCGGCTGGCGGCGAACGACAGGTCCCGCAGCGGCTTGTTGATGGCGCGCGCGATCGCCACCGATGCGAGCACGGTGGCCAGCAGCGCGATGCCGACCCAGATCACCAGCGTGCTGGTGGCCATCGGTCCGAGGCGTGTCGGATCGGCTTGCAGCCAGTACGTGTCGCCATCAATCGCAAAGCCGACCCACAGGCCCGCGGCGCCATTGACGGCACTCGCCACCAGCGTGTCGGCGCCCAGCCGTGAGCGCAATTCGGCACCGATGGCGCGCGAGAAGCGGTCGACTTCGTAGGGCGTCCAGCGATCGCCCGGCTCGCGCGGGGCGAGCTTGACCCCGCCCTCGTCCGGCAGGCTCTTGATCAAGGTCAGACGGTGGATGCCGTCGGGCCCGCTCAGCGCTGCACGTGAGAGGCTCACCAGACTCGCGATCTGCTGCGCCGCCTGCACTGCGCGGGGCTCAAACTCCAGCGCACGAAAGGTCTGCGTCCAGGCGAAAACGCCACCGAACAGCAGCAGCGCCAGCAGCACGAAGGTGCGCCAGAACAGGCTCAGCGCAAGGTGCCTACGTGGCATGGGTGAACCGTTCGGGCGCGCAGCGCATCAGCACCGCCCCGGTACCGTTGTGCGGTGTGTCAACCGAAGTCGGCCCGCTCAAGTCGCTTCGTCGGGTACGAACACATAGCCGACACCCCAGACCGTCTGGATGTAGCGCGGCTGTGCCGGGTCGGGCTCGATCATCTTGCGCAGGCGCGAGATCTGCACGTCGAGACTTCGGTCGAAGGGCTCGAACTCGCGGCCGCGCGCCAGCTGTGCGAGCTTGTCGCGCGACAGCGGCTGCCGCGGGTGGCGCACCAACGCCTTGAGCATCGAGAACTCGCCGGTGGTCAGCGCGACCTGCTCGCCTTCCTTCGACAGGCGGCGCAACGCCAAATCGAACTCGAACGGGCCGAAGGTGACCGTCAATGCTTCCTTGGCCGGCGCACCAGGCGCCTCCAGCGAGGGCCGACGGCGCAGCACCGCATGGATTCGGGCCAGCAACTCGCGTGGGTTGAACGGCTTGGGCAGGTAGTCGTCGGCGCCAACTTCCAGGCCGACGATGCGGTCCACATCCTCGACTTTGGCGGTCAGCATGATGATCGGCGTCAGATCGTTGGCGGCGCGCAGTCGGCGGCAGATCGACAGACCGTCTTCTCCGGGGAGCATCAGGTCGAGCACGATCAGGTCGATCGTCTCTCGCGTCAGCACGCGGTTGAGCGCCTTGGCGTCTTCGGCCAGGAGCACCTCGAAGCCTTCTTGCGTCAGGTAGCGGCGCAGCAGATCGCGGATACGGGCGTCGTCATCGACAACGACCACTCGATTGGCGCGCGCCGGGGTGGCAGCATTCATGACACTCTCCAATATGTAACAAGCGAGATTCTGCGGGGCTTCACAGCCAGTTCTGCGCCCCATTGACCACCTGTTACAAATATGCTCAGCGATCGCGTGTGCTGCCGCACGCCTCGGCGTCATCGCGCGCGGTACGGGTCGCGTTAGGCTGTGCGGGCGCAGCGTGCGCCGGCTCTCCATTCACACCATGAACTTCATCCCCTTTCGCCCATCGCTGTCGGTTCGCTCGTCGCGTCGCCTGTGCTCGGTTTTTGCTGCCAGCGTGATGACGTTGTCGGTGACAGTTGCGCTGGCTGGCGATCCAGTGGCGCCCAGCGGCGTGGTCGCGCTGACCGCTACTGCCAGCGTGGAGGTGACGCGCGACCTGATGGCGGTCACGCTCTCGACCACGCGCGAAGGCGCCGATGCCAGTGGCGTTCAGGCGGCGCTGAAGCAGGCCCTGGACGCGGCGCTGCTCGAAGCCCGCGGCGTGGCGCGTGCGGGCCAGATCGATGTGCGCACCGGCAATTTTTCGATGAACCCGCGCTATTCGACCAAGGGCCAAATGAACGGTTGGCAGGGCACCGCTGAGCTGGTGATCGAAGGCCGTGACCTGCCCGGCATCGGCCAGCTGGCCGGCCGCATTCAGTCGATGACGATTGCTCGCGTGTCGCAGGGCCTGTCGCGTGAGCAGCGTGAGAAGACCGAGGGCAGCGTGACCGCGCAGGCCATCGCCCGTTACCGCGCTCAGGCCGCCGAAGTGACCAAGCAGTTCGGCTATGCCAGCTATGCAGTGCGTGAGGTCAGTGTCAACAGCAATGAGCAGGGCGGTGGACCCGAGCCAATGATGATGCGGGCGAAGGTCTTCGCGGCCGCCGCCGATGCACCACTGCCCGTCGAGGCGGGGCAGACCAGCGTGTCGGTGACCGTCAGCGGCACGGTCCAGATGCTGAAGTGACAAGGTCGATGCGAGGAGCCATGTACGCGCGTCTCATCAAGGGCATTGATACGATGCCCTGATGAAAGCGCCCCGCCTGCACCATGTGCCCTGCCAGAACTCGACCGGGCTGCATCGCGTGGCGTATTGGGAGTGGGGTGACGCAGCGAACCCGCGCGTGCTGGTGTGCGTGCACGGCCTGACCCGGCAAGGCCGCGATTTCGATGTGCTCGCAGCTGCGATGAGCGACCACTACCGCGTTGTCTGTCCCGACATGGCGGGCCGTGGTGAATCGGACCGTCTGCCCATCCCGGCGGAGTATGTGGTGCCGCGCTATGCCGCCGACATGGTCACCGTGCTTGCGCGCGTCAACGCCGAGACGGTGCATTGGGTCGGCACGTCCATGGGCGGGCTGATCGGCATGGTGGTGGCTTCGCTGACGCCCGAGCTGCTGGTGTCGAAGCTGGTGATGAACGACGTCGGGCCGGTGCTGCCGCCGCAGGCCATCGCAAGGATTGGCGCCTACCTCGGCGTGCCACTGCGCTGGGACAGCGTCGAGCAGGCCGCGGATTACCTGTGGTCCATCTCGAAGAGCTTCGGTCCCCACAGCCGTGAGCAATGGCTGGCCCTGGCCCGTCCGATGCTGCGGCCGGCTGATGGAGGTGGTTGGAGGCTCCACTACGACCCTGCCATCGCGATCCCGTTTCGGACGTCGACGCCCGAATCAGCTGCTGCCTTCGAGGCTTCGCTGTGGTCCGCCTATGACTCGCTCCGTTGCCCGACGCTGCTGCTGCGCGGTGCCGACTCTGATCTGCTGACACTCGAGCACGCGCAAGAGATGACCCAGCGCGGTCCGTTCGCCCAACTGCACCAGTTCACCGGCGTTGGCCACGCACCCACCCTGATTGCCGACGACCAGGTCAAGCGGGTGCGGGAGTTCCTGCTGGCCACATGAAGACCAGCGCTTCAGCGGCGCGCACGAACGCCGCAACCATCGTCGCGCTCACCGAGGCAGACCCCGTTGATCGGTTGTTGGATGCTGCGGCGGCGCCCAGTGACAACGCCGCGCAGGTTCAGCGTGCTCGCGCATTCGCCGAGCCCTTGCTGGCGGGCCAGCCACTGGACACGGGCGAAGACGCACTCGAACACGCAGACGGTGTCGCCGACATCCTCGAAGGCATTGGTGCCGCCCCATCGATGCGGGCCGCTGCCTATCTGGTCTACGCCGGTGATTACCTGCACAAACCCGAGGAGGTCGTGAGCAAGGCCTTCGGGCCTTCGCACGCCAGCCTGGTGATGCACACCCGCAAGCTGGTGCAGATCCAGCGCGCCGCCCGCGAAGCGCAGTTCGAGGGTGAGCAGCGCGTGCAGCAGACCGAGCGGGTGCGCAAGATGCTGCTGGCCTTCTCGCGCGACCTGCGGGTGGTGCTGCTGCGGCTGGCCTCGCGCCTGCAGACGCTGCGCTATTTCGCGGCCTATAAGCAGCCGTGCCCCGAGGCGCTGGCGCGCGAGTCCATGCAGGTGTTCGCGCCGCTCGCCAATCGGCTGGGCATCTGGCAGATCAAGTGGGAAATAGAAGACCTGGCCTTTCGCTTTCTGCAGCCCGCGCAGTACAAGATGGTGGCGAAGCTGCTCGACGAGAAACGCACCGAGCGGGAGCAGCAGGTGGAGGCGTTCCGGCAGTGGCTCGCCGATCAGCTGCATGTCCATGGCATTTCGGCCGAGGTGCAGGGCCGACCGAAGCACCTGTACAGCATCTGGAAGAAGATGCAGGGCAAGAGCCTGGGCTTTGACCGCGTGCTCGATGTTCGCGCGCTGCGCGTCATCGTCGCCGACGTGCCGGCCTGCTACGCCGCGCTGGGCCTCGTCCACGAGTTGCTGACACCGCTGGCCGACGAGTTCGATGACTACATCGCGCGGCCGAAGGCGAACGGCTACCAGTCGCTGCACACCGTGGTGCTCGACGAAGCCGCACGGCCGGTCGAGGTGCAGATCCGCACGCGAGCGATGCACGACCATGCTGAACACGGCGTGGCAGCCCACTGGGCCTACAAGGAGGCGGGCGTCAAGGGCTATGCCGGTTCGGTGGCGGCCGATTCAGACTTCGATGCGCAGTTGGCCGAAGCGCGCAAGAGCGTGCTGCGCCAGCTGCTGGCATGGGAGCGCGACTTCGTGGATCAGGATCGGGCGTCGGATGCGCCTGCTGTTGCCGAAGCTGGCGCCACCTTCGACGACCGCATCTACGTCTTCACGCCACAGGCAGCCGTCGTCGAACTCACGGCAGGCGCGACGCCGATCGACTTCGCCTATGCGGTGCACACCGATCTGGGCCACCGCTGCCGCGGTGCGAAGGTCGACGGCGCCATGGTGCCCCTGAACACCGCGTTGAAGAATGGCCAGACGGTCGAGGTCACATCGGTCAAGGAGGGCGGACCGTCGATGGACTGGCTGAACACGGACCTGGGCTACCTCCAGAGCCCACGCTCCAAGGCCAAGGTGCGCGCCTGGTTCAATGCGCGCGCGCAGGCCGAGACCATTGCGCGTGGCCGCGATGCAGTCGAAAAGCTGTTGCAACGCATCGGCAAGACGGCCATCAAGCTCGATGATCTGGCCTCACAGCTCGGCTTCCGCCAGGCCGATGCCTTGTTCGAGGTGGTCGGCAAGGACGAGTTCTCACTGCGCACCATCGAGACGCTGCTGAAGCCACCCGAGCCGTTGCCGTCGGCAGACGAAGTGATTGCGCTGCGCAAGGCCCGGCCCGATGGCGAGTCGCCCAAAGGAGGCGTGTTGGTGGTCGGCGTCGAGTCGCTGCTGACGACCTTGTCGCGCTGCTGCCGCCCGGCACCGCCCGATGCGATCGGCGGCTACGTCACACGTGGCAATGGCGTGGCTGTTCATCGCAGCGGTTGCAGCAACTTCAAGCAGATGGCGCAGCGCTCGCCCGAACGCGTGATCAGCGTCGCGTGGGGCGCGCCCCGTGCAGGCAAGGATGCCCTCTACCCGGTCGATGTCATCGTCGAGGCGACGGACCGCCAGGGACTGCTGCGCGACATCTCCGAGGCGTTCTCGAAGGACAAGATGAACGTCACCGGCGTGAAAACGCAGTCGGTGCGCGACAGCAGCGGAGGTACCGCGTTCATGACCTTCACCGTCGAGGTGGCCGACGCTGCAAAGCTGGCGCAGGTGCTGCGCGTGGTGGGGCAGGTCAGCGGGGTGCGGGCGGTGCGGCGCAAGTAGCGCAGCACCCCAGCGCCTCGGATTGGCAGGGTTCCGTCCCTTTTTTTCGGGTATCGATGGTTCGAGTCGTCGGGAGAATCGGCGCGATTCATGGACGCTCTGCACATCGACGATCTGGCCTTCCGGGTTCTCGCCTTGCCATGCCGATACCTTCCGGCACGCTGCATAGCTGGCCGGATGGGTGCTGCCATGTTGGCCCTCGCGTCTGGCGCGGCGATGGCTGCCGGCAGCGTCCACAACGAACCCGAAGCCATCAAGCCGCGGTCCTCGATCGCTGTCAACGTCGCTGCGAAACATGGCGAGGCGAACACCTCAGCGCCGGAGACTGCCAGTTCGAAGGTGGCCCGCGGTCAGCTGCAGCCGGCCCTGCCTGTGATACCGCTCGCCGCGAGCGCTCCCGATGCGGCTGCTGCTCCCGACCAGGGCGCATCTTCTGCGATGAACACGCTCACCGCGCAGACGCGCCCCGTCATCCTGCCGGTGCTCAGTGAAGAAGCCCGTGTGGCTGCGCTGCAAGAGGGCAAGCGTTTACGGTCATTGGCGCCGTTGTCAGCGGCTGCTCCGCCGCTCTTGGCACAGCCTGTCCAGACCGCCTCGGCGGCGGTCACCGCAAGGGCCAGGTTACCTGCCGAAGGCGCTGCTGCCTACGCATTGGTGACTGACATCACCCGAACGCGGATCGCATCTGAGCTGCGACAGCAATTGATGGGGTCCAGTGCCACAGTCGGCGAATTGCCTGGCGCCCCGCGCACTGAACTGATGCAGGTCAGCGAAGGTTGGCGTGCAGTGGTATGGCCTTTTGCGACCGAGAGCGAGGCCGTCAAGGCCCGCCGCTTGCTCGCCGAGCGCGGCATTCGCACGGAGCTGTTGAAGTTCTGAGTCCCATGTGCCTGAGAGGGCTGATATAGTGGAAAGCTCTGCAGGCGCGTAGCTCAGCTGGTTAGAGCACCACCTTGACATGGTGGGGGTCGTTGGTTCGAGTCCAATCGCGCCTACCAAATTCGGTAG
>LNFM01023121.1_pt1 | contig 11767 bp, 9 predicted proteins | sample 596031 | NCBI WGS metagenome assembly LNFM01 (sample SAMN04254537, study PRJNA301005) | activated carbon metagenome | isolation source: dual media filters at the Ann Arbor, Michigan drinking water treatment plant | place: USA: Ann Arbor | reverse complement strand
GCGCATGGCGCTGGGCGGCATGCGCGACGAGGCCGAGATCCGCGGCCACCGCCGCACCTACATCGGCAGCATGCCGGGCAAGGTGCTGCAGAGCTTGAGCAAGGTCGGCGTGCGCAACCCGCTGTTCCTGCTGGACGAGATCGACAAGCTGGGCATGGACTTCCGGGGTGACCCGAGCTCTGCGCTGCTGGAGGTGCTCGACCCCGAGCAGAACCACACCTTCAGCGACCACTACGTCGAGGTCGACTTCGACCTGTCGGACGTGATGTTCGTGGCCACCAGCAACAGCATGAACATCCCGCCGGCGCTGCTGGACCGGATGGAAGTGATCCGCCTGGCCGGCTACACCGAGGACGAAAAGCTCAACATCGCCCAGCGCTATCTTCTGCCCAAGCAGCAGAAGAACAACGGCGTCAAGGACGGTGAGATGGAGATCACCGAGTCGGCCCTGCGCGCGATCCTGCGCTACTACACGCGGGAAGCGGGCGTGCGCTCGCTGGAACGCGAGGTGGGCAAGATCTGCCGCAAGGTCGTCAAGGGCATCGCGCTGAAGAAGTACGAGGGCAAGGTCGTCGTCACCGACGAGAACCTGAATGACTTCCTGGGCGTGCGCAAGTACGACTTCGGCCGTGCCGAGAAGAAGAACCAGATCGGGCAGGTCGTGGGCCTGGCCTGGACCGAGGTGGGCGGCGATCTGCTGACCATCGAGGCGGCGGTGATGCCCGGCAAGGGCAACATCATCCGCACGGGTTCGTTGGGCGACGTGATGAAGGAGTCGGTGGAAGCCGCGCGCACCGTGGTGCGCTCGCGTTCACGCCGGCTGGGCATCAAGGATGAGTTGCTCGAGAAGCGCGACATCCACATCCACGTGCCCGACGGCGCCACGCCCAAGGACGGCCCGAGTGCAGGTGCTGCCATGACCACCGCGCTGGTGTCGGCGCTGTGCGGCATTCCCGTGCGCGCCGACGTGGCGATGACGGGCGAGATCACGCTGCGCGGCGAGGTCACGGCCATCGGCGGCCTGAAGGAAAAGCTGCTGGCGGCCCATCGCGGTGGTGTCAAGACGGTGCTGATTCCCGAGGAAAACGTCAAGGACTTGCAGGACATCCCCGAGAACGCGAAGAACAACCTCGAGATCGTGCCGGTGAAGTGGATCGACCAGGTGCTCGAGGTCGCGCTGGAGCGGATGCCCGAGGCGCTGCCCGAAGAAGAGATCGTCGCCAAGGATGCTGCAACGCCCAAGGCCGAGGCGCCGCCGCCGGTGGGTTCTGCGGACGCGCTGCCGCACTGATAAACGCCGAAAGGGGGCTTGCAAGTTCCTCAAAAGGTGGCATAGAATGCAAGGCTCGACGCGATCGACGTGGCAGACGATCAGCAAGGCGGCGAGCAGCATGCAAGACATGCGGGATTAGCTCAGTTGGTAGAGCGATACCTTGCCAAGGTATAGGTCGAGAGTTCGAGTCTCTTATCCCGCTCCAAAATTTCAAAGACAGGGAAGCTTCGGCTTCCCTTCTTTTTGGCTGACAATGGTCGCCTTGGCGCGATAGCAAAGCGGTTATGCAACGGATTGCAAATCCGTCTAGCCCGGTTCGACTCCGGGTCGCGCCTCCAAAAAAAGTCGTCGTCATTCAATGACTTGCCGAAGGGCCCTGCAGCAGATCATGCTCAGGGCCCTTCGTGTTTCTGAGGTGACAGCGCTAGCGCAGCACCGTCGCCGGTGCTCTGCAAGACAGCCGCGCAACGTAGGACGCCCGCGACGCGACTCACGGCCCCCCAGGAGATCGAGCGGCGCAGCTGGCCGCTTGCACGGTGCGTGGCCGCAGCCGTCTGCGTTGGAAATCGCTGCGCATGATCAGCAGCGCTGGTGGCGGATGCGGGTCTGATTCGTCATCCGACGGCCTGCAACGGCCTCGGGCAGGACCATCAGCCAGGCGAACCGCGCATGACCATCCTCTCCGACGACAAGGCATCCAGGCCCCACCGCTTCGACTGGGTCGACATCGCCAAGGGCATCTGCATCGTGGCCGTGGTCGGCCTCTACGCCCGCAACGAGCTCAAACAGGTCATGGGCGACGCGGGCTGGCTCGAACCCTGGTCCGCATTTGCCCAGCCGTTCCGCATGCCCGACTTCTTCCTGCTGTCGGGGCTGTTCCTGTCGTCGGTCATGAACCGACCCTGGCGCAGCTATCTCGACACCAAGGTCGTGCACTACGTCTACTTCCTGGTGTTGTGGGTCACGATCCTGGCCACCTACGACATGCTCTATCTGGGCACCGCGATCCCGCCCCATCCCGGGTGGACCGGCCTGCTCAAGCTCTACGCCTGGGAACTGCTGTACCCGGACCACATGCTCTGGTTCCTGCAGACCCTGCCGGTGTTCTTCGTCGTGACCCGGCTGCTGCGGCACGTACCGCCGCTGCTGCTGTGGGGCGTCGCGGCGCTGGCGCTGGCCAGCCGCGTCAAGACCGGCGTGCCGTTGCTGGACAACGCGATGTCGTACTACGCCTTCTTCCTGGCCGGGCATTTCGGCGCGCCATGGTTCTTTGCGCTGGCCGACCGGGCCGCCCAGCACCGTGGCACCACGCTGCTGCTCTTCATCGCCTGGTGCTTCTTCAATCAGTGGGCCGTGAGCAGCGGTGCCACCGCGCTGCCTGGAGGGAGCCTGCTGTTCGGGTTCATCGGCATCACGGCGGTCATTGCATTCAGCAGCCTGCTGGCGCCGATCAGGGCCATGCGCTGGCTGCGGTATGCCGGCTCCAACTCGATCGTGATCTACCTCGGCTTCTTCATGCCGCTGACGGCGTTCGTGCACGCCGTCGGTGACCGGCAGTGGCAGGTCGATCCCCATCTGCTGGCCACGCTCACCGTGGTGCTGGGCGCCGGTGCGCCGGTGCTGCTGTTCCTGTTCGTGAAGGGCACGGCGCTTCGCGTCCTGTTCGTGCGGCCCGCCTGGGCGCACCTGGTTCGACCGCGCGTGGAGCGGGTGCACGCCGGCATGGCCGGGGCGCCCAAGTCCTAGCGCCTGGGCGGCGCGTCGCCGCGACCGGGGCGGTCGATAATCAGGCCCGGCCCGGATGGCGAAACAGGCAGACGCAGCGGACTTAAAATCCGCCGCCCCTCACACGGGCATGCGGGTTCGAACCCCGCTCCGGGCACCAGGGACCGTGGCAGTGTCCGTTGCATCGGCACACGGTGCCGACACCCTCACTTCAGCAGGCAGAATCGCGCGGCCTCATTCCTGGAGCCCGCCCATGGCCGCAGCCGTATCCCAGTCCCTGAACAGCGGCGTCGCCCGCCGCGAGGTGTTCGGCTGGGCGATGTACGACTTTGCGAATTCCGGCTACACCACCGTCGTGATGACGGCGGTCTTCAACGCCTACTTCGTGGGCGTGGTGGCCGACGGGGCCGACTGGGGCACGCTGGCGTGGACGCTGGCGCTCGGGCTGTCCAACGCGCTCGTGATGCTCACGATGCCCGCGCTGGGCGCCTACGCCGATGCGCGCGCGGCCAAGAAGCGCCTGCTCGTCTTCAGCACCGCGGGCTGCGTGCTGGCCACCGCACTGCTGGCCGCCGTGGGGCGCGGCGACCTCTGGCTCGCGGTGGCCGCGGTGGTGGTGTCGAACCTCTTCTACGCCTACGGCGAATCGCTGACCGCGGCCTTCCTGCCGGAGCTGGCGCAGCGCCACGCGATGGGTCGCGTCTCGGGTTGGGGCTGGAGCTTCGGCTACTTCGGCGGCATGCTGACGCTGGGGCTGAGCCTGGGCTACGTGCTCTGGGCGCAGGCGCAGGGGCTGCCGGCGACGCACTTCGTGCCGGTGACGATGCTCATCACGGCCACCGTCTACGGCTTGGCGTCGCTGGTGACGTTCTTGCTGCTGAAGGAGCGCGCGGTGCCGCAACCGGTGGCCGTGGGCCGCGCGGCGGCGTCGGCGTGGCAGCGCCTGGCGCGCACCTGGCACGAGGCTCAGCGCTACGAAGACTTCAAGTGGCTGCTGGGCTGTGCCTTGTTCTACCAGGCGGGCATCTCGGTGGTCATTGCACTGGCCGCGGTGTTTGCAGAGCAGGTGCTGGGCTTCAAGCAGATCGACACGATGATGCTGATCTTCCTGGTCAACGTCGCGTCGGCGGTCGGCGCCTTCGGCTTCGGCTACTGGCAGGACCGCATCGGCCATCGCCGTGCGCTGGCCTTCACGCTGTGGGGCTGGATCGTGATGACGCTGCTGGCGGTGGCCGCCACCACGCCGGCGCTGTTCTGGGTGGCTGCGGTGATCGCCGGGCTGTGCATGGGCAGCAGCCAGTCGGCAGGGCGGGCGATGGCCGGACTGCTGGCGCCGCCCGACCGCCTGGCCGAGTTCTACGGCCTGTGGACCTTTGCGGTGCGCCTGTCGGCCATCGTCGGGCCCATCACCTATGGCCTGGTGACCTGGGCCACCGCCGGCAACCACCGCATCGCGATCCTCAGCACCGGGGTCTTCTTCGTGCTCGGCCTCGTCGTGCTGCGCCGGGTGGACATGGCCCGTGGCATGGTGGCTTCGGGCGTGGCGCCAGAAAAATAGTACGATCGTTCTATTTTGTGGCCCCTGCAGCCCCGTGCGGGTGGCTGGCCACCTAGAATCGTGATTAACGTTAACGTCAATTGAGTCCAGGAGCGTCATTCATGAAGGTGCTGGTTCCCGTGAAACGGGTGGTCGACTACAACGTCAAGGTGCGCGTCAAGAGCGACGGCACGGGCGTGGACATCGCCAACGTCAAGATGAGCATGAACCCCTTCGACGAGATCGCCGTCGAAGAGGCCGTGCGGTTGAAGGAAAAGGGCGTGGTCACCGAGATCATCGCGGTGTCCTGCGGCGTCACGCAGTGCCAGGAAACGCTGCGCACGGCCATGGCCATCGGCGCCGACCGCGCGATCCTCGTCGAATGCGCCGACGAACTGCAGCCGCTGGCAGTGGCCAAGCTGCTGAAGGCGCTGGTCGACAAGGAGCAGCCCGGCCTGGTGATCCTGGGCAAGCAGGCCATCGACGACGACTGCAACCAGACCGGCCAGATGCTGGCCGCACTCGCCGGCCTGCCGCAGGCCACCTTCGCCAGCAAGGTGGAAGTCGCCGACGGCTCGGTGTCGGTCACGCGTGAAGTCGACGGCGGCTCCGAGACGCTCAAGCTCACGCTGCCCGCGGTGATCACCACCGACCTGCGCCTGAACGAGCCGCGCTACGTCACGCTGCCCAACATCATGAAGGCCAAGAAGAAGCCGCTGGAGGTGCTCAAGCCCGCCGACCTGGGCGTGGACGTGACCCCCCGCATCAAGACGCTGAAGGTCAGCGAGCCGCCCAAGCGTGGCGCCGGCATCAAGGTGCCCGACGTGGCCACGCTGGTCAACAAACTCAAGAACGAAGCCAAGGTGATCTGACATGGCCGCACTCGTCATTGCCGAACACGACAACGCCTCCGTCAAGGGCGCGACCCTCAACACCGTCACCGCGGCCTTGGCCTGCGGCGGCGAGGTGCATGTGCTGATTGCCGGCGCCAACGCGGGCGCCGCTGCACAGGCCGCCGCGCAGATCGCCGGCGTGGCCAAGGTGCTGCACGCCGACGCGCCGGGACTGGACCACGGCCTGGCCGAGAACGTCGCCGCGCAGGTGGTGGGCGTGGCCAAGGCCTACAGCCACATCCTGTTCCCGGCCACCGCCAGCGGCAAGAACGTGGCCCCGCGCGTGGCCGCGCTGCTGGACATGGCGCAGATCAGCGATGCCACCAAGGTCATCAGCCCCGACACCTTCGAGCGCCCCATCTACGCCGGCAATGCGATTGCCACGGTGCAGAGCCTGGACGCCATCAAGGTCATCACCGTGCGCACCACGGGCTTCGACCCCGCGGCGGCCACGGGCGGCAGCGCCGGCGTGGAGAGCCTGACGGCGGTGGCCGACCACGGCAGCAGCGCCTTCGTCGGCAGCGAGATCGCCAAGAGCGACCGCCCCGAGCTCACCGCCGCCAAGATCATCGTCAGCGGCGGCCGGGCTCTGGGCAGCAGCGAGAAGTTCAACGAGGTGCTCACGCCGCTGGCCGACAAGCTGGGCGCCGCCCTGGGCGCCAGCCGCGCCGCGGTGGACGCGGGCTACGCGCCCAACGACTGGCAGGTGGGGCAGACGGGCAAGATCGTCGCGCATCAGCGGCGCCATCCAGCACCTGGCCGGCATGAAGGACAGCAAGGTCATCGTGGCCATCAACAAGGACGCCGAGGCACCGATCTTCAGCGTGGCCGATTACGGCCTGGAGGCGGACCTGTTCACCGCCGTGCCCGAGCTGATCAACAGCCTGTAAGACGACGAGCCTGACAGGGGCGCCCGACGAGGCGCCCCTGTTGCATCCGCAGGAGACAAAACAATGACCTACCGCGCCCCCGTCCAGGACATGCTCTTCGTGATGAAGGAGCTGGCCGGCATCGACGCCGTGGCCGCCATGCCCGGTTATGAAGATGCGGGCTACGACACCGCCGCCGCCGTGCTGGAAGAGTGCGCCAAGTTCAACGAAGGCGTGCTGGCCCCGCTGAACTGGGAAGGCGACCGCAACCCGTCGTCCTTCAAGGATGGCAAGGTCACCACCACGCCGGGCTTCAAGGAGGCGTTCAAGCAGTTCTCGGCCGGCGGCTGGCAGGCGCTGCAGCACCCGCCCGAGTACGGCGGCCAGGGTCTGCCCAAGCTGATCCACGCGGCCTGCAGCGAGATGGTCAACAGCGCCAACATGAGCTTCGCGCTGTGCCCGCTGCTGACCGACGGCGCGGTGGAGGCGCTGCTGACGGCCGGCACCGAGCAGCAGAAGCGCAGCATCATCCCGAAGCTGGTGGACGGCACCTGGACGGGTTCGATGAACCTCACTGAACCCCAGGCCGGCAGCGACCTGAGCATGGTGCGCACACGTGCCGAGCCTCAAGCTGACGGCACGTACAAGCTCTTCGGCACCAAGATCTACATCACCTACGGTGAGCACGACATGGCGGACAACATCGTCCACCTCGTGCTGGCGCGCGTGGTGGGCGCACCCGAGGGCGTGAAGGGCATCAGCCTGTTCATCTGCCCCAAGGTGCTGGACGACGGGTCGCGCAACGACGTGCACTGCGTCAGCATCGAGCACAAGCTGGGCATCAAGGCCAGCCCCACGGCCGTGCTGCAGTACGGCGACCACGGCGGTGCGGTGGCAACGCTCATCGGCCAGGAGAACCGCGGCCTGGAGTACATGTTCATCATGATGAACGCCGCGCGCTACGGCGTGGGCGTTCAGGGCATCGCACTGGCCGAGCGGGCCTACCAGAAGGCCGTGGGCTACGCGCGTGACCGCGTGCAGAGCCGCCCCGTGGACGGCAGCCTGAACACCGCCGCGCCCATCATCCATCACCCCGATGTGCGCCGCATGCTGATGACGATGCGCGCCTATACCGAGGGCTGCCGTGCCATGGCGCTGGTGGGCGCCGCGGCCTTCGACGCAGCGCACGCGCACCCCGATGCCGACGTGCGCCAGCAGAACCAGGCCTTCTACGAATTCCTGGTGCCGTTGATCAAGGGCTTGTCGACCGAGATGAGCCTGGACGTGGCCAGCCTCGGCGTGCAGGTGCATGGCGGCATGGGGTTCATCGAGGAGACCGGCGCGGCGCAGTACCTGCGCGACGCCAAGATCCTGACCATCTACGAAGGCACGACAGCGATCCAGGCCAACGACCTGGTGGGCCGCAAGACCGCACGCGACGGCGGTGCCGTGGCACGCGGCATCGGCGCGCAGATCCAGCAGACCGTGGCGGCGCTGGCCGCCCGCGACAGCGTGCCCGCCCGCGCGATGGCCAGGCGCCTGGACGCCGGGCTGAAAGCCTTTCTGGACGCCGTGGACTTTGTCGCCGGCCGCACCAAGGCGCAGCCGAACGCGGTGTTCGCCGGCAGCGTGCCCTACCTGATGCTGGCCGGCACGGTGGTGGCAGGGTGGCAGATGGCGCGCGCGCTGCTGATCGCCGAAGACCGCCTGGCCGAAGGCGTTGACCCAGCCTTCATGCAGGCCAAGATCGCCACCGCGCACTTCTACGCCGAGCACATCCTCAACAAGGCACCCGGCCTGCGCGACAGCATTGTCGAAGGCGCCGATGCCGTCACCGCCCTTGCCCTGGAGTCCTTCTAAATGGCCCTGCCTCCTGCCCTGCAGCGCGTGCCGCTGCCCATCATCGGTTCGCCGCTGTTCATCATCAGCAACCCCAAGCTGGTCATCGAGCAGTGCAAGGCCGGCGTCGTGGGCAGCATGCCCGCGCTCAACGCGCGCCCGGCGTCGCAGCTGGACGAGTGGCTGGCCGAGATCACCGAGACGCTGGCCGCCTGGGACCGTGACCACCCGGAGCAGAAGTCCGCGCCGTTTGCCATCAACCAGATCGTGCACAAGAGCAACGACCGGCTCGAGCACGACATGGAGATGTGCGCCCGCTACAAGGTGCCGATCGTCATCACGAGCCTGGGCGCACGCACCGACGTCAACGACGCGGTGCACGCCTGGGGCGGCGTGGTGCTGCACGACATCATCAACAACACGCACGCCAGGAAGGCCATCGAGAAGGGCGCCGACGGCCTGATCGCCGTGGCCGCCGGCGCGGGTGGTCACGCCGGCGTGAAGAGCCCCTTTGCGCTGATGCAGGAGATCCGCGAATGGTTCGACGGCCCGGTGGCGCTGAGCGGCGCCATCGCCAGCGGCGACGCGGTGCTGGCCTGCCTGGCGATGGGCGCCGACTTTGCCTACATCGGCTCGGCCTTCATCGCCACCGAGGAGGCGCGCGCCTCCGACGCCTACAAGCAGTGCATCGTCGACAGCAACTCCGACGACATCGTCTACAGCAACCTGTTCACCGGCGTGCACGGCAACTACCTGAAGCCCAGCATCCGCAACGCCGGCATGGACCCCGACAACCTCCCCGAGAGCGACCCCACCAAGATGAACTTCGGCGGCGGCGACAGCGCCAAGAAGGCCTGGAAGGACATCTGGGGTTGCGGCCAGGGCATCGGCGCGGTGAAGGCCGTGCTGCCCACGGCACAGCTGGTGGCGCGGCTGCAGGCCGAGATGGCAGCGGCGCGCCAGCGCATGGCCGCACGGCTGGGTGGCGCGGCCTGACCCTGCGATGGACTCGGGGAAAACGACCCGCTAGGCTGCGGGCATGAACATCCTCATCGGCTTCTTTTTCAAGCGCGGCGTCGTGTTGCTGTCCGTCGGGTCGTTGACGGGCTGTGCCGGCGTCAGCCTCGGTCTGGGCCTGCCCGTGGGTGGGCTGGGCAGCGTCGGCGTGTCGGTGGGCAGCGACGGCCGCATTGGCGGTGGTGCGAGCGTCGGCACCGGCCCCGTGTCGGTGGGTGTGGGCGGCTCGACACAACTGCCGCGCAAGCCGGACAAGCCGGCCTCCGCACCGGCGCCCTGAGCGGTCGCTGTGCAGGTGTGGCGGTCCCTTCTTGGGCCGCTTCGTGCATGAAAAAGGGGCCCTGACGGGCCCCTTCGGTCTTGCGGCTGCGGCGCGCGTTCAGCGCACGCTGGTCAGGTAGACGCGGTGCGCGTCGTTCGAGTGGTACGTGGCGGTGACGTTCGCCTTCATCGCCCACGGGCGCACCTGGTGGTGGATGGGGATCAGCAGCACCTCGTCCTTCACGCGCAGCAGGGCTTCACGGATCATCGCGTTGCGCTTGGCCACGTCGGTCTCGCTTTTCATCGCGTCGGTCAGGCGGTCGACGACCGGATCGCTGATGCGTGAGAAGTTGAAGTTGCCGTCGGCGCCCGTGGTGCGGGTGCGCACCAGCGGCTGCAGCATGTACTGCGCGTCGTAGGTGGCGATGCCCCAGCCCAGCATGTAGATCGACGAATCGAAGTTCTGGAACTTCTGGCTGAAGGTGGCCATGTTCTCGGCCATCAGCTGGGCCTTGATGCCGATGCGGGCCCACATGGCCAGCGCGGCCTGGCAGATCTCTTCGTCGTTGACGTAGCGGTTGTTGGGGCAGTTCAGGCGCACCTCGAAGCCGTCGGGGTAGCCGGCCTCGGCCATCAGCTTCTTGGCGGCGTCCACGTCCACCTTCGGCGGCACGTCGAGCGCGGCATCGTAGCCGTTGGTGCCGGGCGGCAGCATCAGGCCGGCAGGCACGGACAGCCCGCGCATGATGTTGCGCTTGATGGCCTCGCGGTCGATCACCATGCTCATGGCCTGGCGCACGCGCTTGTCGGCGAAGGGGTTCTTGCCCTTCACGTTGCTGTGCTTGAGCTCGGGGCTGCCCACGTCGGGTGCGAAGAAGATCGTGCGCACCTCGGCGCCCTCGATCACCTTGAGCTTGCTGTCGCCGCGCAGGCGGGCGACGTCCTGCGTGGGCAGGTCGGTCAGCATGTCCACGTCACCCGACAGCAGCGCCGCCACGCGGGTGGAATCGCTCTTGATGGGGGTGTAGATGACCTCCTTCACGTTGCCCACGGGCTTGTCCCACCAGTCGGCGTTGGCGCTCATGGTCACGCGCTGGTCGGGCAGCCAGCTGGTGATCTTGTAGGGGCCGGTGCCCATGGCGTTGCGCGAGGCGAAGGTCTCTTCCTTGGCCTTGTAGTCCTGCACGTTGGCCGAGCGGTTCTTCTCCGCCCAGGCCTTGTTCATGATGAAGAAGCTGGTGATGTTGCGCAGCAGGATCGGGTTGGGCGCGGCCAGGATCAGGTCGACGGTGTGGTCGTCGATCTTCTTGATGTCGTTGATGCCCGTGATGTAGATCTGCATCGTGCCCTGCGGCTGCTTGACGCGGCCGAAGGAGAAGATCACGTCGTCGGCGGTGAAGGGCGTGCCGTCGTGGAACTTGACGTTCTTGCGCAGTTCGAAGCGCACCTGCGTCGGCGTGACGAAGGTCCACTTGGTGGCCAGCGCCGGTTCCACCTGGTAGGTGGGGCTGTAGCGAACCAGGCCTTCGTAGACGTGGCTGAGGATGGAGTTCGTCGTCGCATGGTTCTGCGAATGCGGGTCCATCGTCAGGATGTCGTTCTGCGCGGCCCAGCGCAGCGTTTGGGCGTGCGACGGGGCGGCCACGGCAACGGCCAGCACGGCCGCGGCAAACAGGGCACTCAGTTTCATCGAGGGGACTCCTGGAAGAGGATTGCGAAAACCCGTGATGCTAGGCGCAAAGTGGAGCGCAGCCAGCGGGGAAACGCCGAGGAGGGCGCTTCAGGCGGGCGGGTCCGGCCGATCCGGTGCGGCTTCGGGCCCGCCAGCCGCCTGCGGGGCGGCCTGCAGGTCGCTGTCGCAGCCAGCGCCGGCAGCGATCCAGCGCCGGGCCAGCGCGCGCGCCCAGGCCACCGGCAGCACGGCGGGCAGCCAGTCGGCCGGCTGCGCCAGCACGCCGCAGCGGTACAGCCCCTGGGCCTCGTCCCACTGCAGCGCCCGGCAGGCCCCGCGGCGGCGGCGGGTCAGCAGCACGCCCAGCGGGCAGGGCTCGGTGGCGCAGCAGACGCCGCAGCCATTGCACGGCCTCCCCGGCGCCGGTTTGGGCGGGGCGGCGGCTTGCAGCAGGATCACGCGGTGTTGCACGGCAGGCGCAGTCTTGTGGCAACGGCTGCGTTCTGTCAGCAAAACAGCAGGGTTCGGGGCGCCCAATTGCACCGCCAGACGAGCAGCGGGCTGGTGTAGAGTCCCGCCCACGATAGAACAGGTCCTTCCCGTCCCCTTGCTGAGTTGAGACATGCAGCAAGGCGGGTCGCTAGTCCGCCAACCGGTGCAGCCGGGACGCGGAAGGTTGAT
>LNFM01011777.1_pt1 | contig 11768 bp, 9 predicted proteins | sample 596031 | NCBI WGS metagenome assembly LNFM01 (sample SAMN04254537, study PRJNA301005) | activated carbon metagenome | isolation source: dual media filters at the Ann Arbor, Michigan drinking water treatment plant | place: USA: Ann Arbor | reverse complement strand
CCGGCCGGGCCGGCTCCCGGCCACCACACACGATCCGGCGAGCGCCCCGGTTGCGTGCGCCGGGCGTCTTCACGGTGTATTCGCGGTAGTAGCCTCGGGGGTGAAGGGGCAGCAGGCGCTCGCGGTTGCGGAACACGGTGCCGTCCTTGTCGTAGGGGAACGGGCCCCCCGCACGGATCAGGCGCTCGGTGCTGCGGGCTTCCCTGGGCAGGTCTGCGAGCGAGACCACAGCACCGTCGGGTGCCGGCTGCCTGGCCTGCACGATGCCTGGGGTCAGCAGCACAGCCGCCAGAACGGCCATGTTTCCCAGCCTGCGCCAAGTTGACAACGCAAGCGCCCCACCGGACACCGACACGGGTTTTCCCTCGAAAGCAAAAGCGGTATGGTATCGAATCGGGGCAAAAATCTCAAGCCTCTGCCTCAATATGGGGCAAGCGCAAAGGGGCTTGAGTAACTGCTCACTTGCGCTCCGGAGCGCAGCAAATCCGCGCGCTTCGGAGCCAGACCGCGTGACCTCAGCGGCCTTCGTTGGCGTCGGCCACCGTCAGTGCCGTCATGTTGACGATCCGGCGCACCGTGGCGGAGGGGGTCAGGATGTGCACCGGTGCCGCGGCGCCGAGCAGCACCGGGCCGATCGCGATGCCGCCGCCGGCCGCCGTCTTGAGCAGGTTGTACGAGATGTTGGCGGCGTCGATGTTCGGCAGCACCAGCAGGTTGGCCTCGCCGCTCAGGGTGCTCCGCGGCATCACGGTGGTGCGGGCGGCGGCATCCAGGGCGACGTCGCCGTGCATTTCACCGTCCACCTCCAGCCAGGGCGCCTGATGGCGCAGCAGTGCCAGCGTGCGGCGCATCTTGACCGCGCTGGGCAGGCTGCTGCTGCCGAAGTTCGAGTGGCTCAGCAGGGCGGCCTTGGGCTGGATGCCGAAGCGCAGCATCTCCTCGGCCGCCATCACGGTGATCTCGGCCAGTTCTTCGGGCGAGGGGTCGGCGTTCACATGGGTGTCGACCAGGAACACCTGGCGGCCGGGCAGCATCAGCCCGTTCATGCAGGCATAGACCGATACCTCCTGCGGCGTGCTCGGGCTGCCGCCCTGGCGTGCACCGATCACCTGGTCGATGTAGGACAGGTGGTTGGCGGTGGTGCCCCAGGTGCCGCACAACATGCCATCGACCTCGCCCTTGTGCAGCAGCATCGCGCCGATCAGCGTGAGGCGGCGGCGCATCTCGATCTTGGCCACCTGCACCGTCACGCCCTTGCGTTCGGTCATCTGGTGGTAGGTCTGCCAGAAGTCGCGGTAGCGGTGGTCCTGCTCGACGTTGACGACGTCGTAGTCGATGTCCTGGCGCATGCGCAGGCCGAACTTCTGGATCCGCTCGGCGATGACCGCCGGCCGCCCGATCAGCGTGGGCCGTGCCAGGCCTTCGTCGAGCACCACCTGCACGGCGCGCAGCACGCGCTCTTCCTCACCTTCGGCGTAGGCCACGCGCTTGCGCTTGGCGGCCTTGGCCAGCATGAAGATCGGCCGCATCATCTGGCCCGAGGCATAGACGAAGGCCTGCAGCTTCTCGCGGTAGGCGTCGAAGTCGGTCACCGGGCGCAGCGCCACGCCCGAGTCGGCCGCGGCCTGCGCCACCGCCGGGGCGATCTTGATCATCAGCCGCGGGTCGAAGGGCTTGGGGATCAGGTACTCCGGCCCGAAGCTCAGGTTCGCGCCCGCATAGGCCGCGGCCACCACCTCGCTCTGCTCGGCGCGTGCCAGCTCGGCGATCGCATGCACCGCGGCGATCTCCATCTCGACCGTGATCGTGGTCGCACCCGAATCGAGCGCGCCGCGGAAGATGTAGGGGAAACACAGGACGTTGTTGACCTGGTTCGGGTAGTCGGTGCGCCCGGTGGCGATGATCGCGTCGTCGCGCACCGACTTGATCTCTTCGGGCAGGATCTCGGGCGTCGGGTTGGCGAGCGCGAAGATGATCGGCCGTTCGGCCATCGAGGCGACCATGTCGGGCTTGAGCACGCCCGCGGCCGACAGGCCGAGGAAGACATCGGCGCCGACGATGGCCTCGCGCAGGCTGCGCTGCTCGGTCGGCTGGGCGAACTGGGCCTTGTCCTCGTCCATCAGCTCGGTGCGCCCGGTGTAGACCAGGCCGGCCAGGTCGGTCACCCAGATGTGCTCGCGCGGCACCCCGAGCTTCCGCAGCAGGCCCAGGCAGGCGAGGGCGGCGGCACCGGCGCCGGAGGTCACCAGCTTGATCTCGCCGATCGACTTGCCCGTGACCTTCAGCGCATTCAGCAAGGCGGCGCCGACGACGATCGCGGTGCCGTGCTGGTCGTCGTGGAAGACCGGGATCTTCATGCGCTCGCGCAGCTTGCGCTCGACGTAGAAGCAGTCGGGTGCCTTGATGTCCTCGAGGTTGATGCCGCCGAAGGTCGGCTCCAGCGCGGCGATCATGTCGACCAGCTTGTCGAGGTTGTTTTCGGCCAGTTCCAGGTCGAAGACATCGATGCCGGCAAACTTCTTGAACAGCACCCCCTTGCCTTCCATCACCGGCTTGCTCGCCAGCGGGCCGATGTTGCCCAGGCCGAGCACCGCCGTGCCGTTGGTCACGACCGCCACCAGGTTGCCGCGCGAGGTGTAGCGGAAGGCATTGGCCGGGTCGGCGACGATCTCCTCGCAGGCCGCGGCCACGCCGGGCGAGTAGGCCAGCGCCAGGTCGCGCTGATTGACCAGCTGCTTGGTGGCGGCGATCGCGATCTTGCCGGGCGTCGGGAACTCGTGGTACTCGAGCGCCGCGCGCCGCAGTTCGGTTTTCTTCTCGTCGGCGGTCGGCATGGCCTGGGCTCGCAGTCTGTAAGGAAGCAGGTGGGGTGGCGGGCTGCCGGTATCGACAACGCCGCCTGCGCGTGCCCGGGGATGGGCGCCGGGGAGGCGGAATTGTAGGAGTCGCGGCTGCGCCACGCCTTGACAGTGTCGCCGCCAGGCCGTCGGCTGCCATGCGCAAAACTGCGTAGCGGGCGGCGTCGGCGCGGGGGCCATACTGGCAGGCCGATTGCTGCGCCACGATGCCCGACACCGCCACCCCTCCGGCCCCGGGCCTGTCCTTGCCGGCTGCCAGCCCCGGCCCGCCGGACGACGCGCCGACCGACAGCACCGCGGCACCGGCGGCCGATCCGAGCCCCGGCCCGCGTCCGCGCCGGGTGCTGCTCTGGTTTGCGCTCGTGGTACTGCTGATGGTGGCGCAGTCGATGCTCGTCTGGCTGACCTTCGCCTACGAGAGCAACCGTGCCCAGGAGGAGGTCGATGCCGTGGCGGCCGGCGTGGCGGCCGAGTTGCGCCGGGCGGTGGCGCGCGATGTGCAGAGCCTGCAGGCGCTGTTCTGGAGCAACCCGGGCCTGGACCCCTGGCAGTCCGATGCGCGCCAGCTGCTGCGCACCCCCCGCGAGATGCTGCGCATCGAGCGGCGCGACCTGTCGCAGACGGTCGTGGAAGCCCTCGACAGCCCCTACGAGCCCCCCTTGTTCAGCCGCCTGCCGCGGGAGGCGATGGACCTCGAGGCCGAGCTGGCCTGCGGCGCCGCCACCCGCATGGCCGGCCCGGCGGTGTCGCGCAGCTATTTCGTGCCCCTGCCCGGCGGCCTGGGCCTCGAGGTGATCGACGTCTGCGTGCCCGAATTGCGCTCGGGCCGTGTCGAGGGCTATGTCAACGCGACGATCGGCCTGGCTCCGCTGCTGGGCGAGGTCGTCGGCGCCACGGTGCTGCGCGCCCATGAGCTCTCCTTCATCGACGGCGACGGCACCCGGCTCGCGCGGGCCGGCCTGCCGCGGGGCGCTGGTGTCTACGTGGGCGAGCGCCTGATCGACCTGCCCGCGCAGACGCTGCGCCTGCGCGTGGACAGCCGCGCGGGCCGGCCGGAGCTGATCCCCAACCTGGCCGTGGCCCTGGTGCTCGGCCTGTCGCTGGCACTCGGCGTGGTGGTGCTGCTGCTCGCACGCGACGTGCGCCGCCGCTCGGCGGCCGAACATGCGCTGGCCGAGGCCCTGGCCTTCCGCAAGGCGATGGAAGATTCGCTGGTCACTGGCCTGCGCGCGCGCGACATGACCGGCCGCGTCAGCTATGTCAACCCGGCTTTCTGCGAGATGGTCGGTTTCAGCGCCGAAGACATCATCGGCCGCGACCCGCCGCCCTACTGGCCGCCCGAGATGGTGCCCGAGTACCAGCAGCGCCAGCGCCAGCGGCTGCGCCCGGTGGCCAGCCCGGTGCGCGGCATCGGCGTCCCGGCGCGGGGCGACTCGCGCGAGGGCTTCGAGACCACCTTCGTGCGCAGCAACGGTGAACGCTTCGCGGTGCTGATCTTCGAGGCACCACTCGTCAACGGGGCTGGCCGCCAGACCGGCTGGATGAGCGCCGCGCTCGACATCAGCGACCAGCGCCGCGTGGAGGAGCTGTCGCGCCAGCAGCAGGAGCGCTTGCAGGCCACGGCGCGCCTGGCCACCGTCGGCGAGATGGCCTCGCTGCTGAGCCACGAGCTGAACCAGCCGCTGGCGGCCATCTCCAGCTATGCCGCCGGCTCCTTGAACCTGATGCGCGAGGGCGACGCCCAGGGCCAGGACGACCCGGCCACGCGTGCGCTGCTGCGCCAGGCGACCGAGCGCATCGGCGAGCAGGCCGAACGCGCCGGGCGCGTCATCAAGAGCGTGCATGACTTCGTGCGCCGGCGCGAGCAGGCGCGCGAGCCGGTGCGCGTCGAATGGCTGATCGATGCGGTGCTGCCGCTGGTGCGGCTGCAGGCGCGCAAGAGCGGCACGCGGGTCGAGGTCGACATCGCAGCCGGTCTGCCGCGGGTGGTGTGTGACCGCACCATGGTCGAGCAGGTGCTGCTGAACCTGACCCGCAACGGCATCCAGGCGATGGAGGAGCAGGTCCCGACCCAGCAGCGCGAGCTGCTGATCCGGGTGCGCAGCAGCCAGGCGCGCTGGGTGGCCTTCAGCGTGATCGACCGTGGCCCGGGCATCTCGCCCGAGGTCGCGCAGCGCCTGTTCACGCCCTTCTTCACGACCCGGCGCGAGGGCATGGGCCTGGGCCTGAGCCTGTGCCGTACCGTGATCGAGCAGCACGGCGGGGTGCTCGACCATGCCCCCCTGCCCCACTTCGCCATCAGCCCTGCGCCGGACGGCAACGGTGGCGGACCGGCCACCGAGTTCCGATTCACCTTGCCCGCCGAGCCTCCCCGCCCGGCCGAGGGCGCGCCGCAGACCGCACAATCCGGTCCTGCATGAGCACCCCCGCCACGCCAGCCCCCTTCCCAGCCCCCGGTGCCGCCAGCCTGTCTGCGGCCGGCTTCGGTCTGCCGATGGTCTACCTCGTCGACGACGAGGAAGTCGTCCGGGATGCCCTGGCCTGGCTGCTGCGCTCGCGCCGCCTGCTGAGCGAGGGCTTCGCGAGCGCCGAGGCCTTCGAGGCCCTGCTCGCCGCCCGCCTGCCGGCAGGCTCCCCGGGCCACAGCCCGCCCGACTGGCCGACGGCCCCGAGCTGCCTGCTGCTGGATGTGCGCATGCCCGGCACCAGCGGCCTGGCCCTGTTCGAGCGCCTGATCGAGCGGCAATTGCTCGGCCTGATGCCGGTGATCTTCCTGACCGGGCACGGCGATGTGCCGACCGCGGTGTCGGCGGTCAAGCGCGGTGCCTTCGACTTCGTCGAGAAACCTTTTGCCGACAATGCCCTGGTCGACCGGGTCGAGCAGGCGCTGGCCGCCAGCGTGGCTGCCTTGCAGCGCCGGCGCGAGCGCCAGGGCGTGGTGCAGCGGCTGGCCGAGATCACCGAGCGCGAGCGCGAGGTGATGCGGCTGGTGGTCGATGGCCGCCCCAACAAGCTGATCGCCGACGAGCTCCACATCAGCGTGCGCACCGTGGAGGTCCACCGGGCGCGGGTGTTCGAGAAGATGGAGGTCAAGTCGGCGGTCGAGCTCGCCCGCCTGCTGCGTGAGCACGGGAGCGAGGCCTGATGGGCATGGGCGAGTTCGAGCTGATCGGTCGCTACTTCAGCCGTGCACCACGGCCGGGCTCGGCCGCGGTGCTGGGCGTCGGCGACGACTGCGCCCTGCTGGCGCCGGCCCCGGGCATGCAGCTCGCCACCTCGAGCGACATGTTGGTCGAGGGCCGGCATTTCCTGTCGACCGTCGACCCGCAGCGCCTGGGCCACAAGGCCCTGGCCGTGAACCTGAGCGACCTGGCGGCCTGCGGCGCCCGGCCGATCGCCTTCACGCTGGCGCTGGCCATGCCGCGCGCCGAGGCGGCATTCCTCGAGGGCTTCTCGCGCGGCCTGCTGGCGCTGGCCGATGCCCACGGCTGCGAGCTGGTCGGCGGCGACACCACCCAGGGCCCCCTGAACATCTGCATCACGGTCTTCGGCGAGGTGCCGCCCGGGCAGGCGCTGCTGCGCAGCGGTGCGCGGCCTGGCGACACGCTTTACGTCAGCGGCCCGCTCGGCGATGCCCGGCTGGCGCTCGAGGCCTTCCGCGGCCGCCTCGCGCTGGCGGGCGAGGCCTTCGAGCAGGTGCGCCAGGCGATGGAGCTGCCGCAGCCGCGCGTCGCGCTGGGCCAGGCGCTGCGCGGGCTGGCGAGCAGCGCGATCGATGTGTCCGACGGCCTGCTCGGCGACCTCGGCCATGTGCTGCGGCGGTCCGAGGTCGGTGCCACCGTGTTCGCCGATGCGATCCCGCGCAGCGCGGTGCTGAGCGCTCAGACCATCGCCTGGCAGCGCGAGTGCACGCTGGCCGGTGGCGACGACTACGAGCTGCTCTTCACCGCCCCGCCGCAGCGGGCCGACGAGGTGCTGGCCGCGGGCCGGGCCTGCGGCGTGGCCGTCAGCGCGATCGGCCACATCGACGCCGAGCCCGGGTTGCGCCTGCGCGATGCCGCCGGCCAGGCGCTGCCCAACGAGCATGTGGCCTTCGACCACTTTGCCGAGGCCGGCCGGTGAACACGATGGTCGAGCCCGCCAGCCCGCCCCTGCCGATCGGCGAGGCCGACACCGCCCCGCGTCGACCGACCTGGCGCTGGATGTGCTCGCACCCGGCGCATGCCATCGCGCTGGGCTTTGGCGCGGGGCTCGCGCCCAGGGCGCCCGGCACGGTCGGCACCCTGTGGGCCTGGGCGAGCTTCCTGCTGCTGCGCCCGCAGCTCGGAGACGCCGCGATGGCGCTGTTCCTGCTCGCGGCGGCCGGCATCGGCTGGTGGGCCTGTACCGTCAGTGCGCGCAGCCTGCGCACGGCCGACCCGGGCTGCATCGTCTGGGACGAGGTGCTGGCCTTCTGGCTCGTGCTCTGGCTGGTCACCCCGGCCGGCCTGCTCGGGCAGGCGGTGGCCTTCGGGCTGTTCCGCTTCTTCGATGCGGCCAAGCCGGGCCCGGTGGGCTGGGCCGACCGGCGCTTCAAGGCGCGCCGGGGAGCACCCATCGGCTGGGCCCAGGGCTTTGGCGTGATGGTCGACGACCTGGTCGCCGCCGGCTGCACGCTGCTGGTGATCGCGCTGTGGCGCTGGTGGTGAGCCCGGCCCGATGTTCGAGCCCTTGATTCCCGTCATCGACCGCGTCGCGCTGGCGCTGCGCGCCCGCGGCGAACAGCTCGCCACCGCCGAGTCCTGCACCGGCGGCCTGATCGCGGCGGCCTGCACCTCGGTCGCGGGCTCGAGCGACTGGTTCGAGCGCGGCTTCGTCACCTACTCGAATGCGGCCAAGACCGAGCTGCTCGGGGTGCCCGCGGCGCTGATCGCGGCCCATGGTGCGGTCAGCAAGCCGGTGGCCCTTGCGATGGCCGAGGGCGCGCTGCGCCATGCCGCGGCCGACTGGGCGCTTGCGGTGACCGGCATCGCCGGCCCCGGCGGTGCGGTGCCGGGCAAGCCGGTGGGCACGGTCTGGCTGGCGCTCGCGCGCCGCGGCCATCCCGGCCGAAGCTGGCTGCTGAACTGCCCGGGCGACCGCAGCGCGGTGCGGCTCGCCACGCTGGAGCGTGCGCTGGCCGAGTTGCAGCGGACGCTCGACACCGCCTGAACACACACGCCATGGCCATCCTGCTCTGTGGAGACTTCGACGCGGCCGAAGCGGCCGACTGGCTGCAGGCCTTGTCGTCTGCCCTGCCCGAAGAAACCTGGCTCAGCGCGCGCAGCCCAGCGAGCGACGCACAGATCGACGTTGCGGTGGTGGCCAACCCCGCGCCGGGCAGCCTGCAGGGCCTGCCCGGGCTGCGCCTGATCCAGTCGCTGTGGGCCGGCGTCGACCGCCTGCTGCTCGACGCCACGCTGCCGCCCGGGGTGCCGCTGGCCCGCATGGTCGACCCGGCGATGAACCAGGCCATGGCCGAGACGGCGCTCTGGGCCGTGCTCGCGCTGCAGCGCGACTTCCCGACCTACGCGCGCCAGCAGCGTGCGGCCCGCTGGGCGCCCTGGCCGCAGCGCCGTGCCGACGAATGGCCGGTGCTGGTGCTCGGCCTGGGCGAGATGGGCGGCACCGTGGCCCTGCGCCTTGCGGCCAACGGCTACCCGGTCAGCGCCTGGGGCCGCAGCCCCCGCACGCTGCCCGGGGTGCGCTGCCTGCACGGCGAGGCGGCGCTGGCCGATGCCCTGGGCGTTGCCGCGGTGGTCATCAACCTGCTGCCGCTGACCACGCAGACCCGCGGCTTCTTCGATGCGGCGCGCCTCGCGCTGCTCCGGCCCGGGGCGCACCTGGTCAACCTGGCGCGCGGGGCCCACCTGGTCGAGGCCGACGCACTCGCCGCGCTCGACAGCGGCCAGCTCGGCGAACTGGTGCTGGACGTGTTCGTGAGCGAGCCGCTGCCAGACGGCCATCCCTTCTGGCGGCACCCCCGCGTCACCGTGCTGCCGCACATCGCGGCCCAGACCGATCTGCGCAGTGCCGCGGCGGTGGTGGCCGGCAACCTGCGCCGGCTGAGGGCCGGCGCACCGCTGCAGCACCTCGTCGACCGCGGCCGCGGTTACTGAACCGCCTCGGGGGCGGGCCCTGCCCGAGCCGACAGCAACCCGGGGCGGCCCGGCGTCTGCTAGGCAAGCGCCAGGCGCGCGCCCGGCTCGGCCCGCGCGCCGGTCTGCATCAGCATCAGCGCGAGCCGGCGCAGCGCCTGCCAGGGGTCGAGTGGCCAGGCCGGGTGGCGCAGGCCCTTGACCAGCCCATCACACACCTGCGCGGCCGCCAGCAGGCCCGCGAGGCTCGCGCTGTCGTGCCGCGCCAGCGCGCGCTCGACCAGCCGCTCCTTGCTGCCCCAGACCCGCGCCTCGCGCAGCGCCATCGGCATCGGCTTGCCGGCATCGAGCGCGGCGCGGGTGCGCACCAGCGCGCGGATGTCCTCGGCCAGTGTCCAGTGCACCAGCACCGCGGCCTCGCCCTCGGCCTGCAGCCCGTCGAGCATGCGCAGCGCCCGCACCACCTGCCCCGCCAGCGCCGCCTCGCCGAACTTGGCGATGTCGTAGCGGGCGACGTCGAGCACCGCCTCCTCGATCACCTCGACCGGCAGTTCGCCGGGCGGGTGCAGCAGGCCGAGCTTCTGGATCTCCTGGTGCGCTGCGAGCAGGTTGCCCTCGACGCGATCGGCAAACCAGGCCAGCGCCCGTTCGCCGTCCTCGCCCGTCTGCACCCGCTGGCCCTGGCGCGCCAGGCGCTGCGCGATCCAGGCGGGCAAGGCGGCGCGCTCCACCGGATCGACACGGATGCTCAGGCCGGCGGCATCGAGCGCCGTGAACCACGCCGCCTGCTGCTGCTGGCGGTCCAGGCGCGGCAACTGCACCAGGGTCAGCACCTCGGGGCTGAGCTGGCTGCAGTAGCGCTGCAGGGCCTCGCTGCCGTCCTTGCCGGGCTTGCCCGAAGGGATGCGGATCTCGACCAGCTGGCGCTCCGAGAACAGGCTCATCGACTGGGCCGCCCCGAGCAGACCGCTCCAGTTGAAATGGGCACCGGCCACGGTGTGCACCTGGCGCTCGCCAAAGCCCGCCGCCCGGGCGGCGTCGCGGATCGCGTCGGCCGCCTCCTGCACCAAAAGCGGCTCGTCTCCCCAGACGGTGTAGACCGGGCGCAGGCCCTGCTCGGCGGCCTTCTTCAGGTGGGAGCCGAGCTGGTCGGCGCGCAGCTGCATGCCGGCTGCCTCAAAGGGCGGGCACCGCGGCGAGGCGCCGCATCACCTGCGAGACGATATCGGTCTGCATCGCGCGGTAGAGCGCGGCCTCTTCCTGCTCCTTGGCGAGGGCCGCGGTCTCGCTGTAGCTCATGTCGCGGCTGAGCAGGATCTCGCTCGGCGCGATCAGCTCGCGCCCACCGGGCGTGCGCAGCGCGAAGCGCAGGCGCAGCCTCAGCTGCAGCTCGCGCACCTGGCCGGCCGCGGTGCTGGCGACGACGCTCTTCTCGCGCGCATCGGCCAGTGCCTCGAGCACGACCTGGGCCTGGCCCGGCGACTCGACCACCACCGTGGTGCGGCTCGCATTCAGGGTCATGCGCAGCTCCTCGGCCAGCGGCGAGCGGGCTGCAAAGCCGCGCAGGTAGATGCTGCGGAAGTTCAGCGCCGGCGCCCGCCGCAGCGCGAAGCCGCAGCCGGACACGCCCAGCATCGCTGCGCCCGTGGCCGCCGCCAGCCCGACCAGGCGACGTCTGCGCACCCTCAGACCACCACGTTGACCAGGCGCCCGGGCACCACGATCACCTTGCGCGCCTTCTTGCCGTCGGCGAACTTGGCGAAGTCGGGGCTGGCGAGCGCCGCGGCCTCGATCGTGGCCTGGTCGGCATCGGCCGGCAGCCGCAGCGCGCCGCGCAGCTTGCCGTTGACCTGCAGCATCAGCTCGATCTCGTCGCGTTGCAGCGCGCTCGCATCCACCGCGGGCCAGGGCGCATCGAGCAGGTCGCCCAACGTGGCCGCGTAGCCGAGTTGCTGCCACAGCACCCAGGTGGTGTGCGGGCAGGCCGGGTAGAGCGCGCGCAGCAGGATGCCGAGCGCCTCGCGCAGCACCGGGGCATGGGCCGGGTCGCCGCTGCCCGGGTGGGCTTCGAGCGCATTCAGCAGCTTCATCGCCCCCGAGACGACGGTGTTGTACTGCATGCGCTCGTAGTCGTAGCTGATCTGGCGCAGCACGGTGTGCACCTCGAAGCGCAGCGCCTTGGCCTCGGGCGGCAGGCTGCTGATCACGTCGCTCGCGCCACGCACCGCGTCGGCCTGCCGGACCGCGAAGTTCCACACGCGGCGCAGGAAGCGGTGCGCCCCCTCGACCCCGGCGTCGTTCCATTCCAGCGTCTGCTCGGGCGGCGAGGCGAACATCACGAACAGCCGGGCCGTGTCGGCGCCGTACTGGTCGATCAGCGCCTGCGGGTCGACGCCGTTGTTCTTGCTCTTGCTCATCGTGCCCACGCCTTCGTAGGCGATGGCCGAGCCGTCGCTCTTCAGCGTCGCGCCGACGATGCGGCCGTCCTCGCCGTGGCGGTTCTCCACCTCGTGCGGCCAGAAATACTCGACCCCGCCCTGCGGCGTCTTGCGCGAGTAGATGTGGTTCAGCACCATGCCCTGGGTCAGCAGCCTGGTGAAGGGCTCGTCGACGCTGACGAGCTTCAGGTCGCGCATCACCTTGGTCCAGAAGCGCGCGTACAGCAGGTGCAGGATCGCGTGCTCGATGCCGCCGATGTACTGGTCCATCGGCATCCAGTAGGCCGCGCCCTCGCCGACCATCGCATCGGTCTTCGCCGGGTCGCAGTAGCGCATGAAGTACCAGGACGAATCGA
>LNFM01022927.1_pt1 | contig 11769 bp, 10 predicted proteins | sample 596031 | NCBI WGS metagenome assembly LNFM01 (sample SAMN04254537, study PRJNA301005) | activated carbon metagenome | isolation source: dual media filters at the Ann Arbor, Michigan drinking water treatment plant | place: USA: Ann Arbor | reverse complement strand
TGCTCAATCGTGGCGAATTGCTCGGGTGTGATCTCCATGCCCCGAAGTATCCGCCGCAGTGGACGCAATCGCTATTAGTGTTAACACGCCCTAAAAAGTTAAGCGATGGGAACTTTTGCCATCACGCTCATAAAGATACTCTAAAAAGGCATCGAATTTCACTGGCGTGACAAGGCAAAAGCGCTATCGAGGGTTTTCCCAGACGGCATCACGGCGATGAATGACACATTAGCCGAGGTCATGCTCCGACCCACCGAGCGTTCACTCAGAGGGCGCCAAGCGAAGGTCGTGCCGCTGCGGCTCAAGACCCAGCGCCTTGTATTGGCGCCACCGCTCGCGCGCGGGACCCCGGTCGGCTTCGTCCAGCGTCACCACCTCGATCACCCGTTTGAAGGCCGCCGGGTCGTCGGGCATGTCGTGACGCAGGTTCACCAGAATCAGGTCGCCGCGGAGCGCGGGCAGGCCTTCCCCCATCTCGATGGGGGAGCGGGCTTTCACGAGCTCGGTGCCATCGCTGCGGCAATGGGGAACAAATTCGCCCGCGGCCATGGTCCAGAGCGCGGTATCGAGTCTGGGGAGATCGCTGGCCGTCACCCACACAAACAAACGGGCCTTGCGAAGGTAGGCCTTGCGCAGCAACCGGCAGGCATAGCCCAAACGGTCGGGCGCGTTGAAGTGAAAGGCAACGTCGGGCAAAACGGCCTCAGGCTTTGGCAGCGCGGCGCGACGCTGGCTTGCCCGCAGGGGCTGCCTTGACCGGCACTTCGGCCTGATCGATCAGGTACTGCAGCAACAGCGGCACGGGCCGCCCGGTGGAACCCTTGGCCGCCCCACTCTTCCAGGCCGTGCCCGCGATGTCCAGGTGGGCCCAAGGCAGCTCGGTGGCGAACTTTTGCAGGAACTTGGCGGCCGTGATGGCGCCGCCCGCGCGACCGGCCACGTTGCCCATGTCGGCGAAGTTGGACTTGAGCCCTTCGGCGTACTCGTCGTCCAGCGGCAGGCGCCAGCACAGGTCGAGCGACTTCTCGCCCGCGCTGGCCAGGGCCTGCGCGAGATCATCGCGCGCTGAAAACAGCCCGGAGCGCACACCACCCAGCGCAATCACGCAGGCACCGGTGAGGGTGGCGATGTCGACCACGCTGCGCGGCTTGAAGCGGGCGGCGTAAGTCAGGGCGTCGCACAAAATCAGCCGGCCTTCGGCGTCGGTGTTCAGAATTTCGATGGTCTGCCCGCTCATGCTCGTGACCACATCACCGGGTTTCACGGCCTGGCCGTCGGGCATGTTCTCGCAGCTGGGGATGAGGCCCACCACGTTGATGGCGGGTTTGAGCTCCGCCAGCGCCGCGAAGGTGCCGAGCACGCTGGCAGCACCTCCCATGTCGAACTTCATCTCGTCCATGTCGGCCGCGGGTTTGATGGAGATGCCACCGGTGTCGAACGTGATGCCCTTGCCCACCAGCACCACGGGCGCATCGCCCTTGGTGCCGCCGTTGTAATGCATGACGATGAAGCGCAGCGGCTCCACCGAGCCGCGGGCCACCGAGAGGAACGAGCCCATGCCCAGTGCTTCCACCTGCTTGGGGCCGAGCACATCCACCTTGAAGCCCGGATGCTTGGCGAACTTGCGCGCGGCTTCGCCCAGCATGGTGGGGGTGGCATGGTTGGCGGGGCGGTTGGCCCACTCCTTGGCGAACTCCACACCCGCGACCTGGGCCTTGCCGATGTTGAAGCCGCGCTGAACGTCGGCGGTTTTGACCACGCCCACCACCACGTGCTTGACGGTGCGCGCCTTGGCGCTGGGCTTGGTGGTGGTGTAGCAGTAGGTGGCGTCGGCGCAGGCCTGCATGGCGGCACGCACGGCGTCGTCAGTGGCCTCGATCAGGCTGAAGACCACGCCCAGTTTCTGGATGCCGGGTTGCTTGAGCGAGCCCATGCCGGCGGCGATGGCCTTGCGCACCGAAGCGGCCGAGCCATCGCCCGAACGCACCAGTGTGACCCGCGACGCCTTGAACCCCTCGGGCCGGTAGCAGGCCAGCAGCTTGGCCACGCCGCTTTCCAGGTCTTTGTGTTCAACGGCCTGGGCCACCAGGCGGGTGAGCGCCTGGTCGGCGGACTTCATGGTCGGGGTGGTGTCGGGCACGTGCAGCGCTGAGGGATTTGAGTTCGAAGTCCATAATCGTGTTTTCCTTGTAGCAATCGATGTTATTTCATTCTTCCATCCGCAGAGAGCTGGCACGCAGCTTTGGAGCCACGTTGGTGGTGCTCTTCACCATCGTGCTGACGATGCTGTTGATCCGCACACTCGGCCTGGCGTCGCGGGGCAGCGTGAACCCGCAGGAGATTGCGCTGGTGCTGGGCTACACCGTCATCGGCCGCATGCCCACCATCCTCACGCTGGCCTTGTTCGTGGCCATCGTGTTCACGCTTTCGCGCATGTACCGCGACAGCGAAATGATCATCTGGTTCTCCAGCGGCCGCTCGCTCGGGGGCTTTCTCGGGCCGGTGTTGCGCTTCTCCTGGCCCATCCTGGCGGTCATCACGCTGATGGTGTTTTTCGTCTGGCCATGGGCCAACCAGCAAACCGACAACCTGCGCAGCCGTTTCGAACGCCGTGGCGATCTCGAGCGTGTGGCGCCCGGTCAGTTCCAGGAATCGTCGAGTGGCCGGCGCGTGTTCTTCATTGACAAGGACACGGCCGGAGGCACCGAGGGCCGCAACATCTTCATCTCCAGCACCGAAGACAATGGCCGCGAGACAGTCACTTCAGCCCGCTCGGGGCGCATCGAGTGGGTGAAAGACCAGCAGTTCCTGATGCTGAACAACGGCCAGCGGCTGGAAACAGCCGCCGATGGCAGCGGCCTGAAGGTGAGCGAGTTCGAGAGCTACGGCACCCAGATCGGTTCGAGCGCCATTGGTGAACGGGGCACACAACCCCTGAAGTCTCGCAGCACGTTGCTCTTGATCACCGAGCCCGATCGTGCCAACCTGGGCGAACTGGGTTGGCGCATCGGCATGGCGCTCACCGCGCTGAACTTCGTGCTGATCGCCCTGGCCACCACCGCGGGCAACCCTCGCGTCGGCCGCGGCGGCAACCTCTTCTTCACCCTGTTCTCGTTCGTGTTTTATTACAACCTGCTCAACCTGGGCCAGAGCTGGGTAGCGGGCGGTCTGGTGAGTCTGGGCGCGTTCATGCTGATGCTGCACGGCGGTGTGTTTGTGTTGACCGTGCTGTGGCTGACCAAGCGGCACTACAACGTGAGCCTGCGAAGCTGGCTCAACAGCCGCCGCCACGCGGCTGCGCAAGGAGCTGCGGCATGAGGACCATCCGGCGCCTGATCTACGGCGAAATCTTTCTGGCGGTGGGCTTCGTGCTGCTGGCCTTCCTCTCGCTCTTTTTCTTCTTCGATTTCGTGGACGAGCTGCCCGACCTGGGCAAGCCCTCGGCGCTGGACCCCAAGCTGGTGTACGAGGTCCCGCACGCCTTGCTCTACGTGGGCCTGCTCATGCCCAGCCGCATCTACGAACTGCTGCCGATCTCGGTGCTGATCGGTGCGGTGTTCGTGCTAGCGCGGTTGGCGCAAGGGTCGGAGTACACCATCCTGCGAACCAGCGGGCTCGGACCCTGGCGCGCGCTGCGCACGTTGCTCGGCCTGGGCGCGGTGTTTGTGGCGCTCACGTTTGCCATGGGCGACTATCTGGCGCCGCTTGCAGACCGCACCGCGCAGCTGCTCAAGGCGCGCTACCAAGGCGACATCAGTGTCGGCCAGACCGGGGCGTGGCTCAAGGAACGCCAGCCCTACAGCAACTTCTCGGTCAACGTGGGTTCGATGTCCTCGCAGGGGGAACTGGGCAACGTGCGCATCTTCGAGTTCAACAACCAGGGATCGCTGGTGTCCACGCTGACCGCTGCCACCGGTCAGATCGAGGCGGACGACTCCTGGACGTTGCGTCAGGTTCAGCGACGCGAGTTCGACACCGCCGGAAAATCCTCAGCCCGCATCGTGCGCAGTGAGCTGGACACCTTCCGCTGGCCCAGCGGCATCAACAGCGAGATGGTGTCGGTGGCTCTGCTGAAACCCGAGACCATGCGCACCGCCGACCTGTTCGGGTACATCCGCCACCTGCAGGCCAACGGACAGACCGCACAGCGCTACGAGATCGAGTTCTGGCGCAAGGTGTTCTACCCGCTGAGCTGCCTGGTGATGGTGGTGCTCGCCCTGCCCTTTGCCTACCTGCATTTGCATCAGCTTCTTCCTGCTCAACAACGTGTTCGGCTACATCGGCAACCTCAATGCCTGGCAGCCGTGGCTGGCGGCGGCCTCACCCGCGTTGATCTATTCGGTGTTTTCGCTGGCCGCGTTTGGCTGGCTCGTCTTGCGAAGGTAGTGTGTCCATGCTCGGAGTGATCGTGTTTGCCCATGGGTCGCGCGACCCCTTGTGGCGCTTGCCGGTGGAGTCGGTGGCGCAGCAGATTGCGCGCAGCGACCCGGCAGCCGCCGTGTCGTGCGCCTACCTGGAACTGTGCGAGCCCGACATCGCCACGGCCGCTCGCCAGATGGTCGAGGGCGGCGTCACGCGCGTTCGGGTGCTGCCCTTGTTCTTCGGCATGGGCAAACATGCGCGCGAAGACCTGCCGGTGCTCATGAAAGACCTCCAGGAAGCCCACCCCACGGTGCGCTTCGAACAACTGCCTGCGGCGGGCGAAGACCCCCGCCTGACCGCCCTGCTCGCACAGATCGCGCTGGAACCCGCGCGATGAACCTGCACCAGTTCCGCTTCGTGCAGGAGGCTGTGCGCCGCAACCTGAACCTGACCGAAGCCGCCAAGGCCCTGCACACCTCGCAGCCCGGGGTGTCCAAGGCCATCATCGAACTGGAAGACGAACTCGGCATCGAAATCTTTGCCCGCCACGGCAAGCGCATCAAGCGCGTGACCGAACCCGGCTTGCAGGTGCTCAAGAGCATCGAGATCATCCTGCGCGAGGTCAACAACCTCAAGCGCATCGGCGAGCAGTATTCGGCGCAGGACAGCGGCACGCTCTCCATCGCCACCACCCACACCCAGGCGCGTTACGTGCTGCCCGGCCCGGTGGCGGCGCTGCGCCAGGCCTACCCCAAGGTGGCCATCAGCCTGCACCAGGGCTCGCCCGACCAGGTGGCCAAGATGCTGATGGAAGAGGTGGCCGAGATCGGCATGGCGACCGAGTCGCTGGTGAACTACCCTGAACTCGTCACCCTGCCCTGCTACGAATGGCAGCACGTGCTGGTGTTCCCGTTCGACCACCCGTTGCTGGAGCGCGAGCGCATCACGCACGAAGACCTGGCCCAGGTCCCGCTGATCACCTACCACCCCAGCTACACCGGCCGCACCCGCATCGACCAGGCGTTTGCGCTGCGCCACCTGCAGCCCAACATCGTGCTCGAAGCGATCGATTCCGACGTGATCAAGACCTACGTGAAGCTGGGCATGGGCGTGGGCATCGTGGCCGAGATGGCCATGGCGGGCGACAACCAGACCCCCGATCTGGTGTCCCGCCCGGCTGCCGACCTGTTCGGCCACAACCTCGCGCGAGTGGCCTTCAAGCGCGGCACCTACCTGCGCCACTTCGTGCTGCGCTTTGCCGAGCTGCTGAGCGAACGCCTCACACGAGATCAGGTCATGCGCGCCATGGCCGGCACCCCGGACGACTACGAACTCTGAGCCCATGAGCCCGAATCCACCCCGCACACCCGCCCTCGCTTCCCGCCTGCCCAACGTGGGCACCACCATCTTCACCGTCATGTCGGCCCTGGCGACGGAGCACCAGGCGGTCAACCTCGGTCAGGGGTTTCCGGACTTCGGCTGCGACCCGGCGCTGCTCGACGCGGTCACCCGGGCCATGCAGGCCGGCCACAACCAGTACCCGCCCATGCCGGGCGTGCCCGCGCTTCGCCAGGCCATGGCCGACAAGATGCTGGCGCTCTACGGCCTGCGCTGCGACCCGGCCACCGAGATCACGGTGACCGCGGGCGCCACCCAGGCCATCCTCACCGCCCTGCTCGCGGTGGTGCATCCGGGCGACGAAGTGATCGTGCTCGAGCCCTGCTACGACAGTTACGTGCCCAACATCGAACTCGCCGGCGGCGTGCCGGTGCGCGTGCCGCTCACGCCCGGCACCTTCCGCCCCGATTTCGACCGCATCGCCGCCGCCATGACAGCGCGCACCCGCGCCATCGTCATCAACAGCCCGCACAACCCCAGCGGCACCGTGTGGAGCGCGGCCGACATGCTGCGCCTGCAAGACCTGCTGGCGCCGACCGACGTGCTGTTGATCAGCGATGAGGTGTACGAACACATGGTGTTCGACGGGCAACAACACCAGAGCGCCGCGCGCTTTCCGGGCCTGGCGGCCCGCGCCTTCATCGTGAGCAGCTTCGGCAAGACCTACCACGTGACCGGCTGGAAGGTCGGCACCGTGGTGGCGCCGCCGGCGCTCACGGCCGAATTCCGCAAAGTGCACCAGTTCAATGTGTTCACGGTGAACACGCCGGTGCAACACGCACTGGCCACCTACATGGCCAACCCTGCGCCCTACCTCGAACTCGGTGCGTTCTACCAGCGCAAGCGCGACCTGTTCCGCGAAGGCCTGGCCAACACCCGCTTTCGCATGCTCGCGGGCGAAGGCACCTATTTCCAGTGCGTGGACATCTCCAGCCTGGGCGTGCCCGAGCGCGACCTGCCCGAAGGCGACTTCTGCCAGTGGCTCACGCGCGAGATCGGGGTGGCGGCCATTCCCCTGTCCGCTTTTTATGGCAACGGGTTTGACCAGCGGGTGGTTCGCTTCTGCTTTGCCAAGCAAGACGACACCTTGCGCGAAGCGCTGAAGCGACTCGCCCGGCTCTGAGTCAGCAGCGGACGGCGTTGCGGCAATACCGATCGAGTTCGCGCACCGTGCTCTGCCGTGTCACCGCCTGCTTCGCATGGGGTCCCACCTCCAGGCTGAGCTTCATTTCGTACTTCTTGAAGAAGTCGTCGAAGAGCTCGCCGCCGAGGGTGCCGGTGGCGGTGAGCTGGTCGGACTTGGCATCGTGTTCCAGCAGCACGGCACACAACGGCTGTTCTGCCGGGCCGTCCAGCACCTGGGCGCCGCGTGCCGGGTCGTACTGGCTGTGGTCGGCGCAGCAATGAATCAGGTCGCTGCCTTTGCTCGGTGTCTGCGGATTCACCGCCGCTCCTTTGCGAAAGCTGATGAAGCTCAGGTCTTTGGTGGGGTACACCAGCTTGTGCGCACAGATGGCTGAAAACGCCACCAGGCTGCGCTTCGGGCCAACGCCGCCGGGCCATTGGTAGGGCTGCTTGTCGCGAGTGACCAGCTGCGTGGCCGCCGCTGCCTTGCCCAGATCGAGCAAAAACACCGGTGTGGCCTCGAACGGGTAATGAAAAACATAGTTGGTCTGGGCCCGCAGGCTGGCCGCTTTGATCGGTTTGCCCAGTTCGTCCACCAGCAACACGCGGCCGTGGGTGCGCGGCTTGGCGTCCATGGCCCAGGTCTGGCTGGTCAGCGCAGCGGACAAGGCCCCGGCACCCAATGCACAACTCTCCACGAATTCACGACGATCCATCTGACGACTCCGCTCGGAAAAAAATACCGGCCAACGACCTGTCCCGCACCGCAGTGAAACGCATCGACCGACGAAGTGTCAACCCGCTCGGACATGTCCCACCCCCATCTGGGGACAAGCCGGCTTGACACCCGAGGGCGCCAGACGCGACTTTTTTCACGGAAAAGTTTCGTTGCAGGGGTATTTGTTTCCCGGCTGCATCCGATAAACATCCAAACACGTAGCCAACGTAAGGTTCATTTCATTTTGGTTCCGCCATCCCCTGTCTCGCAAAGGTCCGCCATGCTTCCGTCAAGTGCTCTGCAAACCCGATCCGCCACCCGACTTCCAGGTCGCTTCATCCGCCACTCACTGGGCGTGCTGTTGCTGGGCGCCGGTCTCTGGCTGAGCCCGGGTGTGGCTCGGGCGGCGTCCGACAGCACGGTGGTCGAAGCGGTCCAGTTGCCGGCCTGGGTGGAACGCAATGGACAGCGCCGCCCGGCCGAACCCGGGGTGCTGCTGCGCAACAACGACAAGGCGATCACCGCCGGGCAATCGCGCATGCTGCTGCGCATGTCCGATCGCAGCGTGATCAAGCTCGGCGAACAAACCGAGTTCCAGATCGAGAACGTGACCGTGCGCAAACCGCAGACGTCAGGCCCGTCGGAACTTTCGGCCACCCTGCGCCTGGTCACCGGTGTGTTCCGCTACGCCACCGACTATTCCAGCAAGGCCCTGGGCAACAAGCGCGAACTCAACCTCAAGATGGCCACCGCCACGGTGGGCATCCGCGGCACCGATTTCTGGAGCATGACCGACGCGGCGCACGACGCCGTGTGCATGTTTGAAGGCAAGGTCGAGGTGGTGCGCGACGCCAAGCCCGGCGTGATGCTGGACAAGCCCGGCGCCTTTTGGGCGGTTTTCACCGGGGAGCCCGAAAAGCCCGCCGGTCAGGCGACGCCGGATCAGCTGGCCAAGTTCATCGACCAGGCCGAAATGCAGCCGGGCCAGGGCATCGTGCTGCAAGGCGGCCGCTGGCGCACGGTGGCGGGCTTCCTGCCCAGCGCCGCTGGTGCCAACGCATTGCGCAGCAAACTGCAAACCGCTGGCTACCCAGCCGAGGTTCTGGCCAAAGACGGCAAGTTCGAGGTGCGCATCAACCAGCTCGCCACGCGCGAGGACGCCGAAGCGGTGCTGAAACAGCTGCAAGCCAACAACGCACTGGGTGTCACCGAGGGGCGCGTGGCTTTGGCGACGCGCTGAACTTCAAAGCTGCAGCTGCGCCCAGGCCTTGTCCAGCCGCTTCACGCTGACGGGCTGCGGCGTGCGCAGCTCCTGCGCAAAGAAGCTCACCCGCAGCTCTTCCAGCAACCAGCGCAGCTCGTTCAGGCGCGCGTCCTGCACGCCCTTGCGCTCGGCCACCAGGCGCCAGAAACGCTGGTCTTGTGGTCTCAACTCGGCCAACCTCGACGCATCGCGCGCCGGGTCGGCCCGCAGTTTGTCCAGCCGCAGCTGCACCGCTTTCAAGTAGCGCGGCAGGTGCTGCAGCTGCGCATAGGGCGTCTGCAGCAAAAACTTCTTGGGTACCAGCCGCGCCAGTTGTTGCCCCACGTCGGTGGCCACCTCGGTGGCGGGTTTGCCGTCCTTGAGCTTGCGCGCAGCGGCGGCGTATTCGGTGAGGATGGCGCCCGCGCTGCGAGAGATCTCGCTGGCGATCAAGGTGAGCCGCCCACGTCCTTCGTCCACGCGCTGTTTGAAAGCGGCTTCGTTGGTGGGCAGCGGTTCGGCCAGAAACGCGCGGTCCAGCGCGAGTTCCAGGATCTGCGTGCGCAGCTCTTCCAGCGTGCCGCCACCACCCGTCTCCTTGCCCACCTGCATGTAGGCCGCGGCCATGGACTGCAGGCCGGGGAGGTTTTTCTCGAGGTACTTGAGCGCGTCGCGGATCTGCAGTGCGCAGAGGCGGCGCAGGCCTTCGCGGTGTCGGGCCTTGGCCACGTCGGGCTCGTCGAACACCTCCAGGCGCACCGCATCACCATCGTCGATGAGCGCGGGAAAACCGATCAGCGATTGCTGGCCTTTGCGAATTTCCATCAGCTCGGGCAGTTCGCCAAAGTCCCAGGTGGTGTGGCGCTGGGAGGCGCTCACGGCTGGCTGGGCGGGAGCGGCCTTGCCCGCCGCTTTGGCCACCTGTGCAGCAGGCCGAGGCTCCTGGGCGGGCGCCGCCGGGCGCAGGCTGTCCAGTTTGATGGAAGCCAGCGCCTGAAACGCACCGCGCGCCTGGCTGCCCAGCTCGGCCTTGAGCGCGGCGAGGCTGCGCCCTTGGCCCAGCTGACGACCGTGTTCGTCCACCACGCGCAGGTGCATGAAGTGGTGCGGGCTGAGCATGTCGACCTTGATGTCGTTGCGCTGGATGTCGAGCTGGGTGGCTTCGCGAACCAGTTTGAGCAGCGCGTCCATCAGGTTGCCGGCGCCAAACGCGGCGGGTTCGCACAGCGCCTGCGCAAACCGCTCGGCCGTGGCCGGCAGTGGCACCAGCCGCGAGCGTGGGCGCTGGTGCAGCGTCTTGAGCAGCGCCAGCAATTTGTCCTTGAGCATGCCGGGCACGAGCCAGTCGCAGCGGTCGTCGCTGGCCTGGTTCAGCGCAAAGATGGGCAGCGTCACCGACAGACCGTCGCGCGGGTCGCCGGGCACGTGCAAATACTCGCAGGTGCAATCCACACCGCCCAGGCGCAGCGTCTTGGGGAAGGCCTGCGTGGTGATGCCCGCCGCCTCGTGGCGCATGAGCTCTTCGCGCGTGAGCAGCAGCAGCTTCGGGTTGCGCCGCACCTCGTCCTGGTACCAGCGTTCAAACGTGGCGCCAAGGCGTAGATGAGCTCGTCGTCCACCAGCACGTCCTGCCGGCGCGACTTGTGTTCCAGCTCGGCCACCTGCTGCACCAGCTTCTGGTTGGCGGCGAGAAACGGCAGGCGGGTCTCCCAGTCGCCGGCCACCAGGGCTTCGCGGATGAAGATGGCGCGCGCACCCACCGGGTCCACACGGCCGTAGTCCGTGCGTCGGTTGTTGTAGACCACCAGGCCGTAGAGCGTGGCGCGCTCCAGCGCCGTTACCTGCGCCGATTTCTTTTCCCAGTGCGGGTCGAGCAACTGCTTCTTGAGCAAGTGTGAGCCCACCTGCTCCAGCCACAGCGGCTCGATGGCGGCGATGCCGCGGCCAAACAGGCGCGTGGTTTCCACCAGTTCGGCGCAGACGATCCAGCGCCCGGGCTTCTTGCTCAGGTTGGCGCCCGGATGGCGGTAGAACTTGATGCCGCGCGCGCCCAGGTACCAGTCTTCCGCTTCGCTCTTCTGGCCCACGTTGCCCAGCAGGCCGGCCAGCATGGCCTGGTGCAGCTGTTCGTAGCTCGCCGGCGCGGTGTTGATCTGCCACTTGTGCTCCGCCACCACGGTGTGCAACTGGGTGTGGATGTCGCGCCACTCGCGCACGCGCCGCACGTTCACGAAGTTCTCGCGCAGCAGGTTTTCGTACTGGCGGTGGCTGAGCTTGTGGTCCTTGCCGTGGCCGCCCTTGGTGTCCTCCAGCCACTTCCACAGCTTGAGCGTGCCGCTGAACTCGCTCTTCTCGTCGTCGAATTTGGCGTGCGCCTGGTCAGCCTGCGCCTGTTTGTCCAGCGGTCGGTCGCGCACGTCCTGCACGCTCAGGGCCGAGGCGATCACCATCACCTCGTCGAGCGCACCGCGCTGCTGCGCTTCCAGGATCATGCGGCCCACGCGCGGGTCCAGCGGCAGGCGCGAAAGCGTCTGGCCAATGGGCGTGAGTTCGTTGTTGTCGTCCACCGCGCCGAGCTCGGCCAGCAGCTGGTAACCATCGACGATGGCGCGTTTTTGCGGCGCCTCGATGAAGGCAAACTCTTCCACCGCGCCCAGCCGCAGCGCCTTCATGCGCAGGATCACGCCCGCGAGCGAGCTCCTCAGAATTTCGGGGTCGGTGAACTTCGGGCGGGCGTTGAAGCCGGCCTCGTCGTAGAGGCGGATGCAGATGCCGTCGGCCACGCGCCCGCAGCGCCCGGCGCGCTGATTGGCGGCTGCCTGGCTGATCGGCTCCACCATGAGCTGCTCCACCTTCTGGCGGAAGCTGTAGCGCTTCACGCGCGCGGTGCCCACGTCGATCACGTTGCGGATGCCCGGCACCG
>LNFM01011775.1_pt1 | contig 11770 bp, 9 predicted proteins | sample 596031 | NCBI WGS metagenome assembly LNFM01 (sample SAMN04254537, study PRJNA301005) | activated carbon metagenome | isolation source: dual media filters at the Ann Arbor, Michigan drinking water treatment plant | place: USA: Ann Arbor | reverse complement strand
GCGGGTGTGCCAGTGGGTCGGGGCTTGTGCGTCCAGCGACAACTGCGGCAGCAGGGAGGGCTCGGTCGCGAAGCCCGGGCGTGCGATCACCGGACCGATGCCACGCCCCACGGCGCGCGCATGCCGCAGCGCGAAGGTGGCGGCCATCTTCGCCAGCACCGCCGCATCGGCCACCACCCAACCCAGCGCGAGCGCGGCGGCCAGGGCCGATGCGAAGGTGCAGCCGGTGCCGTGGTTGTGTGGCGTGTTTTCGCGGGGCAGGCTCAGCCAGCCGCTGGCTTGTGGCGTGTCCAGCCAGTCGAGCGAGAGCCCTTCGTGGCGTTCCAGCAGTGCCGCGTCGCCCCCGGTGATTACCACCGCCTCGCAGCCCAGCGCGCGCAGCGCCCGTGCCTGCGCGGGAATGTCGGGCGGCCCGCCTCCTTCCAGTTCTTCGAGCAGCGCCACCGCCTCCGCCTGGTTGGGTGTGATGACGGTGGCGCGCGGCAGCAGCAGGTCGCGGTAGGCGGCGCGCAGTTCGGCGTCGGCCAGCGCGGCGCCGGTGCTGGCGCGCAGCACCGGGTCGACCACCAGGGCCAGGGGCTGTTGCTGGCGCAGCCGGTCGATGAAGGTTGCCAGCACGCGCACGTTCTCGACGCTGCCCAGCAGACCGGTCTTGATCACGCGTGGTGGCATGTCGATGGCCAGCGTGTCGAGCTGTGCCTGCAGCACGGCTGGTGGCGTGGCCTCGATGTGCGTCACCTCGGTGGTGCTTTGCGCGGTGATGCCGGCCACCACGGTGCAGCAGTGCACGCCCAGGGCGTCGGCCGCGCGCTGGTCGGCCGCCAGCCCGGCGCCACCACCGCTGTCGGTGCCGGCAATGCTCCAGATGATGGGTGTCATGGTCTCATCCAATCAAGAAGGGGTGGCCCGATACCGGCGTGCTCGCCACCGCCATGTCTTGCGGTGCCATCACGCCGGCTTCGAACGCGGCGCGGCCGGCTTCAATCGCGAGACCGAAGGCGCGCGCCATGCGCACCGGGTCCACGGCCTGCGAAACGGCGGAGTTCAGCAGCACGGCGTCGAAGCCCAGCTCCATCGCAGCGGCCGCGTGCGACGGTGCGCCGATGCCCGCGTCCACCACCAGCGGCACGCTGGGCAGGCGCGCGCGCAGGGTGCGCAGCGCGAACGGGTTGATCAGGCCCTGGCCCGAACCGATAGGCGCGCCCCATGGCATCAGCACCTCGCAGCCCGCGTCCAGCAGGCGCTGGCAGGTCACCAGATCGTCGGTGCAGTAGGGGAAGACGGCAAAGCCTTCGCGGGTGAGTTGCGCAGCCGCTTCCACCGTGCCCCAGGGGTCGGGCTGCAAGGTGTGCTCGTCGCCCACCACTTCGAGCTTGATCCAGTGCGTGCCGTACAGCTCGCGCGCCATGTGCGCCAGCGTGATGGCTTCGCGCGCGGTGCGGCAACCGGCGGTGTTGGGCAGCAGGCGTACTCCGCTTTTGACGATCCCGGCCACGAAGCCGTTGTCGCCCGCTGCGGACAAGGTGCGCTTGAGGCCGACGGTGACTACCTGCGTGCCGCTGGCGGTGATGCTGTCGGCCAGCACCTGCGGCGACGGGTAGCCCGCGCTGCCGAGCAGGAAGCGGCTGTTGAGTTCGACGCCGTAGGGCGCCCAGTTCGATGACGTCATGTGTTCAGCCTCCGACGATGGCCTGGAAGGTCAGCACGGTGTCGCCCGGATTCAGCACCGTGGATGCGCGATGGTCGCGTGGAACGAATGCGCCGTTGACAGCGGTGGCCACTTGTGTGGCCTCCACCTGTTGCGACGCGAGCAGTGCGGCCAGCGTCAGGCCCTCGGGGCAGGGCAGGGTGAGGTCGTTGAAGTTCAGCATGGTGTGACGGGGCCGAAGATTTGCTGCAAAGCGTCCTCTATCAGGGCTGGAGCGATCAGCCAGCCATGACGGAACAGGCCGTTGATGCGCAGCAGGCCGGGCTCGTGGTGCGTATGCGGCTCGTTGTCGGGCAGGGCGGGGCGCAGGTTGGACTCCATGTGCACGATGCGCGCCTCGGCCAGTTCGGGTACGGCACTGTGCGCTGCGGCCATCAGCTCCACCGCGCTGCGCAGGCTCACGGGCGAGCGGTCTTCGCTCTCGATCTCGCTGGCGCCGACGATGAAAAGATCACCGGGGCGCGGCACGATGTAGACGCGGTGGCGCGGGTGCAGCAGCCGCACCGGACGCTGCAGTGGTACGCCGGGTGCGTGCAGCCAGACCACCTCGCCGCGCACACCGCGCAGTGGAAGATCGGGGCGCGACCCGACGCCGCGCACATCCACTGCGGTGTCGAAGGGCATCACATCGCCATCGGCCAGTGTGATCAGACCGGGTTCGACGCGGGTTGCCCGTTCGCCCCAGCACCAGTGCACGTTGGGCGCGTGCGAGGCCAGCGCCTGCAGCAGGTCGCGCGGCATCACCTGTGCCTCGTCCGGCAACAGCCAGGCGTGCAGGCCGCTCGCCACGGCAGGTTCCAGGGTGGCCAGGGCTGCTGGCCCCAGCGCTTGTTGGGCGGGCAGCTCGCTGGCCAGCCCGGTGGCTGCCTGCAGCCGGGCCAGCACGCGGCGCGCGGCGCCCAGGTCGGCGCCGTGCGCCACCAGCAGGCTGCCGTGCTGGGCGAACAGTGGAGCGGTGCAGCCCGCAGCGCGCAGGTCGTCGGCGAAGCCGCGCCACAGGGCCAGCGAACGCCAGCCCAGCCGGGCCAGATCAGGCCCGGCGTTGTCCAGTTCCGCGACGGGGCTTAGCATGCCGGCGGCGGTGAAGCCGGCGGCATGTTCAGACCGTCCGGTCAGCGTGCCGGTGGCGGGTGCCTGCGGCCCGGGTGCGGGGTCGAACACGGTGACGGCATGCCCGGCGCGGCCGAGCTGCCAGGCCAGCAAGCGTCCGAGCACACCGGCCCCGGCGATGCCGACTTTCAAGCGGGGCGCCACGGGTCAGCCCTTCTGCGACCTGAGCGAGTCCACCGGCACGTAAAACTCGCCACCTACGGCCTTGAACTCGGCGCTCTTCTGCGCCATGCCCTCATTCAATGCTTGCTCATCGCTCAGGCCCTTGGCGGCGGCGTAGTCGCGCACGTCCTGCGTGATCTTCATGCTGCAGAACTTGGGGCCGCACATGCTGCAGAAATGCGCCTCTTTCGACGAGTCCTTGGGCAGGGTCTCGTCGTGGTAGGCCTCGGCGGTCTGCGGGTCCAGGCCGAGCGCGAACTGGTCGCGCCAGCGGAACTCGAAGCGCGCCTTGCTCATCGCGTCGTCGCGCGCCCGGGAACCGGGGTGGCCCTTGGCGTTGTTCGCCGCGTGCGCCGCGATCTTGTAGGCAATGATCCCCTGCTTGACGTCGTCGCGGTCGGGCAGGCCCAGGTGTTCCTTGGGCGTGACGTAGCACAGCATGGCGGTGCCCATCCAGCCGATCATGGCCGCGCCGATGGCGCTGGCGATGTGGTCGTAGCCCGGTGCGATGTCGATGGTCAGCGGGCCGAGCGTGTAGAACGGCGCTTCGTGGCAGTGCTTGATCTGCTCGTCCATGTTGGCCTGGATCAGGTGCATGGGCACGTGGCCAGGGCCTTCGATCATGGTCTGCACGTCGTGCTTCCAGGCGATCTTTGTCAGCTCGCCCAGGGTGCGCAATTCGGCGAACTGCGCCTCGTCGTTGGCGTCCGCCGAACTGCCCGGGCGCAAGCCGTCGCCCAGCGAGAAGGTCACGTCGTAGGCCTTCATGATCTCGCAGATCTCGTCGAAGTGCGTGTACAGGAAGTTCTCTTTGTGGTGCGTGATGCACCACTTGGCCAGGATGGAACCACCGCGCGAGACGATGCCGGTGCGGCGCTGCGTGGTGAGGTGGATGAAGGGCAGGCGCACACCGGCGTGGATGGTGAAGTAGTCGATGCCCTGCTCGGCCTGCTCGATCAGCGTGTCGCGGAAGATCGCCCAGGTCAGGTCCTCGGCCACGCCGCCCACTTTTTCCAGCGCCTGGTAGATCGGCACCGTGCCGATCGGCACCGGCGAGTTGCGCACGATCCAGTCGCGCGTGGTGTGGATGTTCTTGCCGGTGGACAGGTCCATCACCGTGTCGCCGCCCCAGCGGATCGACCACACCAGTTTCTCCACCTCTTCCTCGATCGACGAGGTGACCGCCGAGTTGCCGATGTTGGCGTTGATCTTCACCAGGAAGTTGCGGCCGATGATCATCGGCTCGACCTCGGGATGGTTGATGTTGGCCGGGATCACCGCGCGGCCGCGCGCCACCTCGTCGCGCACGAACTCGGGCGTGATCACCTCGGGGATGCGCGCGCCCATCGGGTTGCCGCGCAGGCGCGCCTCGCGCTCGGCTTGCCCCAAGTACTCCTTCATCCATTCGCGTTTGCCGTTCTCGCGGATGGCGATGTATTCCATCTCGGGCGTCACGATGCCTTTGCGGGCGTAGTGCATCTGTGTGACGTTGGCACCCGCCTTGGCGCGCAGCGGCTGGCGCTGCAGGCCGGCGGCTTCGGCGCGCAGCGCTTCGATGCGCGCGTCGGTCACCTCACCGTGCTTGCCGCCGTCGTCCAGCGCCACGCGGTGGCGGCCGTCGTAGCGCTCGGTGTCGCCGCGCGCGTCGATCCAGCCAGTGCGCACCGCTGCGAGGCCCTGGCGGATGTTGATGTCGGCCAGGGGGTCGGTGTAGGGGCCGGACGTGTCGTAGACCGTGACCGTCTCGCCGTTGGTCAGCGCGATCTCGCGCATCGGCACCTGCACGCCCGGCTGTGCACCGGGCACGTACACCTTGCGCGATTGCGGGAACGGCTCGCGGGTGAGGCTAAGCAGTTGCTGGAGCTTGTCGGGGGCGTTCATGGGCGGTCTCCTGGATAAAAAAGCTGTTGCGTGAACAAACAGCTCCGGAGGTCCGCCCCGTGGGATCTGCGGGATGTGTCCTGGGGTACCGAGGGTGCCGACCGACACCCGGGCAGGGTCGGTCGTTTCCATCAGCACGCCGGGTGACACATCCGTGTGTCCCTCAAGGCATGCGCTCTTCTTTCGCCGGTACTAACCGGATCAAGTTCACGGGTTCGGTTTTTCAACCATCTCAGCGCCGGGCCTTGGCAGGCCCGTGCACCCCGGAGCAGGCACGCAGTGTAGCGCGTTTTTTTGGCCTGTGCCGAATGTCCCCGCCACCGCTGCGCCGGTGGCCGCACCGGGTCAGTGGAGCGCCCTGCGTCGGCGCTGCACCCACTTGATGGTCTCGAACCAGAGCACGCTCAAAAGGCCCAGGCCGAAGGCCGCTGCGAGTTCTTGGGCTGGCAGCGGCGCAAAGCGCAACACCTCCACAGCCCAGGGCAGGTACAGCGCTGCGAGCAGCAGCAAGGCCGACAGCCCCAGCACCACCCAGAGCGCGCGGTTGGGCTTGCGCAGGGTGCGCCAGATCGGCTCGGTCGCCGACCGGTTGGACAGGATCAGTGCCAGATTGCCCACCACCAGCGTGGCGAAAGCCAGTGCCCGTGCCTGTGCCTCGGGCAGCCGGCCTTCTGCCCAGGCGAAGGCGCCCAGCACCGCCGCCAGCACGCCCAGGCCCTGGAGCAAAGCCATCCAGAGGGTGGTGCCGCCAAACAGCGGTGCGCTGGCGTCGCGTGGTGGGCGCTGCATCAGGTCGCTTTCGGCCGGTTCGTTTTCAAACGCGATCGAGCACGCCGGATCGATGATGAGTTCGAGCAGCGCGATGTGCATCGGGAACAGCAGCACCGGCCAGCCCAGCAACACCGGCAGCAGCGCCATGCCGGCGATCGGAACGTGCACCGCCAGGATGTAGGACATGGCCTTGCGCAGGTTGTCGAAGATGCGCCGCCCTAGGCCGATGGCGCGCACGATGGCGGCGAAGTCGTCGTCCACCAGCACCAGCGACGCTGCTTCGCGCGCCACGTCGGTGCCGCGCAAACCCATGGCCACGCCCACATGGGCTGCGCGCAGGGCTGGTGCGTCGTTGACGCCGTCGCCCGTCATGGCCACGATGTCGCCGCGCGCCTTGAGCGCCTGCACGATGCGCAGCTTCTGTTCGGGCGCGATGCGCGCGCACACGCTCACCTGTGCCATGCGCCGTTGCAGCGCTTCATCGCTGAGCGTTGCCATCTCGTCACCCGACAGCACCTGTTCGGCGGTGATGTGTGCTCCCAGGCCCGCCTGCTGCGCGATGGTGCGGGCGGTGGTGGGGTAGTCGCCGGTGATCATGATCACGCGGATACCCGCCGCGCGGCATTCGGCAATGGCCGCTGGCACCTGCGCACGCACCGGGTCGGCCAGTCCCAGCAGGCCGATGAAGCCGAAGTCGAAATCGTGTTCGCTGGCTGGCCATTCCTGCCCCTCAAAGCGGCCGCTGGCCACGGCCAGCACGCGCAAGCCCTGCGCGGCCATGTCGTCCACCACGGTGGAGATGTGTGCCCGCTGCCCTGGATCGAGATGGCACAGGTCCATCACCGCTTCGGGGGCCCCTTTGGCGGCCACTCTCTGTTCGCCGTCCACCGACGTGGCCCACACATGCGACATCGCGCGCAGCGCCGGGCTGAGCGCATAGGTCTGCACCAGCCGCCAGTCGCGGTGCAGGTGTTCGGTCTCGTTCAGGAAGCGCTCGCCCAGCTGGTGGAACGCCTGCTCCATCGGATCGAAAGGGTCGACCACGCTGGCCAGAATCGAGTACTCGATCAAGGTGTGAAACGCTTCGGGCATGGGGGCAGGCTGCAACGGGTCCAGCGCCAGCCGATCGTTCAAGTCCGCACCCCCTGCGGCCAGATGCACCACCGTCATGCGGTTCGCGGTCAGCGTGCCGGTCTTGTCGCTGCACAGCACCGTGGTGGCACCCAGCGTTTCAATGGCGGTGATGCGGCGAGTGAGCACGCCCTGCCTGGACAGGCGGCGTGCGCCCAGCGCCGGGAACACCGTCATCACCACAGGGTATTCCTCCGGCAGCATGGCCATGGCCAGCGCAATGCCCGCCAGCACGGCCTGCAACCAGTCGCCCCGCAACAGGCCGTGAATCACCACCAGGGTCAGGCTCAACAGCAGCGCCAGCAACGCCAGCCTGCGTACCAGTTGTGTCGTCTGCTGCTGCAGGGGCGAGCGTTCGTTCTCCAGGGTGGCCAGCGCTGATCCGATCCGCCCGACCTCGCTGCGCGCGCCGGTGGCCGTGACCCGTGCCCTCGCCTGTCCCTGCACGATGAGCGTGCCCGCGTACACCGTGGGCAGATCGTCCCCGCCGGGGCGGGCGGCCGCATCGGCGTGCGCCTGTCCGTGGCCAGGCGGCAGCGGTGCGGCCCGTTTGCTCACCGGCACCGGCTCCCCGGTCAGCAGCGATTCGTCGGCCTGAACCCCATCGCCCGACAAGAGCCAGGCGTCGGCCGGCACGCGGTCGCCCTCGCTGAGCTGCAGCAGGTCGCCGCGCACCACGTCGCGGCCCGCAATGCGCTGCGCCACGCCGTCGCGGATCACCAGGGCACGCGGGCTGGTCAGGTCGCGCAGTGCCTCGATCGCCCGCTCGGTTTTGCCTTCCTGGTACAGCGTCAGCGCCAGCGTGATGAGCACGAAGCCGAACAGCGTGATGCCTTCTTGCAAGTCGCCCAAGGCCAGGTAGAGCGAGCCAGCCGCCAGCAGCAGGAGGAACATGGGTTCGCGCACGGTTTCCAGCGCGATCGACGCCAGGCTGCGTGCTTGCCCCCCAGGCAGGGCGTTGGGCCCGTCTGCCGCCAGGCGCTGGGCGGCCTCGGCCGCAGACAGACCGGTCTCGGTGCCAATCGGTCCGATGTCCTGGCCTGGCATTGCTTCGGCGTTGGGGGGTGGCGTCATTGGCATGTCCGAGGTTAACGCAGTGGCCGGTGCGCGGATCGCACGCACTCCGTCGGCTTAACTTTCAACCCGGAGGCTTTCCCCGGCATCGGTCAATTCGACCTGGTCCAGCCGCCATAATCCGGCGACACAGTGGCACTGCGGATCCAGCCGACAGCAGGTGCTCTGATGCCCGACGCGCTGACCTGTGCAGCGACTGCCTGATGCTTGCATCGACACCATGCTTCACCTGCCTGCCATCCACCACCGCCAGCCGAGCTTGCACTTCGTGCATCTGTGACCGAACCGAACCCCATGCCCGTCAACTCCGAACTACGCATTTCCTTCCTGCACAGCGCCTCGCCGGGAGGCGGCGCGATGAACGGGCGATGGCGTTGGTCGGCAGCCGTGGTGCTGGGTGGTTTCCTGGCGGGCATGGCCCTGGCCCAGGGGCCTGCCGACATGGACAGCCGACTGGCCTGCCCGGACTCGCCCAACTGCGTGAACTCGCTCGGCGTCGGCAGCCTGGCACCGCTGGCCTACACCGGCAGCCCTGAGCAAGGCATGGCGCGGTTGCGCGCCGCGCTGGCCGGCTTTGCCGACGCTCGCATCGATAGCGCTGACGCGTCCTCGCTCACCGCCATCTTCACCACCCGGCTCGGTTTTCGCGACGAGGTGACGTTTGTGCTCGATGCGCCGCGGCAGCAGATCCACTTTCGCTCGCGCTCGCTCACCGGTTACTACGATTTCGGCAAGAACCGGTCTCGCATGCAGGCGGTGGCCGAGCGTTTTGCGCAGACGCCACCACCGTGAACCGCACACCCGGGTGGTACTGACCACCGGTTGGGTGCTTCAGGCGGTGGTCGGCGCTTCCACCAGTTTCACCATGACCCACAGCACCCGGTTGGCCGGGGTAGGAACGCCCAGCGCCACACCGCGTTGCACCACATAACCATTGAGGTGGTCGATTTCACTGGGTTTGCCGCGCATCAGGTCTTGCGCGGTGGACGAATACTGCGAGGGCATGGTCTCGGCGATGCGGCGCACCGCCAGTTCCACGTCACCGGGAATCGTCACGCCGTCGGCCGCGGCCACGGCCCGGCATTCGGCCACCACGTCGCGCATCACATCCTGGATGCCTGGCCTTAGCACCAGCTCGCCATAGGGGATGCGGCCAACGGCCGAGAGCGCGTTGTAGGCGCAGTTCAGGATGAGTTTGGCCCAGAGCGCGCCGCGCACGTTGTCGCTGATCTCGGTCGGCACGCCCGACGCGACGAAGGCCTGGGCCACGGCTTCGCTGGCCGGCGTGGGTTCGATCACCAGTTCGCCTCGGCCATGGTGGCGAAGGTGGCCGGGACCGGCCATTTCGGTGGCCACGTAGACCACGGCAGCCGCCACGGTCGCACCGGGCAGCACGCGGCGCAACCGCTCGGCGTTGTCCACACCGTTCTGCAGACACAGCACCAGGGCGCCGGGCTTCAGGTGGGCCCGTAACTGCTCGCCAGCGGCTTCGGTTTCGGGCGATTTCACCGCGAACAGCACCACATCGGCACCGGCCACGGCCGATGCTTCGGTGCTGGCGGCCACCGGGACGGTTTCGTCGAAGCCGAGGGTCTGCATGCGCAGACCGCGGGCCAGGATGGCCTGCACGTGCTGCGGCCGGCCGATGAGCGTGACGGAGTGGCCGGCGCGCGCCAGCATGCCACCGTAAAAGCAGCCCACGGCGCCGGCGCCCATGACGGCGATCGACAGCGGGACGCTGTGGGCGGACGACATCAGACCGGGTTGCCCAGCAGCTTGCAGATGGCGGCGATGTTCGCGGCCGATGGCTTCTCGGGCGGCATCTCGTCTTCGGCCGCGCTGGCGTCTTCGTGGGCCTGGATGGCGGCCACCAGCGCGTACTGGTTTTCCCACGACAGGGTCTTGCCCTCGGGGCACATGTCGCGCAGGGTGCCGAACCAGTAGTAGCCGTCCTTGCCGCCAAAGAGCGTGTCAATGCCGCCGGCATCGCCGGTTTTCAGGCCCTGACCAGCCAGGATGAGCTTGAGTTTGTGGTGTGAAACGGAGTAGTGCATGGGCGGGAAGAACGCAGGATCGAAGGGGTGGAGGCAGGGGCGCGATTGTACGGAAGCGTGCGGCGAGAGCCTCCGTCCTGAGCCGCTGGCACGGCGTATGCTGAGCGTCAAGAGACCCCAAACGAAAGCGCCCCATGCTCGACCTGCTCATCACCCACGCCACCTTGCCCGACGGCCGCACCGGCATCTCGGTGGCCGTGCAGGACGGCCGCATTGTGGAGGTGTCACCCGGCCTGCAGGCCGCCGCTCACGAAACGGTGGACGCCGAAGGGCAGTTGCTGAGCCCGCCGTTCTGCGACCCGCACTTCCACATGGACGCGACGCTGAGCTACGGGCTGCCGCGCGTGAACCAGAGCGGCACCCTGCTCGAAGGCATTGCACTGTGGGGCGAGCTCAAGCCGCTGCTGACCGAAGAGGCGCTGGTCGAGCGCGCGCTGACCTACTGCGACTGGGCGGTGGCCAAGGGCCTGCTGGCGATCCGCAGCCACGTGGACACCAGCGACCCCAGCCTGCTGCCGGTGCGCGCGATGCTCGAAGTGAAAAGGCGCGTGGCGCCGTACCTCGACCTGCAGCTGGTGGCGTTTCCGCAAGACGGTGTGCTGCGTTCCCCAGGCGGGCTCGACAACCTGACACGCGCGCTCGACCTGGGCGTGGACGTGGTGGGTGGCATCCCGCACTTTGAACGCACCATGAGCGAAGGCGCCGCCAGCGTGAAGCTGCTGTGCGAACTCGCGGCCGAGCGCGGCTTGCCGGTGGACATGCACTGCGACGAAAGCGACGACCCGCTGAGCCGCCACATCGAGACCCTGGCCTTCGAGACGCAGCGCCTGGGCCTGCAGGGCCGGGTCAACGGTTCGCACCTCACCTCCATGCACAGCATGGACAACTACTACGCGTCAAAGCTGATCCCGCTGATCGCCGAAAGCGGCGTGAGCGCGGTGGCCAATCCGCTGATCAACATCACCCTGCAGGGCCGCCACGACACCTACCCCAAGCGGCGCGGCATGACCCGCGTGCCCGAGCTGATGGCTGCCGGCGTGACCGTGGCCTTTGGCCACGACTGTGTGATGGACCCGTGGTATTCGCTCGGCAGCGGCGACATGCTGGAGGTGGCCCACATGGGCCTGCACGTGGCGCAGATGACCAGCCAGGCCGGCATGCGCCAGTGTTTTGATGCGGTGACGGTGAATGCGGCGAAGGTGATGGGGCTGACGGGTCACGGCATCGCGGTGGGCAACGACGCGAGCTTCGTGCTGCTGCAGGCGCGCGATCCGGTCGAAGCAATCCGCCTGCGCGCCACGCGGCTGAAGGTGTGGCGCAAGGGGCGGCTGCTGTCGGACACGGCGCCTGCGGCCGCGCGCCTGGCCCTGCCGGGGCGGCCACCCGCCACATCATTCATCCGCTGAACACGGCAGCAGGCAACCGGGGACCCTGGCGCCACTGCGAAAAGGGCGTTGTCCCGCAACAGTGTTCTGAAACGCTCCGGCTAGCCCGGCACCGGCCCGCTTCAGAACTCGATCTTGTCAGCGATGGCCTTGATGCCGGCGCGGGCGCAGGCGTCGTCGGCATCGCCGCCGGGCGCACCCGAGACACCGATGCCGCCATAGATCGAGCCGCCAGCCTCGATCACCACGCCGCCGCCCACCGCCAGCATGCGGGGCGTGCTGCGGATGCCGCTCATGGGCTTGCCAGCCTGTGACTCGTTGGCCAGATCCAGGGTGGACGTGCGAAAGCTCGCTGCGGTCCAGGCCTTGTTGGTGGCCACGTCCACGGTGTGCGCGCCAGCGAAGCGGTCGCGCAGGAACACCTGGGTCAGGCCCGAGCGGTCGACCACCGCCACACCGACCTGAAAGCCCTGCGCGCGGCAGGAGGCCAGCGC
>LNFM01011774.1_pt1 | contig 11772 bp, 7 predicted proteins | sample 596031 | NCBI WGS metagenome assembly LNFM01 (sample SAMN04254537, study PRJNA301005) | activated carbon metagenome | isolation source: dual media filters at the Ann Arbor, Michigan drinking water treatment plant | place: USA: Ann Arbor | reverse complement strand
TTAGATGTTAAGAAAAGGGCACAGCAGGAATAAGCTTTTGCGAGAAGTTTATTCCATTTTATGCAGTGCCTTTTTCGATTTTATTTACTGATAGAGGTTGTCACGGATTATTGGATTTTATGGATTTCACGGATTTATAGTGAAACTTGTAATATGCTGAGTAGAGAACAGGACGATGAAGAGTGCGACGCAACAAAGATGATAGTAGCAATGTCGATGGTATCATAAATGTTTTCTTCATTTTGCCTATCTCACTTCATTATAGTTGTTCAACTGGTTTTTCTTCAATAGTGCCATTGTTGTGTACAAGCAACGTTCCCTGCAAGTATTTTTCATTGTGCTGCGAAGCATCCAATCCTTCTTCTTCTTCGCTTTCGCTAACTCTCATTGGAACTACCAGGTTGATGAATTTGAATATACCGTAAGAAACTGCGAAGCTGTACACCACAACAATCGCCATTGCTTTTAATTGTATAAAGAAGAATTCCGGATTGCCATAGAACAAACCTTGTGGTCCGCCGCTGATACCATGTACTGCTGTGCTGGCGAATACACCAGTAAGCAACATACCTACCATGCCGCCGATACCATGACAAGGAAATACATCCAGCGTATCATCCAGTTTAGATTTTTGTTTGATACTTACAGCAATATTAGAAACGATAGCACCAACTAAACCGATGATGATACTTTGAGGAATGCCAACGAATCCTGCACCAGGTGTAATTGCCACTAATCCAACAACTGCACCAATACAAAATCCTAACACTGATGGTTTTTTGCCTTTGATAACATCAAAGAACATCCAGGCAAGACCGGCAGATGCTGCAGCAGTAGTGGTAGTACCAAATGCATTTACTGCAAGTGTTGTAGCACCAACAGCAGAGCCTGCATTAAAACCAAACCAACCGAACCAAAGTAAACCAGTACCGATCAATACATACGGAACGTTAGCCGGTGGAATTTCTTTTTTTGCTTCATGCGATTTTCGTTGCTTCAATACCATGGCACCAGCTAATGCGGCACAACCGGCAGTAATGTGTACTACCGTGCCACCTGCAAAATCCCAGGCACCCATTTTTGCAATGAATCCTTCGGGGTGCCAGCTCCAATGTGCAACGGGTGCATACACTAACAAGGCGAAGAGTACGATGAACAAAACGTATGATGTAAAACGAATACGTTCTGCAACTGCACCTACAACAAGACCGGGTGTGATGATGGCGAACATTAATTGAAACAGGGAGAAGAGTGAGAGGGGAATAGTGGTAGCAGCAGGCCATGCGGCACCAGATTTAACACCATCGTAAAAGGCATAAGTACCCGGATTACCAATGATGCCGTTTATAGATTCTCCAAAAGCAAGACTGAATCCACAAACCACCCAAAGTACACCAACAACACCGGCAGCAACTACGCTTTTGATCATTGTTGAAATAACATTTTTGCGATTAACCATGCCTCCGTAGAAAAAGGCGAGACCCGGCGTCATTAAAAATACGAGGGCGGTAGAAACGAGAACCCAGGCAATGTCTGACGAGCTGTATTGGGGAGCATCTGCTCCGGGAACATAATCAGCCGCAGGTTTTACGAACATGGCGATAAGAGCAACCGCAACCAACAGGACGAATGGCAAGATCTGTTTTGCTTTTCTTTTACTCATGAGCTAAGTTTTAGTTGAATTAATAAAATAAGTAATCTGAGCGAATTCATCCAAATCTATAAAAATTGGGGCATAACACTTGTTAGTTTTTAGTATTATGTTATTAAATAGTGAAAAAATATTAATAAATCGGCTTTTTTATTAAAATATTTCACATTGTTATTTTATTTAATGTATTTAGAAAGGAAACGAAATTGATTTTATCCTGATATTCTTATCATTGCCTGTGAATGGGTCAAACATTTACCATGCTGACGAAGTTTTTTAAATCGATAGATAAGGTTGGGCTTTTAAATGAGGAAGAGAAAGCCACATTAACTTCATTATTTCAAATTGTAAATGTGGACAAGGGTAGTTTTTTATTGAAAGAAGGAGAGGTGTGTAAGTACGAATTTTTTATTTTGAACGGCCTTGCCCGTACATTTTATATTGATGAACAGGGAGAAGAACATACATCGATGTTTGCTTTTAGCGGATGGTGGACGGGTGATTTAATTAGCTTTCAAAGAAGGAGCCCTTCCAAAAATTATATTCAAACATTAGAGCAGTCTACCGTTTTAAGAATTACACACAGTGACCAGGCAGCTATGTTTAAACTTGTTCCAAAGCTTGAAAAGTATTTCAGAATTTTATTTCAAAACAGGGTAGTGGCTTTAGAAGAAGCATTGGAAGCAAGGCAATCTCAATCAGCCACAGAAGTTTATCATGCATTTACAAAAAAACATGCTGGTCACATGAAACATATTCCGTTAAAACATCTCGCATCCTATCTTAATATAACTCCTGGGTATTTAAGCCGCATCAGAAGTCAAAAAAAATATTAAGAATTGTACTAGTACAATCGTGGGCAAGCCGGTATTAAATAATTTTATGAATAAATTTTGCCTTACTTGAAATACACTTCTCAAATATTACAACCTTTTCATAATGCAATTCTTAGAATAATAGTTGCTGTTATTCTGCTAACTCATTCCATTCCTTCAATTGTTTCTGGTGATATAAACCTATTTGGCAAATTGTATTTGAATGAAGTTGGCTTTGCCCCTTTTGGTGTTGCGCTGGCCTGGGCCATTAAGCTTTCGCATATTGTAGCCGCAGTGTGTCTAATTTTAAATCGATGGATACTTCTTCCCTGTCTTGTTACAATAGCTGTTCTTATAACCGGAATATTTATGGTTCATTTTAAAGATGGATGGTTTGTTGTAGGTGGCGGAAGAAATGGTATTGAATATAGTGTATTGTTAATTGCCGTAATAAGTAGTATTTTACTATATAACCACAGTAGCAAAAAGAAGAATGAAGGGTAACATTTTGTATAGAGTTTTTCAATTGTATTATTTAGCTTCTAAGAAATGAAAGCAATAATACATACTAAGTATGGTCCCCCTGAAGTAGCAAAATTATCAGAAGTCCCCACACCTGTTCCTAAGGATGATGAAGTGCTTATTAAAGTGTATGCAACGACAGTAAACCGGACCGACTGTGGCTTCCGCAGTGCCGAATATTTTATTTCAAGGTTTTGGAGTGGACTATTTAGGCCAAAGTATAAAACCTTAGGTTGTGAGTTTGCCGGAGAAATTGAGACTGTAGGAAAAAATGTAACGACATTTAAAAAGGGAGATAGAGTTTTTGGCTATAATGATCAAAAATTTGGTGGACATGCAGAGTTTTTAACTATTAAGGAGAATGATGCTATTGCATTAATTCCTCCACATCTAAGTTTTACAGAAGCTGCCCCAATAACAGAAGGAGCCCATTATGCATTAGGTAATATACGGGCAGCAAAAATAAAGCAGGGAGATACCGTGTTAGTATATGGTGCAACGGGTGCTATCGGATCTGCAGCGGTTCAACTACTAAATCATTTTGGAGCAAAAGTTGTTGCGGTATGCAATACCAAAAATGTTTCTCTTGTCAAATCTCTCGGCGCTGATATTGTAATTGATTACGAAACAAGTGATTTTACAGATACCAATTTAAAATTCCATTTTATTTTCGATGCCGTTGGAAAGAGTTCGTTTAAACAATGTAAACCGTTGTTGTATAAAGGCGGAATTTATATTTCAACGGAATTAGGAAAGAATGGAGCAAATGTTTTTCTGGCATTGTTTACACCTCTATTTAGCGAAAAGAAAGTTTTGTTTCCTATACCAACATTTAAAAACGAGGATATAGAGTTTTTAAAAGTATTAGTGGAGCAAGGTGAGTATGCTCCATTAATTGACAGAACCTACAAACTGGAAGAAATAGTTGAAGCGTACAAGTATGTAGAAACAGGAAAAAAAGTGGGGAATGTAGTAATAACAGTACGAGAGGAATGTTAGGTTAGTAAAAGTTTTTTATAACCTCTCCAATTCCAATACAGATTTTTCCTTTGCCTCCAGCAATGAAGAAACTCCATTGCTTAAAAACTCATCTACAGCCCTTGCACATTCTCTGCCTTCACTAATAGCCCAAACAACTAATGATTGCCCCCGTCGCATATCACCTGCAGTAAATATTTTGGAGATATTGGTGCGATAATCTTTTTCAGATGCTTTTACATTTCCTCTTTCATCAAGGCCAATACCCAGATCGTTGATGAAACCAATATGTTGCGGATGTACAAATCCCATTGCCAGTAATGCTAATTCGCAGGGAATTTCCCGTTCACTTCCAGCTACTTCAACAAATTGTGCAGGTCGTCCATCCACAATTTTCCATTCAAGGTCAACGATCTTTAACGCTTTCAACTGTCCGTTGTCATCACCAATAAATTCTTTGGTAGCAACAGCCCATTGTCTTGTTGCACCTTCTTCATGTGAAGAAGTTGTTTTAAGCAACATCGGGTAGGATGGCCAGGGCATAAAATCATTTCTCTCCTGCGGAGGCTTTGGTAATAATTCAAACTGTGTAACTGATATTGCTCCATGGCGATTAGACGTTCCAACGCAATCACTTCCTGTATCGCCGCCACCTATCACTACCACATTTTTGCCTGTGGCTTTTACTTCTTCCAGTAGAATATTGCTTTCAATTGTAACATTGGCTAAAAAATCTTTTCCAGCAACCCGTTTATTGTTTTGTTTTAAGAAATCCATAGCAAAATGTACACCGTTCAATTCTCTACCCTTCACAAATAAATTTCTTGGCGTAGTGCTGCCACCGGCTAAAACAATGGCATTAAATTCACGCAACACATCGTTGATGCTAACATTCACTCCCACATTGGCAAGGCATCTGAAAATAATTCCTTCTTCCTCCATCAACTTAATTCTTCTATCTACCACCCATTTATCTAATTTAAAATCAGGAATACCGTAGCGCAACAAACCGCCCGGTGCATCGTCTCTTTCAAAAACTGTTACACTATGCCCCGCATAATTTAATTGGGCTGCCGCTGCTAATCCCGCAGGACCAGAACCGATAACCGCTACTTTTTTCCCAGAACGAAGATGGGGTTTCTTTGGCTTTACAAAACCTTTATCGAATGCGATCTCAATTATATGTTTTTCTATTTCTTCAATTGCAATGGCTGGTTGATTGATACCAAGTACACAGGCAGTTTCGCAAGGTGCAGGGCAAATGCGACCGGTAAACTCAGGAAAATTATTAGTGGATGTTAAAATCTCGTAGGCCTCTTTCCAATCTTGCTTATAGACCGCATCATTAAATTCTGGAATTACATTTCCCAATGGGCAACCATGATGGCAAAACGGAACACCACAATCCATGCAACGGGCTGCCTGCTGATTCAACGTAGCGTCTGTATATCGTCCGACAAATTCATTATAATGCTTCAACCTATCTTCTACGGATTGTTTACCCGGAAGTTCTCTTGCAAATTCTTTAAAGCCTGTTGGTTTGCCCATCTCTACAGTTTATAGTTTGTTGTTTTTAGTTTGTAGTTAGCCAAATCATCGAGAGTCTTTCGGACTTTCCGTCTTTCCTACTTTCTGACTTTTTTGCAGTAATACCTTCTTATAATCCTTCGGGAATACTTTTACAAAATGCCGCAACTGATTTTCTAAATCTTCCACAATAAACCTTGCTACGGTACTGCCTGTATATTCATAATGCTTTTGCAGCATCGTAAATAATTCGTTCTTATCATCCAAATCACATTCATCCAGATCCACCATTTCTTTATTACAATTGTCAGCAAATTTTCGATTTACATCATACACATAAGCAATGCCACCGCTCATACCTGCGGCAAAATTTCTGCCGGTATCACCAAGAATTACAACTCTTCCGCCAGTCATGTATTCACAACCATGGTCGCCAACTGATTCAACTACTACATTGGCACCGGAGTTTCGTACACCAAACCGTTCGCCTGCTTTACCTCTTATATAAGCTTCACCAGATGTGGCTCCATAAAATGCCACATTACCAATAATGCTATTCTCTTCAGGATTATAGGTAGCAGTCTTTGCAGGATAGATAATCAGTTTTGCACCACTTAATCCTTTGCCGAAATAATCATTGGCATCTCCTTCCAATTCTAATGTAATTCCCTTTGTATTAAAGGCGCCAAAACTTTGTCCCGCTGTTCCGGTAAAATTGAAATGAATACTATTATCGGGTAATCCCTGTGCTTTATATTTTTTTGTTATTTCATTGGAGAGAATTGTACCAATGGTTCTATCTGTATTCTTTACTTCAAAACTTGCTTTAATGGGTTGCCCATTTTCAATAGCAGGTAGCGCAGCCTCCAATAATTTCCAATCGAGACTTAGATCTAAGCCATGATCTTGTACCTCGCTGCAATGAATAGTGTTGTAAATAGAATTTGGTTCTTTATACAGCACAGCAGATAGATCGAGGTTTTTATATTTCCAATGTTCAATGCCTTCTCTTACTTCAAGGCTATCCACTTGTCCGATCATTTCGTTCACGGTTCTAAAACCTAATTCAGCCATAATCTCTCTCAACTCCTGTGTGATCATTTTAAAAAAGTTCACTACATGTTCCGGATCACCTTTAAAACGATTTCTTAGTTCCGGATCTTGTGTGGCTACTCCAACCGGGCAAGTATTCATATGACATTTGCGCATCATGATACATCCTTCAACAACTAATGCGGCAGTAGCAATGCCCCATTCTTCTGCACCAAGCAATGCAGCAACAGCAATATCTCTTCCTGTTTTTAATTGTCCATCTGCTTGCACTACAACACGACTTCTTAATTTATTTTTCACCAACGTTTGTTGTGTTTCAGCTAACCCTAATTCCCATGGAAGACCAGCATGTTTGATTGAACTTACTGGTGATGCACCGGTACCTCCATCATGGCCTGCAATTAAAACAACATCAGCTTTTGCTTTGGTTACACCAGCTGCAATTGTTCCTACACCAGCTTTGCTAACCAGCTTCACACTTATTCTTGCTTTGCGATTTGCATTTTTCAGATCATAGATCAGTTGTGCCAGATCTTCAATAGAATAAATATCATGATGCGGTGGTGGTGAGATCAATCCAACTCCTGGTGTAGCATGACGAACTTTTCCGATCCACTCATCTACTTTATGCCCGGGCAATTGACCGCCTTCCCCCGGCTTGGCACCTTGTGCCATTTTTATTTGCAGTTCATCTGCTTCAGTTAAGTACAAACTCGTTACTCCAAATCTTGCGGATGCAACTTGTTTGATGGCACTCCGCATAGAATCTCCATTAGGTAACAGTTCATATCTTCTTTCATCTTCACCACCTTCGCCGGTATTTGATTTTCCACCTAGACGATTCATTGCAATGGCCAATGTAGTATGTGCTTCCCAGGAGATGGAGCCAAAGCTCATAGCACCGGTAGCAAAACGTTTGTATATATTTTCTGCGGCTTCTACTTCATCAATACTTATTGAAGGTCGATTCTTTTTAAATTGAAATAAGCTACGGATGGTACAAGCTTTTTCTCCCTGGTCGTTTACCAGTTTCGAATATTTTTTGAATGTTGAAAAGTCGTTCATTTTTGTAGCATGCTGCAACAAGTGAATGGTTTGCGGATTGAATAAATGAAATTCACCTTTTCGTTTCCATTGATAAATACCACCCACTGGTAACCTGTCAACCGGAATATCTTTTTTACTGAAGGAAAAGAAATGTTTGGCTAAGGTTTCTTTTGCAATTTCATCCAATCCCATTCCTTCAATTCTGGAAGTAGCACCTGTAAAATATTTATTGACTACTTCTTTATTCAAGCCGAGTATCTCGAATATCTGGGCTCCCTGGTATGATTGCAGAGTAGAGATGCCCATTTTAGAAAACACTTTCAGTAAGCCATCGTTCACTGCTTTGATATAATTTTTCTTCAACTCATCTTCATGTAACAAAGTTTGTAGCTTCCCTGTTTCTTTCAGATCTCTAATTGAAGAAAGTGCTAAGTAGGGATTGATAGCAGTTGCACCAAAACCTATTAAGCAGGCAAAGTGATGAACTTCCCATACATCACCAGCTTCAACTATTATTCCTACGTTTCCCCGCAAGCCTTTTCGGATAAGATGATGGTGAATTGCAGCAGTTGCCAATAGCGATGGGATAGGGGCATGGTTGGAATCAATAGCCCGGTCTTGTAGGATCAAGACTTTAAAACCATCTTCAACTGCATCTACCGCATAACCACAAACCCTTTCCAATCCTTTTTTCAATGAACCCGGTTTTCCATCTGCTTTAAAATAGCATTGAATTGTTTTTGATTGAAACAAACCGGTATCGATACTTCTTATTTTTTCCAGTTCATAATTGCCAAGCACCGGGTGTTTTAAAGCGACACTATGACAAGTGAGTGGTTCTTCTAATAATAGATTTCCATTATTACCAGCAAAGGTTGCCAGCGACATTACTAATCTTTCACGGATCGGATCAATCGGTGGATTAGTAACCTGTGCAAAAAGTTGTTTGAAATAGCTGCTGAGATGTTGTGGCTGGTCACTCAATATTGCCAATGGCACATCCGTTCCCATAGAGCCGATTGGTTCTTTACCTTCAAGAGCCATCGGTGCAATTATGTTATCTAAATCTTCTGTAGAAAAACCAAATGCTTTTTGATATTTAAAAACCTGGTCATGCTCGAGGTGAGTGAACATTACTCTTGGTTCCGGTAATTCTTCAAGACGGATTTTATATTTATTCAACCATTCGCCATAAGGCTTTTGTGAACAGATCTCTTTTTTCAAATCATCATCACTAATGATCTTTCCTTTTCCCATATCCACCACAAACATTTTACCCGGTTGCAATCTTCCTTTTTCCAATATCATTGCAGGATTCACTGGAAGTACACCGGTCTCTGAGGCCATGATAACCCGATCATCTTTTGTAACACAATATCTCGATGGACGAAGTCCGTTTCTATCTAACGTAGCACCAATAATTTTTCCATCAGTAAATGATATTGAAGCAGGTCCATCCCATGGCTCCATGAAAGATGAATGAAACTCATAGAATGCTTTTTTTACGGGATCCATTTCTTCATGGCCATCCCAGGCTTCCGGTATCAGCATCATCATTACATGTGGTAAAGAACGACCTGTTAAGGTAAGCAGCTCGATCATATTGTCTAGACAAGCAGAATCGCTTTGGCCTTCCGTTACGATTGGCAGTAACATTTCCATTTCTTCTTTGCTGAAGTATGGAGTAGTAAAACCTTTTTCGCTTGTCTTCAACCAATTCAAATTCCCCTGCAGTGTATTGATCTCACCATTATGAGCAATGAAGCGGAATGGTTGTGCCAGTTTCCAGGATGGAAAAGTATTAGTGGCAAATCTTGAATGCACTAAACCAAAAGCACTAACTAATCTTTTATTACTCAGGTCAGGAAAGTATTGACGAACCTGGCCACTGGTTAATTGCCCTTTATAAACAATTGTTTTGTAAGATAGAGAAGCAATGTAAAATCCTATCTCATCTTTTCTTACGGTGCTATTAATAAGATGCGTGGAGTAATTACGAAGGATAAATAATTTTCTTTCAAAATCATCCGGATTAGAAATATGGTCGGGGCAAGCAACAAATACTTGTTCCATTTCAGGTTCTACACTTAATGCACTTGGGCCAATATCATGTGTATTAACAGGAACTTTTCGATACGTAAGAATTTCAAGTCCTAATTTTTCGGCAGTGCGGTTCAATATATCCCGGCATTCTTCCCGTAAGCGGATCTCTTTTGGAAAGAAAACCATTCCAACGGCGTATTTACCAAAGGAGGGTAGGTGTACACCCAGCTTCAAACATTCGTCAAAGAAAAATTCATGTGGAGTTTGTATCATGATGCCGGCGCCATCACCCGTATTGTTTTCACAACCACAGGCGCCTCTGTGTTCCATGTTTTCCAACACAGTCAATGCATCAGCTATATGTTGATGTGATTTATGTCCTTTAATATTGGCTACAAAACCAATACCGCATGCATCATGCTCAAAAGATGGATCATATAATCCCTGGTTACCTGCCATGTGGTGCAATGTTAAAGTGATGAAACAGTCGTTGAATAAATTCTATGGCAAGCAATACATCTGAAAATACAAAATAGTCTTCAGCAGGAGAAAGGATTATAGATGTAATTATCCACAAATACGGTGGACTAATTCACTTAAATTAAATATCCGAACAACTGATCGTTTTTATTTATTTCGGAGAAACCGATATTGGAGTTTTCCATTTTTTTCACTAGAAGATCATAGTCGGATCGACACTGCAATTCTACACCTACTAATGCAGGTCCGTTTTCTTTGTTTGTTTTTTGCATGTACTCAAAACGGGTAATATCGTCTGTTGGTCCGAGAACATTATTTACAAATTCTTTCAATGCACCGGGGCGTTGAGCAAAGCTGATCAAAAAATAATGTTTCAATCCTTCGTATTGCAGGCTTCGTTCTTTTATTTCCTGCATACGATCAATATCATTGTTGCTGCCGCTTACGATGCAAACAACATTTTTTCCTTTTATCATATCTGCATAATCATCCAATGCAGCTATGGACATAGCACCTGCAGGCTCTACTACAATGGCATCTTCATTGTATAATTTTAGAATGGTAGAACAAATTTTTCCTTCAGGTACTAAATGCATATCATCTAGTACATCTTTGCACATAGAGAAAGTAAGATCGCCAACTCTTTTCACAGCAGCACCATCTACAAATCGTTCAATACTTTTTAATGTAACAGGATGTCCGGCTTTTAATGCTTCAAACATAGAAGGAGCACCTTCTGGTTCGAGGCCAATAATCTTTGTTTTGGGAGAATAGGTTTTAAAGTAAGTGCCAACACCAGCACTTAATCCACCACCACCAACCGGGACGAATAGAAAATCTACATCGGGCTGGTCTTCTAAAATTTCGACAGCAACTGTTCCCTGACCTTCAATAATTCTGTAATCATCAAAAGGAGGAATAAATGTCATGTTGTTTTCTTCAGTAAATTGTTTAGCAGCAATCGCACAATCATCAAATGTGTCGCCAACCAGTTTTACGTCGATAAAATGTTCACCAAACATTTTTGTCTGGTTTACTTTTTGGCGTGGAGTTATGATGGGCATAAACACCACACCTTTTACATTCAGTTTTTTACAACTATACGCAAAGCCTTGTGCATGATTACCGGCACTGGCACATACGACCCCATTTTGCAACTGCTCAGGGTGCAGGGAGCTCATCATGTTATAAGCTCCCCGCAATTTATAGGAGCGAACGATCTGCAGATCCTCTCTCTTCAAAAAAACATTGCACTGGTATTTCTTTGAAAGATTATGGTTGAACGTAAGTGGTGTTCGGTTCACCACTTTCTTCAATCGCAAATACGCCGACGCAAAATCTAGTTGTACCGTATTATTGATAGTTGACATTATACGATATATTGTTTTTCTTCCACTTCAGTTTTTTGCACCAATTTGGCAAGCACTTCTTTTATTGATGGTGTTGATGCAGCAGATGCACTAGCATTCGGTTGATTCTCAGGACGCAGACTTCTAACAGTTTTACCCGACTGCCATAATTCACTTTCACGCAACTCTTTTAATTCTTCTTCCAATTTTTCTCTGTAATCAGCTTTGCTGTTGCTATCAATAGAACGCTGTGATTCTTTTCCAGCAGCAACACTTTCATAGAGTTCGGTAAAAACGGGCTTTGTAG
>LNFM01011771.1_pt1 | contig 11774 bp, 11 predicted proteins | sample 596031 | NCBI WGS metagenome assembly LNFM01 (sample SAMN04254537, study PRJNA301005) | activated carbon metagenome | isolation source: dual media filters at the Ann Arbor, Michigan drinking water treatment plant | place: USA: Ann Arbor | reverse complement strand
CTCATGGCGATTCCTTCGTTTCGGGAGAGGGGGTCAACTGGCGGAGGTGCCGCGGGTCACGATGCGGCCGATCCATGTGACGATGCGGTCGAGGAAGAAACCGATCAGGCCGACGTAGAAGAGCGCCAGGATGATGTCGCTGATGCGCGAGGAGTTCCAGGCGTCCCAGATGAAGAAGCCGATGCCCACGCCGCCGATCAGCATCTCCGCGGCTACGATGGCCAACCATGAAAGGCCCACGCCGATGCGCAGCCCCGAGAAGATGAAGGGCGCGGCTGCGGGCAGCATGATCTTGGCGAAATATTCCAGACCGTTGAGCTGGATCACGCGGGCCACGTTGCGGTAGTCCTCCGGGATGTTGCGGATGCCGATGGAGGTGTTGATGATGATGGGCCACACCGAGGTGATGAAGATCACGAAGATGGCCGAGGGGTTGCCGTCGCGGAAGCCCGCCAACGAGATGGGCAGCCAGGCCAGGGGCGGCACGGTGCGCAGCACCTGGAAGATCGGGTCAAGTCCACGCAGTGCCCAGGTGGACTGGCCCACCAGCACACCCAGGCCGACACCGGCCACCACCGCCAGCGCGTAACCGTAGGCGACGCGCTTGAGGCTGGCCCACAACTGCCAGGCGAGGCCTACGTCGTTGCCGCCGTTGTCGTAGAAGGGGTGGATGATCAGTTCCCAGGTTTCCTGCACCACCTTGCTAGGGGGCGGCAGTGCCGCCCCCTGACGTGAACCCAGCAGCTCCCAGACCAGCAGCAGCAGGCCGATGATGATCAGCGGCGGCAGCAGGTTGGTCGCCAGGCTGCGTGCACTGGAGGCCAGCCAGGCATAGACCGGCGATGGCTTGGCGGGCGCGGCCGCCGGTAGTACGGCGCTGGTTTCGGGACTCATGACAGGGCTCCTTGTGTCGTCAGGTGGGCGTGCGGTGGTGCAGGGCCTGAGGCTCAGGCGCTCTTGATGTACTTGATGGACAGGCTGTCGAGGTACTTCTTGGGGTTTGCCGGGTCGAAGACCTTGCCGTCGAAGAATTTCTCGACACCACGCGAGGTGGACGTGGGAATGTCCTTGGCGGCAACACCCAGCTCCTTGGCCGCGGCGCGCCAGAGGTCCTCACGGTTGACCTTGGCGATCAGGGCCTTGGTGTCCAGGTTGGGCGGCAGGTAGCCCCAGCGGATGTTCTCGGTCAGGAACCAGAGGTCATGACTCTGGAAAGGGTAGCTGGCCTGGTCTTTCCAGAAGCGCATCTGGTACTTGCTGTTGGCTTCGACCCGGCCCGTGCCGTAGTCGAAATCGCCCTTGACGCGGTCGATGACGTCCTCGACCGGTGCGTTGATCCAGCGACGGCGTGAGCAGATCTCGGCCACTTCGGCGCGGTTGGCCGGCTCCTCGCACCACATCTGGGCTTCCATGATGGCTTTGAGCAGGGCCTTGGTGGCATTGGGGTTGGCCTGCACGTAGTCGGCGCGCATGGCGAAGGCCTTCTCGGGGTGGTTCATCCACATCTCGCGGGTCGTGAGCGCGGTGTAGCCGATCTTCTGGTTGATGAGCTGGCGGTTCCAGGGCTCGCAGACGCAAAAGGTGTCCATGCTGCCAACTTTCATATTGGCCACCATCTGAGCGGGCGGCACCACAATGGTGGTGATGTCCTTGTTTGGATCCACGCCGCCAGCGGCCATCCAATAGCGGATCCACATGTCGTGGGTTCCGCCCGGGAACGTCATGGCCGCATTGACCGGCTTGCCGGTCTTGACTCGCTTGGAGAGCAGCGCCTTGCCGAATTCCTTGGTATCCAGCCCGACCTTGAGGTCCTTGTATTCGTTGCCTACCGAAATGCACTGGCCACCGAGGTTCAGGCGTGCCAGGATGTTGATAGGCACCGGCACATTGTTGGCGGTCACCGCTCCCGTGGAGATCAGGTAGGGCATGGGCGTGAGGATGTGTGCACCATCAATGCCGCCTTTGGCCGAGCCCAGCACCAGGTTGTCGCGGGTGGTGCCCCAGGAGGATTGCTTGGCCACTTCGACATCCGTCATGCCGTGCTTCTTAAAGAAGCCCTTCTCGTCGGCCACGAACAGTGGGGCCGCGTCGGTCAGCGCGATGAAGCCGAGCTTGGCCGCCTTCGTTTCCAACGCGGTGCTCTGCGCCGAGACGATGGCCGGCCACAGGCTGCCGCCGGTGGCAGCGCCGGCGGCAGCGGCCTTGAGCAGGGTGCGGCGGGAAGTGCCAGACGGGCTGGTGATCACGGGGTCTTGCATGAGGAACTCCTTTGCGGTTCGAGGTGGCGAAACAAACAAAAAACGGCGCCCATTCCTTTGCGGCCCGAAGACCCAGGGAATGGACGCCGTTGTCCAGATTCGTCTTGGTAAGACTACCGGTCAGGCCGTCATTGGTCTGACACGACAGGCTAGAAGCAGAATCTGTGCCAGCTTCTGTTTTATGAGAGTATTGATTGTTAAGCCATTGAAAATCAATGGCTTATGATTTTTCTGTGTTGACCGATGCCGCTTTCAACGAGGCTGGAGTGGCACTTTTCTTGTGCGTCGCACCATCAAGGGCGCATATTGGGCGAGACACCAGTCCTTCAGAGGTATTCGGCCATGGTGAGCACCGTCTCGGCCACATCGATCAGGCGTCGGCCCTGGTTCATGGCGGTCTGGCGCAACATCTTGTAGGCGTCTTCCTCGCTGAGCTTGCGTGAGGCCATGAGCAGCCCTTTGGCGCGTTCGATAATCTTGCGTTCGTTGAGTGCGGCGCGCGCGGTTTCTAGTTCATCGCTCATGGCCTGCAGGCGGCGCGATTGCTCCTGCACCATGCCGAGAATGGAGCGTTCCAGATGAGGGCCGAGCAGGGCGGCTGGTTCATTGCTCGGTGTGTCTGCGTTGCGCTGTAGCGCGTCGAGGATGGCCTGCTGGTCACGCAGATCCGCACGAGCCTGCGCGATGCGGTCATCGCAGAGCAGGCGGAGGTTGGCGGCCAGCTGGTCCTCGAAGGACTTCATCGCGTCGATGCGCTGGGTGCATGCCACGTACCAGGCCTGGCTGGCGTTAGGGTCCAGTGCGCCTCCTGCGTTGGCTGAGGCTGCCATGCGGCGCAGCCGCTCCAGCGCCAGCATGCCCTCGGCGGGTTGTTGGGTGTGCCAGGCGCGGCCCACGGCTTCGTCGGAAAAATCGGTGAATACCTGCAGGCAGGCCTCCTGCGCCTCGATCAGGTGCTGCCACTGCAGGCGGTGTGCGGCGTCGATCTGGCCCGAAGCGTAGACGGCGGCGCCAAAGGCCCGTTCCTGGCCTGCGTATTCCTTGCCTTGCAGGAAATGGAACAGCGCTACGAGAGCGCGCGAGATCTTGGGGTCGGTGGCGCTGTCGGCGGCCTCGAACACCACATTGAGCAGGCCGGCAACCAGCCGTGTGAAGATGGCTGTTGCCTCCTCGGCGGGAAGGGCCTGGATGGCGATGCGCTGTCTCAGCGCAGGCAGCCCCTCCAGCGCGTGCAGCACGAAGGCTATGCGGCTGAACAGGCGTGCACCGTTGCGTACGCGGCGTGCGTCGGTGTCAAGCGCATCGAGCCGCTCCAGCACCAGAGCCTGCACGTATTCACACTCGGCCACCTGCTGGCGCAGCTGATCGCCGAAGCGTTGACCTCGCGAGACCAGGAAGACGTTGGAGATGCCGCGCTCGCGTTGCAGCGCATGGACGAGCCGGCCGATCACGCCGACCAGTTCGCCAGTCAATGCGAGGTGTTCAAGTTCACCGATCTCGCATTGGCGGGCGGCAACAAGGAAGTTCAGTCCGGCGTTCATGACAACAGGATTTTCCAGCAAATCTTCTTATCTGGCGCAGGCACCGATTAGGGGCGCGGGTGCACACTAGCGATACATCAGCTTCCTTGCGGAAAGCAATAAGCCGGCAGGAGCGTCCCATGCGAGCCGATGGCATGACATAGAATCACGACTGCTCCGGGGTGTCGCCTGCGTTTAGCAGACGGCTGAGATGGTCTAACCGAACCCGCGAACTTGACTCGGATCATACCGACGTAAGAAGAGCTGTTAGCCAGGCCCCCCGCCTCGCCACACCTTTCGGAGCACGCGCGACAGGCGCACCAGGAAAGGTCATCGTGGCAGAAGCAGTACACCCATCGTCGCAGCAGGCAGCCGCTCTGGTTTCGGAGCTGCTGGCGTTCATCGCGCGTGCGGATGCGGGCGAAGATGCGTTCAATACCCTGGCCCTGCGCCTCTTCGCCCACCAGTTCCAGCACAACACCGCCTTCCAGAAGTTCTGCCAGCAGCGCGGGCGCACACCGCGCACGGTGAAACACTGGCGCGACATCCCGGCGGTGCCCATCAACGGCTTCAAGGACCTGACGCTGAGCTGCACGCCGCCCGAGGCCTGCGAGCGTGTTTTCATGACCAGCGGCACCACGCGCGGCGACGTCAAGGGTCGGCACTTCCACCCCCAGCTGCAGGTCTACGACCTGTCCATGACGGAAAACTTCCGCCAGCGTTTCATGGGCGGGGCCGAGCGTTTGCGCATGGGCATCCTCTTCCCTAGCGAACAGCTCATGCCCAACTCCTCGCTGGCGCATTACCTTGCGCTGGCCCTGCACCAGTTCGGCACGCCCGAGAGCCGTTATTACCTGGACAGCGAGGGCCTGCAGCTGGACGCGCTGTGCGCCACCCTGGCCCAGGTACAGGCCGGCGGCGAACCCTTGGCACTGCTGGGAGCGAGCTACAGCTTCGTGCATCTGATGGATGCGCTGCAGGCGCGCGGCCTGAGCTTCCGTTTGCCCGCTGGCAGCCGCCTGCTCGACACCGGCGGCTTCAAGGGCCAGTCGCGCGAAATGGACCTGGACCTGTTCTACGAATCGCTCGCCTCGACTTTCGGTCTGCCCCGCAGCGCCTGCATCAATATGTATGGCATGACGGAGCTCAGCACGCAGTTCTACGACGCGGGTAACGCCGTGCTACCGGCCGTCAAGTCCGGCCCGCACTGGATCCGCACGCGGGTTCTGGACCCGCTCACCGGGCAGGAACGCCCGAAGGGCGAGCGCGGCATCCTGGCCCACACCGACCTGGGCAACTTCAACTCCGTCACCACCATCCTGACCGAGGACGTGGGCGTGGCCGTGGAAGGCGGTTTCCTGCTGCTGGGCCGCGCCCAGGGCGCGCAGGCCAAGGGCTGCTCGCTGGCGGTGGATGAGTTCCTGCGGGCGGCACAGTCATGAAAATCACCGCGGGTTATCTGCCGGGTCTGACATCCAGCGAGGTGCAGTGGCACGCGCTGGGCTTTGGTGCAGGGGCGCAGCAGGTCGATGTGCTGGTGCCGCATCTCACGCCGGCCCAGCTGCACACGCTGGCCGCGCATGTGCGCAGCCAGGGGCGCACGCAGCTCAAGCCCATGCCGGTGTCGCAGATCGTCGCAGCGATCGACCGTGCCATCGAGCGCCTGCTCAACCCGGCCGATCCCTATCGCCTGGAGCTGGAGCTGCTGTTGCCGCGCATCAGTGGCTTCGATCCCGAGATGGTGCGCCTGGGCCTCAACGCCTACCTCAAGACCTTCCGCGCGCCTCAGCTGCAGCGTTTCGTGGCCGAGGACTTCAGCAACCCTAAGCTGCTCGACGAATTCCAGCCGCGGGCCAAGGGCGGCATGGCGCGCGCGCTCGGCCCCGAATTGCTGGTGCACGTCTGGGCCGGCAATGTGCCGGGCCTGCCGCTGTGGAGCCTGGTCTGCGGCCTGCTGGTCAAGGCCCCCGCTATCGGCAAGGTGGCCAGTGCAGAGCCGCTGTTCGCCTCGCTGTTCGCGCGCCTGCTGGCCGAGGTGGAGCCGCGCCTGGCCGAGGTGCTGGCCATCGTCTGGTTCAAGGGCGGCGACACGGCCAGCGAGCGCGTCCTGTTTGACGAGGCCGACACGGTGCTGGCCTACGGCGGCAACGACACGCTGACGGCCTTGCGCGCGCAGGTGCCGGTGAGCACACGCTTCCTGCCACACGGTCACAAGCTCAGCGTGGGCCTGGTCTCGGCCGCCGCGCTCGACGTGGCCCATGCCCCGGCCACGGCACGCGCCGCCGCGCTGGACGTGGTGCGTTACGAGCAGCAGGGCTGTTATTCGCCGCACACCTATTACGTGGCACGCGGCGGCCGTGTCACGCCGCGCGAGTTCGCGCAGCAACTGGCCGGTGAACTTGCGGCCTTGCAACACAAGTTTGCGCGCCGCACGCTGACGCTGGAAGAATCCGCCAGCGTGGCCGGCTGGCGCCAGGGCCAGGAGATGCAAGGCTTTGCCGGGGCCGGCGTGGAACTGCTGGGCGATGCCAGTGCGGCCTGGTGCGTGGCCTATGCCGAGCAGGCCAGCGCCTTGCTGCCGGGCGCATTGAACCGCACGGTGCAGGTGCAGGCGGTGGACCACCTGGCAGACGCGCTGCCCCTGCTGGCCGCACAACGCGAGGTGCTGCAGACCGTGGGCCTGGCCGCCGCGCCGCAGGAACTGCATGCGCTGGCCGAACGCCTGGGCGCGGCCGGCGCCACGCGCATCTGCGCCCTGGGCCAGATGACGGCGCCCGAGGCCGGCTGGCACCACGATGGGCGCTTCAGCCTGCTGGACCTGGTGCGCATTGCTGAGCTCGAACAGTCGGCCGAGGACGCGGCCGAGGCCTACGCGCCGTACAGGGATTGATATGAGCGCGGCGCCTTTCCTCGACATGCAGCAGGTGAGTTACACCTTCCCCGGCTGGCCGCCGGTGGTGCAGTCTGTGGACTGGGACATTGCGCCTGGCGAGTTCCACTGCCTGGTGGGGCGCAGCGGCTGCGGCAAGACCACGCTGCTCAAGCTCGCGGCCGGCCTGCTTCAACCCGACGCGGGCACGGTGCGCCTGCAGGGGCAGGCCATCCGCAAGCCCGGCCCCGGCACGGGTTTTGTGTTCCAGCAACCGACGCTGCTGGACTGGCTCACCGTGCTGGACAACGTGCTGCTGCCCCTGACCCTGCAGCGCACGCCGACAGGAGCCGACCGCGCGCGCGCCGAACAGCTGCTGGCGCAGATGGGCCTGAGTGCCTACCTGCGCCATCATCCGCGCCAGCTCTCCGGCGGGCAGCAGAGCCGCGTGGCGATCGCGCGTGCGCTGCTGCTCGATCCACCCATCCTGCTGATGGACGAGCCCTTCGCCGCGCTCGATGCGATCACCCGCGAGGAATTGCAGGACGAACTGCTGGCCATGTGCCGTGTGCGCGGTACCTCGGTGTTTTTCGTCACGCACGACATTGCCGAGGCGGTCTACCTGGCCGATCGCGTCGCGGTGATGGACGCCGGGCGCATCCGCCACGACATCCGTGTGGACCTGCCGCGCCCGCGCGGGAGGGACTTGCGTTATGGCGCGGCCTTCAACGCCATCTGCGCTGAGCTGCGGCACGCCATGGACGGGGAGGGCGCCGTATGACGAATTACCCGCGTCTTCTCGCTCTCGCCTTGCTCATCATCCTGCTGCTGGCCTGGGAATGGGCCGTGTCGGCTTTCAGGTTTTCGCCGCTGGTGCTGCCCGCGCCCAGCGTGATCGGCGCTGCGCTGCTGCGCGGCCTGCACACGGGTTACCTCTGGCCGCACATCGCCCAGACCCTGCTGGAGCTGGGCCTGGGCCTGACGCTGGGCGTGGCCCTGGGGTTTGCCGGGGGCGTGCTGCTCGGTGAATCGGCTGGGTTGCGCCGTGTGCTCATGCCTTATGTGGTGACCAGTCAGGTGATCCCGAAGCTGGCGCTGGTGCCGCTTTTCATCGTCTGGTTCGGTTTCGGTACCGTGCCCACGGTGGTCATCACCGCGCTGATCTGCTTCTTCCCCCTGCTGGAAAACACGCTGACCGGCATCGCCCAGGTGGACGCCGCACGCCTCGAACTGTTTCGCATGCTGGGTGCCACCCGCTGGCAGACCCTATGGCGGCTCAAGGTGCCCGCCGGGTTGCCGGCCATCCTGGCCGGCCTGCGCGTTGCGGTGGTGCTCGCGCTGGTGGGGGCCGTGGTGGGCGAGTTCATAGGCGCCAGCAAGGGCCTGGGCGCGCTGATCATCGCCGCCCAGGGCTCCATGGACACGCCGTTGATGTTTGCCGTGCTGCTGGTGATCACCGTCATCGGCCTGCTGCTGTACGAAGCCACGCTCTGGCTGGAGCGACAACTGCTCAAACCCTATTCCCAAACTTCCAATTGATGAGGACGACACCATGAAACGACATTTCCTGCGCATCCTTGCGGCGCTTGCACTCGGCGCCCTGTGCGCTGGCGCCTGGGCCCAGGCCAAGCTGGACAAGGTGACGATTGCCGGCTGGAGCGGTCCCATCTCCGAGGTCACCAACCTGCTGGTCGAGCCTGACAAGGGCTTCTTCCGCGCCCAGGGCATCAACATGGTCTACATGCCCGGCGCCGGGGGTGGCGATGCCGTGCGCAACCTGCTCAGCGGCCAGGCCGACGTGGCCTTCACCGACCCGGGTTCGCTCTACGCCGCGCTGGACAAGGGCGAGAAGCTGCGCGTGATCTACGACATCTACCCGCAGAACATCTTCAACGTGGTGGCGCTCAAGAGCAGCGGCATCACGAAACCCGCTGACCTTAAGGGCAAGAAGATCGGCGTGTACAGCCTGTCCAGCGGCACCTTGACCAATCTGCAGCTGCTGCTGAACCAGGCCGGCCTGAGCGAGAAGGACGTGACCATCGTCGTCACCGGCCTGCTGAACTTCGCACCGCTGATGCAAGGCCAGGTGGACGCCACCGCTGCCACGGACACCGGCCTGCTGGTGGCCCGCGCCCGAGGCGTGGGTGAGGTGAACGTGATGGAAGTGCGCGACTCGCTCAACGTGTCCAGCGACATCTTCGTGGTGCGCGAGGAGACCTACCAGCAGAAGAAGGACGTGCTCAGGCGCTTCCTGGCGGCCTACCGCGACAGCATGTTGTGGATGTTGACCCAACCGCAGGAAGCCGCCGCGCTGGCGGTCAAGCGCGCCATCAACGGCCAGAACGAGGCCGTGAACCTGGAAGTCATCAAGCTGCGCAATGCGTCCAGCATCTCGCCGCTCACGCAGAAAAACGGCCTGGGTGCCATCGACGTCGACATGCTGCAGAAGGGCGCCGACGCCTGGAAGAAGATCGGCCTGGTCCAGCGTGAGCTGAAGATGAAGGACGTCGTCAGCTCTGATCTGCTGCCGGCTAAAAAGTCACCATGAACTTCCAGGGCCAGGTCATCCTCGTCACCGGCGCCAGCCGCGGCATCGGCGCGGCCATTGCCCGGGCCTTCGCGGCCGAGGGCGGTTTCGTGGTGGTGAACTACCTGCGCAGCGAGGCCGCAGCCGAAGAAGTGGTGGCGCAGTGCAAGGCCGCCGGTGCGGGTGTCGGCGGCGATGCCTGGGCCCTGCGTGCCGACGTCAATGACCCGGCCCAGGTGCAGGCCCTGGTGGCCCAGGTGCAGGCCGAACTGGGCCGCATCGACGTGCTGGTCAACAACGCCTTCGCGCCCTACCGCTTCGACCCCGAGCAGCGCAAACGCTTCTGGGAAACGGAATGGACCGATTACCAGACCCAGTTCGACGGCGCTGTGCGCGCCACCTGGAACGTCTGCCAGGCCGTGCTGCCTGGCATGCGCCAGCGCGCGCAGGGTTGCATCGTGAATCTGGCCAGCGATCTGGTGGAGCGGCCCGTGGTGCCTTACCACGACTACGCCACCGCCAAGTCCGCGCTGGTGGGTTTCAGCCGTAACCTCGCGGCGGAACTCGGGCCCCTGGGCATACGCGTGAACTGCGTAGCCCCCGGCCTGGTCTACCCGACCGACGCCAGCCGTGCGACCAAGGAAGACGTGAAAGAGGCCATCGTGGCGCAGACACCCTTGCGGCGCATTGCCCGGCCCGAAGACGTGGCGGGGCCGGTGCTTTTCCTGGCCTCGGACTGGAGCCGTTTCGTCACGGGGCAGACCATCATGGTGGATGGTGGTCTCGTGATGAAGTGAGCGACCGTTCGCTTAGACTCGCTTCATGTCTGACACCGCGCCCCTGATCCTGGGCATCGAATCCTCCTGCGACGAAACCGGCGTGGCCCTGGTGCAAACCGATGGCGGCCCGGTGCCCCGCCTGCTCTCGCACGCGCTCTACAGCCAGATCGAGATGCATCAGGCCTATGGTGGTGTAGTTCCCGAACTCGCCAGTCGCGACCACATCCGTCGTGTGCTGCCTTTGACCACGCAGGTCATGCAAGAGGCGGGCAAGACACTGCAAGACATCGACGTGGTGGCCTACACACGCGGCCCCGGCCTGGCCGGTGCCCTGCTGGTCGGTGCGGGTGTGGCCTGCGCTCTGGGCGCGGCTCTGGGCAAGCCCGTGCTGGGCGTGCATCACCTCGAAGGCCATCTGCTCTCGCCCTTCCTGAGTGCCGACCCGCCCGAGTTCCCCTTCGTCGCGCTGCTGGTGTCCGGTGGCCACACGCAGCTCATGCGTGTCGACGGGGTAGGGCGCTACGAGATCCTGGGCGAGACCATCGACGACGCAGCCGGCGAAGCCTTCGACAAGTCGGCCAAGCTCATGGGCCTGCCTTACCCGGGCGGCCCGGGGCTGGCCAAACTTGCGGAGCAGGGCGACGGCGCGGCCTTCAAGCTGCCGCGTCCGCTCTTGCACAGCGGCAACCTGGATTTTTCCTTCGCGGGGCTCAAGACAGCGGTGCTCACGCAGGCGCAACGCCTGGGCGGCGAACTCGAAGCGCGCAAGGCGGATCTCGCTGCGTCGACCCAGGCCGCCATCGTCGAAGTGCTGGTGAAAAAATCACTGGCCGCGCTGAAAGACACGGGCATGAAGCGCCTGGTGGTGGCCGGTGGCGTGGGAGCCAACCGCCTGTTGCGCGAACAGCTCAACGCCCAATGCGCCAAGCTCAAAGTGCGTGTGCACTACCCCGAGCTGCACTTGTGCACCGACAACGGCGCCATGATCGCCATGGCCGCCGCCATGCGCCTGCAGGCCGGCATGCAGGAAGCGACCCGTGCCTACAACTTCGAGGTCAAACCGCGCTGGCCGCTGGATGCGATCAGCCAGTCGGTCTGAGGTGCTGACTGCCGCGGGGCAGAGTTCGGGGAAACCGATACATTCGAGCACTTGAATCATGAAGCGGCAGGCCCCTTGCTTGTTTGTGGCGCGAGAGTTGCACACTCATCCATTCAGAACTTAGGAAAGAACGGACCATGTCCTACATCGACGATTCCCTGTCTGCTGGCGAGAAGATCGAGGGCCGGTTCAAGCTGCATTGGTTTGCCTGGCTGCCAATGTGGATCTGGATCGTCCTGGGCTTTCCCACGCTAGGCATCACCTTGCTCATCGCGCTCTATGAATTCCTGAGGCTGAGGTTCACGGAACAGGGGGTGACCAACAAGCGGGTGATCCTCAAGACGGGCATCATCAGCCGCAAGACCGAAGAGATGAAACTCACTTCGATCGAAACCGTGGAGCTCGACCAGGGACTCTGGGGACGGATCTTCGGCTTTGGCACCCTCAAGGTGACAGGCCGCGGCATCAGTGACCTGGTGTTCAAGGGCATAGACGACCCCATGGCCGTCAAGCGACAGATCGAAAGCATCAGCAGCCCACCGCAGTGAGTTTCAGCACGGCGTTGACGCGATGAACAAGGCCGCGAACTCCGCTGCCTTTTCTTTTTGGGAGTAGGCGGTCTCAGGTGATCGTCAGCATGACCGCCTGCGGCAGCGCGTGGGCGGCTTGGTATTGGCGCAGTGGCTTGACCTCAGGCCTCGCTGTGTTTAAACTTTGTCTAA
>LNFM01011770.1_pt1 | contig 11774 bp, 12 predicted proteins | sample 596031 | NCBI WGS metagenome assembly LNFM01 (sample SAMN04254537, study PRJNA301005) | activated carbon metagenome | isolation source: dual media filters at the Ann Arbor, Michigan drinking water treatment plant | place: USA: Ann Arbor | reverse complement strand
ATGCTGCAGGCGCTGGTCGCGTACACGCGGGTGATCCTCATCGGCCTCGCGGACCTGCCGCGATGAGTCCCTGGGACTTCCTCTCGCCGGCGACCGCGGAGGTGACGATCCTCTCCGCCTGCCGCGTGGGCGGGCTCGTCCTCGTCGCGCCGATGTTCTCGTCGAAGATGGTCCCCATGCCGGTGCGCACCGCGGTGCTGCTGGTGCTGGCGCTCGTGCTGCAACCGGCCGCGCAGGCCACGGCGCTCGCCGGGGCCGCCATCACGCCGGGCACCTTCCTCACCGAGACGCTCATCGGCTTCGCACTCGGATTCGGGGCGGCCCTGCTCGTCGCGGCGGCGGAGCTCGCCGCCGACCTCATGTCGCAGGCCATCGGCCTCTCCGGCGCCGCGGTGATGGACCCCATCGGCGGGCACCAGACCTCGGTCATCGGCCAGGTCTTCGCGCTCCTCGCCGCCACCCTGCTGCTCGCGACCGGTGGTCATTTCATCATGCTCGAGGCGGTCGCGCAGAGCTTCGCCCGCGTGCCGGTCGGGGCGGCGCTCAACGTCACCGCAGGCCTTCGGGTGCTCGCGCAGGACGGCGGCATCATGTTCGCCCTCGGCCTCCAGATCGCGGCCCCCGTGATCGCGGCGGCGCTCGTCGCCAACGTGGGGATCGGCATCCTGAGCCGCGCGGTGCCGCAGCTGAACCTCATGAACATCGCCTTCCCGGTGCAGATCAGCATCGGGCTCATCACCCTCGCCGCCTCGCTCCCCTTCCTCGGACTCGTCGCCTCCGGGTGGGGCGAACAGGTCCGCGGCATGGGGAACGAGGTCGTCACCGCCCTCCTCCGCGCGCCGCGCTGACCGCCCATGGCCGAGGACGAGGGCGAGAAGACAGAGGACGCGACCCCGAAACGGCAGCAGGAAGCCGCCGACGAAGGGCGCGTGGCACGCAGCCAGGAAGCCGGCATCGCCGCCGCGATCCTCGCCGCCGCCGCCGGGGTCAAGATGATCGCCGACGACAGCGGGGTCGCGCTCGCGCAGTTCCTGCAGCGCGCGCTCGGCTCCGCGGGCGAGGTCACGCTCGACGAGGGGACCGCGATCATGCTCCTGCGTGACATGGTCACGACCTTCGCCGCCGCGGCCGGGGGGCTCATCCTGCTCGTCGCCGGGTCGACCTTCTTCGTCGCCGCCATGCAGTCGAGCGGCCAGATCAGCACCAAGGCGCTCAAGCTGCATTGGGAGCGCATCGATCCCACCAAGAACCTCAAGCGCCTGCTCGCGCCGAGTCAGTTCGTCGAGACCGCCAAGGCGATGCTCAAGGTCGCGGTGGTCGGCACGATCGTCTGGAAGCTGCTCGCCGGCGCGATCCCCTCCACCGCGGCGCTCTCGCAGGCCGGTCCGAGCGCCATCGCGCCCTGGCTCGCCGACCATGTGGGACGACTGTTGCTCACGATCGGACTCGCCTACGCCGCCGTCGGCGGCGCCGACTACTTCTGGCAGCGCTTCCAGTTCGACAAGAGCCTGCGCATGTCCAAGGAGGAGGTGAAGCGCGAAGCCAAGGAGGAGCAGGGCGATCCGATCATCCGGTCGGCCCGCCGCCGGTTCGCGCGCGAGGTGGCGTTCGGCCAGATGCTCAAGGACGTCAAGACGGCGAGCGTCGTGATCACCAACCCGACGCACATCGCGGTGGCGATCCAGTACGACGACACCGACGCTCCGGTGCCCGTGGTCGTCGCGATGGGTCAGGACAAGGTCGCCGAGCGCATCAAGGCGATCGCGGCGGAAGCGGGCGTGCCGATGGTCGAGAACGTCCCGGTCGCGCGCGCGTTGTTCAAGGCGGCGAAGGTGGGGTCGGTGATCCCGATCGAGCTCTACATGGCCGTCGCCGAGATCCTCGCCTACGTCTATCGCACGCGCCAGCAGCGCGGCGGCTGGCGCGGATCGGTGCGCGCGTAGGTCTTCGCGCGGCCACGCGTGCAGCCACGCGTCCACGCGCGCACGGCCCGCGCGCACCGACGCCAGCCCAGCTCACGCCGAGCGATCCCGAGCGATCCCGAGCGATCCCGAGCGATGCCGAGCGATGCCGGCCCGCGGCCGATCCCGCCGCCCTCGCTCGGCAAATCGTGCCGAACGGATGCGCGCACCGCCCTGCTAGGCGATTTCTTCCGAGGCCGCGGGTTCCACCTAAAGCACCACACGGCAACGACTTAGAGCGAACGTGCGCATGGCATGCCCGGTGCATTAGACCCTGCCATGACCAACCCGGCCGCCATGAAGTCGCATCGCTACACCGAAGCATGGACCGCCCTCGGCGTCCTCTTCGTGCTCGCGCTGCTCATCGTGCCGCTCCCGGGCATCCTGGTCGACCTGTTCCTCGCGGCCTCACTCGGCAGCTCCATCATCGTCCTGCTGGTCGCACTCCAGAGCACCAAGCCGCTCGACTTCTCGAGTTTCCCCACTGTCCTGCTGCTGCTGACGCTCTTCCGGCTCGCGATGAACGTCAGCTCCACCCGCCTGATCCTCTCGGGTCACCACGCCGGCGACATCATCCCGGCTTTCGGCGAATTCGTCATCGGAGGCAACTATGTTGTGGGTCTAGTTCTCTTCCTGATCCTGGTCGCGATCAACTTCATCGTGATCACCAAGGGCGCCGGGCGCGTGGCCGAGGTCTCGGCCCGCTTCACCCTCGACGCCCTCCCCGGCAAGCAGATGGCCATCGACGGCGAACTCGCGCATGGCGCGATCGATGCCGCCGAGGCCCGCATCCGCCGCGACGCGGTGGGCCGCGAAGCCGACTTCTTCGGCGCGATGGACGGCGCCTCCCGCTTCGTGAAGGGCGACGCGATCGCCGCGCTGCTCATCACCGCGGTCAACATCGTCGGCGGCATCATCATCGGCGTGGCGCAGCAGGGCCTCCCGCTCATCGATGCCGCCGCCAAGTTCACGATCCTCACCGTCGGTGAAGGCCTGGTCTCGCAGATCCCCGCGCTGATCATCTCCACCGCCGCGGGCATCATGGTGACCCACGCCTCGGAAGGCGTGCAGGTCGGCACGGTGCTCTCCAACCAGATCTCCGCGAATCCCAAGGCGCTCAAGCTCGCGGCCTGGGTGATCGCGGCCTTCGGCCTCGTCCCGGGTCTGCCGAAGCTGCCGTTCATCGGCATCGCGATCGGGCTCACCATGCTCGCGCGCGGCGCCGACGCCCAGCAGACCAAGGCGCGCGACCTCGCCGCCATCCCCCCGCTGTCGGCCGCGGCCGCGCCGGTCAGCGCCGACCCGCTCGACGACCTGCTCCAGATCGAGCCGATCGAGCTCGAGGTCGGCTACCTGCTCATCCCGCTCGCCGACGCATCGCAGGGCGGCGACCTGTTGAAGCGCATCGGCCTGCTCCGGCAGCAGTGCGCGCAGGACCCCGGCATCCTCGTGCCGCCGGTCCGCATCCTCGACAACCTCGGACTCCCCGGCGGGACCTACGTCGTGAAGGTCCGCGGCACCGAGAAGGCGCGCGGCGACGTGATGCCGCAGTTCCTCCTCGCGCTCGACACCGGCCGCGTGAGCGGCCATGTGGAGGGCATCGACACCATCGACCCGAGCTTCGGCATGCGCGCCCGCTGGGTCGCGACCTCACGCCGCGCCGACGCGATCGCCGCCGGCTTCGACGTGGTCGAACCTTCGACCGTCATCGCGACGCACCTCATCGAGACGGTCAAGCGCTCGGCCGCCGAGCTCCTCGGCCGCCAGGACGTGCAGCAGATGCTCGACGCCCTCAAGAAGACCCATCCCGCGGTCGTCGACGAGGTCGTCCCCGGCAAGCTCTCGCTCGGCACGGTGCACCGCGTCCTCCAGCGCCTGCTGCGCGAGCGCGTGCCCATCCGCGACCTCGTGACCATCCTCGAAGCGCTCGGCGATGCCGCCGACAGCACGAAGGACCCGGTGATGCTCACCGAGCATGTGCGCCGCGCGCTCTCCGACGCGATCGCGCGCGGTCACCTCGACGACCAGGGTCTCCTGCCCGCGATCACCCTCGGCCCCCGCCTCGAGCAGTCGCTCAGCGCGCTGCTGACGCCGCGCCAGGGCCAGCCGGCTCCCGGCCTCACGCCCGACATGGTCTCGCAGCTCATTCGCGACCTCGAGAACACCGCCAACGCCCGCGCGATCGACGGCCGCCTGCCGCCCCTCGTCGTGCCGAGCGCGCTGCGCCTCGGCATCCGCAACGTCCTCGAGCCGGTGCTGCCGCACCAGCCGGTGCTCTCGCTGTCCGAACTCCCGGCGAACGTCCAGCTCTCCGCGATCGCCACCTGGGAGGTGCCGCGTGCAGCGGCCTGATCCCTTCGGCGAGCGGCGGCGCCATCCGCGCGGGCCCATGGGCCTGCTCATCGCGGCCGGCCAGGACGGCATGGGCGCGAGCGTCACCGCGGCCCTCCTCGCGCAGGCGGCGCAGGCGGACGGTGCGCGCGTGCTGATCGTGGGTCCCGTCCTCCGCGCCCAGCGCATCGCGGCCCTCTTCGGCGTCACCATGCCGGCGCACGATGCGCCGCCGGTGCGCCTCGACCACGCCATCCATGTGAGTGGCACCATGCCGCGCCTCTTCGACGCGGACGTGATCCTCAGCGTCCCGTCGGCGCGCGCGCAGGTGCTGCTCGACTCGATCGACGAACTCGCGGCCTTCACGTCCCCCACCTGCGCGCTCGTGCTCGCCCACCGCGGCGCCGGGGCGCTCGCCGCCGCCTTCGCGGTGCTCAAGCTCATCCTCGGCCGTCGCCCGCAGTGCGAGGCCTCGGTCGCTCCCTGCGGTGAGGCCGACGTCACCGCGCTCCACGATGCCGCCGAACGCTGGCTCGGGCATCCGCTGCACGTCGCACCCGCCATCCCGATGGACCCCACGCTCCCCGTCGCGCTGGGCGCAGGAATCCCACTCGCCGAGGCCGTCGCGGAGACGGCCCTCATCACGGCAGCCGGCGCCCTCTGGTCCGCCCTCGCCTCGTCCGCTCATACCGGAGCCATCGCATGAACCCGTCCCACGCCCTCTGGACCGCCTTCGCCGCCGGCGACCTGGATGCCCGTGACTCGCTCATCCGCGAGCACCTCAGCCTCGTGCATCATGTCGCGCAGCAGCTCTCACGCTCCCTCTCCACCGAGATGGACCTCGACGAGCTCGTGAGTGCGGGGACCCTCGGCCTGATCCAGTCGATCGAGACCTTCGATCCCTCGCGGGGGCTCGCGTTCAGCACGCTCGCGGTGCCGCGCATCCGCGGCGCGATCCTTGACGAGCTCCGTCGGCTCGACAACGTCCCGCGCTCCATCCGCCGCCGCGCGCGCGACATCGCCGGCGCGCGCGATGCCCTGCATGCGAAGCTCGGCCGTCAGCCGGACGACACCGAACTCGCCGAGCAGCTCGGCATCGACAAGCTCACGCTCTGGCGCTGGGAGGCCGACCTCGAGACCGGCGTGCGCGTCCCGCTCGAGCGCTCGGCCAAGGACGACAGCGACGCCCCGTATTCCGACTGGGAATCGTCGGTCCATGACGATGCGCCGACCATCGAGGACCTGCTCACCACGGAGGCGGAACAGGACAAGCTCCGCGCCGCGCTCACCGGGCTGAAGGAGCAGGAGCGAACCGTCCTTGCGCTCTACTACTACGAGGAGCTCAAGATGCACCAGATCGCGTCGGTGCTCGGGCTCACGGAGTCGCGCGTCTCGCAGATCCGCTCGCGCGCCATCACGCGCCTGCGCTCGGTGATGGCACCGCTCCGCGAGGAGTCCGCTCCTGCGGAGGCCACCGCGGTCCCCGCAGCGCAGGCGGCCCCCGCGGCCGCGTCGGCGCCGACCTCCGCGCCGATCTCGCGCGCCGCGGGAACGCGTCGCGCCCCGACGCCCGTGCACGGCTACCGCCAGGTCGCGCCGTGACCGCGCCGGTGTCCGGCCTCGGCATCGCCTCCTCGGCGCTCCGCTCGGCGGAACGTCGACTGGAAGTGGTCGCCAACAACCTCGCCAACGTCTCCACGGACGGGTTCAAGGCCGAGCGCACCTTCGCGCACCTCCTCGATGCCGCACAGGGCGCACCCACGCTCATGACGCGGTCCGACGTCGCGCAGGGAGTCCTTCGCGACACGGGCGCTCCGCTCGATCTCGCCCTCGAGGGCGACGGCTTCCTCGTCGTCAGCTCCCCGCGCGGCGAGCGCTGGGTGCGCGGCGGCAGTCTCACCGTCGATCCCGGCAACCGCCTCACCGTGGGCGGCACGCCGCTGCTCGGCGTCAACGGACCGATCACGCTGCCGCCCGCCTACGAGCGGCTGACCATCCAGAGGAACGGACTCGTGATCGTCGACGACGTCGCGATCGACCGGCTCCGCCTGGAGCGTCCCGCCGACCCCACGTCGGGCCTCCAGCATGAGCCACAGGGCACCTTCGTTCCCACCGCCCGCACCGAGGTCCCGCCCGCGGAGCGCAAGATGCGCCAAGGGGCGATCGAGGCGAGCAACGTCGAACCGGTCTCGACCATGGTCGAGATGCTCGGCGTCCAACGCCACCACGCCCTGCTCGAGCGCGCCATCCGCGTGCTCGACGAGACTCGCGAGACCGCGTCGAGCCAGCTCGGCAAGCCTGTCTGACCCCCTAGCCCACACTGCCATGATCCCCGCCCTTCGCATCGCCGCCACCGGGATGGCCGCGCAACAGACCCGGACCGAGGTGATCGCCAACAACCTCGCGAACGTCAACACCACCGCCTTCAAGCGCAGCCGCGCCTCGTTCGAGGACCTGCTCTATCAGTCGGTGCGCGACGTGCAGGTCGTCGGCAACGCCGATGCCGACACGATCGGCGCCGTGCAGGTCGGTCGCGGCGTGCGCCTCGCCTCGGTGAACCGCGCGCACCTGCAGGGCACGCTCGAACAGACGGGCAATCGCCTCGACGTCGCCGTCGAGGGCGAGGGTCTCTTCGCCGTGCGCCTTCCCTCGGGCCAGCGCGCGTACACCCGCGACGGCGGCTTCAACGTCTCCGATCAGGGCATGCTCGTGACCAAGGCCGGCCTCGCGATCGAGCCGGGCATCCGGATCCCCGAGGGCGCCGCCGAGGTGAGCATCAGCCGCACCGGCGTGGTGAGCGCACTGCGGGGCAGCGGTGAGCTGGTCGAACTCGGCAGCATCACCCTGCATCGCTTCCCCAACCCGAGCGGCCTCATGGCGCAGGGTGAGAATCTCTACACCGAGACCCCCGCCAGCGGCGTGCCGCTCGAGGGGGCGCCGGGCGAGGAAGGGTTCGGCCGTCTCGCGCAGGGCTACCTCGAGGCGAGCAACGTCGAGATCGTCCAGGAGATGGTCGAGATGATCGCCGCGCAGCGCGCCTACGAGATCAACTCCAAGTCGGTCAAGGCCGCGGACGAGATGTCCGAGGTCGCGACCCAGATGATCCGATGATCCAGCCCATCCGCCTCTCCGGCGCCGTCGTGGCGCTCCTCCTGTTCGCCACGAGCGCGCCCGCCTTCGCACAGGGCCGCGCGGTGCCGGCGGCCACGGCCGCCGCCGCGACGACGGCCCCCTCACGTCCCGCCCCCACGAGCTGGCTCGCCGATTCGCGCGCGCTCGCCGTCGGCGACGTCATCACACTCTATGTGGACGAGGCCGTGATCGCCTCGGCGCGCAAGTCGCAGACCGGGCGCGACAACACCCAGCGCGAGATGGGCGTCTCGCTCGCTCCGCCAGGCGGATCCGCCCCCATCCAGGGCAGCTTCGGCGACAGCAAGCGCGCGAGCTCCGACCAGAGCGGCGACATGAGCCGCGCCACGGCGCTCCGCACCACCGTCGCCGTGCGCGTCATCGCGCGCCAGGCCGACGGCACCTATCAGGTGAAGGGGACCCGTGCGGTGAACGTCGACAAGAACCAGCAGGAGGTCACCGTCGAGGGGATCCTTCGCGCGCAGGACGTCACCATCGACAACCAGGCCGACGGCGATCGACTCGCCGACGCCAAGATCACCGTGAAGCAGAAGGGCCGCCTGGGCAAGACGCGCGGCGGCATCGTCGGGCGCATCCTCGGACTGGTGTGGCCATGAGCGCTCGTCACGTGACCCGTGGCGGGCCCGTGCTCTGGCACGCCATCGCGCTGCTCGCGCTCGGCACCGCGCCGCTCAGCGCGCAGGAACCGCGCATCGCCGACCTCACGATCGAAGGCTCGGCCGTCCCGCAGCGACTCGTCGGCTACGGACTCGTCGTCGGCCTCGACGGTACCGGCGACCGCTCCATGTCCACGCGCGACGGCGGCATGACGGTCCAGGCCGTCGTGAACCTGCTGCGACGCTTCGATCTCTCCATCCCGCCCGAGATGCTGCGCACGGCGAACGTCGCCGCGGTCCTGGTGACGGCCGAGGTCTCGCCGTACCTGCGTCCCGGCGGCCGCTTCATCACGCATGTCGCCGCGCTCGGCGACGCGCGCTCGCTTCGCGGCGGCGTCCTCTGGGTCACGCCCCTCGTCGCCGGTCCGGGCGGCCCGGCCTTCGCGACCGCGCAAGGCTCGCTCGTCGTGGACGATGCCTCGGCCGCCGACGGCGGCCTGACCAACGTCCGGTGGCGCAGCCGCTCCGCCACGCCGGTGAATCACGCCGCCATCCCGGATGGCGGCGTCCTCGAGGTCGAACTCCCGCGGCCCAGCGTCGAACTCGCGTCCAAGCTCTGGCTCAAGGAGCCGGACCTCGGCACCGCGCAGCGCATCGCCGCCGCGATCAACGCGGCACTCGGCGAAGGCAAGGCGAAGGTCGACGACCCGGGCGCGATCGCGCTCACCCTCACCGGAACCATCGACGAGAAGGCCGAGGCGATCGACAAGATGCGGGACCTCCGCATCCGCCCGTCGCAGCGGAACGCGGTGTTCCTCGATGCACGCAGCGGCCTCGTCGTGGCCGGCGGCGACGCGGCAGTCGGCGCGGCCGTCGTCCGGCAAGGCAAGGTCATGCTCTCCATCACGGGCCCCGGCGGCACACCGAGCGCGCCGCGCGACTCGCTCGGCCCCGTCGGCGACGGCGGCATCTCGCTCCGGCTCCCGGTCGGCACCTCGGTGCTCGAGGTCACCGCCGCGCTCCGTGCGGTGGACGCGCAGCCGAGCGACGTCGCCGCCATCCTCCTCGCGCTCCGGCAGGTCGGCGCGCTTTCGGTCGAGGTCGTCGTCCGATGACCCTCCGCATCGATCCGCCGGACCCGGCCGCTCGCGCGCTCGCCGCCTCGGTCCGCCCCTCCACCGGACGCACGCGCGCCGGCGAGGAGCTGGCGCTCAAGCAGTCCGCCGAAGCGTTGGAGGGGATCTTCGTTCAACAGCTCTTCCAGGCCATGCGCGCGTCCGTCCCCACCGACGGACTGCTCGAGCGCGGCGCGGGAGAGGACCTGTTCAGCTCCATGCTCGACCAGACCATCGCCGCGGACGTCGCCCAGCGAGATCAGGGAGCGCGCGACCTCTCGGTGTCACTTTTCGCGGCGCTCCGTGATCGTCTCGGCCCACCGGCCGATACTGCCCGATAACAGGCCCCACACCGCTCACGCCCAATGTCCACCTCCGCCGTCCCGATGCCATCGACCGCCGCGCGCACCGGGGCCCTCGCGCCCGGGCACCTCATTCGCGCCATGCGCGACGAGCATGCCGTCCTCGAGGACCTCGTGACGACCCTCGAGCGTCAGCGGCGCGCCGTCACGCGCGACGACATCGACGCCGTGAACGATTCGGTCTTCGCGGCGCATCGCCTGCTGAGCGCCTATCGCGAGGCGCGCACGCGCCGCCGCAGCGTGGTGACGGTCGCGTGCGGCGGAGGCGAGGGCAGTCTCGAGGACCTCGACCTCGCGCCCGGCGTCCTCCTGTCGGACGACGAGCGACTCGCCCGCACGGACCTGCGCCTGGCGGCGCGCCGACTCGTCTCGGCCGTCGACCAGAATCGCAAGCTCCTGCAGGCCGCGATGTCATCCGGCGAGGCCTTCTTCCGGATCCTCACCGGTGCCGCCGGCGCGGCGCAGTCGTATCCCAGTGCGGTTCGCCCCGCGGCGGTCGCCGTGGCGAGTGCGCACCGACTCATGGACCTGAGGGGCTGACCCATGTCGCTCGGCTCGATCCTCAACACGGCGCGCACCGGCCTCCTCGCCTCCCAACGGGCAGTGGAGGTCACGTCGAACAACATCGCCAACGCCGAGACCGCCGGATACACACGCCAGCGGGTGGACCTGGCGGGCGAGCTGCCGACCCGCTTCCCCTACGGCGAGTTCGGCGCGGGCGTCCGCATCACCGGCTCGTCGCGCGCCCGAGACCAGTTCCTCGACGCGACCTTCCGGCGCGCCTCCGCCGATGCGTCCGGCGGACGCGTCCGCGCCGAGACGCTCGGGCGCATGGAGGCGATCATCGGCGAGCCGAGCGACATCGGCCTCGGCGCGTCGCTCGACGAGTTCTACAACGCCTGGAGTGACTTCGCCGCGCGACCCACCGCCGGCAGCGTGCAAGGCGCGGTGCAGGAGTCGGGCGCGAAGGTCGCGTTCCAGCTCAATCGCACCGCCCAGCGCCTCGACGAACTGCGGGTCCAGACGCACCAGCGCCTGCAGTCGGGGGTCGACGAGGTCAACGAGATCGCGCGCGAGGTCGCCGACCTCAACCGCGCGATCGTCGCGGCGGAATCCGGGGGCCAGTCCGCCAGCACCCTGCGTGACCATCGCGACCTGAGGATCGACCGGCTCGTGGAGCTCACGGGCGCCGAGATCATCGAGACGGACAACGGTTCGGTGAGCGTTCACCTCGGCGGGCTCGCGCTCGTCGACGCGACCGAGGTGCATCCGCTCGCCGCGGTGAACATCGGCGGCGTCACCGACATCACCCGCGCGAGCATGACCACGCGGCCCGTGCTGATCGGCGGCGAACTCGGCGCGCTGCGACAGCTCGCGGTGGTGGACATCCCCGCCGTGCAGGCCGACCTCGACGCGCTCGCGCGCGGCCTGGTGGACGGCGTGAACGCCCTGCACCGACAGGGCGTCACCTGGTCGGGCACGCCGTCCGTCGCCACCGCGGCAGGCGACTTCTTCGCGAGCGACCCGCTGCTCGCGCCCGAGAGCGATCCGTTGCGCACGGCCCGCGGCATCCGGCTCGACAGCGCCGTCGCGGCGTCGTCGAGCGCGATCGCGGCATCGGCCGCCACGGCCGCCGGCCCGGGCGACGGCACCATCGCGCTGCAGCTCGCCGCCCTTCGCGACGCCGCCGTCGCGTTCACGCGCGCCGACGGGTCCCCTCGGGCGACCGAGAGCGCGCAGTCGTTCCTGCAGCGGATCGCGAGCGAGAACGCCTTCGCCTCGCGCAGCGCGCTCGACCGCAGCGAGGTCGACGAGGCGATCTCCGTCCAGGCCGACACGCGGCGCCAATCCGTCTCCGGCGTCTCCGTCGATGAGGAGCTCGTCCGCCTCATCAGGTTCCAGCAATCGTATGCGGCGGCGGCCAAGCTCATCGCGACCGCCGATCGCATGTCGCAGACGCTGCTCGAGCTGCGCTGACCGGCCCGCGGACCGACCGTGCTCATCCTTTCCCGGCGCGCCGGCGAGGCCGTCCTCCTCGCCGGCGGCATCCGTGTCATCGTCATCGCCACCGAGCGGGGACAGGTGCGCCTCGGCATCGAGGCGCCACCCGAGGTCAGGATCCTGCGTCAGGAGATCGTCGACGACATCACGGCGGGGACGGTCGCGGCCGTCGCGACCCCGGAAGCGCTCGCGCGTCTCGGCCTCGGCCCGGTTCAGCCGACGGTTCCGCCAGCGGCCTCACGCTCGCGCCGCCGCGCC
>LNFM01008432.1_pt1 | contig 11774 bp, 11 predicted proteins | sample 596031 | NCBI WGS metagenome assembly LNFM01 (sample SAMN04254537, study PRJNA301005) | activated carbon metagenome | isolation source: dual media filters at the Ann Arbor, Michigan drinking water treatment plant | place: USA: Ann Arbor | reverse complement strand
CGATGAGGGCGCGACTTCTGGCTGTGAGGCGAGCGAGCGTCCGCGTTGTTCCCTCACGAATACCAGGGCTGTCGCGCCCAAATCCGGTTCCCTGCTCAGCGGGCTGACGCTGAGAGGGCTCTGTACCCTCGACGACCGCGATTGATCGCGGCAGCTCCGTCGAGCCCTACCGAGTCACCGCGGGACAGTGTTTCGAACGCGATCAATGACAAGAGAGAGCTCATCCCAGCGGGGCAGCGAGGTCTTGTCGATCGAAGCTCGCTGCGCGAGCCAGTTGTAGCCGAGCTCGGGCTCACGAAACGCGTCGACCTTCATCGACTTCGACGAGAGAAACTGCACCGTCGCCATCACGCTCCGAACGAGCGCGACGGGGATGGCGCTCTGCGCGAGCACCACGGCGGTCGCGTCCGGCGAGTTGTCAGTGGCCTGGCTCAGCTCGCCGCGGACCTCCGCGGAGGGAGGACGCGCTGCGGACCCGATGATCAACAGCGCATACAGCGGCCCTCCGCCGTTGAACTCGCGAACTTGCGCTGAACGCTGGTTGAGCGCGCGAATGTCCTCGACCGTGACGCTGTTGTGGCTGCACGCGACGACGACGTTTCGGCAGGAACCTACGACGACGGTTGGACGAACCAGCAGTGGAAGATCGATCATGTTCAGGGTCGCCGTTGTTTCGAAGTCCGTATTCTACCACGGACGCGGCGTCCGAAGTCGGGACGATGCGATGCGCACAGTGTGTGCTGAGCATGCCCGAGGCAGTCCGGAGCGCGCCGCGCCGACTGGCATGGGCGCGGCGATCGGAGGCTGTTTCGAAGCAGGTCGCGAGCGGCGCCAGCGGTCACTCCCACGTAGGAGCGAGCGGTGCGGCGCAGGGCGGCGCGACCACCGCGATCACGGGTGGTTGGAGTCGAGCTCAGTGACGAAGAGCTGCGCGCGGTTGTTGCGCGAGGCGTCGAAGGTCCCGACCCAGATGTCGTAGCGGCCTGGCGCGGGATTGGCGAAGTCGATCGCAGGCATGAGGTTGTTGCCCCAGCCCGAGCGGCCGTGATCATCGTTGCAGCGCCACTGGGTGTTGGGCTGGTTGATGAGCAGCGTCGCGTCCGACGCGTTTTCGGTCACGACGTAGAAGCGCAGGAGGGGAAAGCGCGTCCCCGCGTCGAACGTGAAGTGAAAGTCCGGGCGGCGCGTGATGAACGCGCGGCCGCACGCCTGGCCCGACGCTGCGTCGACGATGTTGAGCGAGGCCACATCGACGGGGTTGCGCCCGCCGCCTGCGGTCAGGGGAAATCCCCAGGGGTCCGGCGTGAAGCCCGTTCGCAGCGCGCCGCCGCCGAAGTTGGCTTGCGCGTTGAAGTCGAGCACCGTCGTCGCGGCGCGCCACGCCGCGATCTGCTCGGCGGACGGCGTAAACGAGGCCGCCGCAGGCTGCGCGGGCTCGGCCTGCGCTTGCGTCGTGTCGTTGGTTGCTGCCGGCTCGGGCTGCGCAGGAGGCGTCGTCTGCCCGCCCGAAGTCGGCGGTGGCGGAGGAGGCTGCTGCTGCTGTTGGGCCTGTCCGCCGCCGCAAGCGGCGAGCGCGAGCGTCAGAGTGAGAAGCGCGCTGTTCGATCGGAAGCTCATTCGAATACCATCTCCGTGGGTGTCATCGAGCGTGAGTGCCGACCGAAACTGGCCAGCACGCACGCACATCGAGTGCTCCCGCGCTGGGTCCTCTCTGACCACCGCTCGGGCGCGATGCTTACACCACGTTTCTGGCTTGGGTCGCAAGCAAGGACGGAGAAAGTGCACTCGTTTGCCGAGACGTTCGGGAGGGAGTGGGGTTGGTCACTCGACGCGACGATTTGCGCGAAGGACGACGAACAAGAACGGCGCCCCCAAGAGCGCCGTGAGCGCGCCGACCGGAGCCTCCGTCGCGAGCACGCGAAATAGCCCACGCGCGGCGGCGTCTGCGAGCACGAGCAGCGACGCGCCCGCCAGCGCGCACGCGGGCAAGAGCGACTTGTGCGCGCCGCCGACCCACGCCCTTGCGTAGTGCGGCACCACCAGCCCCACAAACGGAACCAATCCACACACGCTCACCACCGCTCCCACCACGAGCGATCCCGCTGCGAACACCAGCAGCTCGATCTTGCGCACAGACACGCCGAGCGAGGCCGCAGCGTCGCTGCCGAGCCCGAGCAGGTCCATGGACTTCGACAACCCGAAGAGCGCGACCCACCCGGCGACAGTGAGCGACGAGATGACCAGCACCGTCGTGGGAGACTCGTCCGACACGGCGCCCAGCAAGAGCGAGAGCGTGCGCTGCGCGCGCGTTCCGGGGAGCGCGGCGCGCAAGAGCGAGAGCGCCGCGCTCGTCGCGGTGTTGAGCACGACGCCAGCGAGCAAGAGCGCGCGCGCGTCGATCGCTCCGCCTGCGCGAGCGAGGACGACCACCAGCAGCGCAGCGGTGAGCGCTCCAGCAAACGCCGCGCCCGACACCCACAGGGCGCCCGAGGTGACCATCACCGCGAGCGCCGCGCCGAGCGCTGCGCCGCCAGAGACTCCCAGCGCGAACGGATCGCCGAGCGGGTTGCGCAGCAACGCCTGAAACGCGCACCCCGCGCTCGCGAGGGCTGCGCCCGTCACTGCCCCGAGCAAGACCCTGAGCGCCCGCGCCTCGAGGATCGCCCGCGCAGGGCTGTCAGCGTCGAAGATCGCGCGCGACCAGTCCACGGGAGTCGCGCCGACGGCGATCCCGATGACCGCACACACAATCAACGCCGCGCTGAGCAGCGCGAGCGCGAGGCCCGGTCGGCGCGCGGCAGGCACCCGCCGTCACCCGCCCGTCGCCGCGCGGTTGCGCTCGAACAAGATCCGCAGCCCGTCGAGCGTGAGCCAGTCGTCGACCTCTTCGATAGACCGGGTCTCCGGCGCGATGAGCCTCGCGAGGCCCCCCGTCGCGATGACGCGGACCGGGTCGAAGCGAACGTCGTCCTTGATCCGCGCCACCAGGCCGTCGACGAGCGCTGCCTGACCGAAGACGATGCCCGCTTGCATCGCGTTGACAGTGTTCTTGCCGACGACGCGCGGAGGCCTCGAGAGCTCGACGCGCGGGAGCTTCGCCGCGCGCGTAAACAACGCATCCGCTGCGATCTGAACGCCCGGGCAGATCACGCCCCCGAGGTACTCGCCCTTCGGCGACACGACGTCGAGCGTGGTGGCTGTCCCGAAATCAACGACGATGCACGCGCCGCGGACGCGCTCGTACGCGGCGACGGCATTGACGATGCGGTCCGCCCCGACGTCCCTCGGAGGCTCATAGAGAATGGGCATTCCCGTCTTGATTCCAGGCCCAACGACCACTGGGTCGATCTCGAAGTAGCTCCGCAACATCCGCGCGAAGGTCTCCGCGAGCGAAGGAACCGTGCTCGCCAGCACCGCCGCCTCGACCTCGTCGCCCCCGAGCGACAGCTTGGACAAGAGCATCTCGACGAGCACGCCGTACTCGTCGGCGGTCTTGCCCCGGGCCGACTCGATTCGAAAGTGCTTCACCAGCGTCGTGCCGCGGTAGATCCCGAAGACGGTGTTGGTGTTTCCCACATCGATGGCGAGGAGCATCGCGAACCGCGACGATATCACCCACCCTTCGCGGCGCGTCGGGGATATCCTCCCGGACGCGCTCGACAACTTCGAGGCGCGTTACCCCCGAAAGGGTCCGCTGCGGTCGGCGCAGCACGCAACGCACGGAGCAAGTCACGTGAGCGAACAGGTTCCTCGCCCCAAGTCTCGTCCCCCCGGACCGGTGAACCCCAAGGGCGCTCGATACTTCGACGCGTCGATGGAGGAGTTTTGCGTCGGGTGCTTCGGACCCGAAGACGCCCACCTCACGACCATCCGAGAAGGGTCGAAAGCCCTTGGATTTCCTCCCATCGCCATCACCCCGATGGACGGACAAGTGCTCTCGACGCTCGTCGTCGCGGCCAACGCCAGGCGCGCGGTCGAGATCGGCACGCTCGGCGGCTACTCCGCCCTGTGGATCGCTCGCGCGCTGCAGCCGGGCGGCGTGCTCGACTGCTTCGAAATCGACGTCGATCGCGCGCAGTTCGCGCTCGAGCACCTCACCAAAGCCGTGCCCCCCATCACCGTGGCGGTGCACATCGGCCCGGCGTTGGACCACCTGCGCCACGTGCTCACGCCCGTTGATTTCGTGTTCATCGACGCCGACAAAGAGAACTACCCCAACTACCTCGAGTGGGCCGCCAAGAGCCTGCGCTCGGGCGGGATCGTCGCGCTCGACAACGCCTTCGCGTGGGGGCACCTGCGCGAGCCCGACAAGGCCCCTCGCCCGGCCGAGGCCCACGCCATCCGCCAGGCGGTCGAGCAGCTCGCGAACGACAAGCGGTTTCGCGCTTCGATGATCCCCACCAACGAGGGACTCGCGGTCGGCGTGCGGGTGTAATCTCTCGAAGGGTCACACTCACTTGCAGCTCCCCTCGATCGACAACCTTCGCTGCTTCGTGGCCGCGGCGCAGGCGCTCAACTTTCGCGCGGCGGCTCGTCAGGTCAACCTCACGCCGGCCGCGCTCGGTCAGCGCATCAAACAGCTCGAGGACCAGCTCGGATCGCCGCTGTTCAATCGCACCACGCGCTCGGTCGCGCTCACCGCGGCGGGCATGGCGCTTCTGCCGATCGCTCGGCGCACCATCGAGTCCGCGGCCGAGTGCGAGCGCGCGGTGCGCGGCGACATCGAGCGGCTCCCCACAGAGCTCATCATGGGATCGCGGCACGAGCTCGGGCTGTCCTGGATCATTCCGCAGCTCGATTCGCTGGCCGAGGCGCTTCCCCACCTGACGGTCCATATGTACTTCGGATCCGGTGAGGACCTGCTCTTGCGCCTGCGCACGCGAGAGATCGACTGCGCGGTGTCCTCCACGCGGCTCAACGACCCCAAGCTCGACTCGGTCAAGCTGCACCGAGAAGAGTACGTCTTCGTCGCGTCCAAGCACTTGCTCAAGCGGGTGCCGTTCACCCGCGCCGAGCACGCCGAGAAGCACACGCTGATCGACATTCGCAACGAGCTGCCGCTCTACCGATACTGGCGCGACGCCGCGGGCGCAGGCGACAAGCTCCGGTTTCAGCGCGTCCTCTATTTCGGGACGATCCGCGCCATCGAGCTGCTCGTCTCCGAGCAAAAGGGCGTCGCCGTCCTGCCCAAGTACCTCGTGCGCGACGCGATCACCTCGGGCGCGATGCGGGTGCTCTTTCCTTCGGTCGAGCCGCTGAGCGACCACTTTCGACTGGTGTTTCGAGGGGACGACGCGCGCCGGCCGTTGTACGAAGCGATCGCGGCGAAGATGATGCAGGTCCCCCTGCGTTGAGGCATCGACGCGCTACGGAACGCGAGCATGACCGACCCACAGACCACCGAGTCTCCCAACGCAGAAGCGAAAGAGAGCTCGGAGAGCAGCAAGGACCAAGCCTCCAGCCCCAACAACGGAGCGAAGGCTCAGCGCAAGGGCCCCAAGCGCAACGTCCCGACGGGCAGCGCCAACGTGCAGATCCAGACGGGCCCCAACTTGAAAAAGTGGGCTCCATGGATCGGCGCCGCGGCGACCGTCGCCGTCGTCGGGCTGCTCGTCCAGACGCCGCGATTCACCGTTCCCGGGACGCTCGCTGGCGCGCTCATCGTGTGCGGCTTGATCGCCTATAGCTGCGCGGGCTATCGAATCTCGCTGGCCCCCGACGATCCGCTGCGCAAGATCATCGCCCCGGCCTCGATCGGAATCGTGCTCGCCGCTGCGATCCCGCTGGCCTGGACGATCTTGCCCCCAGCGCCCCGTGGCACCGCGGAGCTTCGCGACGTCGGACAGGTCGTCTCGATCGACCTCGGCAACGGGATCGATCTGTGGGCCGAGATCGCTGGCCAACAAGCGCGCAACGCGCCCGGCAACGCGGACTTCACCGTGCAGGCCACGGCGGGCACCCAGAGCGAGCGCATCGCGGGACGCCTGCACGCGCAGAGCGGTCAGCTCGTCGAGCGACGCAACCTCACGATTCAGGGCCCCGGCTCGCTTCGACTCGAGCTGCGCGGCATCTCGAGCTCGATCGCGGCGCCGCTGCGAGTCATCGTTCACGCTCGGCCGGTCCCGCGCGTCTGGCTCATCGCGCTCTTCTCGCTGCTCGCGCTCGCGGCGGTCGCGATCGACGTGGCGCTCTTTCGACGCGGCATCGAACCGTCGTTCGCAGCGGCGATGTGCGTTCCCCTCGTGGGGACGATCTTTCTGCAATTTCGCCCGGTGGGCGGCGCCGAGCTGCCTACGGACATCCTCGCCGCGGGGGCGATCGGCGCCATCGCTGGCGGCCTCGGCGGCGAAGTGCTCGCCCGCATCGGACGCTCGATCGCGAAGAAGTGATCGCGCGCGACCGCTTCAACGGTTGGGCTGAAGAATCACCGACGTCGAGAATCCCGCGGACAAGCGAGGCGCTGGCTCGCTGCCCGTCGCGGTCCCGACGCGGTCTGTGTACGTCGCCACCGTCAACCGCGCCTCGCGCGTGCGGAGGTTGGACTGCGCGAGCAGCGCCGACGGGATGAACACCTGCCCGTTGGTGCCCGGCAAACAGACGATCGACGCCGCGGCGCCGCCCGCAGTGTCGCGCGCCTCGAGCACGACCACCGCGCTCGTCGAGCCTGCGCTGGTCCAACGAACGTTGACGTCCCCCATCGTCGGCCACGCGCCGAGCGGCGTCGAGATGGGCGACGTGATCGCGACGGGCGCCGGCATCGCGACAGACAAGTTCAGGTCCGGCACTTGATCTTCGGGAAACTCCATCATCGACGAAGCGCTCACCATCGAGCCCATCGCGAGCACCGCACAGCCCGGCACCGGCGCCACCAGGCCCGCAGCGCCGACCGCGCCGATCATCTGCGCAGGACAGAACGAGAGCGTCTCGGTGTTGGCTCCAGCCGTGACCGAGAGCCCTCCGAGGCAGAGCCAGTTCTGGTTGGGGATCAAGAGATCCACGGGCGGGGGATACAGCGTGCACTCGGCTTCGCGCGCGAGCTGATTGCGGCTTCGCTGATTGGTCGGGTGCGGGTCGAAGAAGAACGCCGTCGCGTTGCAGGACCCCGGCTCGCCCAGCGTCGCAGGCGGACGATGATTCGTGAGCACGATCATCCGCTGCGGTGTGCGGGTGTCGGGCAGAAACGGTCCCGGCCTCTCGAGCGGTCCGCCCGGGACGCCCGGCGGCGGTCCGCAGGAGATCGCGGCCAAAGAGAGCGTGCTGGCGAAGAGAGCGCTTCGAAGTGACATAGCCAGCGAGAGCGTACAACAGCGCTCACCGCGCGAGCACGCGTCCTCGGGGCTACGGGCTCTTCGCGGTGGCCTCGAGCCGAGAGCGGACCCAGCGCTGAAACGCCACGGCGTGCCCCGCGATGGTCCAGCGACGACGGTCGTACTGCTCGTCGGCGAGGTCGCTCACTTCGCGGTTGCTCACGTAGCGTTCGCCGCGCGGACCCACGAGCTGGCGCCAGTTTCGAAAGCCGCCGCCGTCCCCTCGCGATCCGTGCGGGTATCGCTCGGTGAGCGTGCGGTGCGTGATGCTGTTGTCCGGGTGTCCGTCGATCATGTGGACCGTCCCGTCGGCGTCGACGCGCCACACGATCAACACGTGACCGTTGGGGTTGTAGTAGACCGTCCCCGGGTGAACGGCGCGACGATCGACGCGCGTGGGGTAGGTGTCGGTGTTTTCGACGGCGGCGGCCATGCGGTAGAAGCCCGAGTCCACGGAGCTGGCGATCTCGTTGAAGAGCGCGCGGGGCGTACGAAATTCCGTCCAGCGGTGCAGGCCGACCGGGCGCACGCGCGAGCGATAGCGACGATCGCGCCCTGCTCCGACGGTGTCTCGCGCCCACGTGAACGGAAGCCCGCTGCGAAACGCGAAGAACGCCCGCAGCGTGTACGGCACGTCGCCGCAGTCCGCGTGGATGTTGAGCGGCCGTCGCGCGGCGACGTACAGCGGATTGACCCGCGGGTTATTGAGGCAGCGCGCGAGGGTCCCGCATCGGTGCTCGGCAACGCCTCGTCCGATGGCCGCGACGAACTGCCCAAACTCCTGCTCGGCTTGCGCGTCCCACGCACGCCTTACCGGCCACGCTCGGGCCATGGGTTGATCAAATGCGTCCGGGACCGATGCCCGCGCGGTCGGCGCAAAGAGCGCCACCGAGACCGCGACTGCGAGGGGTGCCATTCCACGCGCAAAAAAGCGCGCGGAGCCTGTGGTTCCTCTGGCGTCCATCGCGGCCACCCTAACCAACGTCAGCGAGAGATGCACCTCTGGGATAAGCGATTGATATCCCTAAATTAGACAGTTTATAGGCCCGATCACGAACGGATCTGATCCGAGGCGTGAGTCGAGCCCCCCGAGCTCACTCGTCGTCGGCTTCGTCGCTGCCGTCCGCGCCGGGTCGACGGATCGCGAGGGCGCGCATCTTTTTGTAGAAATGCGAGCGCTCGAGGCCGAGGTCGCGAGCGGCGTGCGTGGCGTTGCCCTTGTGGTGTTCGAGCGAGCGAAGGATCAAGTCGCGCTCTGCGGCTTCGAGCATCTCGCGCAGAGAGACGCCTGCGCGGTAGTAGCCGTCGCTGCCTGCGTTGATCGGCGTTCCGAGGACCATGCGAACGTCTTGCTCGTCGATCACTTCGTCGGGCGTGAGGATCACGAGGCGCTCGACGAGGTTCTTCAGCTCGCGGACGTTGCCGGGAAAAGGGTGCTTCTGAAGCAGCGCCACAGCGGCGGGCGTCACGGTCTTGGGCGCGCGGTCGTTGGCCTCGCACGAGGCGGGCAAAAACGCGGCGAGCAACAGCGGAACGTCCTCGCGTCTCTGCCGCAACGGCGGGACGTGAATCGGCACCACGTTCAATCGATCGTAGAGGTCGGCGCGAAATCGACCGGCCGTCGCGTCCTCGGGCAGATCGCGATTGGTCGCGGCCACGATGCGGACGTTGATCTTGTGGACCTCGTGCCCCCCGACGCGCTCGAGCTCTCCCTCTTGCAGCACGCGAAGCAGCTTGGCCTGCATCGCAGCGGGCATGTCGCCCACCTCATCGAGAAAGAGCGTGCCGCCGTGAGCCCGCTCGAACTTGCCTCGACGCATGCGCGAAGCGCCGGTGAACGCGCCGGCTTCGTGGCCGAACAGCTCGCTCTCGATCAGGTCCGCCGGAACCGCGGCGCAGTTGAGCTTCTCGAGCGGCCCGTGCGCGCGGCGCGAGCCTTCGTGGATCGCGCGGGCGACGAGCTCTTTGCCGGTTCCGCGCTCGCCGCTGATGAGCACCGGAGCGTTCGCGCTCGCGGCGAGACGCACGCGCTCGCGCAGCTCTTTCATCACGGCGCTGTCGCCGAGCAGCCCCGTGGCGACGCCCGAGAGCCGACGGAGCTTCTTGTTCTCGGTCGTCAGCCTCGAGAGCTCGAGCGTGTTCTGCACGGTCAAGAGCAGCTTGTCGGTCGAGAGCGGCTTCTCGAGAAAGTCCTGGGCTCCCAGACGCGTGGCTTGCACGGCGGTCTCGATCGTTCCGTGGCCCGACATGACGATGACCGGCGTGTCGACGCCCTGGGCGCGAGCGCGCTCGAGCACTTGCAACCCGTCGAGCCCAGGGAGCTGCACGTCCATGAGCGCGAGATCGAAGGCTCGTGACGCGAGCTTGTCGAGCGCGCTCGGTCCGTCGGCCGCCGAGTCGACGTCGTAGCCTTCGACTTTGAGCGCGCCGCGAACGGTGCGAACGATGTTGGGTTCGTCGTCGACAACAAGAATGGATGCTCGTCCCACGGGCGAACCATAGCGCGCGCGAGCCTCTCGACGACGGTCGCTCGCTCACTCGCCAACCGAGTCGTCGGACGACATTCGGGCGGGAGAAATAAAAAACGGCGGTCAGGATGGCGTGGGGGGGGGACCGCCTCGGCTGACCGCCGCAAAGAGAATTGAGCACAATGCCCGCCGAGCGACAACCCGAATCGACGGCGGCGTCACATTTTTCGTCGGCGGCTCAAGACTCCTCGGCCTTGAAGCACGCGACCCACTGCGTAGGACGCTTCTTCAATTGTACGAGCGGAGGAGCTTCGCGGTCGCACAGCCCCTTCTCCGCGATCGAGCAGCGCGGATGAAACGAGCATCCCGACGGCGGATCGAGCGGCGACGGAACGTCCCCCTGCAACACGATCCTCGCGCGCCTGGTCTCGGGGTCGGGCACAGGAACAGCGCTGAGCAGGGCGCGCGTATATGGGTGTCGGGGGTCGTCGTAGAGCTCGCGGGACGGCGCGGTCTCGACGACGCGACCGAGGTACATGACCGCGACGCGGTGCGAGAGGTACTCGACCACCTTCAGGTCGTGCGCGATGAAGAGGTACGCGAGGCCGAGCTCTTCTTGCAGGTCCTTGAGCAGGTTGACGATCTGCGCCTGAATCGACACGTCGAGCGCGCTGATCGGCTCGTCTGCGACGATGAACCGCGGATCGACCGCGAGCGCCCTCGCGATTCCCACGCGCTGCCGCTGTCCGCCAGAGAACTCGTGCGGGTATCGGTCCATTTGATCCGGCCGCAGGCCCACCTTCTCGAGCAACGATGCAACCTTGTCGTTCGCGTCTTTCTCGCTCTTGGCGAGACCATGAATCTCGAGCGCCTCGGCCACGGTGTCGCGCACGGACATGCGCGGATCGAGGCTCGCGTACGGGTCTTGAAAGATCACCTGCATCCGTCGACGAAGCGGGCGCATCTCCGAGGCAGACAGCTTCGTGATGTCCCTGCCCTCGAAGAAGATCTTTCCCGCGGTGGGCTCGATGAGGCGAAGCAGCGTGCGCCCCAGCGTGCTCTTTCCGCAGCCAGACTCGCCGACGAGCCCCACGGTCTCGCCAGGGTGGACCTCGAGCGTCACGCGGTCGACCGCGCGCACGACGCCGCCCTTGCGAAACGGCCCGCGATTGACGGGAAAGTGCGTCGAGAGCGACTCGACGCGGCACAGCGCTTCGCCGTTGGCGGGCGCGCTCTTTGCGCTGGGGACTTCGGTCATGACCGTTGGGTGAGTGGGCGCGAGAGTACTACGTCGTACACTGCGAGCCCGTGAGCACTTCGAGCGAAAACGACGGGCCGCCGAGGGTCGAGCGGATCACGTTCGAGCGCATCGCTCCCAAGAGCGTCGCGGTGGCTGCGGCCCTCGACTCGACGGGGGCGCTCTGGGTGAGCTTCGCGCAGGCGTGGATGAGCAAGATCGAGCGCGACGGACTCGAATCCGCGCGCGCCCTGACGCCGCGGACCGCGGGGATGATCGCCTGCGACACGAGGGACAACGTCCTGGCGCTGTGCACCGCGAGAGACGCCTGGGAGCGACGCAGCAACGACTCGAGCGTCGCGTGCGTGGCGCCCAACGGCGTTACGCGATGGGAGACGCGCGTGCCCGCGACGGTCATCTACGGAGTCGCCGTCGATCCGCTCGATCGATTGCTCATGGCCAGCACGAGCGTGCTGGCGGTCACCGAAGCCGGCGTGACGACGGAGCTTCCGAACTGGTGCAGGCAGCTCTGCGTCGATCCGATCACGAAGCGAGTGTGGCTCTCGAACGGCGCAGTCGTGTGGCGGGTGGAAGACCTGGCGATGGCCATTCGAGGAGGGATGCGATCTCCTGCCCCGTTGGTGTACCTCGTCGACAGCCGAGCGAGGGCGAGGGCCAACGTCATGGCGCCGTGCGACGACAGCGTATGGATGACGTTGGGGCGCGCGCCGTCCGATGGGCCTGCGATCTTGCGCCGCGCCG
>LNFM01011768.1_pt1 | contig 11776 bp, 33 predicted proteins | sample 596031 | NCBI WGS metagenome assembly LNFM01 (sample SAMN04254537, study PRJNA301005) | activated carbon metagenome | isolation source: dual media filters at the Ann Arbor, Michigan drinking water treatment plant | place: USA: Ann Arbor | reverse complement strand
TAATGCACTCGATTGGTGAGGGTGTGTGCGCCATCTTGGGCAAGTTCGGCGCAGACCCCCGACCGGAACAGCGTTACCGCCGCTAACGGGACATAAGGGGCCTGAAATGACTGAAAATGAACGCCGGATAGAGTCGCTTGAAAACGCCTTGCAAGAGGCTGCCGTCAGGATTGGACGCGGTAACGCTGGCAAGATCGACGCTATAAGGGCGTACCGCGTCGCGACGGGGATGCCTTTAAAAGAAAGCAAAGATTTTATTGAGTCGCTCACCCCAGTGGCATCGGTAATCGCAGAAGAGCCAGGGATGGCCCGCCAGCTTTTCCTCCGAGCTTGTATGGAGTTTAGGCTAGCCTCATTAGCGGGCGACACCGACAAGGCTGCCGTTTTCCTGAACGTCACAAATGCTCTTGAGGCTGCGTATCCCAAGGAAACCGCAGCGGAGGCCCAATAATGGCCGAACAAAGCAAATGGTACGGATCGATGATGCAGGAAGCCTTGCTCAACGCAGAGATTGTCCGCGAGGAGCGCGTAACCGATGCTGGCCCCGGCGAGTGGCTTTATCTGAAGCTGGGCGACAAAATCATACCGCTGGGGCGCGATTACCATTTCGCGGGCACCCTACAGTTCGCCTTAGTGAGAAATGCGGAGGCGTTTGAGCGCCCCTCTAGGCGAACCAATGAGGTTTCAAATGACTGATCTACGCCCACGCGGGGTAGCCTACGAATGGTGTGCTGAAGGCAGCACACTCAGGCTCGGTGGAGCTATTGAACGGCTCTACCGCGAACTGCCCGGCTGGTGGTTCTCGCTTGGCAATTGCTCTGTGTCCGCCGACGCGACCGTGGGGCCTGATCGGACCGGGCCAGATAGCTGGCTACTTCAGCACGCCGAATTTGACCAGGGGATTGACGGCAGCTTGCTGCACCCAGCCACGCTGGCCGACGCGCTTCACAACGCAATCGATAAAGCCAACGCCGCGAAAGCCGCTTGGGTGGCTTCGCGTTGATATGGTGCAAGGGCTATAGAATGAGCCGCCGTCCCGCCACAGTGACCCAAGCCGATGTTGCCCGGATCGTCCGGGCGGCAAAGCAGGCTGGCGCGGCGGAAGTGGAAGTTCGGCTAGGCACCGTCTCTGTACTGGTCCGCATGGTTCCGTCCACAGGCGCGGAAACGCCCCTTGAACCGGCTGGGGAGATCGTCTTGTGATGGGCGACATGCCCCGCCCCCGCCCGCCTCATCTGCACCGGGAAACGAACCGCCACGGCAAAACCGTGTGGTTCTACCGGGTTGGCCAAGGCCCGCGCATTCGGATCAGGGCGACCCCAGGCACCAAGGAATTTGACGACGAATACGAGGCCGCGAAGAACGGCAGCACACGCCCTCAAAAAGGATCGCCTGCAACTAATTCACTTGCATGGCTGATCGCCCGATACCGAGAAACTGGCGCCTGGCTGAATGACCTGTCCAAGGCGACACGGCGGCAGCGGGATAACATCTTCGTCCATGTGATCGCGTCGGCTGGACACAAGCCTTTCGCATCGATCACGGAAGCGGTGATTATCGCCGGACGCGAGCGCCGGGCAAAGACGCCCTCTCAGGCCCGCAATTTTCTGGACGCCATGCGCGGTCTATTCCGATGGGCCAAGCGCGCCGGTCACGTCAAGGTGGACCCGACTGCCGGGGTTGAAAATCCGCCTCGCAAAGGTGGCGACGGGTTCGCCGCGTGGACCGAGGAGGATGTCACCGACTACCAGAAACGATGGCCCATAGGCACTCGGCAACGTGTTTGGCTGGACGTGCTGCTCTATAGCGGGCTGAGGCGCGGTGATGCCGTGCGCTACGGTCGCCAGCATGTCCGAAACGGCGTTGGCAGAATCCCGACCGAGAAAAGCGGGATGACCGTGACGGCAATCGTCCCCGTCCTGCCGGTCCTGGCGCGAACGCTGGAGGCCGGGCCGTGTGGCGAGATGACCTACATCTGCGGCGCGAACGGCAAGCCCCTGACCAAGGAAGCGTTTGGCAACGCCTTCAGCGAAGCTGCCAAGGCCGCTGGCGTTTTCAAGTCGGCGCATGGCGTCCGCAAGATCGCGGCCACGACGGCGGCCAACAACGGCGCGACGTTTGCGCAGCTCCGGGCGCTGTTCGCATGGACGACCGATTCCATGCCGTCGCTTTACACCCGGACGGCTGACCGGGAGCGGCTTGGGAAAGAGGCCGGGCACATGCTCGGCAATGACGAGCGCACGGCTGTAACAATTCGTGAATCAAAAGCCGACTAGGCACTATTGCCCTATAGGCAATTCGACCCTATGTTCGTTTTCAGCAAGGGCGCTGATGCCCGGCGATGGAGAGACAAAATGACCAACCTTCCGAAATTATCGACTCGCGCTCAGAAGGCCCTCGATGTTCTGGCCGATGGCGGCAAGTTCGTGTGCCGCCTTGAGCGCAATGGCTACACTGGCCGGGAGCAGTTTGCTTACCGCCTGCTCAAGGAAGGTCGCGTCGTTCGCGGCATCGGCTTGGCCGCTTTTTACGAGATCAAGGACACGTTTCTGGCTATTTGCGACAACAACACGTCAGTTTCGACCTACTACCAGCTCAGAAGGGAGAGCTGAGCCGTGAGCGGAATCGGGAACCGGGACACCTACACCTTCCGAGAAGGGGACCGCCTCTGGCCTCTGATCGAGATGATCCGAAATACATGGATCGATGATCTCACTGACGACCGTATTCAAGAACTCGTCGCGATGGTCGACAGTTGGCGAATTACGGATTCGGAAGGCCGAATCGTGGTGCGGCGATGACCGCCAACCAGTACCGCGCCGCCCTCTCCAAGCTCGAACTAACCCAAGTGGGGGCGGCGGAGCTTTTCGGAGTGAATGACAAGACTAGCCGGAACTGGGCGCGCAACGGGGTGCAGGGCACCGTCGAAATTCTGCTGCGCCTGATGCTGGCCGGGAAGGTCACTGCCGAGGACGTGCGTAAGGCCAGAAAGTGAACTTCTATTCCCGCACCTTGCTTTCCGGTGCGGGAATGATCCGGAAAAACGAAATGAAAACAGTAACTTGGATTTTGAATGGTGCGGCCAAGAGTTCTGCCACAACCATTATTTGTCAAGACCTTACGTCAATGTGCGGGAGAAACCGTGCCTTTGAAGCGCAACGGTTATTTTGGCTGCCTCCCGCACCCTTTGGAGAACGAGCATGAATGCACGCGACATCACCCGAGCCATCAAGCGCGCTGAGCGCCAGATCGCAGAACTGAAAGCCGAGCCGCGCAAGATCACGCGCCGCGCAAAGGCGCGAGCGAAGCGTGCAGCGGTACGGAGCGGTTAAGCGTGTCGTCAATTCGATCAAGGGCATAGGGCCTCAGAGAACGGTTAAAGAACCGTTAGGCGCGGCAGGGAGCGGACAGATGACGGTACGGCAGCATTTTTTGAATGGCACATGGTTTGTGTTTTCCGACTGCATCACCTGCGGTGTGCCCTATTCCGTGCCCAAGAGCTTGTGGGACAAGCAGCGCCAATCAGGCGGCTTCCACCATTGCCCAAACGGGCACTCCCAGGGATGGAATAGAGAGGCCTCCGAGGATGAAAGGGTCCGCCGGGAACGAGACCGTCTGAAGCAAGACGCGGCGCGTCTGGCAGACGAGATCGCCGCCCAGCGGGCGCGGGCTGAGAAAGCCGAGGCTGCCACGAAGCGCCTCAAGAAGCGCACGGCGGCCGGAACGTGCCCGTGCTGCCAGCGCACGTTTTCGAACATGGCTGAGCACATGAAGCATCAGCACCCGGAATTTGTCTGTGAGACCGGGGCGAAGATTGTCCCGCTCAAGCGGGTCGCGCGCTAACGCCATGACAACGCAAATGGAGGGACTGCGGGTGGACTACAAGGCAAGGGCAGCGCTGGAGCGTGTCCGCAAGGCGCTAATGATGCGTGACGCTGGCTATGACGCGGCACCGGACGCTGAAGATTGCGCGCTGTTGGTCGCCGCCCTCACCCCTCCCGCTGAGCGGGAGTCGCTGCAAGGCATGATTGCGGCTATCTACGCGGGCCTTGACGCCGATGATCGTGCATTCGTTGACTGCCAATGGCGTGAGTACCGTCGTGCAGAGTTTTCCGCCACCCCTCCCGTTGAGCCTAAGACGTTCCCGAACTACAATCTGACCGGCCTCGGTGGCGAATGCACGAACGCCCTGCCGACAGCGCCAGCAATCCTGTCCGATCTGGCTCCGCTGTACGCCACCCCTCCCGCTGAGACGGGCGAGAGTGACCTTTCATACGTACCAATCGTGGGCGCTGGAGTGGATGCGCTTGACCGTCGCGATCCAGAGGCAATGGCCAAGATCAGCAAGCAACTCAAAAGCTGGAAATGTTGGCCCACCACCCCTCCCGCGCAAGCGGAGACAGGGGAGGATGAAATCGCGCAGGTCATAAACCCTGTGCTGATGAACAAATATCGAGAAACCGCAGCGAGCGGACAATTAGCGGCAAACGGCCGGCTTTGGGCAGACGTGCGTTTCGGAAAAGAACGGGAAATCGTCTTGGCGCAGGCCCGCGCCATCCTCGCGAAAATCCACCGCTGATGTGTGCGAAAGGCGAATGACGGTGACCGAAACAGGATCAAAACCCATGAAGCATGGCGACAAGTTCAAGGCGGACGGGGAGCGTAATCGGTATACCGTGATGGCGGCAAACGATCGGTTCAGCATCATGGTCAAGCCATTCGCCCCCAAGAAAACCTACATCTACACGATCGCGGACCTGGAGCTTGGGGTTCGCGGTCCTTGCGACTTGATATTCGGACCGCCCTACGCCCTAGACACTCAGGACGGCGCGCGGCTCGCCATGGAGATGCTGACTAACGGCGAGATGTCGGTAAGCCGACGAAATTGCGTGTCGCTGACAGATGCAGAGCGGTCGCAACTGAACGTCTAGCCTTTCTCATGCACAAGGGGCCTACGATGGCACGCCCGCTGAAAAAGACCTACGACCCTGCCAACCCGTTCGTTGTTGAGCGGCACGATCAGGACGACGGCTCAATAGTTTATGAAATTTGGGATCATCGTCCAGACAGCTACCGGTGCGTCTGTATTTGTTCCGAGGACTTCGTCGATGAGGACTTGGAAATGGACGAGCCCGGCGACCGGGGCCAGACCAAGAAAGACGCCGACATGATCGCAACATCGCTGAACATGATTTTCAGCCAACGCGAGTTCAAGTCGGCCAAGCTGCGCGCCATCCCATGTGCAGCATTAAAGAACAGAGAAGGATAGCCGATGAACACGACATTTGAAGCCGTTGCCAAGACGCATGAGAAATATGCCGCCGATCTTGAAGCTTGCATTCCCAAGATGCCGCCTTCCTCGAAGGCTGCGATCTTGCGCGAAGTTGCGCACCATCTGGAATGCGCAGCGAGGATGCGGGGCAGCGCCCTGCTTCCGCTATCGATAGCGAAACAGCGCAGCTTGGCGCGCGAGCGTTGGCGTTGATGGGCCGAAAACTCAAACCGATAGGAGCGCGATACGATGTATAATCTCCCCGACCTTACGCCGATTTTCTATCTCGCAATGGTGGGTGTAGTCGCCATCGGCTTGACCATTGTCGCAGGCATTGGCTTCGCCATCTGGTTCGCGATCAACCACGTGCAGATTGTGTGATGCCCACCTTTCCGAAGGTTTGCAGTCACGGAGTGCCGCTTGCTGACAAGTTCTGCCGTGGCTGTAGCCTCGTCTGGTGCCGCGAACAGCTAAAATTTGCAGAACGGAATGTTGAGCGGTTCAAGGCCGAGATTATCGAACTCGAAAAATCCGCCGTTTAGGAGAGGAAAAGAAAAATGACCGACCCAAAGTACATGCGCCCCGGTCTCGACTTTGCCAGGGGCAAGGCTGTCGAAGAGCTGGGCGAGCTGCAAGCGGCGCTCGGTAAATCCATTCGCTGGGGGTGGACCAGCGTCAACCCTGAACTGCCTGCGCACGAGCAAGAAACCAACGTCAGGTGGGTGCTGCGAGAAATTGATGATGTTGTGGGCGCTCTCGCCAACCTTAAGCGGGAACTGGCGCTCAACATCCTGAACGTCGATCCACGCGACACCATGCTCGAACGCCGTTGAGGGGTGGATAGCATCAATGACCAACGAACCCGACTTCACGCCTATTGTCGTTCCCTCTTTGGAGGATGCCGCGACAGATATTCAGACGCGGGCAAAGCGGCTGATGAACCGCGAGAACACTGATTTCCTCGGTCGAATGTCAGAGGCGATGATGGAAGCCGAAGTCGCCATCGACGAAAACGACATCGAGGAATACCGCGAACTCATGCTTGAGTTGGCCGCGCTTGCAATGGCCCAGGCCGCAATCAGCAGCGTGCCGGGGATGACTCTGCAACGCTGAAGAGGGGAAAAGGAAAATGACTACAAGAGCCGACCGAGCCATCGCTGCATTGCGGGAGCCGGATTATACCTTGGCCCGTGTCCCGAACACGATCCGACAATCTATAGCTGAGGTTATAGAAGACCAGGCCACAGCCATTGAGCGCGCCTACGGCATCCTCTGGCGGATGCCAGACGCCGCCACCGGTCACGCTCGCAAGTTGCTCTTGGAGTCTATCGACAAAGACGGCCAGAGGCGTGGCATCGAATACGCCACCAAGATATTCGGCCCCACCACGGAACAAGAAATCTTGGCGCGTTCGCCTTGATGACGCGGGAACGCTAACAAATGTCAGACGCCGAGATTGAACCGCATCAACTTGCATGGCTCCGAGAACGGGCAGAAAATAGAAGGCATTCTTGGCAGACGCACGAACGGAAAATGAAAATGGCGAACTACAAAAAACGACCGGTCGATGAACGCGGGTGGAGGGTGCCAAACGAAGGCACTATCGCTCGGCAGGTATACGATCTGCTTGTGGAAGGATTGGGCTCGACGGAAATTGCCGAACGTCTTGGCGAGGTAAAACGCGCAAACATCGTGTCTTACGTGTGGGGGATCAAAAACCCAACATCTCAGAATGCCGTGGCGGAGCGCCAGCGCCTCAAAAATCGCAAACCTAAGATAAAGCCAGCCCCACCTTATCTCAGGGTTGGGGAAAGAGTATGCCACAGCAACCATTTCCACGCGACGTATGGCCCTGCGCTGCGTCGAGGTCTGGGTGGTGTAATCACAAGGGTATACAAAAATACTCGATGGGTTCTTTGGGATGGCAGCGAAGAGCCTTCGCAGTGGAGCGTCGGGTTCTTGGAACCAATCGCAACAGTCACCGATACAGTTGAGGGCGATTAGCGCATATGCGCCCGAAAGGAGAATGACGATGGGAATGACGAACAACTTCGGGCCGGATGGCTCAGAGAGCAACCCGATCAAGGTCCAGCACGAGACCCCAAGAGCGGCGGAAGGGCTTGAATACGGCGAGCGGCCATACTTGTGGGTCATCACACCAAGTGGCCAGCGGGTGAAGTGCTACCGCTCATACTCCGACTACTGCGACGATTGATATAGATGGCCAGAAAAGGAGAATGACGATGAACTGGGAAGAAGTAGTCGACAAACTTCGGGCGACAGCGGACCAGCACGCCACTGACGCCCAGACCGAACTTTTACGCGGCAACAAAAACAATGCGGAGCGCAGCCACAACCTATCCGAAATATTCTATGGGATGATGGCTGCCTTCGAGGCGGGCCTGGAAAAGTAGGCCCTTATCGTGTCGATAGCAACAATGGAGAGCCCCCGATGGCTGAATACCATGAATGTGAGTCTCGCCATTCCTGCGACGAAGTGCGCGATGAGTTAGACGAGGCTCGCAAAGAAATCGCGAGTTTGACCTCCGAATTATCTGAATGGCGCTGGGGTTACCGTCGCTCTGGAATCCACCCGATTTGTTCGGTGTGCGCTGCGGAAATAAAGCGCGGTATTAATCAGCAGTCAACACCGCAGAAGGACTAGGGCAATGTGGGACCAGGAAATCACAAAGATGAGTGACGGGACCTATACGATCAATTTTCAACCGTGGACGGAAAAGCTAGTGCACGGCGTTCCGACACTGGAGATGGCGGAGGCCATTTGCGAGATGACGGACGACGCTATGCGGGACTACGCAAGCAACGCCATGTGCGAGGACTAGGCCACGGAGTTTTCTTTACATCACATCAGCGGCGGAAAATTGGATATAGTTGAGCGAGAAAGGCTAGCCGATGGCGACTCTCTACAACCGTGCAACGCCTTCGCAGCGTCGTGTCTTGCGGATCGTCGAGGGCGCGATTAAGAATGCTTGCGATGCTCACCCGCGTCAGCATGTCGATACGAAATTCGCCCGCTCTATCGCCAAGCGGGCAGCAGGGACAATTTCGGCGCAGTGGCCGGAATTGTTGGCGGCGAAAATGCCGTCAGATCGGGCTATGTCTCAACTGACGAAGAATGGTCCGGCGTCGTCTAACCCGTTCAAGGCGCGCAAAGGGGGTCGGCCCATTGCTGGGAGCCGATCCCCATTCAAATTACTGTACACGCGGCTCGGCCTAATGGCCGGATGGGCGCGGAAGGCAGGGCACGAAGGCCGCGCCGCCGCGTTTGTAGACGCCTTGCGCGTGATAGCCTCTGTTGAGACAGAGTTGCGCGGTGACGAGATTAAGGAATAGGCGCGTGGCGCAGTTGGTAGCGCAGCGGACTTTGACTCCGAAGGTCGGAGGTTCGAACCCTCCCGCGCCTGCCATTAACGCTCTTGGGCAATGAGGGCTAGACGCCCGGCGGGGGAGCCCAGAAGCACTTGAGATTATCCGGCGTCGGGAAGCACGCATGATACTCCCCGTCAGGGCTAGGCCTGACCTCCGCCTGCGGAACGTGGAATTTGTCGTCCACCAGGTAGCCACCAGAGACGACCTTGACCCGGCTGGCGTCGATTGGCTTGCAGTCTAGGTCGCTGCAGCATTCCCACGGATAAAAACTGTGCGCCTTGGCCTCGTGGACGTAGGCCACGGCAGCGACGGCCAAACAAATTACAGCCGCAACTATTAGGCCATAGGTCAGCCTGCCGAGACAGGCTGATGCCTCCCGCCAATCCATGATCATAGCCCGGCCATCCTGCTTCCATGCGGATCGACCACGCGGAAGCCTGCCAGGGACCTGACGTGAATCCGGGTGCGCCCCTGCCCGCTGTTCGGGTCGTAAGCCAGCACCCGTCCGTTCTCCCGGACCTCCTTGATGACGAACACGTGCCCCTTGCGAGCTGCGACCATGCCGGATGCGGGAGCCGTTCTGGGAAAGCGCAGCCAGTTCGCCGCGAGGTTTAGTTCAGGCTTGATCCGTCCGAATATCTTGATGCTCGTCGCGCACCCGCAGTACTGACGAGGGCAGCCAGCCGGACGACCTCCGACGATGCCCGTGGCGACTCCAGAGTGAGCCGTGGTGCGCTTAATCTGCCCGGGGCATGTCTGCCTGTAGGTCTGATCGGCAGCGCAATAGGTGAGCGCCTGAGCGGGATTAGCGGCCATGAAAAACGCGCACGCGAAAGCCGCCGCAAGAATGCGGGCCATGGGGCCTCCTAGGTTTTGAGGATTGCTACCGCAGGAAATCGCGGATGACGGCCTTGGCTTGATCGAGGTGCGTAATGCCAAGCCAGATCAAATTGATTGCGCCGGTCACTACAGCCGTCACGACCACGACGGCGACCGACACCTGAGTTCGGAAGGCGGTCATCTTGGACACGTTCGGCTCAAGAACGCCCAGCCGCTTGGCGACAGCGGCGGCATTTGCTGCGGCAGCCGCAGCTTCCGCGCTCGTCTTGCTAAGCGCGGTTTGCACTTCATGCAGATTGACCGCCGCCCGCGCCTGCTCTGAGATAATCATCTGGTTTTGGCCGCCGATACGGCCGATTTCTTGGTAAATGTCCACCAACAGGGTGTGTTCGGATTTCCCGGTCACGTCAGATGCCCCCATGGCGGACTTATCCCGTTCGTGGTTCCATCGGTATTAGCCATCGGAGCTACCCCTTCTTTCGGCTCTGGTGGTCAGGGCATCCGTTACCTGTGGCCCAGGGAACGGGTGCCCGCTGGCTTACTTCTTCTTGATCGCCCCGATGATGGCCCCGAGAACCGTATCCGCGGGAGCCCCGGAAGCCGCTGCCGTGCTGCGGCGCGTCGTGTCCATCGCGACATAGCCGAGCAATCCGCACCCGGCACCGAAATACGCAAAGCCCGAATTGAGCAGGTTCGTCACGTTGGCAATCTGGCCTGCGTCTGCAACCCACATAAGCCGAACGAATGCGACCGCTACACCGGCAATCCAGCCGCCGATCACATATCCAAGGAGGTGCCGCCAATGCCACCAGCTCACGCCCGAGGCAATTTCCGTCCGCATGGTTTCGTTGATGGAAACACTCTGCTCTGACGCCGCCTGTGCAAAAGCCGCGACCGTCTTGGCCCACTCGATTTCGGCCTCAGCCATCTTCTGCTGCGCGACCGGATCGCTCACGATAGCCTTACTGACCGCCTCCGGTGTCGGCTTGGTGCCGAGCGCCTCCCCCAGCACCTTGCCTGCTACACCACCTAACGGGCCACCGAGCGCCGTTCCCAGCGTCGGCAGGCCAAGCCCGAGCAATGTCTTCCCAAGATCACTCCAGTCCATGACTATGCCTTTTTGAAAAGCGCCAACAGCGCGTTGATGAATGCAGCGAGTGGGGAAACGGCGACGGGCTCTGGCACCGCCGTCACAGGCGCGGTCGGCTCAATGTCCGGCTGCGCTGCGCCCTGCCCCAGCAGGACGGCCAGTTGACTGGCGGAAGCCGGGGGCGGCGTGACCTTTTCGGACGCTGGGCGATTCGCATAGGCGGCGGCAAGCTTGGCGTCGTACTTGTTCTGCTTATAGCCCGCGCCATTGTAGCCTTTGGCAAACGATGCCCAATTAAGGGACCGCATGTGCGCCTGTAGCTTCGACGAGACGATAAAGCGCGCCATGCCGTAAAGCTGTGCGCCCTCCGAATAGAGCATCGCCTCGACAAATTCCTGCACGGTCTTGAAACCGCAAATCTTGTAGTTGAAGCCCATAAGCTGGCCCAAGCCCCAGGAGCACGATTTGAGCGCCGCCGCCTCGTCTATCGCTATAGCCTTGTCCATCCAGTCGTAGCGTTCGGCCTGTGTCTTGAGGTACGGCTTCGTTTTCCACTTCGCATAGGCCAGACCGTTCGCCACCGCCTTGTCGCGCTTCGCCCCTGCCCCAAGTTCGCGGTAGAAAATATGCGGCTCGTTCAGGATGATCGGACGGCCATCCGGGCCAAAGCCCTTCCCCGCCGATTCCACGGCCAGCACGGCGCGGACGGCAGCGATATGGCAGCCGAGATACCCAGCAATCACGGTCACGTCGCCGTCAGATAGTGGTAGCGCCCGCCCATGCTTAAGAGCGGCCGGGAAACTGGCCTTTGCCATGGAGGCTCCTTTTTGGGCTTAACAACTGAGGATTGCACCGCTAAGATTCCGCCCCTCAGGGAGGCGAGAAGCGACACATGACTATAAAGGGACAGACACAGCCGCCCGCTGGCTTTGACAGCGCAGAAGTTGACGACCCGATGAACCCTGCGGCGGGGCAACTGCTCCCCTCTACGGAGAGCGCGAAAAGCACGAACGATGCGCAGAAGAAGGAGCATCCTGCTAAGGATGAGCCAATTCTATGAAAATAGAAGATGAGGTTTTAATCGGAGGGGTCGGCGCGTTCTTGATCGTGGCGACGGTTGGCATCAGCATATGGCTCGCGATCAAAGTTCTGCTTTGGGTCGCTTCTTAAGCAAACTCCGCTTC
>LNFM01011765.1_pt1 | contig 11777 bp, 9 predicted proteins | sample 596031 | NCBI WGS metagenome assembly LNFM01 (sample SAMN04254537, study PRJNA301005) | activated carbon metagenome | isolation source: dual media filters at the Ann Arbor, Michigan drinking water treatment plant | place: USA: Ann Arbor | reverse complement strand
CTTCGCATAGAGACTCTGGTAGGGGTTCGGTGCCAACTGGGCGCTCATGTCGGTCTCCATGCGGCAACGCCCTCTCGGGCCGGAAAATCATGCTAGGGCACGCTTCGTTCGAGCGTCAATACACAGTGGTCAGATTGACTCCAATCTGTCTCGGGGTGCAGGGCCGACGTCGTCACGGCCGTGGCTGCGCCTTTGGCTACAATGTCCTTGCCGCCGCGGGCTGGCGCGCTGCCACGACGTCGACGCTGATCGACGCAGGACCGAAGAACGAACGGAGGAGGCGTGATGAGCACACTGAGGGCCGCGCTGCGAAGCGCCGGGTCCGCCATGGCCGGACTTGCCGCATCGGCCGCCGGCGGCGTTGCCTGCGCGCAGGAGTTTCCCGTGAAGCCGGTGCGGATCATCGTCGGCTTTGCGCCCGGCGGGTCCAACGACATCGTCATCCGCATCGTCGCGCCCAGGTTGTCGGAGCTGCTCAAGACGCCGGTCAATGTCGAGAACCGGCCGGGGGCCAATGCCATCATCGGTACGGATGCCGTGGCCAGGGCCCCGGCCGATGGCTACACGCTGGGTCTGGTGGGGGTCAGCAACCTGATCCTGAATCCGCTGCTCGATCCGAAGACGCCGTACAACGCGCTGACCGACTTCGTCGGCCTGACCGCCGTCGGCATCACGCACCAGGTGTTCTCGGTGCATCCGTCGGTGCCCGCAAGATCGCTGAAGGAACTCGTCGCCCTCGCCAGGGCGAGGCCCGGGGAATTGAACTTCGGTTCTCCCGGTGCCGGGGGACTCAAGCACCTGACCCTGGAGTTCCTGAACTCCCTGGCAGGGACCCGCATCGAGCACATCGCCTACAAGGGTGGCGGGCCGGCGATGACCGATGCACTGGGTGGCCAGATCCACGGGGTGCTTGTCGATATCGCCGCGCCCTTTCCCTATATCCGGCAAGGTCGGCTGCGCGCGCTGGCCGTGACCGGGGAGGCGCGTGCGAAGCAGTTGCCCGAGGTGCCGACCGTGCTGGAACAGGGCATCAGGATGGTCTCGCTGAACTGGTTCGCCGTGGTCGCGCCCGCGAAGACGCCGCAGGTCGTGGTCGACCGGCTGCATCCCGCCCTGGTGGGCGCGGCACAGTCTCCCGAGGTGAGGCAGCGGTTCGAGGAGATTTCCGTCGAGCCGTTCACCCATCCTTCGCCGGCGGCGTTCCAGCAGTTCGTGCGGGACGAGTATCAGCGCTGGGGCAAGGTCGTGAAGGATTCCAGGGTCGCGGCACGGCTTTGAGTCGGGGGATGGATGTCTGAGATCGAGATCGAATCCGTCGAGACCGATGTACTGGTTCTCGGCGGCGGGGTGGCCGGTTATCGAGCTGCAGCGGCTGCTGCAGGCGCGGGTGCGTCCGTGGTCCATGCGTTCCGGGCGCGCGGGGCTTCGCAGTACATCTTCGGATTCAACGTGCCGCTCGGGCACAAGGACGCGCGCGACGATCCGGAGACCTGGTTCGAAGACATCCTGCGTGGCGGCTATCGCCTGAACGACCGTCTGCTGGTCCAGGCGCTCGTCGAGGGCGCTCGCCCTGCGCTCGATGAGCTCGTCGCCATCGGTGTTCCGTTCGCCCGCAACGGCGAGTCGTTCGACCAGCTGAGCCTCTCCGGCAACACGTATCCCCGGTCGGTCTACCACCCCGACGGCCTGGGGCCGCTCGCCATCGGCAAGCTCGACGAACACTGCAGCGCGCATGGCGTGCGCAAGTTCGCCGGCTGGAAGGCGATCGCCCTGCTGCAGGACGGTGCGGAAATCGTGGGTGCCCTGCTCTACAAGGTGAACGCGCCCGCGCTGCTGGCCGTGCATGCGCGTGCCACCGTGCTTGCGACGGGCGGTATCGGTGCAATCTATGCCGACAGCACGTATCCGGCGGATGTCGCCGCCGATTCCTATGCGATGGCCCATGCTGCCGGCGCGACGCTGATCGACATGGAGTTCGTGCAGTTCGAGCCGACCGTGGTGGTGCATCCGGCGGAGTGCCGCGGCCTGGTGATGCCGACGGCGATGTTCGGCGAGGGGGCGCAGCTGCGCAACGCGCTCGGGGATCGCTTCATGTTCCGCTACAACCCGGACCACGGCGAGATGCGCATCGAGAAGGCGCGCATGGCGCATTGCATCCAGCAGGAGATCTCGGAAGGTCGCGGCTTTCCCGATGGCACCGTGATGTTCGACACGACGGTCGTCGCCCCGGATCGGCTGGACAACCACCGGGAGAAGGTCAAGCGCCTGCGCAGCAAGGGGTTCGAGCCGACGTCGGAAGCGCCGGGGGTCCGTCCTGCCGCGCACAGCCACATGGGCGGCGTGCAGATCGACACCCAGGCTCGATCGGGGGTGCCGGGCCTGTTCGCCGCGGGTGAGGCGGCGGGTGGCGTGCACGGCGCCAGCCGCCTGGCGGGCAACGGCGCCAGCGATGTGTTCGTGTTCGGCGGCATCGCCGGTCGCGGGGCCGCGCGTTCGGACCTGGCTCTCGAGGGGCGCGACTGGGCGGCCATCCATGACCGGGCCGTCACGCCGCTGCGCGCGGTGCTCGATGGCGCGGGGCAGGCGCGGCCGGAAGAAGTGAAGACGTCCGTGCGGACGATCCTCCTGGAGTCGGCCGGCCTCTATCGTGATCGCGCAGGACTGACGTCGGGGCTGGACAGGCTCGATGCGTTGAAGGGCGAGATCGCGCGTGGCCTCGACGCCCGGGACCTGCGCGAGGCGGTTCGTGCACTCGAGGCAGACAACATGGTCACGGTGGCCCGTTTCATCGTGCGTTCGGCGCTCGAGCGCGAGGAAAGCAGGGGAGCGCACCAGCGCACGGAGTTCCCGCAGCGGGACGATGAACGCTGGATGCGCCGCGTGGCCTTGGCGCCAGGGGGGCAGGGCGGGCGGGTGGAGCGCATTCCGTTGCAGGGTGCGGAGCGACCGAATTCCCTCACTGGATGACCCGCGCCCGGCAAGCCCGGTCGGCCTCCTGGAAAGATCGCTGCTCGTGGCGCATGGGCGCAGCGCTGCAATCCGGGTTCATGTCTCCTGAGAAGCAGGCCCTGCGTCTGACCGGATCTCCTCCTGCAGTATCCGGATGAACCTTTCGACCAGCGGAGGGATTCGCGTCGTCGAACGGTAGGTCGCGCCGATGGTTCGGCGCCAGATGAGTTCGTCCAGCGGCAGCGGCTTGATCAGCTGTCCGAAGTCGTTCGTACGCTTCACTGCCGTCCAGGACTGGAAGGCCAGCAGGTCGGTGTCGGCGACGATCCTCAGCAGTGTGGGCAGCGTACCGGTGCGAACTGCGCATCGCAGTTCCGGAAGGCCGAGGTCCCGGCAGCGTGCGGTCAGCCATTCTCCCGGCAGCGTGCGGGACGCCGGGAGCGCCCAGTCCGCCCTGGCGAGCATGCTGGGCGCAAGCCCGTCTGCCTGATGCAAGGGATGGTCGACTCGCGCGATGATCGCCACTTCGTCTTCAAGCAGCGGAGTCTGTTCGAATCCGACCTCTGCCGACCCGGCGATGCTCGAAAGCACGACGTCTACCTTGCTCGACTTCAGCGCGTCGAAGAGCGTCTCGGTGTTCCCGCCCGTGATTTCCAGCGATACCTTGGGATGGCGCTGGAGGAGTCGTACGCAGGCGATCGGCAGCAGGTGCTGGGCCAGCACCATGCCGGTTCCGATGCGCAGATGGCCGGCTTCGCCGGTGGAGAGCTCCGCGAGTTCGCGCTGTATGTCGAGATTGGCGTAGCGGATCCGTTCGGCGTGCGCGGCGAGGCGCAGGCCGTACTCCGTGAGTGCCACGCCTCGGCCCGTACGTTCGAGCAGCGGCAGGCCCAGTTCTCCTTCCAGCCGGGCGATGCACTTCGTCAGCGCCGGTTGGGTCAGTCCGAGGCGTTCGGCAGCCAGTCGCAGGTGGCTGGTTTCGGCCACTTCCAGAAGGTAAGTGAGGTCACGAAACTCCATCGGCTTCCCCGGGGCGGCGATTGATTCCTGGCAGGAATACTAACTTGAACGAAGTTGATTAGAAATCATCGTTTCGATGTGCAATGATTTTCCAGCCGGGCGCCGAGACTGAGCGCACCCCGACCATCGGAGAGGAGAAGCAGCCATGGCAAACAGCTCGCGAAGCACCCGAGGCATGCGTGGGATGGTGGTCGCACCCGAACCCAGGGCGGCGGAAGTCGGAGCCGCAGTCCTTGCCAGGGGCGGGAACGCGTTCGATGCAGCCATCGCCACCGGCTTCGCCGAATGCGTGGTCGACCCGTTCCAGGCCGGGATCGGCGGCATGGGGAGTTGCCACTACTTCCACGCCAGGACCGGGGAACACGGCCACATGAGCTTTCACAGCAGGGCCGGATCCAAGGTCTATCCCGGGATGTGGGAGAAGGACGGCGCCGGCCAGACAGAGATATCCGGCTATACCCTGTTCGATGACCATCGATCGGAACTGGGATACACGTCGATCATGACGCCAGGCACGATCGCCGGATTCGGCGCGATACACGAGAAGTTCGCGACGATGGACTGGGCGAGTCTCGTCGACCCCGCGATGGCGTTCCTGCGTGACGGCTTCGCCTTGCCCGCGAACGTGACCGGGTTGTTCACCGTGCCGAAGAACGTGGGCGGGGAAGCGGTGCGCGCAGCGCAGCTCCAGAAGACGACATCCATGATGAAGCTCTGGACCAAGCCGGACGGAAAGCTCTACGACGCGGGGGATCTCTATCGGAACGACGATCTTCTCCGGACCCTGAAGCGCATCGCGGACAACGGTCCGTCGGAGTTCTACACCGGGGCGCTGGGGCGGGAAATCGCCGCCGACTTCGAGGCGAACGGCGCGTTCATCACGGCCGACGACCTTGCCTCGTACAAGGTCAGGCTCCACGACGCCCCGCACATCAAGTACCGCGGGTACGACGTCTATTCCTCGTGCGCACCGACCAGCGGCCTGACGGCCCTCCAGATCCTGAGTTTCCTGGAGAACATCGACCTCGGCAGCCTCGACTATGGTGGAGCGGAGCACCTCAACCTCGTCGCGCTCGCGATGAAATGGGCGCATCACGACCGCGAGCGCTACCTGGGCGACCCCGAGTTCGTGGACGTCCCGATGGATCGTCTTCTCAGCAAGGCCTATGCAGGGGAGATCGAGGCGAAGATCCTGGCCGGGGAAAGCCCGCCACGGATCGATACCCTCAAGGCAGAGGGCACGACGCACGCGACGATCTGGGACAGCGAAGGGAACGTCGTGACCATGACGCACTCCCTCGTGGTCAGCTCCGGCGTGGTCACGCCAGGGTTGGGGTTTCCGTACAACAACTCGATGAAGCTGGCCGGTGTGTCGAAGGAAGGGCCGAACGCGCTTGCGCCAGGGAAGGCGCGCAACGTCGGCATCTGTCCGACGATGATCTTCAAGGATGGCAAGTTCGTGTTTGCCGCCGGTGCGCCGGGCGGGTCCGTGATCATCAGTGCCGTGGTCCAGAGCCTGATGAACATCATGCATTTCGGCATGAGTCCCGTGGAGGCCGTCAGCGCCCCCCGGATCCATTGCGAAGGGGGCAAGGTCTTCCTCGAGTCGCGGATACTCAGCGCCACAGCCAGGCAACTCGAGGCGATGGGGCACGAGGTCCAGTTCCACCCCTGTTCCTACGCGACGGTCTTTGCCCGTTCGCAGCTGATCGCTGCCCACCCGGACGGCACGGTCCGGGGCGCGAGCGACCCGCGCAATGATGGCGGCATTCCGGTGGCGGCGTTCGACGACGGAACCATCGGCATCATGCCTGCATGGTGACGTGACCGCGGTCCCTGGCCGGTTGGCGGGGGCCCACTGTTTCAGGCACCGCGATGACGGAGGCAATCATGAAGCAGGCCATCTCGTACCTCGTTCTTGCTGCACTCGTCGGCATGGCCTGGGCTGGAAGAGGTCATGCGCAGGCCTATCCGGTCAAGCCGGTGCGCGTGGTCATTCCGCACGGTGTCGGTGGCAGCAACGACATCGTCGGGCGCATCGTGTTCAACAGAGTGACCGAGGTCCTCGGTCAGCAGTTCGTGATGGAGAACCGGGTCGGCGCCGGCAGCACGATCGGCGAGGCGCATGTCGCCAGCCAGCCTGCGGACGGCTATACGGTGATGGTGCATTCGACCACCATCGTGGCCAATGCATACGTCCACAAGAACCTTTCCTACGATTCGAGGACTGCGTTTGCAGCGGTCACGCCGCTCGCAGCCCAGGTCGGGATCCTGGGTGTGCATCCGTCCCTGCCCGTGAAGAGCGTGAAGGAATTGATCGCCCTTGCGCGGGCACGTCCGGGGCAGATCTCCTATGCGTCGGCCGGCAACGGCAGCTACACCCACATGGCGGGGGCCTATCTGAACGGGATGGCGGGGACCCGGATGCTGCACATCCCGTACAAGGGCGGCACGGCCGCCGCCGTGGGGATGGCGACCGGCGAGGCGCAGGTCTACATCGCCACCTATGCCCTGTTCAAGCCGTTCCTCGAACGCAAGCAGGTGAGGCTGCTCGGCGTCGTGTCGGACACCCGGATAAGGGCCCTGCCGAACCTGCCGACCATTTCGGAGGACGGGGTGCCCGGGTACGATTTCGCGGCCTGGGTCGGCGTGTTCGTCCGCTCGGGAACGCCGCGCAACCTGATCGACGTGTTGCACGCGGCGCTAGCGAAGGCCATGGAGTCTCCCGACGTCCAGAAGCGGTTCGATGACCTGTTGCTGGACCCGATGTTCATGACGCCGGAGCAGTTCGAGAAGCGCATCCGCGCCGACCATGCGAAGTACGAGAAGGCCACGGCGCTGGCGAACGCAAGAGTGGAGTGACCCCGAGGCGCCCGGGCCCGACGGCGTCACCGCGCCCAGGGCCACCGGTCGAGGTAGGCGGCCTCGAAGCGCTCGATGTCCGGCGCCAGGCCGAGCGCCATGTCGATGTCATCCAGTCCCTGGGAAAGCTTCAGCTTCCGGGCCTCGTCGATCTCGAATGAATGCGATCGGCCATCCGGCGCGCGGACCCGCTGCGCAGGAAGGTCGACTTCGATTTCCGCCCCGGGGCGTTCGTGGAGCTGGCGCCGCAGGTCCTGCACGTCGCCCGGGGGCAGGATGACCGGCAGCAGGCCGTTGCGGAAGCAGTTGCTGAAGAAGATGTCGCCGAAGCTCGGTGCGATGACGCAGCGGAAGCCGGCATCGACGAGCGCATAGACCGCTGCCTCGCGCGAGGAGCCGCAGGCGAAGTTGGCGCCGGTGACGAGGATGCGTGCATCCCGGTACGCAGGCTGGGCGAGCACGAAGCCGGGCCGTTCGCCACCAGCTTCGTCGAAGCGCAGGTCGTGGAACAGGCACGCCGCGTAACCGCTGCTGCGAGGGCGGCGCAGGAATCGCGACGGAAACAGGGTGCCGGTGTCGATGTCGCTGCCGTCCAGCGGGGCGGCGATCGCCTGGAGGCGGACGAAGGGTTCGAAGGACGGGTTCACACGGAAGGTCCCGCGCCGCTACAGGACGGCCGCAGGGAGGCTGCGCACGTCGGTGATCCGCCCGGTGACTGCCGCCGCAGCAGCCATCGCGGGGCTCATCACATGCGTGCGAGCCCCCGGCCCCTGGCGACCTTCGAAGTTGCGCGGGGACGTCGAGGCGCATCGCTGGCCCGGACCGACGAGGTCTCCGTTCGAGCCCACGCACATCGAGCAGCCGGCATCGCGCCACTCGAAGCCCGCCTCGCGGAAGATGCGGTCGAGCCCCTCGGCCTCGGCGAGACGCCGGACCGTGCGGGACCCCGGCGAGACGATCGCCGGCACCCGGGCGCGCCTGCCGCGAACCACCTGCGCCGCGGCCCGCAGGTCGTCGAGCCGCCCGTTCGAACAGGAGCCGATGAACGCGAGGTCGACCGGGATGCCGGCCACCGGCATCCCGGGTGCAAGGTCCATGTAGGCCAGCGCCCTTGCCATGCGTGCCCGCTGCTCCGGGTCGTCGATGCCGCAGGGATCGGGGATGCAGCCATCGACCGGCACGGCGTCCTCGACGCTGGTGCCCCAGGTGACGGTGGGCGCGACGGTCGATGCATCGATCGCGACCTCGCGGTCGAAGCGCGCATCGGCGTCGCTGTGCAACGCGAGCCAGTCCGCCAGCGCGGCCTCGCGCAGCCTGGCATCGTCGAACCGGATGCGCGGTTCGAGCCACGCGAGGGTGACGGCATCCGGCGCGATCATCCCGGAACTCGCACCTGCCTCGACGCTCATGTTGCAGATCGTCATTCGCGCGTCCATCGGCATTTCTCGGATCGTCGAGCCGGAGAACTCGAGCGCGGCGCCGCGGCCGCCGGCGGCGCCGATGCGCGCGATCACATGCAGGACGAGGTCCTTCGCCGAGACGCCCGGTCCGGGCGGGCCATCCAGGACGACCCGCACGCAAGGCGGCTTGCGCCGCCAGACCGTTCCGGTCAGGAAGACCTGCCTCAGCTCGGACTGGCCGAGCCCGAAGGCGAGCGCCCCGAGTGCGCCGTTGGTGCAGGTGTGCGAATCGGATCCGACCACCAGCAGGCCGGGCAGCACATGTCCATTCTCGGCGCCGACCACGTGCATGATCCCCTGCCCGGGGTGGTCGAGCCCGTAGTGGTGCAGCCGGTGCAGGCGTGCGTTGGCATCCAGCCGTTCGACCATCGCGCGTCGTTCCGGGTCCGCGATGGCTGCGCTTCCACCCGCGCGGGAGACGGTCGGCGCGTAGTGGTCGCAGAAGGCGATCGTCGAAGCGGCGCGGCGCAGCGGCCGCCCCGTGGCCACGAGGGCGTCGAAGGCCTGCTGCGATTCTTCATGGACGAACGTGCGGTCGACGTACAGGAGGCACTCGCTGCCTGCCGTCGAGACGACATGGCGCGACCATGCCTTGTCCAGCAGCGTCTCGCCCATGCCTGCCGGGCAGCGCGTCAGTCGACCGTGATGTTGGCCGACTTCACCACCGGCACCCAGCGGGCGATGTCCTTCCGGATGAACTCGGTGTACTCGGCCGGGCCGAGCGGGGTGCCCGTCGAGCCCACGCTGGCGAACCGCTCCTTCACGTCGTCCAGCGCGACCAGCCGGGCCACCTCCCTGGAGATGCGTTCCGTCGCTGCGGCCGGGATGCCCGCCGGGCCGGACAGCCCGAACCACAGGCCGCCTTCGACGCCCGGGTACCCGGCCTCGGCCATCGTCGGCACGTCGGGCAGCACGGTCGACCGGCGTGCGCTCAGCGCAGCGAGCGGGCGCACCCGGCCCGCCTTGATGTTGCCGATCAGCGACGGCAGGCCATCGAGCATCGCCTGCAGCTGGCCGGAGGCGAGGTCGACCGATGCCGGGCCGCTGCCCTTGTAGGGCACGTGGATGATGGGCGCGCCCGTCTGCAGCTTGAACAGTTCACCCATCATGTGCGGCGGGCTGCCGCTGCCGGAGGATCCGAAATGGAACGACGTGGGCTTCGCCTTCGCCAGCGCGACGAACTCCTTCACCGTCGTCGCCGGCACCGATACGTGGACCACCATCACGCCCGGCACCGAATTGATCAGCGCGATGTGGGTGAAGCTCTTCATGGGATCGTACGGGAGCTTCGTGAACAGGGCGGGCGCGATGCCGTGGGTGGTGCTGGACGAGAGCAGCATCGTGTACCCGTCCGCGGTGGACTGCGCGACGAACTGGCTCGCGATCGCGCCGGAGGCGCCGCCCCGGTTCTCGACCACCATCGGCTGTCCGAGCGCCTCTGCGAGCTTCGCCGCGACGATGCGTGCGGTGAAGTCGGCGGCGCCTCCGGGTGGCACCGGGACGATCAGCCGCAGGGGGCGCACCGGGAAGTTGTCGGCCGCCCACGCGACAGCCGGGGCTGCCGCGGCCGCGCCGGCGGCCACGAGGAGAAGGGTCTGGAGTGTTCGCATTGCTGCCTCCGTCATCAGGTCGAGGCTGGATGCGCGGGATGCACCCCAGCCGGCACGGTCGCCTGCGCGAGGGCGGCGGCATGCGGCAGCCGGTCGGTCTGGCCGACGACCTGCAGCAGTCGCTGCGCGCCCGCCTCACCCAGCACGCGCCCCGCGCAGTCCAGGAACTTTTCTTCATGGTCGGCGCTGGACATCGGCCATTCGGTCGAGCCGGGCGACCGATCGATCCGGCGCTTGAACGTGCCCCGGCGCGTCACGAGTTCCAGGTCGTTGTAGCCGACGGTGCCGGAGTAGACCTTTTCGTCCGGGATCCTGTAGCGCCGCACCTTCTGCATCAGCCGCCGCACCTCGGGACGTCCCAGCATCTCGTCGGTGTAGGTTTCAAGCGTGATGCGCCGGTCGAGCAGCGTCGCTGCGACGGAGTACTGGATGCTGAACTTGCCTTCGGCGCCGGTGCGAGGGTCGTCGTACTTGAGCGCATCGTCGCTGCCGGGCGGGAACCCCACCGCCACCGCCTCGACCTCGTCCGTCTCGATGCGGTGCTCGGCCAGCATCTCGAGCAGGCCGCCGATCGGACGATGGTTGCACGAGCAGCAGGGCCAGCGCTTGTAGTTGATGCCGGGATCGACCATCGCCCAGCGCGAGCCCAGCCCTTCGACCAGGCTGGCGAGCGGACGGCCGTCATCGCCCGCGTACGTGGCGAGGAAGCTGGTCTTCCCGCCGAAGATGTCCGCGTCGCCGGTGAAGCCCTGGCGTGCGAGCCAGGTCGACATCACCGCGCTGCGTGCCGCCAGCCCGGCGTGGAATGGCTTGGTCATGGTGCCGAAGTTGCGCGTGTGGCCCGACGCCTGCGAGGCTGCGATGCCCCAGGCGCTGCAGAGCTGTTCCGTGCCCAGGCGCTGCAGCCTTGCCGCGGCCGCAGTGGCTGCGAAGATGCCGGCCGTCGAGGTCGGATGCCAGCCGCGAAGGTAATGCCCGTTGCCGAGCGCACGGCCGACCACGCCCGCGACTTCCAGCCCCAGGGCATACGCCGCCAGCGTCTCGCGTCCCGATGCTCCGGCTGCCTCCGCCACGGCGAGCACGACCGGCACCAGCGTCGAGCTGGGGTGCCCGCGCTGCGTGGGAAGCGTGTCGTCGAAATCGAGTGCATGCACGAACATGCCGTTCGCCAGGGCGGCATCCGCCGCGGTGGTGCGCAGCGTGCTGCCCCACACGGTCGCCTGCGGATTGCCGCCGGCGTCGGCCACCCAGCGCCGCGCGATCCCGCTGCCCTCGTCGAGCGTGCCGGCGAGGCCGCACGCGAGCGCATCGGCGATCGCGATGCGGGCGCCCTCGAGCACGTGCTGCGGCACGTCGACGGTTTCGGTCACGAACCGGGCCAGGCGGTCGGTCGACATGCGTCAGTCGCTCTTGATGCGCAGCTGGGTGATGATCCGGGTCCACTTCTCGGTATCGGCCGCCATGAACCGGGTCATCTCGGGCGACGTCATGCCCGCGGGGTCTGCGCCCAGCCCGTTGCGGACCTGGTCGAGGAACTCGGGGACGTCCAGGAGCCCGACGATGGCGTTGCCGAGCAGCGCGACGATGTCGGGCGGCGTCTTCGCGGCTGCCGCGAAGCCGTACCACGAGCCGGCCGTGTAGCCGGGTACGCCGGCCTCGGCGATCGTCGGCACGCCGGGCAGCAACGCCGAGCGCCGGTTGCCCGTGGTGGCGACCATGCGCAGCCGTCCTGCCTTGACGAAGGGCATCAGGGGGCCGATCGAATTGAAGGTCAGGTCGATCTCGCCCATGACCACCGCCGAGATCGCGAGCGACTGCCCCTTGTAGGGCACGTGCGTGAAGTCGACGTCCGCCATGCGCTTGAACAGCTCACCCG
>LNFM01011761.1_pt1 | contig 11779 bp, 6 predicted proteins | sample 596031 | NCBI WGS metagenome assembly LNFM01 (sample SAMN04254537, study PRJNA301005) | activated carbon metagenome | isolation source: dual media filters at the Ann Arbor, Michigan drinking water treatment plant | place: USA: Ann Arbor | reverse complement strand
ACCACCCGGTCCGACGGCGGCGTGCGGCGCAGTGCCAGGCGCGGCACGCCGAACGGTGAATACTGGTAGGCCAGCGTGTGGTCCTGCCCGAAATACGCCGACTCGGACACGCCCCAGGGCAGGTGCTGCGCCTCGCCGTAAGCCTGCTGTTCCATCACCGCTGCCAGGCCCGAGATGTGCAGCAGGCCCTGGTCGGGCTCACACATGACCAGCGAAGGCATCAGGTACTCGAACATCGAGCCCGACCAGGACTTGAGTCCGGGCGTGATGCCCACCGTCAGGAAGCTGCGCCCCAGCGCCTGCCAGTGGCGCCGCGGTACGTCGCCCTTGGCGATCGCCAGGAAGCTGGTCAGCCGGGACTCGGAGGCCATCAGGTCGTAATAACTGGCGTCCAGCGCGTGTTCGTGAACCCGCAGGCCGATATGGAAAAGATGGCGCTTGGGGTTGTACAGGCCGCTGAAGTCCATGGCCATGCAAAGACGGTCGCAGCGCGCGGCGATGTCCTCCAGGCGCGCCAGCTGTTCCGCCGGCGTTTTCTCCCGCGTGCCCAGCTGCCGGGCGGCCTGCGCCACCGCCAGCAGGTGCCCGGCGAGGTTGCCGCTGTCCACGGTGGACACATAGGCCGGGGCCAGCACCTCCAGCGTGCGGGTGTCGTACCAGTTCAGCAGGTGACCCCGGTGTTTGGACAGGCGGTCGACCGTGCCCAGCGTGGCTTCCATGCGGCGGATCAGCTCGGCGGTGGAAATCCATTCGAACTCGCGCGCGCAGGCCACCGCCAGCAAATACATGCCGATGTTGGTCGGCGAGGTGCGGTGCGCCACCGTCGCCTGGGGTTCCATCTGCAGGTTGTCGGGCGGCAGGTGGTTGTCCTCCGCCACCACACAGCGTTCAAAAAACAGCCAGGTCTGTTGCGCCAGGGTGGTGAGGTAGCTGCGGTCATCGTCCGCCAGGGCTTGTTGTGCCGCGGCGGGAACGCTGCCCCACCACGCTGGAAGGGGCGCCAGCGCCCACAGCAGGAACAGCGCCGGCCCGGCCCAGGGATGGGGGCTCCAGCATGCGGCCAGCGCCAGCAGCAGGCACAGCGCCGAACTCGCGCCGTGTTGGCGCACAAAGGCTGTGAGGCTGTAACGCGCCGAGGCCTGCGCCTGGGCGGCGGTGGTCCATTCGAGCAGCTTGCGCCGGCTCACCGCCATGCGCCAGAGCGCGCGGGTGATGGCATCCAGCATCATGCCCGCCTGCGCAAACAGCTGGCTGAACTGCCACGCCGTGGCGGCCAGGCCGCGCAGCACATCGCGCACGCCGGCGTCGAAAAAGTGCAGCCAGGCGATGCCGCGCCGCGTCGGCACCAGCCCGGCCAGTGCACCCAGCAGGGGGCCGGCCAGCAGCCCGCCGATCACAAAGCCCAGCGCCGTGGCCAGCGGCAAGGCCCCGGTGGCGATGACCCAGGCCAGCAGCAGGACGCTGGCCGGCGCGACCAGCGAGCGGCGCAGGTTGTCGGCCATGCGCCACAGGCCCAGCGTGTCGATGCCGAAACGGCCCGCACGCAACATCAGCGGCAGCAATTGCCAGTCACCGCGGGTCCAGCGGTGCACCCGGGAAGCGGCGACACCGGCGTGGTGCGGGTGCTCTTCCATCAGCACCACGTCACCCACATACCCGCAGCGGGCTATGCTGCCCTCCAGCAAATCGTGGCTCAGCACGGTGTCCTCGGGCAGGCGCCGGTCCAGCACCGCATGCACTGCCCCGACATGCAGCAGTCCCTTGCCGGTGAAACTGCCCATGCCGAACAGGTCCTGGTACAGATCGGACACGCCGCTGCTGTAGGGCTCCAGCCCGCCCTGGCCGGCAAACATCGCGTGGAAGGGCGAGCGTTCATCGGACGAGGGCAAGGGGGTCACCACGCGTGGCTGCAGGATGCCGTAACCGGCGGTCACGCGGCCCCGCACCGGATCGATCTGCGGCGCATTGAGCGGGTGTGCCGCGATGGACACCAGCTCGCGCAGGGAACCGGCCGGCAGACCGGTGTCGCTGTCCAGCGTCAGCACATAACGAATGCCTTCGGCCAGCTGCATGTCCGCGCCCAGCGGGGAGAACTGAGTCGAGCCTTCGGCAATCTGCCGCAGCAGCATCTCGAGTTTGCCGCGCTTGCGTTCCCAGCCTATCCAGCGCCCTTCGGTGGCGCACCAGCTGCGCGGCCGGTGCAGCAGGATAAAACGTGGGGGAGCACCTTCTGCGGCCGGGTAGCTGCGGTTCAGGGCGCGGATGTTTTCCAGCGCGTCGTCGAGCAGGGCCTGGTCGCCGGGCAGGTTTTCCGAATCGGCATCGGTCCAGTCGGTGAGCAGCGCGAACTGCGCATGGGTTTCCCGGCTGGCCAGCCAGTGCAGGCTGAGCCGGTGCGCCAGTTCGCGGTTGCCGCCTGGCGAGGCCAGCATGCAGGGCATGACCACCAGCACGCGATGTTCCGCCGGAATGCCCGCGGTGAAATCCAGCCGGGCCAGCGGCTGGATGCGGGTCGATTCGGCCACCAGCCGGTGGATCAGCGCGGCCACGGCTTCGGAGGCCGGAAAGGCCATCAGCAGCAAGGCCACCCAGCCGGTCCAGGCCAGCTCTGACACGGGGTGCACCGCCGCGTAGAGTGCCAGTGCGGTGCCGGCGATCCAGGCTGCGGCATACAGCGGCAGCCGCCAGGCCCGCCAGTTGACGTGGGCGCGGCGCGGCGCGGTCACCGCGCCAGCCGGCTGCAGCGCCGATTCCAGTGCCGGGCGTCCCGCACCCATCAGGTGGTAACCCGCTGTCTGCGCAACATCCGGGAGCCCGTCCTGGCTGGCGGCTGCCAGTACGGCTTCTGCGACGCGGCGCTCGGACTGGCCGCTTTGCTGCGCCAGCCGTTCCATGGCGCGCGTGATTTGCTGGCGCGTCATCTCGCTTTCGCTGGAAAAGCTGGGCAGGCGGCGCAGCACCTGCAGCGAGTGGCTGACCGGCTCAATCAGTTCGGTCCACTCGACCTGGCCGATCAGGCGCAAGGTGGTGATGATGTTGCTCACGGTGAGGTTGGCCTCGACCTGGCTGGTCTGGCCCTCGCTGATCATGCCCAGGCCGTCGGCGCAATGCTGTTCGGTCCAGCCGGCCAGCGCTGGCTCGGTATCGCCGCTCTCGCCCGGCATGCGTTGCCAGAGCTGGGTCAGGTAGCTGCGCTCCAGCCCGCGGCGCGTCATGTAGCCGTGCAACTCGTCGAGATCCTCGAGGCTCAGCTCGTCGGCGGCGTCCCAGGCGGCATGGGCGACTTCGCGCGCCACCTTGTTCCAGGCAATGCGGTCGGCCATGCGGCGCAGGTTTTCCAGCAGCACCACCCGCAGCGTGGTGGGCAGCGCCCACAGCTCGCCGAGGGTGAGTTCACTGACTTCCTGGTAGGCGTTCAGGAAGGCGGTGAACAGCACCGGGTCGAGCACGCTGTCGGTGTGGGCGACATAGGCCCAGGCGATGCCGTAAACGCGCGGCAGGCCTTCCAGCGGCTTGCCCGCGAGCTTGGGCAAGTCGGCATAGTAGCGATGCGGCACGCCCTCCCGGATTTGCTGGAGCTGCGCTTCGATCAGGTGAAAGTTGTCAAGCAGCCATTCGGCGGCCGGTGTGACGTAGTGGCCGCGCTGCGAGGTGACCGCGATGTAGTCGTAGGCGTCGCGCAGGGCGCCGATGTTTTCCTGCACGCGCGGAAAAAACAGCGGTCCGCGCGCCGGGCTGTCCGCCGGCCGGACCGCCTGGGCCCGCGCCAGGCTGCGCCCGTGCTCTTCAAAACGGCGGGCGCCGAACAGTTCGGCGCGTATCGGTTGCTGTATTTCGCCGTGGCGATCGAGCAGTATCTTCCTGGCGTAGGGTGTGAGTGTTTCCAGGCGGTGGATGACGGCTGTTTTCACGCCCTCATGCCGCGATGACCAGGATCAGGGCGAGAGCCGCCAGGCCCGCCAGCGCGGCGACCGTCACAATGCGCGGACTGAGCACGCCGTGCGCCGACTGCATCGCCGAGTGCACCGAAAAGAAGCGGCTGTGTGAACTGGCACAGTGGTTCATGTGGGAAGCCAGCTCGGCCGCGTCGGTAGCCACCGGGTCCTTTTCGCCCGGGGACGGATCTGTCCTGAACCTGAATGTATTCATGATGGTGTGCTCCGGGGAATAGCCAGGACTGGCGCCGCGCAGCAGATGCCGGCGGGTGACTGGATGTTTATCTGCTCGATGCTAGGCCGGACCGCGCGACGCCGCCATCGGCTGAGGCTGGTGTTGGCATAGGACGGCGCCTACAGTGTGTCGGGCGTAAGGCTTTCGCAAGCCCGGCCTGCACCGGTTGCGCCGCCGGGCGGTCCCGGCGCGCACCAGAAATTTCGGAGGTTTTGGGGCTCCGGCCCTTGTCCGCCGGGCGCCGGCAGCTATGGAATTTATAGCGTCGGCGGCCGTGTCAGCCGGTGTTGCGCAGTCCCGCCGCAATCCCGTTGATCGAGATATGGATGCCGCGCTGCACCCGTTCATCGGCCTTGCCTTCGCGATAGCGCCGCACCAGCTCGACCTGCAGGTGGTGCAGCGGGTCGATGTAGGGAAAGCGGTGGCGGATGGAGCGCTGCAGCGAGGCATTGCCCGCCAGGCGCTGTTTGTCGCCGGTGATCAGGCTCAGCGCCTCGGCCGTGCGCTGCCATTCGGCCTCGATCGCGCTGAATATCTTCTTGCGCAGGCGCACGTCGCCGACCAGCTCGGCATAACGTGAAGCCAGCGCCAGGTCGCTTTTGGCCAGCACCATGTCCATGTTGCTGAGCAGGGTCCGGAAAAACGGCCATTGCCTGTACATCTTCTGCAGCAGGGCCAGCGCTTCCTTGCGGCTGGCCGGTGTGCCGCCTGCGCTGAGCATCTGTTCGATGGCCGAGCCGAAGCCGTACCAGCCGGGCAGGGTCAGGCGGCACTGGCCCCAGCTGAAGCCCCAGGGAATCGCGCGCAGGTCCTCGATTTTTTGCGAGGCCTTGCGCGAGGCCGGGCGCGAGCCGATGTTGAGCTCGGCGATCTCGCGGATGGGCGTGGCGCTGAAAAAATACTCGGTGAAACCGGGCGTCTCGTAGACCAGCGCGCGGTAGGCGGCCATGCTGGTTTGCGACAGCTGGGCGGCGGCCCGCAGAAAGTCCTTGGTGGCGGGTTTGGTCGGCTGCAGCAAGGTGGCTTCCAGCGTGGCGGCCACCAGCGTTTCGAGGTTGCGGCGGCCGATCTCCGGGTTGGCGTATTTGGAGCCGATGACCTCGCCCTGCTCGGTCAGGCGGATCTGCCCGCGCACCGTGCCCGGTGGCTGCGCCAGGATGGCCTGGTAGCTCGGGCCGCCGCCGCGGCCGACGGTGCCACCGCGGCCGTGGAACATGCGCAGCTGGATGTCGTGGGCATTGGCCAGCTGGTCGAACAGCTCGACCAGCGCAATTTCGGCGCGGTACAGCTCCCAGTTGCTGGTGAAGATGCCGCCGTCCTTGTTGCTGTCCGAGTAGCCCAGCATGATGTCCTGCTCGCCGCCGCTGCGCTGGACCTGCTGCGCGATGCCCGGCAGCGCGTAGTACTCGCGCATGATGGGCGCGGCGTTGCGCAGGTCTTCAATCGTCTCGAACAGCGGCACCACGATCAGGTCGTGGGTGGCCTTGTTGTCCAGCGTGCCTTGCATCAGGCCCACTTCCTTTTGCAGCAGCAGCACTTCCAGCAGGTCGCTGACGGTTTCGGTGTGGCTGATGATGTAGTGGCGTATCGCCTGCGCGCCAAAAAGCTGGCGCATGCGTTTGGCCGATTCGAAGATCGCGATCTCGCCGCGCGCATGGTCGGAGTAGGCGGCGCCGACCACACGCAGCGGCCGGGCGTCGTTGAGCAGCGACAGCAGCAGCTCCCGTTTGGCGACTTCGTCCAGGCGGGAATATGTCGGCTCGATGCGCGCGACCGCCAGCAGTTCGGCGATCACTTCCTCGTGTTTGTCGGAACTCTGGCGCAGGTCCACCGTCGCCAGGTGAAAGCCGAAAACTTCCACCGCGCGTATCAGCGGGTGCAGGCGCTGCGCCACCAGGGCGCCGCCGTGGTTGGCGCGCAGCGAGGCCTCGATGATGCGCAGGTCGGCCAGGAAATCCCCGGCGGCGAGGTAGGCATTCTGCGGCGCCACCGCATGGCGGGCGGCTTCGCGGCCGGTCAGGTCTTTCAGCGTGGCGGCCAGGCGCGCATACACGCCGGTCAGGGCGCGCCGGTAGGGCTCATCGAGCCGGTGCTCGTTGATGTCGGGTGAACGTTCGGCCAGCGCCCGCATCTCGGGTGTGAAGTCCACCAGCATGGCCGACAGCGACAGCTCGCCGCCCAGGTAGTGCACCTCGGTCAGGTAGTGGCGCAGCGCCACTTCGGACTGGCGGCGCAACGCGTACTCCAGCGTGTCGGCGCTGACGTTCGGGTTGCCGTCGCGGTCGCCGCCTATCCACTGGCCCATGCGCAGAAAGCTGTGCACCGGCTGGCTGCCGAGGGCGCGCTCGAGATCGGCGTAAAGCTTGGGGATTTCGCGCAGAAAGGTCGACTCGTAATAACTGAGCGCGTTTTCGATCTCGTCGGCGACGGTGAGCTTGGTGAAACGCAGCAGCCGCGTCTGCCACAGCTGCATCACGCGCGCGCGCAGCTGGGCCTCGTTGGCGGCCAGCTCGCGCGGGGTCAGCGCGTCGCGGCTGGCATTGACGGCCAGTGCGTGCGACTTGATCTCGTCGCGCGCCGTCAGCAGCTGCGCGATGTCGCGTTCGGCATCCAGGATGCTTTTGCGCTGCACCTCGGTCGGGTGTGCGGTCAGCACCGGCGACACATAGGCATGGGCCAGCGTGGCCGAGATGGTCCTGGTCGAGATGCCGGCCCAGCGCAGGCGCGACAGTGCGACCTCGATGCTGCCTTCCTGGGTGTCGCCGGCGCGTTCATGGATGGCGCGGCGCCGGATGTGGTGGCGGTCTTCGGCCAGGTTGGCCAGGTGGCTGAAGTAGGTGAAGGCCCGGATCACGCTGACGGTCTGGTCACCCGACAGGCTTTTGAGGAGTTTTTTCAGGGCCTTGTCGGCGTCGGTGTCGGCGTCGCGGCGAAAGGTCACCGACAGCTTGCGCACCTGCTCGATCAGCTCGTAGGCGGCCACACCCTCCTGCTCGCGGATCACGTCGCCGAGGATGCGGCCCAGCAGGCGGATGTCCTCGACCAGCGGCCGTTCGTTGTCCTTGGCCCGTGCGCGCGGACGCTCCTTGTTCGCGGCCTCCGCAGGCAGCTCGCGGGAAGGTTTAACACGCGCCGTCGTCACCATGGTGTCCCCTTGTTGTTGGCTCTGTATTGCAGTGCAGCATGCTAGCATCCGTGAACCCCCCCAGATACGAACAGGTTACGAGTGCGCGCAGATTCTTCAAACTCCCTTCGCGTGGTGATTGCCACGCGTGAAAGCCGGCTGGCGCTGTGGCAGGCCGAACATGTCAAGGCGCTGCTGGAAACACGTCTGGGCTGGCAGGTCGAACTGCTGGGCATGACCACCCTGGGCGACCAGATCCTGGACCGCTCGCTGAGCAAGGTCGGCGGCAAGGGCCTGTTTGTGAAGGAGCTGGAGACGGCGCTGCTCGACGGCCGCGCCGACCTGGCCGTGCATTCGCTCAAGGACGTGCCCATGGACCTGCCCGAAGGTTTTGCGCTGGCCTGCGTGCTCGAGCGCGAGGACCCGCGCGACGCGCTGGTGTCCAATGATTTTTCCTCGCTGGACAAGTTGCCGCCCGGCGCGGTGGTCGGCACCTCCAGCCTGCGCCGGCTGGTGCTGCTGAAAAACCTGCGCCCCGACCTGCGCATCACACCGCTGCGCGGCAACCTCGACACCCGCCTGCGCAAGCTCGACGAGGGCCAGTACCAGGCCATCGTGCTGGCCGCCGCCGGGCTCAAACGCCTGGGCCTCGCATCACGCATCCGCCAGGCCTTCGAGCCGGATCAGATGCTGCCCGCCGCCGGCCAGGGCGCGCTCGGCATCGAGGTGCGTGCCGACCGGCAGGACCTGCTGACGGCGCTGGCCGGCCTGGCGCACATGCCGACCTGGCTGGCCGTGACGGCCGAACGCACGGTCTCGCGCGCCATGGGCGGCAGCTGCTCCATGCCGCTGGCGGCCTTCATCCGCGAGCCGCAGTCGGCGCAGATGCGGCTGCAAGCCGCCTGGGGCGAACCCGGCGTGGATGGCCAGGGCGTGGCCGGTGCCCCGCTGGTGCGTGCCGACCACAGCACCCCCGTGACCACGTTTGACCAGGCCGAAGCACTGGGCGAGCAGGTCGCCGCCTCCTTGCGCGCCGGCGGCGCGGTCTGGGCCGCAAACTCTTGAGTTCTCCCCGCGTCATCGTCACCCGGCCCGCGCGCGACGCCGAAAGCTGGGTGGCCGCCCTGACACAGCGCGGCTTCAGGGCCGAGGCGCTGCCGCTGATCACGATAGAGGCGCTGCCGGTTTCGCCGGCCTTGCAGCAGGCCTGGCGCGATATCGGCCGTTATGCCGCGCTGATGTTTGTCAGTGGCAATGCGGTGGACGCTTTTTTTGCATCAAATCGGGCTTCAGCCCATGTCGGGCATGGGGCTATTGCTACTGAATTGATAGCAAATAAGGACCTGCGTTTCATGGCGCCCGGGCCCGGGACGGTGGCTGCCCTGCGCCAGGCGGGCGTGCCGGCTGCGCAGATTGATGCCCCGGCGCTGGACGCAGGCCAGTTCGACTCCGAAGCTCTGTGGGCGGTGGTTGCCGATCGCGACTGGCGGGGCCAACGTGTGCTGATCGTGCGCGGGCAAAGCGCCGGTGACCAGCCGGCCGGCGGCGCCGGGCGCGACTGGCTGGCGCGCCAACTGGCGGCGGCCGGCGCCTTGCCCGAGTTCATCGCGGTCTACCGGCGCAGTGCGCCGCAGTTCACGGCGCAGCAGCGACTGACCCTGACCGAGGCCGCCAGCGACGGTTCGGTCTGGCTGTTCAGCAGTTCCGAGGCGGTGGGCCACCTGCCGCCGGCCGACTGGTCGCGCGCGCGGGCGGTCGCGACCCATCCGCGCATTGCCGAAGCCGTGCGCGCCGCGGGCTGGGGTGTTGTTGCCGAGTCACGCCCGGCGCTGGCGGACATCGTGGCCTCGATAGAATCGATGCAACCATGAGCGACAGCGAAGCCCTTCCTCCCGCCCCACCCGCGTCTGCTGCGCTGGTGCCGGTGCTGGCTGCGCCCGCCGAGCCCCACCCGCACCGCCGCTGGCTGCTGGTCACCGCTGCGGTGGCTGTGGCCGGCGTGGTGATGAGCGCGCTGTTGTGGCAAAAGCTGGGCAACATCCAGGAAGAGCTGGCCCGCCGCAGCACCGATTCGACCGCGCAGGCCATCGAGGCGCGCACGCTGGCGCGCCAGGCCCAGGACGGCACGCGGGAATTGACCGCGCGCCTGGCGCTGCTGGAGACCCGCCTGAGCGAGGTCAGCCTGCAGCGCAGCCAGCTCGAGGAGCTGATGCAAAGCCTGTCGCGTTCGCGCGATGAAAACCTGGTGGTCGACATGGAGTCCGCGCTGCGGCTGGCCCAGCAGCAGGCGCAGCTGACCGGCAGCGCCGAGCCCATGCTGGCGGCGCTCAAGTCGGCCGACCAGCGGCTGGCACGCGCCGCGCAGCCGCGCCTGAACCCGCTGCAGCGCGCCATCGCGCGCGATGTGGAACGCATCAAGGCCACCACCGTGACGGATGTGCCCGGCCTGCTGCTCAAGCTCGACGAACTGACCCGGCTGGTGGACGAGTTGCCGCTGGCCAATGCGATGCCGGTGGCCAGCAACACGCGCGCAAGCACCGCCGCGCCTGCACCCGCCCGCGCCGCTTCCGCCGCCGAACCGTCGGGCAACCCGGCGCGTTTGCTGCTCGACCGGCTCGCCTTGCGCGCCTGGTGGGACCACACCTGGCAGGGCGTGCGTGACGAGGCGCGCAACCTGCTGCGCGTCAGCCGCATCGACCAGCCCGACGCGGCCCTGCTGGCGCCCGAACAATCGTTTTTCCTGCGCGAGAACCTCAAGCTCAAGCTGCTCAACGCGCGCCTGGGCCTGCTGTCGCGGCAGACCGCCAGCGCGCGCACCGACCTGGCCAGCGCCTCGGCCATGCTGGGCAAGTACTTCGACCCGGCTTCGCGCCGCACCCAGGCCGCCGTCCAGCTGCTGCAGCAGGTGCAGACCCAGATGAAGTCCAGCGAACTGCCGCGCCTCGATGAAACCCTGGCGGCGCTGGCCACGGCGGCGGCGGGCCGTTAGGCGTCAACAAACAACATGCGCAGCGCACTCTGGCTCCTGGCCCTGTTCGGTATCGCGGTGGCGGTGGCGCTGGTGGCCGGCAACAACCAGGCGGTGGTCACGCTGTTCTGGCCGCCGCACCGCATCGACATTTCCTTCAACCTGCTGGTGCTGCTGCTGGCCGGCCTGTTTACCCTGCTGTATGTCGCGCTGCGCGCCTTCACGGCGGTGTTTTCGCTGCCGGCCGAAGCCCGGCGCTGGCGCGCGCAGCAAAAGGAAAGGGCCATGTATGCGGCCTTCATGGACGCGCTGTCGCACCTGATGGCCGGACGTTTCATCCGCGCCGCCAAACTCGCGCAGAACGCCATCACCCAGGAAAAAAGCCTGAGCCAGCTGGCGCGCACCTCCAGCGATGTCAGCAGCTACAACGCGGCACGCGCCACGCAATTGCGGCTGCTGGCGCACCTGCTGGCCGCCGAAAGCGCGCAGGCGCTGCAGAACAAGGCGCTGCGCGAGGAGCATCTGCAGCAGGCGCTGGAAAGCAGCAGCCACCGCATTGCCCAGGAAACCCGTGAAGGGGTGCAACTGCGCGCCGCGCGCTGGGCGCTCGACGATCGCGACCCGAACGGCGCGCTGGAATTGCTGGGGCAGTTGCCACAGGGCGCGTCGCGCCGCACGCTGGCGCTGCGCACCCGGCTCAAGGCCACGCGCCAGGCCAGGCAGACCGCGCAGGCGCTGGACACGGCGCGCCTGCTGGCCAAACACCGGGCGTTTTCGCCGGGCGCGGCGCAAAGCATTGTGCGCGGCCTGGCGCTGGAGCTGCTCGGCGCCGCGCACGATCCGGCGCAACTGCAGACCGCCTGGTTATCGCTGGATGCCGCCGAACGCGCCATGCCCGAACTCGTGATCCATGCCGCCTCGCGCCTGATGGCCCTGCACGGCGACGCCGACCTGGCGCGCGCCTGGCTGCTGCAGGTCTGGGAGCCGGTGATGCAGCCGCGTTCCGAGATCAGCGACAGCCTGCGCGTCAAGCTGATCCAGGTGCTGGAGCAGGGCCTGGACTCCATCGACGCGACCTGGCTGGCGCGCATCGAGGCCGCGCAGCAGCTGCGTCCGCGCGACGCCAACCTGCAGTACCTGGCGGGCATGGCCTGCCTGAAACGCCAGCTCTGGGGCAAGGCCCAGCAACTGCTGTCCCAGGCCGCGCTGGCGCTGCAGGACCCGGGCCTGCACCGCAACGCCTGGCGCGCGCTGGCGCTGCTGGCCGAGCAGCGCGAAGACACGGTCGCGGCCGCGCAGGCCTACAAGCGGGCGGCGGAAGTCTAGTTTCCTTGTGCCGGCTGCGGGCTCGGAATACCTTTTTCTTTGCATCACGCTGCGCCTGCGATTCGCTACAGGCAGTAGTTCCAACTCCCCACTCCCACCCCTAGCCCCTCCCTCGCCCCGCTGGGCGATGGAGGGGGACTTCATGTGGCCGCGTGCGCTGCGCTCGCGTGCAAACATGACCGTTCGTTGGG
>LNFM01011759.1_pt1 | contig 11780 bp, 9 predicted proteins | sample 596031 | NCBI WGS metagenome assembly LNFM01 (sample SAMN04254537, study PRJNA301005) | activated carbon metagenome | isolation source: dual media filters at the Ann Arbor, Michigan drinking water treatment plant | place: USA: Ann Arbor | reverse complement strand
TGCGATGACGGCCGGATCCGTCAGCACCTTACCGATCACCGAGCGGAGATAGTCGAGCCGATCAGCGGGAATGCCGGGCATGGTAAGCAGCACACGGCCGTACTCGTTCAATTCAGCGCGAAAATCGAGCCACCACTTCTGCTCGTCGGTGAGCTTCAACGCCTCGTAGAACGTCGGAACATTCGGCAGCAACACCGACCGCTTCCGTGCGGCGATACCGACGACGCGCGCCTGATCGCCCTTCTCGTAAGTCGCCGCAGACGTATCCGTGACGTACAGCGCATCGATCTCCCCGCGCTGTACGGCAAGTGCGATCTCGGCACTGCCGCGATAGCCGAGCACGACCCGGCAGTCGATTTGAAGCGCTTCGCAGGTAACGGATGCACCGTCCGATGGCCCCCCCGTCGGCCCCGTACCGCCCCAGCGGATCTTCTGGCCGGGCTTGACGAGGTCCTCCGGCGTCTTGATCGGCGAGCCTGGACTGACGAGCACGCCCCACGGCTCCGCCGCGACCAAGCCCAAATGAGGGATCTTATTGAAATCGAACTTGATGTTCTCTTGCCCCAGAAGTTGCGAAAGCAGCGTCGGGGTGCCGTTGACGATCTTGATCCTGAGGCCGTCGGGAGGCGAGATCATCAGCTGGTTCATCGCCAGCATCCCGCCTGCACCGATCTGGTTCTCGACGACGACGTTCGCTTCCAACAACTTGCCGATGTGCGGCGCGAGCATCCGGGCATACGCATCGAATCCGCCGCCGACGGCAACGCCGACAACGAACCTGACGGTCTTGCCCTTGTAGAACTCGGCAGCGCTCTGCGCGCCCGCCACCGCGTGTCCGGCGATGAAGAAGCCCGCCGCCAACACGGCCGTCAGTACTCGACGCCTGGTCATGTCCGCCCCAATCTCTGTTTTAGAAGCCTATTGCCGACAGCCCGCACTTCACTGCGGCTTGAAGCCCGCCGCCTTAACGATCTCGATGTTGACACCGATCTCCTTTCGGAGGAACGCATCCACTTCCGCAGGCTTCATCGGCATCGGTTCGCCTCCGAGGCCCTCGATCTTGGCCTCGATCTCCTTCAGCGAAAGCGCCTTCTGGACTTCAGCGCCTAGCCGTTCGACGATCGGGCGTGGCGTCTTGACTGGCGCCAGTGCGATCACCCAGAATTCATAGCCCGCATTTGCCAATCCCGCCTCCGCCGTGGTCGGCACCTCCGGCATCGACCGTGCCCGCTTTGCCGAGCCGACGGCCAATGCATTCATCTTGCCCTCTCGAACCAGCGGTACGGCGTTCAGAACGGGCGCCACGTAGAAGTCCAGCCGTCCTGCCAGGATCTCCGTCACACCTTCCGGTGTGCCACGAAATGCTATGTGGACCGCATTCATCTTGCCCGCGATGCGCACGCGTTCGAGGAACAGATGCCCCGCGCTGCCCGCCCCCGCCGAACCGAAATTCAACGAATCCTTCTGCCCCGCAGCTACGAGATCCGCGAGCGTCTTGTACTTCAGCGGTGCAACCACCGAGATCGGCAGGTTGGCGAGCATAGCGACCCCCGCGAAGTCGTCGGCAGGGTGATAGCTGGTCTTGGAGTAGGTTGCAGCGACCGCCGCATGCGACGACGAGTTGACGAGGAGCGTGTAGCCGTCGGGATCGGCCTTGGCCACGAAGCCCGAACCGATCGTCGTACCAGCCCCGGTTCGGTTCTCAACGACGAAGGTCTGGCCGACCTGCTTTCCGACCTGATCGAAGACGACGCGAGCAGAGATATCGGTAGAGCTGCCGGCCGTGAAAGGCACGATCACCTTGATCGGCTGCTTCGCCGGCCACTCCTGGCCCGAAGCACCGAAAGCGCCCATGGCGAGCAAGGCGGCGGAAAGAGCGGCGCGACAACCTACAGACATCGAAAGACCTCACGTTCACGGCGCTTCGGTGCGCCCGTCGATCGTACTAAACGACAGCGCCGCCACGGGTACAAGCCTTGTCGCTTGGCCGATGCCGAGATGCGGCCTGTCTCTGGTCTCGACATGCGACAGCCCGTCATCGGCCTAGGCGCACCTCACGGCTTGTCCGCCACGCCTCTAGACCGCATTGTGAGAAGCGACTGATCGAGGGAGAGAAAACGTGCAGACGAAGTCTGAAAAGACGCTGACAACGTCGGTGCTGATCGTCGGTGCTGGCCCGGTCGGGCTCGCACTCGCCTGCGAACTCGGCCTGCGCGGTATCGATTGTACGCTGGTGGAAAAGCGGGACGGCAAGCTCCACGTTCCCAAGATGAGCCTCGTCAGCGCCGGCGGCATGGAGCTGTGCCGGCGATGGGGCATCGCGAATACCGTGAGAACAGCGGTCTGGTCGGAGCATCACGCCCTCGACTTCGTCTACATGGAGACGCTGAAAGGCACCGAACTCACCCGGATCAAAATCCCCTCCTATGCCGAGAGCCGGCCGGCGTGGACACCGGAAGGCATGTGCCAGTGTCCGCAGATTTTCTTCGATCCGATCCTCGCCGGCCGCGTCGCCGAACTCGACGGTGTCGCCACGCTCTATGATACGGGCGTCGACAGCTTCACGACCGACGCCGACGGCGTCACCGCCGAAATCTCGCATGTCGAAACCGGCGCTCGCGGCCAGATCCACGCGAAATACCTCATCGGTTGCGACGGCGCCCATAGCGGCATCCGCGAGGCACTCGGCATTACCCTGGAAGGCGAAGGCGGCATCGCCAATAGCGTGAACATATTTTTCCGGTCGCCGGAGCTGGAAAAGCTCCACGACAAGGGCTGGGCGCGCATTTACCGGCCGATCGATGAAGAAGGCTGCTGGTCCGAGCTGATTCCGATCGATGGCAAGGAACTCTGGCGCCTCACCGTGTTCGACGATCCCCGCTATGAGAAGGACCCACGCGCTGCCCTGAAGCGGATGGCCGGCTTCGACGTTCCCTGCGAAATCATCTCGACGCTCCTCTGGGAGCGCCGGGACGCCGTTGCCGCGCGCTACGGTGAAGGCCGAGTGTGGCTTGCTGGCGATTCCGTGCACCAGTCATCGCCGACCGGCGGCGCGGGGATGCATACCGGAATCGAGGAGGCCGTGAACCTCGCTTGGAAGCTCGAAGCCGTTTTGAAAGGCTGGGGCGGACCCAAACTGCTGCCTTCCTACGAGACGGAGCGAAAGCCGGTCGCTGCACGCAACATCGAATTGTCGACGTTGACATATCGCGCGCTCCGCTCGATCCCGCCCTCGCCGAAGGTGCGCACGCAAGCAGCGTGGCGAACGACGAACCTGTCGACGTATTCCATTCCCGATCACGTTCGCTCGTGCCCAACGTTGGTCGGCTCGCCCGTCATCGTCGACGACGGTTCGCCCCAACTCGAGCGCGCACCGGCAAAGCCGACACCATCCTCTCGCCCCGGTGCCCGCGCACCGCACGCCTGGATCGGTACTGAACGCTCCACCCTCGACCTGTTTGGCGACGGCTTCGTTCTCCTGCGGCTCGGCGCGAACCCGCCCGACGCCGGTTCACTGCACGCCGCCGCCAAGTCGCGAGGCGTGCCCGTCCGCGAGATCTCGATACCAGACGAAGAGGTGGCAAAAACCTACGAGCAACCGCTCGTTCTCGTCCGGCCCGACTATCATGTCGCCTGGCGCGGCGTTGCACCGCCCGCCGACGGCCTCGCCGTCATCGACATAATCCGAGGCGCGTGAAGCATCCTCTCAGCTTCTGGGTGCCGCCGGGTGAGCCCGCACGAGTTGCCCCGTGCGCTGTTGCAGCACGTGCACGCCGAGCGTCAGCGCCTTGTCGTTGCCGAGGTAGTTCATCTCGCTGTTGGGCTTTTCGAGCATCATGCTCATGAACTCTATGTCCGCGCCGATGGCCGTGAGGTAATCGGCAATGGCGAGCAGTGCATGCTGCGTCGTCGCTACCGCCTCCTGCATGTCGGCCACCGTGAATTCCTTGTCCGGCATGAGCCGCTTGAAGGCATGAAACCCGATTTCGGCCTCGGCCCCTTTCACCCGCCATGGCGCCCCGCTAGCGTCTCTGCCGGCCAGGAAAGTCAGGGCGCACGCGCTTAGACAGGCACGCCCCTTGCCGACAACCTCGGTTCTGATCCGATTGGCATGAAAATGGCGCCCGATGCGCAACGCCTCGTCGATCGAGCCGCCGGTCGAATCCAACTGCACGGTGATCTGCCTCCCTTTACCCACCGATGCTAGATGCGCCTGCAGCCGCTGCGCGTCCCCACGCTCGATCGCTCCCGAAATCTGAACGACCGCAGAACCGGAAACGCTGTTTTCCAACGTCTCGATCACGATCGCCGCACGTGCTGCTCCGACGTCGGCGCACGCGACCCCGAGGGACAGTGCCAGCAGGCCGAACCAGGATCTTGTCTTGTTCATCATGAGAATACCATTCGTCTCAGGGGGATGTCGCTGGAGAAGATCCATTCGTCATTCCAGACTGCTGAGGCGCTGAGGACTGGCCTTCACGTCTGGGGATAACCGTCCCGTCGCCTCGTCGAGGACCTGGAACCCGCGCTCGAGGCACTCCTCGTTGGAGATCACGTTCATCCCTTCAGACGGCGCCCTCAGCATCAATTGCAACTTGGAGAGGTCTTCGCCGATGTCTTTGAGGTAGGTTACGATCTTGCCCGTCGTGACCTGCGCACGCGCGACCTCCGCTTCGTAATCGGCCTTCGTGTAGATCTTGAGCGGATCGTAGGTGCGTCGGAACTGATGGAAACCGAGCTTGCCGCCGGACATCTTGATCCGCGCGGGCGCGCCTGTGCGGAAGTCGCGGCCCCCCAGGAAAGCCAGAGCGCAGGCGCTGTAGCAGGTAGCGCCGTCGCCCTTCACAACCGTCGTGACCTTCGCGCGATGGAACAACACGCCGAGTTGTAGCCCCTCGCTAACGAGCCCGCCGGGGCTCTCCAGGATCACCGAAACGCTGGTACCGACCGGGAGCTTCTGCAGGGCCTTCGTCATGCGCTGGAAATCGCCCGCCACGATGGAACCCTCGAACAGGAATGTCGCCGTACCCGGGCGACCGTTCTCGATGCGGGTGACGGTCGCGGCCGACGCCGGGGAAGCGAGCCCGATGATGGCACACACGACTACGATCGCATGGCGCAACCGTTCGCAAGTCCTGGACATGAGAGCGGCCTCCACACCGTGCGGGACGCGCCTGGAGCTGGCGCGCTGATCATCGAGCCTTTATGAGGCCCCCCCGGCGCACGCGCTGTTCCCGCCGGCACAAGGCCAGCTTCTTTCACGGTCGCGGCCCGACAATCGCGAAATGCCTTGCGCATCCCGCCCCACGAGGCGTCGCTGGAGTCGACCTCTACAACGGTACCCGCAGCACCGCGCGCAATCCGCCCATGGAGCTTTCACCCAAAACGACGTTACCGCCGTGACCGACGGCGATGTCTCGGGCGATCGCAAGCCCGAGGCCCGATCCACCCGTCGCCTGGTTGCGCGCGTGATCAAGGCGATAGAACGGCCGGAACACGTTCTCCCGCTCCTCCGGCGGAATTCCCGGCCCGTCGTCGTCGACCTCGACCCGCAGGAAGCCGCGCTCGGTCGCCGCCCGGATCACGATATGCTCACCATATCGCGCGGCATTACTGACGAGGTTCGTAATAGCGCGCTTGAACGCCTGCCGCTTCAGTGGCAACTCGAGATCCTTCCGCCGCCGCCGCAGCTTCAGCTCGATCGGCACCCCATAGACCTGCGCGTCCTCATGAATCTCCTCGAGCAACTCCCGCAGGTTCGTCGGCCTTGCTTCCTCACCACCGTCGCCACGTGTGAACGCGAGATAGTCTTCGAGCATGTGCCACATCTCGTTGACGTCGTCGTTCATCGCCCGCACTTCCGGGGTATCTTCGAGCAGCGCGAGTTGCAGCTTGTAGCGCGTCAGGATGGTGCGGAGATCGTGGCTTATTCCGGCCAGCATCGTCGTGCGCTGATCGACGTGCTGTTTGATGCGATCGCGCATCTCGATGAACGCCTGCGCCGCCGCGCGTACCTCGCGAGCGCCGCGCGGCGTGAAGTTCGCGGGCGTAGGCCGGCCCTTGCCGAACGCATCGGCGGCATCGGCCAGCCGCAAGATCGGCCGGATCTGATTGCGCAGGAACAGAATTGCCACGCACAGCAGCACGACCGACGTGCCCACCATCCAGATCAGGAAAATGTGCGAGTTCGACGCGTAGGTCTGGCTACGGCGCACGACGAAGCGAAGGACGTTCCGGTCGCGCTTGATGCGGACTTCGACGTTGTCGGAGTTGCCGACGGTGTCGATCCAGAACGGATGCTTGATCTGGAAATTAATCTCCCGCGACAGCGCGCGATCCAAGAGGGAAAAGAATGGTCGCTGCTCGTCACGGGGCAAGTCCCCCGCCGGCAAGACCTGAAACCAGATCTTCAACCGGTCGCGAGCGAGTTCGATCAACGGACCATATTCGTCATTGCCCTTGTAATCGTCGTAGAGGTCGTTGATCGCAGCAATGTCCTTCACGGTCGCTTCGACGAGACGCCTCGTAACTGCTTGCCAATGCCGCTCCATGAACGTGAAAGCGACGACGCACTGTAGGAGCACGATCGGCGCGATGATGATGATGAGGGCGCGTGCATAGAGCCCTTTGGGCAGAAGCTCGGCGAGCAGCGTGCCGCCCATGCTCACGCCCCGGCGCGCGAACGCCTTCACGCGTGCCCAACGCGACGCCCCCTCCGCGTCGGTCGCCGGTATCGGTTCTCGCGCTGCTACCATCGTGGACCCTTGTCGGGAAACCCCTTCAATCCGTAAACAGCACGTACCCCTTGCCGCGCGCGGTCTGAAGATAGACCGGGTTCGAAGGATTGCCCTCGATCTTGCGGCGGAGACGATTGATCTGGACGTCGATCGAGCGCTCGCTTCCCGTCGTGTCGTCCGTCGACAGCTCATGGCGCGCGATCGGTAGTCCCGGCCGGCTCCCGAACAAACGCAGCAGATCCCGCTCGCGCTCGGTCAGCTTGATCGTCTCGTCACCGCGCCGCAATTCACCTCGGCCCATGTGGAACGTCATCTCACCCATTCGGATCTCCTCGCCGGGCCCCGGCGCGCCGCTGCCCCGCCGCAAGATGTTCTTGATACGCAGGATCAACTCGCGCGGCTCGAAAGGTTTCGTCACGTAGTCGTCGACGCCCGCCTCCAGCCCTTCGATCTTATCCTCGGTTTCCGAACGCGCGGTCAGCATACAGATCGGGATCGGCATCTGCGCCTTCAATTCGCGCGCGAACTCCAATCCCGTCGTACCGGGCATCATCACGTCGAGCAGCACGAGATCGAACGCGAGCGAGCGCATCGCGGCACGGGCTGCCGCTACATCACCCGCAGGCGTCACACGGAACCCCTGATCCGCCAACACGCGGGCCAGCAACTCGCGAATACGCTGGTCGTCATCCACGAGCAGAATATGAGGGGCATTGTCGGGCAGCGGCTCGCGCCGCGGACCCGGTCCTGCACTGGTCGCTGCACACATTAGGGGTCACCTCGTCCGAGTGGCTCGCGGCGGTGCATCGTCCTCCGCGCGTCCTGCCGACGTCGTCTCCGCCTGCGGCGGCTCCACCGAACCTACTTCGGATCGTCCTGCGCCGACGTCTCCATTGGCTATTGCGGCAACGACCGTGGCACGCTGCTCTGGCCCGATCATGGCAAAGAGAAACGCCCTGAGCGAAGCCTCACTGCCTTCACCCACTTGCGCCAGTGCAGCACCGACGCGCGCGGCCTGCAACTCCATCAATTCACGCGCGAGGCTCTCGCCCCGAAACGTCACATAGAGGCGCCGCTCTCGCCGGTCCGACATGCCCGCCATCTGCTCGATGTAGCCATCGTCGACGAGCTGTTTGAGAACGCGCGCCAAACTCTGCTTCGTGATCCTGAGGATGTCGAGCAGATCCGCCACCCGCAACCCCGGTTGCCTGTTGACGAAGTGCAGCACGCGATGATGAGCACGACCGTAGCCGAGATCACCGAGCACTTCATCGGCCTCCCCCGTAAAGTCGCGATAGGCGAAGAACAACAGCTCGACGAGCCCGACAAGGGCCTCGTCGGCTTCACCGCCAACCGCCACCGTCGCAGGAACCGCGCTGCGATTAGCAGCGTCGTCACGCACTGAGCCGGAGCCGCCCGAGTTTATGTCAGCCATGTTGACTTACTAGGCGGCGATGGTTACCCCTGCAAGGCCTTTCTGGTGGGTGTAGGAACCCTGTCGACACTCGCCTTTCCGGCGTCGAACAGCCCTCGCTGACCGTCCAAATCGTAGTAAGAACCGACGCTTCATACCGGGAGGTACCCATGGCTTCCACCGCGCCCAAATTCGTGATCGAGCGGAACGCACAACCCGTCCCGATCGCTGACCGGGCCAAGCTGCTCGCAGACCCCGGTTTCGGACGTGTCTTCACCGATCATATGGCCATCGTCCGTTACAGCGACGCGAAGGGCTGGCACGATGCCAGGATCACGCCGAGAAAACCTTTGTCTCTCGATCCGGCTGCCGCCGTCCTGCATTACGCACAGGAGATCTTCGAGGGACTGAAAGCCTATCGACTGGCCGACGGCGGGATGGCGATGTTCCGGCCAGAAGCCAATGCCCGCCGCTTCAACGCCTCGGCCGAACGCCTCGCAATGCCGCAGCTCCCGGAGGAAACATTCCTCGATTCGATCCGTCAGCTCGTGCAGATCGACCGTGACTGGTTCCCGACCGTCGACGGCGGCTCCCTCTACATCCGCCCGTTCATGATCGCAAGTGAGGTGTTCCTCGGCGTGAAGCCATCGTCCGAATATCTCTATCTGGTCATCGTCTCGCCAGTCGGCGGCTACTTCAAGAGCGGCGCGCCCGCCGTATCGCTGTGGATCTCGCAGAACTACACGCGCGCTGCTCCCGGCGGTACAGGCGCGGCCAAGTGCGGCGGCAACTACGCATCGAGCCTCGTCGCCCAGGCCGAAGCCAGCAAGCACGGATGCGATCAGGTCGTGTTTCTCGATGCAGCCGAGCACAAATGGGTCGAAGAACTCGGCGGTATGAACGTGTTCTTCGTGTTCGAAGACGGCTCACTGCAAACGCCGCCGCTGTCGGGCACCATCCTGCCGGGCATCACTCGCGACAGCCTGATGACCCTCGCCCGCGCAGAAGGCCTCGCCGTGCGTGAGGAGCCCTACTCGATCGACCAATGGCGCAGCGACGCCAAAAGCGGGCGCCTCACCGAGGCCTTCGCCTGCGGCACCGCTGCGGTCGTCACCCCGATCGGCAGCGTCAAGAGCCCCGACGGCGAGTTCAAGATCGGTGCCGGTGGCCCCGGCCAGACGACGCTGCGCATCAAGCAGAAGCTCGTCGATATCCAACGCGGCGTAGGTGCCGACCCCTACGGCTGGGTCAAGCGGATCGATTGAGCTCCTACGCGTGCTCTAACCCTCAGCCGGAGTCCGAAACATGCCGCGCACGCCGACACTCGAACAACTGGCCGCCGATCTCGCACTCGGCCGGACCACGTCGCGCAAGCTCGTCGAGGATTGCCTCGACCGGATCGACGACCCGACCGGTGAGGGCGTGCGTGCATTTCTGCACGTAGCGCGAAAAGAAGCGCTTACAGCGGCTGAAGGTATCGACAAGCTGCGTGCGGCGGGGGCGACGCCGTCGCGCTATGCGGGCATTCCCGTCTCCATCAAAGATCTTTTCGACGTGCAGGGGCAGGTGACGAAGGGCGGCTCGAAGGTGCTCGCCGACCAGCCCGCCGCGAGCACCGATGCACCCGCGGTCGCACGCTTGCGGGCTGCCGGTTTCATCATGATCGGCCGCACCAACATGACCGAGTTCGCGTTCTCCGGTGTCGGGCTCAATCCTCACTATGGCACGCCGAAATGCGTGTTCGACCGCCAGACCGGACGCATCCCCGGGGGCTCGTCCTCGGGTGCTGCCGTGTCGGTCGCGGACGGCATGGCGCACATGGGGCTCGGCACGGACACGGGCGGATCGTGCCGCATCCCCGCTGCGTTCAACGGCATCGTTGGCTACAAGCCGACGGCCTCGCGCGTACCGACCGCTGGAGCGCTGCCGCTGTCTCAATCGCTGGATTCCGTCGGACCGCTGGCGCGAACGGTCGCGTGCTGCGCGGCGGTCGATTCGATCATCTCGGGCGAGGCTGGCCGTGCGCTTGTTCCGTCCTCGTTGAAGGGGCTGCGGATCGCCGCGCCGCAGACGTTCGTGCTTGCCGGCATGGACGAGGCCGTGTCGGCCGATCTCGATCGCGCCTTGTCCGCGCTGTCGGCGGCGGGCGCCCTCGTCGATCGCATCGCGGTGCCGGAGTTCGACGACATTCCTAAAATCAATGCCAAGGCAGGTTTCGCTGCCCCAGAAGCGCTCGCATGGCATCTCGACCTGATTACCGAGCGCGGCCCGGACTATGATCCGCGCGTGCTCGTGCGCATCAATCGCGGCAAGGAGCAGACGGCGCTCGACTACCTCAGGCTGCTCGCCGATCGCGCAAAACTGATCGCGGCGATCGAGAAGCGACTAGGCGGTTACGACGTGATCGCTCTGCCGACCGTGCCCACGATCGCACCGCCGATCGCCGCGCTCGACAAGGACGACGACTTCGGTCGGATCAATCTGCTGGCACTCCGCAATCCGACCGTCATCAACATGATCGACGGCTGCGCGATATCGCTGCCCATGCACACAGCGGGTGCTGCGCCGACAGGGCTGATGCTCGCGGGGCTGCGTGGGAAAGACCTCGCTTTGTTTTCGATCGCGGCAGCGGTAGAAGCGCTGCTCGACGCACGTGCAGGGTGATGGCCTAAGCTCGGTGAGTGGTCGTCAGAAGGGCCGCAGTCACCGGCCCTTCGGCGCACTCGTGATACGCTCGACTTCCAGCACACCGAGCTTGCGAGCCTCGTCGTACCAGTAGCGCGCCTTCCCTGCATCTGCGGTGATGCCCAGCGCGCCGCTGTTGCGCAGCCAATCGGCATCGAACGACGCGCCCAGCAGCGCAGCAGCATCGCCGGAGCCTTCGAGGGCAGAGCGCTCCAGCATCGGGCGGGCGGCTGCTATGTTCCCGATATCGAGCATACGACGGCCACGTGCGAGGGCAATTTGGGCGGGTGTCAACGCCACGGCCGATGGCTTTGCCAGAGGCGCATTGGCGGGAGGAGTAGCCGGCAACGCGATGGCGCGCGTGACGCCCCGCGGGCCTGCGGCAGGAATTTGCGGGACAACCGGCGGCGTGACGACCACGGGCTGATTTTTCGCTAGGACCGGAGCGGGCAGGGCGGCTAGAGGAGGCGGCGTGTGCAAGGCGATCTCGAACTTGTCCGCCGCGATCAAGTTGCCGTCGACGGTGATCAGGGTCGTGCTCAGATGGACCGTGCCGGAGGCTTTAGCGGGCAGACGCACTTCGAGATCGGACAGTTCTGCGAGTGTCAGCAACCACGCTTGCGGACCCATCGACATGCCGCGCGACAGCACAGTGTCAACGGGCAGGCCGCGGACGACGACGAAAGCACCAACGGGGATCGCCGCCGCTGGCTCAATATCGAGTTTCAGCAGACCGCCACGACCGGGGATGAGGTTGGTATCCCGAGATACGCGCAGAGTAACAGCGGGCACCACCGGCGCGGCCTCTACCCCTGTCGGCTGCGGAAACGGCAGCGATACCGTTGCTGGAGTAGGCTCAGCGCCAGGCAGAAGAGGTGGCTCGGCGACGATGGCCGGGATGATCGGCGCGGGAGCAGCAACGGACGCAGTCTCGGCATTCTTCA
>LNFM01011758.1_pt1 | contig 11780 bp, 11 predicted proteins | sample 596031 | NCBI WGS metagenome assembly LNFM01 (sample SAMN04254537, study PRJNA301005) | activated carbon metagenome | isolation source: dual media filters at the Ann Arbor, Michigan drinking water treatment plant | place: USA: Ann Arbor | reverse complement strand
TCCGCGGCGGTGGCGGCGGCTTCCGCGGCGGTGGCTTCCGGGGCGGCTTCCGCCCGGGCTTCGGTCCGCGGCCCGGCTTCCGCCGTGGCTGGGGCGGGCCGGTCTATGTGGCTCCGCGGCGCTGCTTCTACAATCGCTTCGGCGAATGGGTCTGCCGCCGTCCGGCCTGGTGACGGCACGCGACGAACGATCAGGAAAGCCCGGCCCCGCGCCGGGCTTTCTCGTTCGGCGGCAGCGCAGCCGGGCTCACGGCGCCCAGAGGCCCTCCACGCCGAGACGGATGAGCTTGTACCCGTCCGTGTGGCAGGCACCGAAGCCGCACTGCACGACGACGGCCGCGAGGTTGATCAGCGCCAGCACGATGAGATAGGCCGCCGCGAAGTCGGCGACCCGCGCCAGAGCGGGAAAGGCTTCCACGTGCAGCCGCGCCACCCGCCGCTCGCCTCCAAAGAGAGCGAGGGCGATCGCCTGTGCCGCGATCAGCACGGTGGCGATGATCACCGACCAGACCGGCATATGGAGCCCGAGGATCGCCGAGCCGACATAGGCGTGGTCGGGCCGCGGCACGATGTCGAGCAGCGTCTGGCGCACCGAGACGATCAGCAGCAGAAGCGCGAAGAGGAGGCCGATCCCGGTGTTGCGATGGGAGAAGGCCCGGAAGTTCTGCATCACCGCGAAGCCGACCCCGAACAGCGCGACCCGCTGCAGCAGGCAGAGCGGGCACGGGAGTTCGCCCCTGGCGAACTGCATCACCATGGCGGCGGTGAGCACGACTGCGATGGCGACCAGCATGCAGGCGAGAAAGAGATAGTTGAGCCCCGCCGCCAGCCGCTCCATGCGGGTGATGGGCAGGTCGACCGCGACGGAGCCGCCGAGCATCGTCAACCCTCCCGCGGGGAAGAGGGCCCCGGCCCGACCTGGAGCCAGGGAAGGCGGAAGCCGTATTCCGGGCTGTAGATCTCGAAGAGGAAGAGCCAGACGAAGAGGCACAGGCAGGCGAAGAGACTGGCGAGCGCCGCCCAGCGCGGGCCGAACTGCCCGAGCAGGATGGCGAGCACCAGCGTCGCGAACACCGCCACCATCATGTCCGTCACGCCCCCGGCAGGCCGTCCGGCGGGGCCCCTCGCCCGCGGCGCCCAGCCTGCGACGGGCGGGCCGAAGCGGTCAAGTTCGGAGGCCGCGCGGCGCCTCAGGCGCGGTCGCCGGCGCGCTCGATCTTGCCGCGGCGCTGCAGCCAGAGCGCCACCAGCCAGCAGAACAGGGCCCAGGCCGCGCCGAGGCACCAGCCGGCCAGCACGTCGGTCGGCCAGTGAACGCCGAGATAGACGCGGCTGATGCCGATCAGCACGGTCATCACCACCGCGACGACGAGGAAATAGGCATGGACGCGGCGTGGTGCGTCGAGGCGGGTCAGCAGCACGCCGAGCGTCAGGTAGGTCACCGCCGAGATCATGGCGTGGCCCGAGGGAAAGCTCGCTGTCAGCTCGAGTGGCGCATTGGGGATGAGGTCAGGGCGTGGACGGTCGAACAGCATCTTCAGTCCGTGGCTGAGGACAGTGCCGCCCACCACGGCCGCCAGCACGAACGAGGCGGCGGCCCGCTTGCCGACGAGCACCAGGTAGATCGTCGTCACGGCGACGATGAGCGTCAGCACGGCGAGGCCGCCGAGGGCGGTGATGTCGCGCATAACCCCTGCGAGCCAGGCCGGCCCCGGGGCCTGGGCGAGGTCGGCGGGGTTGCGGAACAGCAGCAGCACGGCCCTGTCGAAAGCCTCGCTTTCGCCCTCCACCACCGTGTCGGCGAGCCGGAGGAAGGCGAGGATGCCGCCGGCGATGACCACGAGAACGAGAGCGAGACCGATCTCGTCGCGCAGGAGACGGAACACGCGCGGCGCAGACCATGAGCTGGGGACTTTCATGGGCGAGACTTGGCCGCCCTCCCCCGGAGCGTCAAGGGCGACCTCCTGTGACAATGAGACCGCCCCGGGGGAACCGCCGGGGCGCCCGCGTGTTGACGTCCGGGGCTGAAGTCATTCCCTTCGAGGAGGAAACCAAAATGGAACGCCGGATCTTTCTGACGGCCCTCGCAGGCGGCCTCGCCGTCGTCACCACCTCTGCGTTCACCGGGGCGCAGGCCGCGCCCGCATCTGCGCTGGACCTCACCGGCGTGAAGTCGGCGCTGCAGCCGGCCCCTGCCGCCCCGGCGGCGCCCGAAGAGATGCAGCGTCGCCGCTGGCGCCGTCCGCCGCCGTGGGCTCGCCGCCGCTTCATCCGCCGTCGGCGCTGCTTCATCAACCGTCGCGGCTTCCGCGTGTGCCGCTGGTACTGACCCGGCCGCGCGTAAGCTGACGGAGAACGGACCGGCTGCCCCCTCGGCCGGTCCGTTTCTTTTTATGCGACTGATCTCTGTGCAATGGGGCGGACTTAACGAAGGCGCAAAGGTCTCAGGCCCAATGTGATCTTAACCGGCCGGCGGGCTCGCCTCGCCTGCGGCCGGTCGAGGTTCACCGTGCACGAATTCCTGAGTCCCCGGACCATTGCCCTGTCCGTTGTCCTGATCGCGTTGACGACCGGGGCGCTGCTCCTGTTGTCGTCGCGCCAGAACGACGACCAGCGCAGCCTGATCACCTGGGGCATCGCCAACATCATGGGCGGCGTCGGCGCGGCCATGGTGTCGCTGCGCGGTTTCATGCCGGAGCTCTTCACCGTGGTGATCGGCAATGCGCTGATCGTCCTGTCCTACTCTCTCAATGCCAAGGGCACGCTGGACTTCTGCCGCCGCAAGGTCCCCTGGGGATGGGTCATGGCGCCGGCAGGTGTGTGGCTCGCCCTCAGCCTCTGGCCGGCCTTCGTCACCAGCGTGGAATGGCGGCTGATCGTCAATTCCGGGATCATCGCGGCGGCCTCCTTCACGGCGGCCTGGGCCCTCGCGACGCTGAAGGACGAGCACCTCGTCACCCGCCGGCCCGCCGCCTTCTGGCTCGCGGCCCACGGCTGCGTCTTCACCGTCCGCATGCTGCCGCCGCTGTTCAGCACGGTGCCCGCCACCAACGAGATCAACGCCCCGCCCCTCGTCACGCTGATCATGATGGAATCCCTCGTCCACGTGACGCTGATCTCCTTCCTGCAGCTCTCGCTCATCAAGGATCGCGCCGAGGAGCGCTATCGCCGCGCCGCCGAGACCGACGTGCTCACCGGCCAGCCCAACCGCCGCGCCTTCATGGCCACCGCCGAGCGCCTGGTGCAGGAGAGCGATCACTGGCCGGCCTGTATGCTCGTCATCGACGTCGACCGCTTCAAGGCGATCAACGACACGGTCGGCCACGCCGGCGGCGACGCCGTGCTGGTCAAGGTGGCGGAGACCATCCGCGCCCACCTGCGGCCCACCGACACCTTCGGCCGGCTCGGCGGCGAGGAGTTCGCCGCCCTGCTGCCGAACACCACCCTCCAGACCGCCGCCGTCATCGCCGAGGGCCTGCGCGCCCGCATCGCCAGTCTCGACATCTGCGCGAGCGGCGAGATGGTCCATGTCTCCATCAGCATCGGCGTCTCGGTCATCGCCGGTGGCAAGCCCGACCTCGACCACCTCATCGACCGTGCCGACGCCTGCCTCTATGAGGCCAAGCGCACCGGCCGCAACCGCGTGGTCGCGCGCGAGGACGGGATCCGCCTCGCAGGCTGACGGGGGCTTGACCCGGCTCGCCCGATCGGCGCGAATTCGGGGCTCGGCCGCCCTCTGGCGGCGCGCCCGCGGAGGCTCCATGCGCCCCATCGTCGTCGCCCTCGCCTGCCTCATGCCCCTCGCCGCCGCCGGTGGCGCGCTGGCCCAGACCAAGGGCAAGGCCGAAGCCCCCCGCGAGGACGCGGCGCCTGCCGCCACGGCCGCCGTCGCCGGCACCTGGACCGGCAGCTATGTCTGCCTCCAGGGCCGCACGGGCCTGACCCTCACCGTCGAGGAGCCGGAGGCGGGCCGCGTGCGCGCGACCTTCCACTTCTACGCCGACCCGAGCAATCCGGGAGTGCCCACCGGCTGCTTCAGCCAGACCGGTCGCTTCGACCCCGCCACCCGCCGCCTGACCCTCGCCGGCGGCCGCTGGATCGTCCGCCCGCGCGACTACGAGACGGTCGGCCTCTCCGGCACGCTGGACCGTTCAGGCGCCGTCCTCTCCGGCCGCATCACCCAGGCGGAGGGCTGCACCACCTTCCGGCTGGAGCGCCGCCCGGCGCCGGAGCATGCGCAGGCCTGCGGGGAGAGCGCGGGGGTGAGGTGAGAGAGACTCCTGGACCTCATTCCGTCTGGTCTTGACGCACGGCTCCCGAGCCACCATTTTTGTTACATGTAACAAACCTCGGGAGGGCGAGCCATGGCCACGCCGACCAGCGAGCGTGTGCGCAAGCGTCGTGACGCGATGCGTGCCGCGGGCCTGCGTCCCATCCAGATCTGGGTGCCGGACACTCGGAGCGCCGGCTTCGCCGCGGAATGCCGACGGCAATCCGCCCTGGTCGCTGCGGCGGATGCGGTCGACCCCGACCTCGAGGGCTTCCTCGATGCGGCCCTCATTGACCTCCCCGAGCGGAGCGAGCCGTGAGGCGCGGCGACCTGGTCACGGTCGCCCTCGCCGGTGATTTCGGCAAACCACGCCCCGCCCTCGTGATCCAGGCGGACAGCTTCGCGGACGCCGGAACCGTGACGGTGCTCCTCGTCTCCTCCATGCTGGTCGATGCGCCGCTGCTGCGCATCACCGTGGCACCGACCCCGCAAAACGGCCTGGTCAGGGCCTCCCAGATCATGGTCGACAAGGCGATGACCGTGCGGCGCGAGCGGCTCGGACCGGTCTTCGGGCGGGTCGACGACGAGACGCTGCTGGCGGTGAACCGGGCGCTCGCCGTCTTCTTCGGCCTCGCCTGAGCGCCCTCACCCGCTCCGCGCCACCCGTCCCTCCAGCGGATAGGCCGGGTCCGTATAGCCCGGCGTCGAGGGGTGACCCGCCGGCACCAGCCGGTCGACCAGCGCTTCATCCGCCTTGGTGAACGCGTATCCCGGCGCGCCGAGATAGTCCTCGAACTGCTCCATGGTGCGCGGGCCGGCGATGGCCGCGGTGACGAACGCGTTGTTCAGCACCCAGGCGGTGGCGAACTGGCCCGGCGTGATGCCGCGCTTCTCGGCGTGGGCCTTCAGCTTCTGGGCGATGACGAGGGATTCCTTGCGCCATTCGGTCTGCAGCATGCGGGCGTCGGCGCGGCCGGCGCGCGAGCCCTCGGGCGGCGGCGCCTTCGGGTCGTACTTGCCGGAGAGGATGCCGCGAGCGAGCGGCGAATAGGGCACCACGCCGAGGCCGTAGAAGCCGCAGGCCGGCAGGTGCTCCACCTCCGGCATGCGGTTCATGGCGTTGTAGTAGGGCTGGCTGACGACGGGCCGGTCGATGCCCATGCGGTCGGCGAGGTTGCAGATCTCGGCGATGCGCCAGGAGCGGTGGTTGGAGACGCCGTAGTGGCGGATCTTGCCCTGCCGGATGAGGTCGCCGAGCGCCCGCACCGTCTCCTCCAGCGGCGTCCCGTGGTCTTCCTTGTGCAGGTAGTAGATGTCGATGACGTCGGTGCCGAGCCGCTTCAGCGAGGCCTCCACCGCGCGCATCATGTAGAGGCGCGACAGGCCGCGGTCGTTGGGGCCGGGCCCCGTCGGGTTGGCGAGCTTCGTCGCCAGCACCCAGTGCGAGCGGTCGGCCTTGATGGCGCGCCCCGTGATCTCCTCCGAGCGGCCCTCGGTATAGACGTCCGCCGTGTCGATGAAGTTGACGCCGGCCTCCTTGGCCCGGGCGATGATGCGGGCGGAGGCCTTCTCGTCGGTCGGGCCGCCGAACATCATCGTGCCGAGGCAGATGGGCGAGACCTTGAGGCCGGAGCGGCCGAGATTGCGGGGCGTCATGGGGCGTGTCCTGTGATGGCGTCGGCACAGTAGGCCGCGACGGCCGCCAAAAGAAAGCCACCAGCCGGGCATGTGAGCCTCGGCGAAACCGCGAGGCCCGCGGGGCCGTCACGCCGCCTGGGCGAGTGCGGCCTTGAGCAGCTTGGTCGCCTGGTCGGCGGTCATCGGCTCGCCGAAGGCGAAGCCCTGCGCATAGTCGCAGCCGAGCTGGAAGAGCTCGACGGCGTCGGCGTCGCTCTCCGCCCCTTCCGCCACCACCTCCATGCCGAGGTCCTGGCCGAGCGCGATGATGGTCCTGAGGATCACCGGGCGCACGCCGCGCTGGTCGGCGCGCACGAAGCTCTTGTCGATCTTGATCGTGTCGAAGGGGAAGCGCTGGAGATAGGCGAGCGAGGAATAGCCCGTGCCGAAATCGTCGAGCGACAGGCCGGCGCCGAGTTCGCGGATCCGGTGCAGCATCTGCGCCGCATATTCCGGGTTCTCCATGACGAGGCTCTCGGTGAGCTCGAGCTTCAGCGAGCCGCGCGCCACCGTGGAGCGGGCGAGCACGCCCTTGAGGTCCTGCAGCAGGTCGTGGCGCAGCAGCTGCCGGCTCGACACGTTGACCGCGGTGAAGAGTGGCGGTTCCAGCGGCATGAGCTGCTGCCAGTTGGCGAGCTGGCGCGCCGCGCGGTCCATGACGAAAAGCCCGAGCTCGACGATGAGGCCCGTCTCCTCGGCGATGGCGATGAAGTCGGCCGGCGGCAGGCGCCCGAGGCGCGGATGGTCCCAGCGCACCAGTGCCTCGAAGCCGGCAAGCGTGCGGTCGGCGAGGCGCACCACCGGCTGGTAGACGATGGCGATCTCGCCGCGCTCCAGCGCCCGCCTGAGGTCGCTCTCCAGCGCCAGACGGTCGCTCTTGTGGGCACGCAGCGCCGGCTTGAACACCTCGATGCGGTCGCCGCCGAGGCGCTTGGCGTGATAGGCGGCGAGCTCGGCGTCCTTCAGGAGGTCGTCGCGCTTCCTCTGCGTGCCGTCGGCGAGCGCGATGCCGATGGAGCCGGTGAGGAAGATCTCCCGCTCGCTGAAGGCGATGGGCGCCCGCAGCGCCTTGCGGATGGTCTCGGCGAAGCCGGTGATCCGCTCAGGCGTGCGCTCGGAGACGAGGATGATGCCGAACTGGTCGCCGTTGAGCCGCGCCAGCGTGTCCTGCGGCTTGAGCAGGCGGGCGAGGCGCCGCGATACGGTGAGGAGGATCGAATCCCCTACCGAGATGCCGACGGAATCGTTGACCTGCTTGAACCGGTCGATGTCGAGCACGAGCACGGTCGGCCGGCGCGGCTCGTCGCCGTGGCCGCTCATCAGGGCCGCTTCCAGCCGGTCGAGGAAGAGCTCGCGGTTGGGCAGGCCGGTGAGGTTGTCGTGCACCGCGTCGTGCAGCAGCCGCTCCTCCGCCGCCTTGAACTCGGTGATGTCGGCGAGCGTGCCGACGAGGCGCACCACCTCGCCGTCCGAGCCGACGACGGGTCGCGCCCGCAGCATGATCCAGACGAAATGCCCATCCGCCGAGCGCAGGCGGAATTCCTCGACGAGGCGGCCGCGGCGATGCTCCACCACCGTGTCCAGGGTGGAGCGGATGCGGTCGCGGTCGGCCGGGTGCAGCGCCTCGATGAACTTGGTGGCGACGCCTTCCAGCGTGCCGCGCTTCAGGCCGAGTTGCGCTTCCAGCTCCGGTCCGACCCAGATGCGGTTGGTGCCGACGTCCCAGTCGAAGATGATGTCGCCCGCACCCGTCAGGGCGAGGGCCTTGCGCTCGGTGTCGGAGACGAGGCCGCGCGGCACGCCGGCGCCCGAGAAGGCGTGCTGCATCACCGTGAAGCCGATGAGCATGACGAGCAGCACGAGGGCGCCGAGCAGCGCGGGCGCGGCGATCTCGTTGTTGAGGCGGCCCGAGACCATGAGCAGCGCCGCCCCCGACCAGACCATGAACAGCGCCCAGGTCGGCAAGAGGTTGATGGCGCGGTCGTAGCGCAGGAAGGAGAGGTAGACGAGGATCACGGTGCCGAGGATGGTCACCGCGCCGATGCCCAGCCGGGCGATGCCCGCCGCGATCGGCGGGTCGAACCAGGCGACCGTCACCATGCCGCCGGCGAAGGCGAGCCACACCGCCATCAGCACCGTGTAGCGTACGTGCCAGCGGTTGAGGTCGAGATAGGCGAAGAGGAAGATCATCAGCGTCGCGGAGAGGATGGCTTCCGCCACCGCCCGCCAGAAGGCGACGGCCGCTGGCCCGAGCTCCATCACCCGCGTCCAGAAGCCGAAGTCGAGCGCCAGCGTGCCGAGCACCGCCCAGGCGAGGAGCGCCGCCGCCGGGAACATCAGCGAGCCCTTCACCACGAAGAGGATGGTGAGAAAGAGGGCGAGGAGGCCGGAAATGCCGAGGATGATCCCGCGGTAGAGCGTGAAGGAGTTTTCGCGGTCCTTGAAGGCGTCCGGCTGCCACAGCGTGATCTGCGGGATGCGCGGATCGTGCAGCTCGGCGACGAAGGTCACCGTCGTGCCGGGGTCGAGGGTGATGAGGAAGACGTCCTGGTCCACGGCGTTCTGCCGCTCGGGCCGGAACCCCTGGCTCGGCGTCAGCGAGACGAGGCGCTGGGCGCCGAGGTCCGGCCGCAGCAGGCCGGATCGGATCAGCCGGTAGTGCGGCACGACGATCAGCCGGTCGACCTGCTCGTCGGTGGCGTTGGCGAGGGTGAAGACGGCCCAGACCGCGCTCGAATCGGTGCGCGTCTGGCGCACCTCCATGCGGCGGACGATGCCGTCGCTGCCCGGCGCGGTCGGCACCGACACGCGGTCCCCTTCACCCGGCACGAACGTGACGGCGCGGCCGAGATTGATCGCAGGCGACCCGGAGGTGACCGCCACGGGATCGGCGGCCTCGGCCGCCGGCATGCCGGCGATAAGGCCGCAGGCAAGCGCCAGCAGCAGCACGAGGGAACGCAGGAGGACGCGGATGTGTCGCACGCGGAACAGTCGGAGCCTTGTCGTGACCACTGGTTCTGGAACAGGCGTCACGCCATGAGCCCCGCTTGTGGCGCCATTGCGGCGCCTGTTCACATGCACGAGCCCTGACTTAGCCGCGCCGCGCGCCGCGGAGCAAGGGTCCCGGTACCGTTTTGGCGGCTAGTCCAGCGTTTTCGCGTGGCGATCGAAGGCCTCGGGCCGGATGGAGGTGCCGGCTCCCGGCTGTTCGGGCCGGACGAGGTCGCCGTGTCTCACCGTGACCGGCTCCTCGAAACAGGCGGCGATCCAGGGAATGTATTCGAAGGACGACGTCGCCGGATGCCAGAAGGAGAGGTGCGCATGCACCTGCCCCATGTCGCCGGCATGGGCGACGACCGGCAGCCGCGCCGCGTGGGCCATCTCCGCCACGCGGATGTACTCGGTGATGCCGGCGAGGCGGGCGACGTCCGGCTGGACGTAGTGCATGGCGCCGCGGCGGATGAAGTCGAAGAAGGCTTCCGCCGTATAGAGCTGCTCGCCGAGCGCGACGGGAATGCCGCCCTGGGCCGCCAGCCGCACGTGGCCCTCCACGTCGTCGTACCACAGCGGCTCCTCGAACCACAGGAGGTCGAGGCCGGCCGCCCGGCGCGTGAAGCGCAGGCAGGTCGCGAGATCCCAGCGGCCGTTGGCGTCGGTCGCGATGGTGATGCGGTCGCCGAGGGCCCGGCGCACCGCCGCGAGGCGGTCGATGTCGCGGCCGATCTCCGCCGAGCCGACCTTCACCTTGATGCCGCGGAAGCCCTCCTCCTCCACCGCCCGGCGGGCGCCGGACAGCAGCTCCGCGTCGGAGAGCGACAGCCAGCCGATGTCGGTGTTGTAGGCGGTCAGCCGCTCCGAGGTCGCCCCGCCGAGCAGCCGCCAGAGCGGCAGGTCCGCGGCCCTGGCCTTGAGATCCCAGAGCGCCACGTCGACGGCGCCGAGGGCGAGATGGGCGATGCCGGCGCGGCCGATCCACTGCAGCGGCGGATGGCGGGCGACCTTCTGCCAGAGGCGGGTGACGTCGCGCTCGTCCTCGCCGACGAGAAGCTCGGCGATCGAGGTGCCGATGCAGCGGGCGATCAGCCGGTCGCCGGCGAGATCGGCATGGGTGCCGGTGAAGCCGGTGCCGACGCGGCCGTCGCGCGTATGAATGCGGCAGCCGACGACACCCCAGTGCGACAGGGTGTGGGTGGAATCGGAAATCGACGAGCCCGTCACCGGCACGTGCAGGATGAAGGGCTCGATACGCGCGATGGTCATGGGGCCGCCCTGGTTGAGGGCGGCAGTGTGGGCGGCGCCGGAGCCGGGCTCAAGGGTGCCGGAGGGGAGAGGGATCAACAGGCGGGATGACCGTTCCGCCTGGCACCGACCCTGTCGGGCAAGTGCGGGCGTCGAAGTCCCCTCCCCGCGCTGCGGGGAGGGTGCGGGTGGGGCATTGTCAGGGCGTGGTCATGGGGGACAGCGCCAGTCGAGGCCCCACCCTTACCCTCCCCACTCCCGTGGGGAAGGGGACTATGACGTCCCGCCCGATCTCTATCGTCATGCCGTGCACGAAGGCCGTCCAGGAGCCGCGACGCTGGTGTCCCCCTCTCCCCGCACGCGGGGAGAGGGTAAGGGTGAGGGGCCAATGAAGTTTCGGGGAGAAGGACGCCGCCCCCCAAAACGACGAAGGCGGGCATCGCTGCCCGCCTTCCTCTATCCGTCTGGCGCCGACCTCAGGCCTGCGGCTGCGGTTCCAAGCCGTCGTCGTTGGCCGGGCGGCGGCCCTTGCCGGCCGAGGGCACGGCCGAGTGGCGCGGCTGGTTCTTGTCGGGCTCGGCGTCGCGCACCGGCGGCTTGCCGGCAAGCAGGTCCTTGATCTCGTCGCCCGACAGCGTCTCGTACTCGAGCAGCGCCTCGGCCACCTGGATGAAGGCGTCGTGGTTCTCGGTGAGGATGCGCTTGGCCTCCTCGTAGCCCTCCTGAACCAGCCGCTTCACTTCCTTGTCGATCTTCTGCGCGGTCGATTCGGAGATGTTCTGCTGCCGGCCCATGGACATGCCCAGGAACACCTCTTCCTGGTTGTCGCCATAGGCCACCATGCCGAGCTCCTCGGAGAAGCCCATGCGGGTGACCATGGCGCGGGCCATCTTGGTCGCCTGGTCGATGTCGCCGACGGCACCGGAGGTGACGTTCTCCTTGCCGAAGGTGATCTCCTCGGCGACGCGGCCGCCCATCGCCACCGCCAGGTGCGAGGTATATTCCTTGTACTTCATCGAGTAGCGGTCGCCCTCCGGCAGGAACTTCACCATGCCGAGCGCGCGGCCGCGCGGGATGATCGTCGCCTTGTGGACCGGCAGGCCGGCCTTGACGTTGAGGCCGACGACCGCGTGGCCCGCCTCGTGATAGGCGGTGAGCTTCTTCTCTTCCTCGCTCATGGCCATCGAGCGGCGCTCGGCGCCCATCATCACCTTGTCCTTGGCATCTTCCAGGTCGGACATGGTGACCATGCGCTTGCCGCGGCGGGCGGCGAGCAGAGCGCCTTCGTTGACGAGGTTCATCAGGTCCGCGCCGGAGAAGCCGGGCGTGCCGCGGGCGATGATCTTCAGGTCGACGTCGGGCGCCAGCGGCACCTTGCGGGCATGGACCTTGAGGATCTTCTCGCGGCCGTTCACGTCCGGGTTCGGCACCACGATCTGCCGGTCGAAGCGGCCCGGGCGCAGCAGCGCCGGGTCGAGCACGTCCGGACGGTTGGTCGCGGCGATGATGATGATGCCCTCGTTGGGCTCGAAGCCGTCCATCTCCACGAGCAGCTGGTTCAGCGTCTGCTCGCGCTCGTCGTTGCCGCCGCCGAG
>LNFM01013403.1_pt1 | contig 11781 bp, 8 predicted proteins | sample 596031 | NCBI WGS metagenome assembly LNFM01 (sample SAMN04254537, study PRJNA301005) | activated carbon metagenome | isolation source: dual media filters at the Ann Arbor, Michigan drinking water treatment plant | place: USA: Ann Arbor | reverse complement strand
GGCTGCGCCGCGCCGGGTTCGAGGTGGCGGTGGTCGAGGACGGCGTCGCTGCGTTGGCGGCGGCCCGCGAGACGGCCTTCGACGCGCTCATCCTCGACTGGAACATGCCGGGCCTCGAGGGCATCGACGTCTGTCGTCAGTTGCTGGCCGACCCGGCCTGGACCAGGGTGCCCATCCTCTTCCTCACGGCCGCCTCCCACGAGGGGGCCGAAGAGGAAGCCCTCGCGGCCGGCGCGCACGGCGTCATCGCCAAGCCGTTCGATCCGATGCATCTCGGCGAGCAGGTCCGGGCGCTTCTCACGAAGCACGCCGAAGGCTGATGCGCCGACCTGAAGGTCGACGCCTACGAACCCTGGGGCTGAAGGTCGACGCCTGCGGCACCCTGCGACTCGCTACGCGACCGCCGGCTCGAGCAGCCGGATCGTGCCCGTCGTGGCGTCGATCTCGGCCGGCACGCCAATCGGCATGATGAACTGCCGGTCGATGTGGCCGATCTGCGCGCCTTCCCAGGCCGGCACTTTCAGGGGCTTCAGGTAGTCGTCGAGCACGTCCCCGATGGTGAGCGACCCGTAGCTGCCCTCGCCCGGCGTGCACTTGGTGCAGCGGCCGAAGATGACGCCCTTCACCTGATCGAGGATGCCGGCCAGCTTCAGCTGCATGAACATCCGGTCGATCCGGTACGGCGCCTCCTGCACGTCTTCCACGAACAGAATCGCATCGGTGAAGTCCGGCAGCAGTCCCGATCCGACGATCGTCGTCAGCACCGTCAGGTTGCCGCCGAGCAGACGACCGCGCGCGCGGCCCGGCGTGATCGTCCGGATCCGGTTCTCGGTCGGCACCAACTGATCGCCGGCCTGCAGCGGGTTGGTCATCGTCACGGCCTCGCCCTGCATGAGGACGCGGCGGAACCAGTCCACGTTGAACCGGTTCCACTCCGAGGCCCCGTTCATGCCGTGGAACGTCACGAACCCGCCGCGCGCGAACACCGGCAGGAGCAGGGCCGTGATGTCGCTGTACCCGAGCAGGATCTTCGGATGACGGGCGATGGCCTCGAAGTCGAGCAGCGGGAGCAGCCGTGCGCAGCCCCAGCCGCCGCGCAGCGCGTGCACGGCGTCGACCTCGGGGTCGGTGAACATCGCCATGACGTCGGCGGCCCGGTCCTCGTCACGGCCGGCCAGATAGCCTCGCCGATCGAGCAGATGCGCACCGAGCTTCGCCTTCAGCCCCAGCGCCGCCAGCGACTCCACGACGATGTCCACGTCCACCGGGTCCCACGTCGCCGAGGCCGGATCGACGACGCCGACGACGCTGCCGGGGGTGAGTCGACGTGGCTTGCGCGCGGCAGGCCGACGGGCTGCGCGACCATGCCCGCCGTGACCGCGGGGGCCACGAGCGACTGCTGCAGGAACTCCCGGCGCGTGCTCGACATGGGCGAGATAGTACCCTGCTCGCGTGAGTGCGCCGCGCAAGGGCCTGGAGGGATCCCCACGACTCGAATGGCTGGCGGCCGGGCTGATCTTCGCGGCCCTCACGGTCGTGGTGTTCTGGCCCCAGCCCGTCCAGTGGTTGACGCATGCGCACGGGCATCACGACACGCTCTTCAACATGTGGCGCCTGTCGTGGATCACCGAGGCGCTGACCACCGATCCGGCCAGGCTGTTCGACCCGCCGATCTTCCATCCCGCACAGCGCGTCCTGGCGTACTCCGATGCCGTGCTGCTGCAGGGGCTCGTCGCGCTCCCGGCGCTGGCTGCGGGCGCGCCCATCCTGCCCGTGTCCAACGTCGTCCTCCTGCTGGGGCCGTGGCTGTCGGCGCTGGGCATGTATCTGCTGGTACGCGACCTCCTCGCTGGGAGGGACGCCTCGCCGTTCTGGCCGGCGGTGATCGCCGGGGCGATCTTCGGGCTGTTGCCGTATCGGGTCGAGCACGTGATGCACCTCGAGCTCCAGTGGTCGCAGTGGATGCCGCTGGCCTGCTGGGCGCTGCATCGCACGGTGGAGGGCGGCCGTGTGCGGGACGGCGTGTGGCTCGGCGTGTTCGTCCTCGCGCAGTTCCTGAGCTGCATCTACTACGGGGTCTTCCTCGTAGTGACGCTGGCGTGCGTCACGCCGCTGCTGCTGCTGGCGCGCGGGCGAGCGCCGCTGACGCGCATCGCGGCCGCCCTCGTCGTCGGCATGGTCGTCACGGCTCCGGTGCTGGGGGTGTACAGCGCGCCGTATCGGGCCAATCAGGCGACGTTCGGCGGTCGGGGGGCGGACGAGATCGACACCTGGAGTGCGACGGCGGGCAGCTTCATCTCGGCACCCGAGGGCAACCGGATCTACGGGGGGACCGCGGCGTTCGGCGGTCCCGAAGGTCGCCTCTGGCCGGGCGCGATCGCCCTGCTGCTCGGCATGGTGGGGGTCTGGTCGGCCCGCCGGCAGGTCGTGCTGTGGATGTACGCCGCGATGCTCGTGCTATCGGCGGTGCTGGCCATGGGCACGCACACGCCGATCTATCGCGTCATGCTGACTCTGGTGCCACCGCTGGGCGGACTGCGCGCGCCGTCGCGGTTCGGCATGGTCGTCGCCCTGGCGATCGCCGTCCTCGCGGGCCTCGGCGCGGCCCATCTGCTGGCCCGCCTGCGCGCGGGATGGCTCCGTCACGTCGCCGGGGTCTTGCTGGTGCTCGGCCTCGGGGTGGAGTACGCCTCGCGGATCGGGCCGCTGCACCCGTGGGTGCAGCGCGCGCCGATGTATGCCCGCTGGCTGCGCGACCAGCCGGCCGGGGTCGTGGTCGATCTGCCTATGGCCCGCGCCAACGCGCTGCCGCACCACGAGGCCGAGTGGAGCTTCTACGGCCGCACGCACGGCCACCCGATGGCCAACGGCTACAGCGGCTACTACCCGACACCCTATCTCGATCTGCTGGGGGCGATGGTGGCGTTCCCGCGCGGCCAGAGTCTCACGGCGCTGCGCAGCCGCGACGTCCGTTACATCGTCGTGCACGAGGATCGCTACGAACCGGCCGACTATCTCGAGCTCGACGCCCGCCTCCGCGGCACGCCTGGCCTGCGGTTTCTAGGACGCTTCCCAGACCCGGACTACCCCGTGGGCATCTACCTGATCGAGCCCCGCTGAGCCTCTCTGCATTACTCTGATCCGGCCATGCATCGTCGGGACTGGCTTCGCAGACTCGTGGCCGCTGGCGCCGCCGGTGTGATGCCGGGCGTCGGGGCGTCGGCCGCGCACGGCCTGGCGATGGGGGAGCGCGCCTCGTGGCTGGACGAGGCCCTGCCGATCCTGCCGGCTGAGCCGCGTCGGCTGAAGGCGTACGACCTGCGGGTCAAGGCGGCGTATGCGGCGGCTGGCGCCCGGACCCCGCCGCAGGACGGACGCGTCGACGAGGCGCGTGTGCCCGCCTTCCTGGCGATGTTCAGCAAGGGCCTGCCGCATGACGCGTACGGGATCGTCGATCCCGAGGCCTATCGTGCCCTCGCGCGCGCGGCGGCAGGCACGGGCCAGGCGCGGTTCGAGGACGTGCCGCTCGGGGGAGTGCGCCGGCTCGTGTCGCCCCAGGCGGCCTTCGCGTTCGCCCTCGACGGTCTGGATGCCGCCATGCTCGGCGTTCCGGATCCGCCGATGTGGGACACGCCGACATTCGCGACCGAGGCGGTCGAGGCCTACTGGCTCGCGTTGCTGCGGGACGTGCCGTTTGCGCGCTATGCGGAGGACCCGCTCGTCGCGCGCGCGGCGGCCGACCTGACCCGCGCCGGTGCTGAGACCACAGCCGGCACGCTCCTGGCGCGGGTCCATGGGGCACGCGCGGTTCCCGGCCCGATCGTCTCGCAATTCCTGCTGCGGCCGGTGCCCATGGGCGCTCAGGTCCTGTCGCCTCGCGTCGCGGCGCAGACCTCGGGCGAGACCTTCCTCGCGACGTGGGATGAGTGGCTGGCCTCGCAGAACGGGCACCTGCCCGTCCGCGACGTGACGTACACCGGCCGACGCCACATCTGCTGCGGTCGCGACCTCGCGACCTGGACCCGCACCGACTACCCCGGGCAGGCCGGTGTGCAGGCGGCGTTGCTGCTCGAGTCGCTGCGGGCGCCGGTCACCGAGGGTCACCCCTACGTCCGGTCGCGCAACCAGGCGGGATACGTCACCTTCGGCTTGCCCTTCATCGTCGATCTCGCGTCGCGGGTGGCCATGCACGCCCTGCGCGCCGCCTGGTTCCAGAAGTGGGTGGTGCATCGACGGCTGCGGCCCGAGGAACTGGGCGGGCGGCTCGAGGCGGCGGTGGCGGGCGCCCCCGTCGCAGCGTGGCCCGATGCGCGCTTCGTGCAGTCGGACGGCTTCGAGGAGATGCGCCGGCGCACGGGTGCGTGCCTGCTGCCGACGGCCTGGCCTGAAGGCGCCCCGCTGCACCCGGCGTACCCGGCGGCGCATGCGGCGACGGCCGGGGCCATGGTGACGGTGCTCAAGGCCTACTACGCGGAGGAGTGGGTGCTGCCGGATGCGGTCGCGCCGTCGGCAGACGGCCGTGACCTGCAGCCCGTCGACGAGCCGCTCACGGTCGGGGGTGAGCTCGACAAGCTCGCGTGGAACCTGGCGCTCGGGCGTGCCTTCGCCGGGGTGCAGTGGCGCAGTGACGCCGAGGCCGGGCTGCGACTGGGCGAGACGGTCGCGGTGGCGCTGTTGCGTGAACTGCGCGACCTGTTGCCGGAAGCCGATGTGCGCTTCGCGCTCCGGTCCTTCGATGGCCTGACGATCGACGTGTAGCCGGGCAGGGCCGCGGGCCCGCGTTGGGTAGGGCCCGCCGCTGGGTAGGGCCGGTTCTCCGAACCGGCCGTCACGACCGCATTTCCCATCACCAATGCCGACGACGCTGACGCTGACGGCCCGCTCGGAGAGCGGGCCCTACCCGTCGTCAGTCGAAGAAGTAGTGCAGCAGCGCCGAGACGCGGGCGCCGCCGATCGACGGGCCGTTGCCGAAGTTGAAGTCGTCCAGATCGTTCTCGCCCGACACGCTCAACTCGCCGCTGACCTTCAGGCGCGGCGCGCCACGGAAGCCGACCTCGACCCCACCCACGCCCGCCGGCTTCACCGACGTGTCGTCGAAGCTGCCGATGTCGGTGCGGAAGACCCGGATGCCGCCGCCCGCGTAGGGACGCACGTTCACGGCGTCGCTCCCGAAGTCGCCGATGGCCACGATGAAGGTCGGTTCGAAGCGCAGGTACTGGACGTCGTCACCCAGGAAGTCGCTGTCGCCGCCGAAGCCGAGATGGGCCTGGACGCCGAAGCGTTCGTTGGCCCAGTACCGGAAGCTCGGCCCGATCTCGAACTCGGTCAGGCCGCCGACCGCGCCGAGCCCGACGGCGCCGATGTTGGGACCGGCGCTGCGGCCGCGCCGACCCTGGACCACTGCGGCGGAGAAGGCGGTGCCGGTCTCGAACGGGCTGCTGACGGCCGGCGCCGCGACTGGCGATGCGGAAGATGTACGCACCCCGACGGCCGGCTCCTGGGCGAGGAGCGCCGTGGGCGCAAGGACGCAGACCGTCATGAGGGCGGACGCGCGAATGATACGGAGCATGTAAGAACCTCCCTGACCTCCTGCCCATGGACGAGCAGGAAACCGCGCCGGAACTGCGCGGCGGTCAGGAAGATTGCAAAGGCTGCGCCGATCGGGCGCGGCCGACGTCAGGGCCTGGTCTGGCGCCGACGCTCGGCGTCGCGCAGCTCGGTGAGCGTCCGGCCAAGCAGCTTGATCTGCTCGCCGTAGGCGGCCCAGTCACCTGCACGCTGGGCATCCATCGCGCGCCGGTAGGCGGCCTCGGCCTGCTGGACGAGCGCGTCGGTCGTCTGCGGTCCTGCCGTGGGCTGCGGACTCGCCGGCAGCGCGGGTGTCCCGGAGGCGCCGGGGACCGGGGTGGCACCCGTGGCGCTGGCCGGCGTCTCGCCCGGCGCGGCGGCGGTGCCGGCGGTCTGGGCGTTGGCCAGCAGCAGGTCGGCGGCCCTGACGGCCGCGGCATCGACCGAGGTGGTCGGCGGCGTCGATCCATCGGCCGGGAAGATGCGGTCGAGGGCCTCGGCCAGCGTCTCGGCCATGACGATGCGGTCCTGGTGGGCGACGATCACGCGATTGAGTTCGGGGATCTGGCCGCCCGACGCGCGCAGGTACAGCGGCCGGATGTAGATCAGCGACTCCTCGATCGGGATCACCAGCAGCGTGCCCTGAATCACCTGCGAGCCCTGCTGGTTCCACAGCGTGATCTGCGGGGCGATGGCCTGGTCCTGGTTGATGCGCGCGACGACCTGGCGCGGACCGAACACGACCTTCTGCTTCGGGAACTGGAAGACGGCCAGCTTGCCGTAGTGCTCGCGATCGCTGCGCGCGATCATCCAGGCGGCCAGGTTGTCCTTCTGCCGCGGCGTGAACGGCAGCATCTGGATGAACTCGGCGCCCTGCTCGCCCGGCAGCTTCATGATCGTGTAGTACGGCTCCATCCGCACGGGCTGGTCGCCGATGTCGATCGAGGGCACCTCCCACTGGTCTTCCTTGTTGTAGAAGACCGCCGCGCCCTGCATGTGGTAGGTCGCGAACATGTGGGCCTGCAGCGCGAAGATGTCCTGCGGGTAGCGCAGGCGCGCGCGCAGCGACGCCGGCATGGCGTCCAGCGGCAGCAGCAGGCCGGGGAAGATGCGGGCGTAGGTCTGGGCGATCGGGTCGGACGGATCGACGAGGTAGAACCGCGTCGTGCCGTGGTAGGCGTCGATGACCACCTTGATCGAGTTCCGGATGTAGTTGGTGCCGCCGCCGGTGATCGACGCGTTGGTCGCGCTGGTCACCGCGCGCGAGTACGGGTAGCGGTTGCTCGTCGTGTAGGCATCCTGGATCCAGTACAGGCGGCCATCGGCGATGGCCATGTACGGGTCCTGGTCGTAGGTCAGGAACGGCGCGATCTTGCGCACGCGCTCGCTGATGCGGCGGTAGTAGAGCACCCGGCTGTCCGGGCGCAGGTCGTCCGACAGCAGGGCCTTGCCCGAGCCGAAGCGGATGGCGAACAGCAGCTTGCGCCAGAACGACCCCACCGAGACGCCGCCATCGCCCTTGTACTCGGCAAACACGTTGTCCTCGCCCGACGGGTAGTGGAACTCCTTCGTGTTGGTCCGGACGAAGACGTGATCGTTCGAGAGCTCGCCGAAGTAGATCGACGGCTCGTCGACCTTGAGGTCCACCGAGGACTCCGGCGGCAGGTTCTTGATGAACAGGATGGGCAGCCCCTCGGGGGTCACCTCGTTGACCGGGCCGAGGGTCAGGCCGTAGCCGTGGGTGAAGGTCAGCTGCTCGTTGATCCACGTCCGGTTCGGCAGGCTCTCCGAGTTGAGCTCGCGGGCCGAGAGCATGATCTGCCGATAGCGGCCATCGATCATGTAGCGGTCGTTGTCCACCGAGACGAAGTCGTAGTAGGTGCGAATCTCCTGGATCTGGGAGAAGGTGTCGAGCAGCGGCTGGTGGTCCCACAGCGGCACGTTGTCGATGGTGTCGGCGTTGCGGTCGAGGTCGGCGCGCGTCAGCGTCACGTCCCCCGAGAGCTGCCGCTCTTCGACCGTGTCCAGCCCGAAGGCCGCGCGCGTCGCCGCGATGTTGTGCTGGATGTACGGCGTCTCGCGCACCTGCTCGTTCGGCGCGACGTAGACCCGCTGGATGAAGGTGGCATACACGCTGCCGCCGAGCGAGATCGCGACGTAGCCGCCGACGGCCATCGCAATCGGCCACAACCGCACGCTGAACGCCTGGACCACCGCCAGCACGGCGCCGAGCACGCCGACCGCGGCCAGCAGCCGCAGGGCCGGAATCCGCGCGTGCACGTCGGTGTACGACGGGCCGGTGATGATGCCCGACGGCTCGAACAGCTGCTGCGGGATTTCGAGCCAGTCGCCGAAGGCCAGCGCCAGCAGCAGCAGGCCCAGCAGGAGCGACAGGTGGCGCCGCGTGCTCTCCGTGATGAACACACCCCGCCCGATGCGCAGCCCGAGGTTGCCGGCCAGGGCATAGGCCGCCGCCGTCGCGATCACCGCCAGCAGCGACATCGAGAAGAACAGCCCTTGCAGCAACGACAGGAACGGCCAGCGGAACAGGTAGTACGACACGTCGTAGCCGAGCACCGGATCGACCTGTCCGAACGGCACCGCCTGCGTGTACGCCAGGTAGCTGCTCCAGCCCGACGAGGCGTAGCCGGCCAGCAGCAGCGCCAGCAGACCCGAGGCCAGCCACACCACCGGGCGCAGCCGCCGGGGCTGCAGGGAGATCGTCCGCGGTCCTTCGGGCGTGACGACCACGATGTTGCGCAGGGGCACGGCGCTGAGCGCGACGAAGAGATTGAAGGCGAGGAAGAGCCCGGCCACCACGAACACGGTGCTGCCCATCGCCGAGCGGGCCGTCAGCGACTTGAGGAACACGGGCCGGTAGCCGACCTCGGCAAACCACAGCCAATCCGTGTAGAACTCCGCAAACGACGGGATCGCCATCAACAGGAAGACGCCGAGGGCGAACAGCGGTGCGCGGGGAATGTCTCGGATGGCCATGGGGAGCCCTTATTGTAGGGTGTCTCCCGCGATGGGCTCGGCGCTGATGTGCCACACGTCGTGGACCAGGGCCGCGTGCAGGACCGCCCCTCGGGGCCGCATCCCGATGCGCCTGGCCACCGCCTGCGAGGCGCCGTTCTCCGGCCGGATGAGCGCGACCACCTCGGCCATCGCCCCATGACGCAGCCCGAGCGTCACGCAGGCGCGCGCGGCCTCGGTCGCATACCCGTGGCCCCAGGCCTGGCGCGTGAAGTGATAGCCGAGCTCCAGGTGCGTCTCGCCGCCGAAGACGCGCACCTGCAGTCCGCAGTCGCCCAGGAACTCCGGGCGGCCACCGCGGTCATCCGCGCGCAGCACCGCGAGCAGGCCCGTGCCGTGCTGCTGATAGCGATCGATGGTGCGGCGCAGCCACTGCTCGGATTCGACCCGGGTCATCACGCGCGGGAAGTGCCGCATGACGACGGGGTCGGCCAGCATCGCCGCCAGCGCATCGAGGTGCGAGAGGTCGAGGGGCACGAGCACCAGCCGCGCGGTGCGCAGCGGCAGGTGCTCGTGCAGGCGAAGCGGAAACGGCATGTGGCTGGCAGGGAGGGCCCGCACGGCGACCTGTCCGCCAGAGCCGCAGGCGACGGCGGAGGCGTCCCTCCCATCTGGCTAGCGCCCGGGACCAGCCGCCAGCGACTTGAGGTAGGCGAGGCCGGCCGGGACGTTCTTGTCCGGCTCCGGCGACTCTTCCTCGATGATGTGCCACTGCACCGCGGTGCCACGGGCCGCTTCCACGACGCCCTTGACGTTCACTTCCCCCGACCCGAGCGCGACGCTCGTGTCGTCGGGGGCGTGGCCGGTCCAGTCCTTCTTCGTGCCCGGCTTCATGTCCTTCATGTGCGTCAGCACGAAGCGATCGGGATGGGCCTTCAACAGGGCCACGGGATCGGCGCTGCCGTGGTGGGCCCAGAAGATGTCGAGCTCGAACTTCACGGCCTTCGGATCGGTCTGGGCCAGGACCATGTCGAACAGCGTCCGCGTGGCGGTGCCGGGGGCGAACTCGAAGCCGTGCGGGTGGTAGAAGAACTGCAGGCCGGCCGCCGCGGCGTGCGTGCCGGCGGCGTTGAAGGCGGCGATGGCGGCCTTCGCGTCGGCCTCGTCGAACGTGCCCTCGTGCGGGAACCACGCGTTGCCGATGTACTGCACCCCGTAGAACTTCGCATCGTCGAGCAGCTTCGCCGAGTCGGTCGGGCTGGCGAGCAGCTTGATGTCCGTGTGCATCGACACGGGCGTCAGGCCGGCCTTGCCGAGCTCCGCCTTGAACTGCTCGCGGGTGAGCCCGTAGGTGCCGGCCAGCTCCACGTGCGTGAAGCCCATGCCCTTGATCTTGGCCAGCGTGGCCGGCACGCCGTTGGCCTTGAAGCTGTCCCGGAAGCTGTAGAGCTGCAGGGCGATCGGGTTCTTGTACAGCGGGCCTTGTTGCACCAGGCCGGCGCCAGCCGCGGCCACCGACGTCTCCGGGGTCATGGTGCCGACGCCCACGAGTGCGGACGCCACCGCCACGACCAGCAGGGATTGAACGAGTCTCATCGACGCTCCTTGGAAGAGATCGTCCGGAGTATAGCCCCGCGGCTTCGACGCCCGGCCCTACCCTTCGCCCTTTCCCGTTCCGGTGCCCGGTGCCCGGTGCCCGACTCCCGACTCCCGACTCCCGACTCCCGACTCCCGACTCCCGACTCCCGACTCCCGACTCCCGATCGGTATGACGTTCGTGTAAACGTAGAAAGGCGTGCGTGGACGACTGCTGCTGCTGGCGGGCCTGATGGCGACACTCCTCGGGCCGAGTCAGGCCGCGGGCCAGGTGACCTATGGCGCCGAGGGCCTCCGCGTCGCGACGCCCGATGGTGATTTCACGGCCGTGGTCGGCGTCCGCAATCAGATCCGGTTCACCACGCCGTTCGCGGTGGTGCCCGCCGACGCCGACGAGGTCGGGGTGAAGGTCGGCGACGACTATCGCGTGTTCCGATCGCGCCTGCGGGTCAACGGGCACGTCTTCTCGCCGCGCCTGCGCTACCAGTTCCAGGCCGACTTCGTCGAGGAGCGGATTCGCGACCTCAGCGTCACGTGGGAGGCGCGCCCGTGGCTGCGTCTGCGAGCGGGCCGCTGGAAGGCCGCGCTCAACCGTGAGCGCATCGAGTCCTCCGGCGCCCAGCTGCTCGTCGATCGATCCATCCTCGACCGCTGGTTCACCCTCGGACGACAGCAGGGCGTGGAGGTGTCGGGTGGCCTCGGTGGCACGCGTCCCCGTGGCGGCACCTACTTCCTCGGGGCCTTTCGCAGCGTGGACGCGAAGGGCGGCCCGGCGCTCCCGGTGTGGCTCGGCCGCTACGAGTGGACGTGGGCGGGTCGCGAACTGCCGTCCTGGCAGGGCGATCCCGACGCCTCGCGTGAACTCCTGCTGGCCCTCGGGTCGACTGTTGCCCGCACGGAAGGCGCCTTCGCGTTCTACCAGGGGTCGGGCGTCGGCGCGACGCTGCCGCTGTTTCCCGCGGGGTCGCCCGATCGCTTCCGCACCCGGCACTACGCCGGCGATGTCGCGCTGAAGTGGCGCGGCGTCTCGGCACAGGCCGAGGTGCATCGCAAGGAGGTGCGACGCATCGCCGCCGGTGATCGCCGCACCCTCCGTGGCGCCTACCTGCAGGGCGGCGTGCTCGCCTCCACGGTGTGGGCGCGTTTGCCGACGCGACTCGAGCTGGCCGCGCGCGCGGCCTGGATCGACCCGCACGATGCCCTCGCCGACAACCACCACGACGAGCGGGTCGTGGGCGTCAACTGGTACGTGCTCGGGCATCGCCACAAGATCGCGGCCGACATCTCCCGCCTGCGTTTCACCACACCGACGGGCGTGCGTGCCACCGACAGACGCACGCGCCTGCAGTGGGAAGTCACCTTCTGATCAGCCTCGGATCGCGCGGCGGCCACGGCCATGTCGCCCGCACGATCGACGAGATTGTGATGCTCGACGAAAAGTTTGCGGGTATGCTCGTGCCACAATCCTGCAGATTTCCTTACGCAGTACCGATACTGCGGAGAAGGAACGACGAGCCCGCGCGTGCGGGCGCATTGCATTGGAGGCACGATGAACGACGTGAACGAGACGATCGACGCTGGCGCCACGCCGGCCCCCGAAGTGGCCCCGGTGGCCGACGCCACCCCCGCGCCCGCGCCGAA
>LNFM01013188.1_pt1 | contig 11781 bp, 14 predicted proteins | sample 596031 | NCBI WGS metagenome assembly LNFM01 (sample SAMN04254537, study PRJNA301005) | activated carbon metagenome | isolation source: dual media filters at the Ann Arbor, Michigan drinking water treatment plant | place: USA: Ann Arbor | reverse complement strand
CCAGCGTTTCAACACCGCGTAGCGCGGCGCGTTCGACCAGTTGAACGGGTGTTAATAAACCATCAGAAATTGTGGAATGACAATGCAGATCAATATTGAGCATGAAGATTCGTTGCGCAAAGCAGGACATGCATCATAGCAAATAACCCGGTTTAAGAGAAATAATTGATCTGGATAATTAAAGAGATAGTTAGAACTATGAAGAAATGCATATTTCATAAGGGCACTTCTAAAAATTCAAAGTTCCAAACAAAACGAGGCGCAAGCAAAAAATGGTGACGCAGCATATAATTGATATGTAAGGAAACATTTTTTGTGAGCAACAAAGTGTTGTGACGAAATTTGGATTTATAGAAGTGCCCATAAGGAGCTTGAATGACCATACCATTGACCGTTCGCGATCATATTTCGGCTGCGCCGCATCGCAGCTTGTTTCTTGCCGGCGCGCTGCAAGGCGTGCTGACACTGCTTTGGTGGGTGTTTGATCTGACCGGGCGCTATGCCCTAATGGGATCCGCTACAGTCTGGAGCATCGCCCCGACTTGGGCGCATGCTTTCCTGATGGTCTATGGTTTTTTCCCGTTCTTTATTTTTGGTTTTTTGTTTACCACGTACCCGAGCTGGTTGAATGGCGACAAAGTAAAGCCGAGTGAGTACATGGCTACCAGTTTATTGATGGCGATCGGCGTTGTGTTGTTTTATGTCGGGCTATTGACGCACAAAGTGATCATTATCATGGGTGTAGAGATCATGCTGGCCGGATGGGGCGTTGCGGTTTATGTGTTATTCCGCATCTTGTTGGGCACCGCGCCTGCTCAGGACAAACGCCATGCGCGCGTAACCAGTGCCGCATTACTCATGGGTTGGCTGGGTATGGCTGCGTATTTGTTGTGGCTGGTCACCGAAAGCCCGGCGGCGCTCGATTTTGCGCGCCATGCGGGCATCTGGTTTTTTCTGTTGCCGATCGTGCTGACCGTTTCGCACCGCATGATTCCATTTTTCTCCAGCCGGGTATTGGACAACTACGTATTGATCAGACCCTACTGGATGCTCTGGTTAATGCTGGCTTGTATTGGCGCGCATGGCTGCCTGCAATCGCTGGATATGCCAGCTTATCTATGGATTGTTGATTTTCCGCTGGCGGGTTGTGCGTTCTATTTATCGTACCGCTGGGGATTCTTGCGCAGCTTTCGCGTGAGCTTACTGGCGGTATTACATGTTTCATTCGCTTGGCTGGGGGTAGCCATGCTGCTATACGCAGTGCAAAGCCTGGTGTATATGCTATCCGGCAGCATGCTGCTCGGCCTGGCACCCTTGCACGCACTGGCGATTGGCTATTTTGCCAGCATGGTCCTGGCGATGGCGTCACGCGTCACGCTCGGGCACTCGGGACGGCCACTGGAACTCGATCACGTTACCTGGATTCTGTTCTTAAGTTTTCAGGCGGCCGCAGTACTGAGAATATTGGCGGATATCTTGCCGATGATCGCGCCGATGTTGTATGTGGCTGCAGGACTTGCTTGGCTGGGCTGCTTCGCGTTTTGGGCAGCTAAGTATGCGCCGATTTACTGGCGGCAAAGGGTGGATGGGAAACCGGGGTAGTTAAGGAATCTCCAAATGATTGTCATTTCGAGCATAGCGAGAAATCTATTGTGTTGATTACCAAAGATTCCTCTCTGCGTTCGGAATGACATGAACGAATTACTCAGAATTTCCTTAACGTATTAACGTAAGGTGCTAATTTGTAGGTGCAAAAGATTCTTGATGTGATGGACCTAGATCGGTGTATGCTCATAATAAATAAAGAGAGATTATGAATTTAGCAATGATAGATGTTATTTTTGACGCAATATATTTCGTCATTCCGGAAGTTCAATTGTGGTAACTACTTTACCATGGAATACATTGCAGCCTTCTTATCGTTCATTGTTGCCCTTGTTGGCATTCATGGGAATACTTGGAACGCCAAAGCAAAAGGCTGGCGAAAATTAACCAAGACTGGCTGGGTTACAGCAGGGTGCGCATTACTTGCCTTTTCATTAGCTATTATTGCGGCTTGGATAAAAAGCGATGAGGAGAAAACTGCACGAGAACAACGCAAAATGGTAAACAGAATTGCAGAAATGGAAATTTGTCTTGCTTCTGGCCAACTTAAAGTCGCCTTCGATGTGCTTGTAGCGTTGGGAACTGGTAAGACCACTGCTGATGGGGCAGATGTGGGTTTTAAGTTTGAAGAACTAGAAAATGAACAAACGCTCAATGCGATAGAAAAGCTTGATCTTCTAACGTACCCGCCTGCGAGGATACGTGCTGGGGACACCCGTCCACTTGATGAATTCATAACTTCTCAAACAAATGAATTTGTTACGCAGGCCAATATGGCACTGGCCAAGTACAGTACTTTTTTGAATAAAGATTTGATACTAAAATCCACTTGGTTGGTCAATCATAATTTAGTGCGCAGAATGCTAGTCACCGCCGCACAGGTCGTACAAGTCCAAAAATTTGGTGGGAAGAGCTATCCTGGCCTATGGCCACACGAACGAGCTCATTATCCTGAAGCTATTGCACTTCTCAAAGAAGTGATCAGAATGAGTGGTGGCGATGAAACTGGTCTAGTTTGTGAGACTCCTGAGTTCTTTAAGGGAGTTAATGGCTAACGAATCATGATCTGAACTGCTTGTTGTAGGAGAGATGTAGGGCGTCAACAAGCACAGCGCATTGCGCCGAGGTTGAATGTGCCGGAAGATTTTGATGCCGCATTACCCGAGGATGTGGCGATGCAATTTCAGAGTGAAGCTATCGAACCATCCTCTGAGAATCGCTAACAATGCGATTGCTGCTCGATACGCATATTCTGCTATGGGCGCTGGATACGCCTGATCGATTGCCTCATTCCCTGAGAACGCAGTTGGAATCGCCGTCTGTCGAAGTGTATTTTAGTGCGGCCAGTATTTGGATTGGGTAAGAAAGCCATAATGGCCGCGCATTAAAAATCTTGTGGTGGCGCAAAGTAGCGCACCTACCCCGCCTGATACACATCCTCATGACTCCCAACATTAACCAGAATAATCTCTTTTTCAGTAATCAGTATTTCAAGGGTAATGCGGTAACTGAGATTAATCGATACCGAATGCAGCGCTGACAATTTGCCTTTTAACGGGTGGATTCTCAGGGAAGGATGGTATGGATTAAAGGCCAGTAATTGCAAGGTCTTGCGATAAGGCTCCTTTAAATCCGGGTGTTTCTGTGCAAAGCGTTTGGCGCGTTTTTTGTAACTGTCGGTAAAGATGAGCGTGTAGCTCATTTAGAAAACAGGTCATCGACATGTTGATTGATCGTATCTTTGCTGAATTGACCGGATGCCATGTCTTGTCTCGCTTCATAAAGCGCTGCTTCCAATTCCATCTCACGCAGATAATGATATTGCTCGATTTTCATCACGACAAAGCATTCTTTACCGCGCACAGTGATGATGTCTTCCGTTTTATCCGCCAAGCTTTCTTCCAGGCAGGCAATTCCTTTCGTTTTTAGATCATTGGCTGTAATCATTTTAATCGCTCGTTTAATCGTGTTGTTGACTATATGATTGAAAGTGTGACGTGTCAATTAGAAATTGGCAAATGAATCCGCGAGATATCAAATCAACAATAAATATCAAAATTGAGTGAAAATTGGTGATCAACTAGCCAATGAATCGTATTTTGCAATGCACTGTAAGCTTCTTAAATTCTGCTCAACATATACATGAACATCTATTGTATGCGCCATGGGCGCACGAACTATAACGACCTCGGTCTGTGTAACGACGATCCTAGCCGGGACGTTCATTTAACGGAGATTGGCATCGCACAGGCGCAGTCGGCCGCATTGGCGCTACGTGATGTCGCAATCGAGTGCATTCTGGTTTCGCCTCTGCCACGAACGCGCCAAACAGCGGAGATCGTGAACCGGTATCACGCCGCGCCGATTGTGGTGCATGCGGATCTTGCCGACATCCGTTCGGGATTTGAGGGCAAACCGGTATCAGATTATTTTGCAGCGATCAGCCATAATCCGCTCCGGGCGCGCGTGAATGGCGGCGAGTCGTTGCTGGATCACAAGCTGCGTGTTTTGCGCTTTATCAACTGGTTAAAAGTGCAGCAGGATAAAAACCTGCTTATAGTCGCGCACGAAGAAACCATGCGGGTATTTGTCGCCTATTTTGAGGGAGGCGTCGAAGATGCACAGCTGCGGGATATCCATGTGGGGAATTGCGAATATAGACATTACAATCTGGACAGTCCCTGTAAAAAATCATCCTGCGATTGATGCACTTTCCAGTATTGATACATCCTGCCATACTGCGGATTAATTTTTAGCATCATTCTGACGCTCGGCATGATGCATGCGAACGGATATTCCGGGTGGTCATTGTGCCGGTTCTGGCGGCAAAAAATTTCGAAGGGGATTGCATGACTCAAATCACTGAAATTATCAAAAATGCGGGCCGATGGCTGGAGCAGCAGCAAGACAGTGAATCGAAGGGATGGGGCGAGCGTCGCGGCAGTCATATCAATGTGCTCAATACTGCCGAGGCGATGATTGCTTTGATCGATAGCGGGATTTGTCATGCGGGCACCAGCTCGATCCGCGGTGCGGTTGATTTTCTTCTGAAACATCAAACAGTGGATGGCAAAGATGCCGGTTCGTGGGCACGGGAATTAACCGCGGATGACGGTAAAACCATCGATATTCCGGACTTAGTGCGTACCTGCTATGCGATTCAGGCGCTCATCAAAGCCGGTAAGGGGATCGACGAAGGCCCGGTGCAATTGGCGCTGATCTGGCTGCTTGGGCGCAGAAATGAAAATACCAAAGGCTGGGGTTATGCCCGAGGTAAACCCGATGCACTGATGCCAATTTGTTTTGCGCTGACAGCTTTGTTGGATGCCTACGATGCCTATCCTGGCGCCTACCAGACTCAGATCTCAGAAGGTCTGAAACATTTGGTGGGTGCTTATTACAATGATGGGGGCGATGAAGTGCGCGGCTCATTCGGCGCGCCGGGTCCCTTGCAAGGCGTCCATACCATCCATGCCGCGCTGGTATTACAAATTGCGCGCAACAATAATTTAAGTCCATTTCCGGAACAGGAAAAACAGGCGACCGAATGGCTGCTGCGGAATCCGGATAAAGCCATCAGGTTGCGCGAAGAATGGGTGGAGATTGACCAAGCCAAGATTGCGGATGGCCAAACCGGCGGTTATGGCTTTATGTTCATGACCGATACCTTGTTGATGCGGCTTCTTCTCGGCTCGGAGAATTTGGATGATAAGAAAAGCGCATTGGCGCATGAAGCCATGCATAGCCTTAAAGACAAGATCGATGAAAACACCGGAGCTTTCTACGGGCCGCGACTATTTTCCTGGGCCACAGCAAAAGCATTACCTGCCTTGGCTGTTTTGCAAAAGCACGCAGGCACGGAATATCCGGATCTTCCTGCGCGCACGCCGGAGTCCCGGTCTGAATTAACTGGCTGGAAAATCGCCCCGGTTATCATCATCATGGGATTTGCAACCCTGCTCTCCGGGCTTGGTTTTTATTTGATGGTTACCGAGAAATTCGGTCTTCTGGCCTTTACCTTTTTTGTCGTGATGCTGCTAGCTGCCCTCCTGGTCTATGGCCATATTAAAGAAAAAACCTTCAAAGAATTATTAAGCAGCCTTGGCGGGCTATTAAAAAAATAAAATGCTGTTTTCACATGGATGGTTTTAATTTGAGCGCAATGTCATGATTGATACGATTATCTTTGATGCGGAAGGCATTGTGATTGACACGGAAGCGGTCTGGGACAAGGGACAGGAAATCTTTTTGCAGCGTAGGGGCTTTGTCTATAACCGGGAACGGATCAAACCATTGCTTACCGGGCGGACGCTTGCTGAAGGGGTTGAAATAATGAAGCAAGCGTATCAGTTTGCAGGGGATACCGAAATGTTAGCGCAAGAACGTGCAGATATCGTGCAGGATCTTTTTATTCATGAAACCAGCTTCATCTCCGGGTTTCTTGAATTCTACGAATCCGTGCGCAACCGCTACAAAACTTGTATCGCAACGTCCATGGATAAAGATCTGCTAAAGCGCGTGGATCAGCGACTTAGTCTTTCGACGCTGTTTGGAAAAAGAATCTATACGCTGGATAAAGTAGGCTATCGTTCCAAGCCCAATCCGGACATTTTCCTGTACGCAGCGCAGCAACTCCAATCATCACCGGAAAACTGCGTCGTCATTGAAGATGCACCGCATGGAATCGATGCCGCAAAGAGTGCCGGAATGTGGTGCATTGCGATCACTACAACCTATGATCCGGGAAAATTAGAAAAAGCGGATTTTGTCGTCAGCGCGTACACAGAAATTGATCTTGACGTTGTGAATAAGTATGCATTAATAAAATCGGATAACTAGCATCCGATCAGCGTCTGGCCGTATCTTTGCATGCAAAACCAGGGTAATCACCTTTATAGTTGCCCTGCTTAAAATTCAAGCGGAGTACGTGAATTACCTGGTCAATTTTCAACCGGCGTCAACCTATACTACTTCGATATAAACGTAATTGTTTTTATAAATGCTTCTGAACCCCCTTCAGTATTGCTAGTATTTTGCTGGAAAGCAAAAGCGGTAATTGGAGGGGTACTTTCTTGATTAAAAGTTGTTTTAAATCTTTCATCAATTTCAAAGTCTGTGGTAATGGTCTTACCGGATTGATCACCCGACATAACGCAAAAATATCGTCCGCCTTCTGTCCAAAGTCTACCGGCATACATTTTATCAAGCTCTTCTTTCTCTCCAATAAATGGGCTTAAGAAGTAAGGTGCGGCCTTTATTCCCAAAGGTAATCCACTTGAAAGCTTTTTAGTTCCAAATGACAACATAACTGCGATTGGCACCCTGTTGTTTCCTTTTTCCCAGTTAGCTCCTTTCGGATACCGGGTCACTCCCCAAACAATACTTACTCGTTTAACATTATGGATAAAATTCTTTTGTTCAAACCTAAGGCCGATTAACCCAGCTACTTTATCTTTTGTACTAATGACTAGCGCATTATTCTCAAACCTTGGGTTCAGTTCAATTGCGTCTAACTCAAACTCGAACCCTTTTTCTTCTAACCAGGAGATTGCGCTACCATTTTTCTGACCGGTGAAATCAATCGTATGGATAATCTTGTCATCTGCGAACAGGGCGGTTATCTGAATCAAAGAAAGTACTAGGAATAAGATGATTGAATAAATATAGTGCTTCACTAATGAGGTTTCCTCTGTTTTTCGTCTTCCAATAGGAAAATAGCTTTATGTTAGAAGTTGTTCCTTATTTTGACTGATTGGTTAATCAGTCGCTGATCCGCTTTGGTTGACTTTAAATCACGCTGCACGGGAAATCTGGCGATACAATCAAGAGAGTTTCTCAGGACTAGGCCATTTCAGACAACGCAGATGGATTAGCAGGCATTTTTCGAGCCGATCAGGATGGGCAAACCAGAAGGGAGAGAACTATCAACTTTCGCCTTCATCCAACAACGCACCCACCAGCTTCGCCTCTATTTCCTGGTATTGCGGATTGTTGCTACGAACGGCGGAAGGCTCTTGCCAAGAGGGATTCTGGCGCAAGGCGCTGGTCAGTTTGCTCCAGTTATCGGGTAATTTTTCACTCTCGGCTTTGTCCACATGCAAGGTGTCCTGAGCGGCATGTCCGCGGTGCATTAATTTATTCAGCAGGTGTTTCTGGCGTAGATACAATACTTGCAGCGTGATTTCGTCGGCGCACTGCCACTGCGTACCTTTCACGGTTGCTTTAATTTCATCGCCATAGCGCTTGAAGGTTGACCAACCGGCACCGGCAATGGCGCCCAATGCAGTGGCAGCGCCCAGACTCATGCCACCGACCATCAAATCAATACCCGCTCCGGCGGCGGCACCCTTGGCGGCGGCGCTGCCGACATCGAGTCCGTACGCTTTGAGTATACCGGGGGCGAAGATGTCCAATTGCCAGTGACCATTGCTGACCGGAATTTTCTGGATCGCGACATCTTTTTCCGAAAAATTAAAAATAGATAACAAGTCGTGCAGACAATGCTGCTCGGCTTTGCGGACAAATTCATGCAGCCGGTCTTCAAGCAGTGAATGCGCGATCAGATTATTTTGGGTCGATTTGCTCTCGCGATAGCAGGCCACATTCACAATCAGTGCAGCAACCCGTTTGGCGCCGGATAAGCAAAGCTGTCTCCATAATTTGGCGCGATAATCAATCAGCTTCTGCAGCCGGTCGTAATGGGACTCCACCAATGTCTGCATTTTCTGATACAGCCGCTTCTCCGCTTCGAAAGTAAATGCGACGGTATCAAATTCCAGCGTCGCATGCATGTGGAAAGCTGACAGATGCTCGCGCCATTTCGCCAATTCCCGGTCATGCCCGGCGATAAAATTAAACACCGGAATAATCGGTTTGGCCGATTGCGTGAGTATATCCAGTTCCAGGCGGTACTTTTCCAGGAAAGGCTCACGCACATCGATGATATAGAGAAGAATATCGCTGCGCAGCACTTGCCGGATGACTTTTGCTTCCTGCTCGAGCGGATCATTGACGGCAACATGCGTCACGAAATGCTCCAGTATCTGCACCGGTGACAACAATTTCGATTTTGCAGCCAGCTTTTTGATATGTGCGGATAGCGCCCGTGAATCTTCCAAACCGGGCGTGTCGTACAAATTCAGAATCGCTTCGTTGTCGGCGGATATGGCCGCTTGCTCGACATGCCGCGTGGTGCCAGCACCGTCTTCAATAACACCAAATTCGGTGCTGCGCAGCATGGTGCGGATCAGCGATGTTTTGCCCGTATTGGTATGCCCGACGACGGCAATATTTAGCAAAACATCGGTATGCGGGCGATGGGGATTCTTTACGATCATAATTATTGGGTAATCACATGTTCTGCGGGAATGCCGCAGGCTTCCGCCAGGCGGAACCAGGCAAACTCGCGCGCATTGGTAACCGGAGCCGACGGCTTGCTCAAGAGGATTAACCAGGGTTTTCCGTTGCTGCTGTCGACCAGTTCTTTGATCAAGCGTTGCACACCGCGATCGGGCAAACGATGCGCGGCTACACCCAGCAATAATGGACCATTAAGATTTTTTATCAATGCAATGGCTGCGTCATGAGACTCTTGATCGATGATATTCAACCGGCAAGTTACTGATTCCGGCCAGTTTGTTGTTTGATCCAGCTCAATACCAAAAGCCTGCGCATTCGATGGAATGGCGACATTCGCTGGCGGCAGCGTAACTTCGGCGGGTTTGACGCCAGCCAACGGATCGGCATCAATAACCTCGGCTTTCACTTCACGCGCCATCAAACGCTGACGCAGCTCTATATAGTAGGGCAAATAAAGATCCAACTTGAACCGGTGCTCACTCCATTTTTGCATGACGAGCGAGAGGCCGAGCACCAAAAGGCGCGGAAATATGCCATAGACCAGTAACGCACCGATTAGAAAAGTAGCCCAAGCCATTCGGGTTTCCGCATCCTGCTTGCTGACGCCTATCCGGCTGGCGACGGTTTGCGGGTCATCCGGTATTTTTAATCCCATCGCTTCCAGCGGTGTACCGAGAATTTGCGTGAGTCTGGGCAGCGTACTGTCCGGCAGCAACGTGGTGCCCCAGATAAAATTATATTGTTTGGCCAGCATGAGTAATATCAGTAACACCATGCCAGCGGTCAAGTAAGTTAACCAGAATTTGTGCGTGAGAACGCTGATGCGCCACTTGCCGACATCGCCGGTTAAACAGCTCTCCCACCAGGCGTGCGATGCCAGCGAGGCAATCGTGGGGTCTTTCTTGTGCCGGAAAGGCAACCAACTGGCCAATTGCGCGACAATGCCGCTGCTTAAACTTTGCAGATTCAAGGTGATGCCCGAAATCCATAGCAACAGGGAAATCAAGTTAAATCCCAGCAGTACCGCGAGCAGCCAGTAAATATTCAGCGTCGAATAATCCCCCACCGCCTGGCTCGCCGCCAGCCCGCCCAGAATGGCGGCAACCCCCAAGCAAATCCGGCGCGCGCGGATAAATTGCCGGTGCGGCTGCTGCAAAGCATCGTTCAGCGTGTTTTCCTGAATCAACCGCTTGGCGCGCGTGTTCAATCGCTGGATAAAATCCACATAATTGAAATCACCATTGGCAGACCGCGGCAACTCCTGAATACTGGCGTACGATAAATCCTCCGCTTTCGCAGATTCTATCTTGCGTACCTGTTCGATACGCACCAAATCATCGAATGTGTGTTTCTTTACTGACATTTCCTGGTTAATTCCAAATAAGGAGAATCAAGACATTACGGTGGCTGATTTGGGTTTTTGTTTCATAAAAAATGGTTAGAATTTATCAGGCCTTTGAAATTCGTTATGAGCGCAATAGAATTTGGAAGGCCTGTCATAGCAAAACAAGCTAAAATTTGTTATTAAATCATTCAAAAATTATTTTTTAGACATTTGCCCATCGAAGGGCCAGGCTATTTTGCCACATTTCTCGACAACAATCATATTCCCTGGCGACTGATTAAAATAGACGCCGGTGAGAAACCGCCAACCAGCATTGCTGAATTCAGCGGCCTGGTGTTTATGGGCGGGCCGATGAGTGTCAATGACGATTTACCGTGGATTGAAAACTCACTGACGCTGATCCGCCAAGCGGATATTGATGATGTACCGGTGCTGGGCCACTGCTTGGGTGGCCAGCTCATGGCCAAAGCCTTTGGGGGTACCGTCAGCGCCAATCCGGTCAAGGAAATGGGTTGGGGCGAAGTCAGCGTGCCGGACAATCCGGTAGCACGCGCATGGTTTGGCGATTTAACAACCTTCAATTCTTTTCACTGGCACGGCGAAGCATTCAGCATCCCGCAAGGCGCTACCTGCATCCTGTCCAGTCCGTATTGCGAGAATCAGGCGTTTGCGCTGGGCATGCACTTAGGCATGCAATGCCACGTCGAAATGACCGAGCGCCTGGTCATTGACTGGTGCAGCGTGGGCGCGGAAGAACTCGCCAGCCTGAACGAACCGTCGGTACAATCCATCGCCGAGATTGAAAAGAATCTGCCTGAGCGCGTGGCAGCACTGAATGCAGTGGCGGAGCGGTTGTATCAGAAATGGATTATTAACTTGAAAAAGTAGACAGCTTCGCAAAATGCTTTATTCATAATGCGCCCACAGCCGCGATACTTTTACAATTTTTCTTTTTCGAATACTTGATAAACAAGCCTGTGTTGGATATTGATGCGACGAGCGACGAGAATAAGCGCCCGACAAATCGCCCACTAATTTTTCATAAGCCGGTGGATTTTGATAAGAATCATTACGAATAACATTGAACAACGCGAGTGCCTTCTGCTTCAGTCCGACTACTGCAAGTTTTCTGGCATCCATGTTTGCTGGATGCGCATAGTAAAGCACCCACATCACCAATCCAGGTCTTTGCTACAAGCATCAACATCGGTTTGTAAACCTTCCCTAATCGATTCACGCATGCCAGGCATGGAAACCAGATAAAGTGTTTCATTAATGGCATTCCAGTCTTCCTCGGAAAGCAGCACCGCATTTGATCGTTTCCCTTTAATAATAATAGGCTTATGGCTGGATACCGTTTCATCGATCAAACTATATAATTTAGCCCTGGCTTCGGTTACATTCAACGTTGTCATAAAAACCTCCCAATAGCGCACCATACGTATTCACGTATGCATTGTCCATTTTGCTTC
>LNFM01011757.1_pt1 | contig 11781 bp, 7 predicted proteins | sample 596031 | NCBI WGS metagenome assembly LNFM01 (sample SAMN04254537, study PRJNA301005) | activated carbon metagenome | isolation source: dual media filters at the Ann Arbor, Michigan drinking water treatment plant | place: USA: Ann Arbor | reverse complement strand
TTGCGTGCGGATCATCGCGGAAAATATCGACAAGCGTTCCGGTATCAATCGGATCGACATGCTGCGCATAAAGCGGCAGTCCGTCACGCGCCAAACGGTCGGCAATCCGCGCATAAGTCGACCGAAGCCGACGAATCGCCGTGAACAACCCCAATGCCCCGCCGCCCGATGCGCTGATCAACGATGAGTAAGCCCCCGCCAGCGCCGCCATATCGCCGCGCTTCACATCGGTGACGATCAACACTTCTGCTTGAGCAGCATAATCGAACGGGCTGGTGGCTGAAAAATGCTCGGCGGCGTGGTCGAGGTGAACAGCCCCCGTGCGGCTTTCCGCATTTGCCCAATCGCCACCGCTGCGCAGCGTCGCGGATGTTGCGAGCACGCCGTGGCTCGGCTTGAGCACGATGTCGGAAACTGGCTTCATCGGGTCAAGCCAACGGCGGTGCATGCCCACATCCATGTCGCGGCCTTCGAACCGGTCAATCGCCAGCCAATCAACAAAGTCCGGGTCAATCGGACCCACGGCGCGGGCCAGCATTGATATCCATGCGCGCAATGTATCGATCCGCCAACCAAGGCTTGCCATCGCGCCTTCGACGCGGGCGCGCGCAGCGCCATCGAGCCAGTCGGGCGGGTCGGCGATCATCGCTTCCAACCGCTGTCCCAATATCGTGAGCGGCCGGGCCAGAGCCTCCAACGCAACCGCCGCATCGGCGACCGCATCGACAACCGCTGCGTCGGGGTCGGCAAGTTCGGTTTCAAGGCCATAGCCGGCTTCTGCCGCATTGCTCTCGTCGCGCGCGAATACCATCGACCGGATTGCCGACAATAAACGTTCGACTGGGCCCGATGGTATGCCTTCCGCCACGCGGCCAAGCCAGCCATCGCCGGGCAGGGCCTCTGCCGCCATCCGCGCCAACTCGATGGCGCCGCCGCCCTCTTCATCATAAGATGCAACGTCAGCCAGCCTTGCGGCAAGCCCTCGCCGCCGTCCGCGTGCCTTGCCTTCGGGGCCGATCACCCAACGGCGAAGCTCGACCGTTTCCTGACCGGTCAATGCCGCTGCAAACATCGAATCCGCTGCGTCGAATAGATGATGACCTTCGTCGAAGATGATCCGCGTGGGGCGGCTCACCTCATCGCGCCCGCGTGCAGCGTTGACCATCATCAAAGCATGGTTGGCAATGACAATATCGGCTTGGGTACTGGCCCGCGCCGCGCGTTCGATGAAGCATTTTTTGTAATGCGGGCATCCGGCGTAAATGCACTCGCCGCGCCTGTCGGTTAGCGCGGTGGAACCGTTGCGGCGGAACAGGGTCGGTAGCCAGCCCGGCAAATCGCCGCCGATCATGTCGCCGTCTTTGCTATACGCGGCCCAGCGCGCGACCAGATGCGCCAACGTGGCGGCGCGGCCCGCAAACCCGCCTTGCAGCGCATCCTCCAGATTCAGCAGGCAGAGGTAATTTTCGCGGCCCTTGCGGACCACGACCTTGGCCTTGAATATTTCGGGGTCGGGATAGATACGTTGCGTCTCACGCACCAACTGCCGCTGCAACGCTTTGGTGAAAGTTGAAATCCACACCGCACCACCAGCAGTGCTGGCCCAGAGCGAAGCGGGTGCGAGATAGCCCAGCGTCTTGCCAATGCCTGTGCCCGCTTCAGCCAACACCATATTGGGCTCACCCTTGCGCACGCGGGGAGCAAAAATCCGAGCGGCGGCTTGCGCAAAGTCGCGTTGTCCCTGCCGCGTTTCGGCGTCACCCCCGACCAAGGAGGCCAGTTGCGCCTGCACGGCATCGGGGCTCAAAGTCACCACGCGGGGTGGCGTCCGGAGCGGCACTTCCTCCCATTCGGGCAACCGAGCAAACAGCCAGCGTTCGGGCTTTTCTGGTTTTTTTAGGTGCCGCAGCACCAGGTTCGCCCACGGCCAGCGCACCCGCATTAGTGCCTGCGCGCTATCCCACGCGCCTTCGCGTTCGGGCCAAGCGGGATCGGATAGCGTCGCCAGCAGTTTTTGTGTTGCCGAAAGCAACAGCCCGGGCACAGCTTGATCGTTTTTAGCCATCGGCAGGCCAAGTGCGCCCGCCAACCCTTTGGGTGTCGGTACGACAAATCTGGCGGGATGCACAAAGGCAAATAGCTCAAGCACATCTAGCCCCGACAGTTCTGCATAGCCCAGCCGCTGAGCTACCAAGGGTGCATTGAGCATTACCAAGGGCGTTTCCGCCGCACGTCCAACGGCCTCTCCCTTGCCAACAGTGCGCACCTCGCCATCGGATAAGCCAAGCCAGATACCGGCATGGCTTGCATGAAGCGCTGGAAAGGGTAGGGGAGTTTCCACCGCTTTAGAGTGGCGGAAACAGAACGAAAGAGCAACAAGTGACTGATCTTGCCGCGACCGCATTGGCATCAAAAGCATGGCCCTATGAAGAGGCACGCCGCTTGCTGAAACGCTATCCGCAGGGCAAGCCGGCTGGCGCCCCGATCATTTTTGAAACCGGCTACGGACCGTCGGGGCTGCCGCATATCGGTACCTTCAACGAAGTGCTGCGTACGACAATGGTGCGCCGTGCGTTCGAAGAAATGAGCGATATGCCGACCAAGCTCATCGCCTTTTCCGACGATATGGATGGCCTGCGCAAAGTGCCAGACAATTTGCCCAATCAGGCGATGCTTGCCGAACATTTGGGCAAGCCGCTGTCGCGCATTCCCGACCCGTTCGGAACGCATGAAAGCTTTGCGCATCACAATAATGCGCGGCTTCGTGAATTTCTCGACCGCTTCGGGTTTGAATATGAATTTCTGTCCTCGACAATCGAATATGCCAGTGGCCGCTTTGACGAAACGCTCATCAAGGTGCTGCGCCACTATCAGGACATCATGGACATCATGTTGCCAACTTTGGGTAAGGAGCGGCAAGCGACATATTCGCCAGTGCTGCCAGTCAGCCAAAAGTCAGGCATAGTGCTTCAAGTACCGGTAACGGTGGTCGATGCCGATGCTGGACTCGTGGCGTTCGAAGACGAGGGCGAGCGAGTAACGCAGTCGATCCTTGGCGGGCTGGCAAAGCTGCAATGGAAGGTCGACTGGGCGATGCGCTGGGTCGCTTTGGGCGTCGATTATGAAATGTCAGGCAAGGATTTGATCGATAGCGTCACGCAAAGCTCGAAGATCACGCGCGCCTTGGGTGCGCGCCCGCCCGAGGGTTTCAATTATGAAATGTTTCTCGACGAAAAGGGCGAGAAGATTTCGAAGTCGAAAGGCAATGGCCTGACGCTTGATCAATGGCTTACGTACGGCACCGACGAAAGCCTAGCCTTCTACATCTTCCGTGAGCCACGCAAAGCGAAGGCATTGCACATGGGGGTGATCCCGCGCGCGGTGGATGAATATTTCCAGTTTCGCGGTAATTACGCCAGCCAGGAGCTCGACAAGCAACTCGGCAACCCTGTGCATCACATCCACCGCGCGAAGCCCGAGCCAGTGCCGGAGGGCACACCGCCAGTGACCTTTGGGCTTTTGCTCAATCTGGTTGGCGTGATGGGTGCCGAGGCGACAGCAGAGCAAGTGTGGAGCTATCTCGGCAATTATGTCGACGACGCACGGCCCGAAGCGCAGCCTGATCTGGCGAAGCTGGTGCCGCTGGCGCTGGCCTATAACCGTGACTTCATTGCGCCCACGTTGAAGCGGCGTAAGCCCGAAGGCAGCGAAGTAGCTGCGCTTGAAAAGCTCGATGGCGAATTGGCCGCGCTGACGCCCGAAGCATCGGCGGAGGATATCCAGAATATCGTCTACACCATCGGCAATGACGGCGGGTTTGAAAATCTGCGCGACTGGTTCAAGGCTTTGTATGAGACGTTGCTGGGTTCGAGCGCTGGGCCTCGCATGGGAAGTTTCATCGCGCTCTACGGGATCGAAAACAGCCGCAAGCTGATCGCCGAGGCACTTGCATGACAGCGATGCGGTCAGTCGACGACCTCGCGCTCGAGTTACTGGGCAAAACCAGCGATGCGTTGTCGCCAGCCGAACGCCGCGTGCTTGAGCGGATTCACAAGCGCGAAACGATCAGCCAGGATATGGGCGTCATCCACGAGGAAGATGCGACGTTTGGCGAACGGCTATCCGACCATGTCGCCGCCGTCGGTGGCAGCTGGGCATTCATTATCGCCTTTGGCATCGTGCTATTCGGGTGGATGATTTTAAACTCGCAGATACTCGGACGGATAGGGATGGCGTTCGACCCCTATCCATTCATATTCCTGAACCTTATGCTGTCGACGCTGGCGGCTATCCAAGCGCCAATCATCATGATGAGCCAGAACCGGCAGGCTGATAAGGACCGCCGTGCCGCATCTCATGATTACGAAGTGAACTTGCGCGCCGAATTGGAGATTTTGCGGCTGCACGAAAAGGTTAATCATCTGATCGCGGAAGTAGGCAAATTGAGCGACGGCGGCGCAAAATGACTACAGTTGCGGCTAAGCTATATCATGACGGCAAGGTTTCGGCCGTTATCGACCTGACAAAACCAATCCCGCATGTCGGAAAACCTGCCGACTTCATTTGGATTGGTCTGCACGAGCCGGACGATGGTGTGCTGAAGCGCATCCAGGATCATTTTGGTCTCCACCCGCTGGCGGTAGAAGACGCGCTCGATCCCAAGCATTTGCCCAAAGTTGAGCCCTATGGCGACCATTTGTTCCTCGTTATCCGCACCCCCCGGCTGGAGGGTGACAAGATCATTTATGGTAACACTGCGATATTCATGGGGCGGCAGTTCATCATAACAGTGCGCCATGGCTCCGAACGTTCGCATAGTCCGGTTCGAACGCAGCTCGAAGCAACACCCTGGTTGCTGAAGCAAGGCCCTGACTTCGTCTTGCACGCAATCCTCGATTATATCGTCGACGGATACAGCGACCTGGTGGATTCGATGGAAGAGAAAGTGCTCGCGATGGAAGATCGCGCCATCGGCAATTTCCTGAGCCGCGCAGAAACAGCGCGCGTGTTCATGCTCCGCCGCGAGCTATTCAGGCTGCAGCGGATATTGGGTCCGACCGAGGATCTCGCCAACCGATTCATCAATCTCGAACTGCCGCAGATTGATGCGAACATTTACCCGTTTATGCGTGATCTGCTCGACCATGTCCGCCGCCTTGTTTACCGCGTTGAGGGACTTCGCGACACGCTGACATCGGTGATTGAAACCAGCGGATTGCTTGAGCAGCAACGACAGGGTGCGATCACCAGGCAGTTGGCGGCCTGGGCAGCAATTCTGGCGGTGCCGACCGCGATTGCCGGAATTTACGGGATGAATTTCGACGTCATGCCCGAGCTGCGCTGGAAATATGGCTATTACTTGATCGTCGGCGTGATGGCGACGATATGTCTGTCGCTTTACATCAGGTTCAAGCGGGCTGGGTGGCTGTAACCCGCCGTAATACCGAGCGATAATTCGGCTCGATAGTCATCCGCTGATGGTAATTACCCTTGCCGAGCAACGCATGCGCAAGCGGCAGATTATAGCATGGCACACCCATAAAGAGGTGATGTTCGCTGTGAAAGTTCACCCAATAAGGCGCGACCGTTGTGCGCTCGAGCCAGTTGGCATAGGTCGTCCGCGCGTGCGTGAACGGGTCTTCGCTGCCAGTGGTGGTGCAGGCATGCTCAGCGATATTGCGGACGCGAAGGAATAGCTGGAAGGTGGTCGCGAGCGCCACAATCCAAAGCAAAAAGGGTATGACGCCCCAGAAGAGCAATGAAATCGTCAGCAGCAGTATTTGAACGAACAAAAACCGCCCGACGGTACGAGCAGTAGTCTTGGCGCCTTCCACATTGGCCACCGGCGCTTCGATGCCGCTTCGGCTTTGCAGGTTCAAAGCGCGGCCAGCGCTGTTGTCGCGTGTACCATCGCCGCTCTCGTTGACCAGCATTGCCTTTAAACCGCGCCATGCCACTGCAAATTGCGACCGGCGCTGTTTGAAGAAGGTTTGCCCCGTGAGGTCGCGTACGGCCTTGCGCGTCAGGCTGTCACGGCTGGTCGGGAACGGAGCAGACAATGACAGATCGGGATCTTCGGGCTGCTGCGTGAATTTATGGTGAGTCAGATGATAAGCGCGATAGGCGTGAAGGTCGCTTCCGGTCGCTGCACCGCTTGGCCACTGGCCCAGGAAATTGTTGAGCTTGCGGTCGGGCGCTAGCAGGCCATGCGCGCCATCGTGCATCAAAATCGCGAGTCCCAGTTGCCGCCCGCCTAGGATCGCTAGCACCAACGGCGTGGCCACCAGCCCGGCCAACCAGTGAAAGTCCCACGCCATTGCCCCGCCGAACGCGGCTAACGCAACAACCAGCCAAGCATGCGCGATCAGCCAAATGCCGCGCGACTTGGAAACTGATGTAATCGATTTCCAATCATCGCTCGCGAATATCTCGCGCGGATTGGCAGCTTTTACGGCTGACATGATGTTGGTGTCTCCATTGCGGTCAGTTAATATCCCAAATGACCGGCATCGCCAAATGCGTTACGTCACCGCGCGTCTTGCAAAGTCAGCCATCTGGGCTTGCGCGGCGCGTAACTCGCGGAAGTTGAAGATGGGCCAGTCGTGTAACAGGCCGGGTAGTTCGACATATTCGACGGATGGCAGTTTTGTCTTAAGGGCGCGAGCGTCGGTGACCAATATGTCATCGCCGCCGCCGAACGCCAGTATTGGCGGCAATCCGTCCCAGTTGCCGAAAATGGGGCTGCACCTAGGGTCCATTAGAGGCAGATCACCAGCATAGAGCTGCCCGCCCTCTGCTATGCCACTGATCGTCAATATGCCGTCGCGGGGTTCGATTCTGGCCTGATCGGGATGCGCGGGGTCGAGATTGAGCCAAGGGTTGATGGGTATGAGCGCGGCTGGCAAAGCGAGCCCTTCGTCACGCGCGAGTTGTGCCAATGCGGCAGTCAATCCGCCGCCGGCGGAATCGCCCGACAAGACGAACGGCTCGCCACCGCGCTCAGCGATATATTTCCGATAGAAATCCAGCGCCCATTTTGTGGTCGCTGTCGCATTGCTCTCGGGAGCAAGCGGGTAGAGCGGCGCAGTTATCGCCCATCCGTGTGTCTGCGCCATATGGGCCAGAAATTTCCAGTGAACTGGAGTGGCCGGATAGACATAGCCGCCGCCATGCCAGAACAGAATGTGCGCAGTTGGCGCTCGGTCTTTTGGTGCCAAATGCCACACGGGCCGACCGCCAAATTCAGTCTGCTCCACATGCAGTGCTGCCCGAGATTTGGCATCGGGTTCGGGCAGAGGTGCAGCCCGGACCTTTGCGATATTCTTCTGGAATCGCGGCCCGCCGGAAAACATTCGGCGATAATAGCCGGTAGTTCGTAAGATAAAGCCCGTTAGGCTGGCGGCAAAACTTGGCATGTGTCTCTCCCTGTTAAGTGAGGGCTAGATGATGCCTCATGCGCAATCAAGCGGTTGCCCTTCGCCCGATCAAGTCAGGCAAAGGGCTCGCATTTATTTCGACGCCGCAATCCAGTCGTCGATTTTCTTTTCAAGTACCGTCAAAGGCAGTGCGCCGGTGTTCAACACTTGGTTGTGGAATTCGCGAACGTCGAATTTCTTGCCAAGTGCAGCTTGCGACTTCTTTTTCAGCCGTTGGATGGTGAGTGCGCCGATCTTGTAGGCAAGTGCCTGCGACGGAATGGCGATATAACGCTCGACTTCGGCGGTTGCGTCGGTTTTGCCCATGTCGCTATTGGCGAGCATATACTCTATCGCTTGCTCGCGGGTCCAGCCCTTTGAATGCAGCCCGGTATCAACCACCAACCGCATCGCGCGGAGCATTTCGTCCGACAGTGTACCAAAGCGCTGATAGGGGTCTTTGAACAGGCCCATGTCATAGCCAAGTGTCTCGGAATAGAGCGCCCAGCCTTCGACATAAGCGGTGTTGCCGCCAAAGCGCATGAAGGCAGGAAGGTCGGCATTCTCCTGCGCTAGCATGATCTGGAAGTGATGCCCGGGCGCGCCCTCGTGCAGGTACAAAGTTGTTATCCCCGGCGTGGTGCGGCTGGGCAGATCATAGGCATTGAAATAGAAAGTACCCGGGCGTTTGCCATCGGGCGTACCATTTTGATAGCTGCCACCCGCTTCGTACTTCTCGCGGAACTCCTCATAGGGTTTGATTTCAAGTGGGGCCTTGGGAATTATCCTGAATTGCTGACCAATGACGGCATCGACTTTCTTCCCGACATCATAATAAGCTTGGGTCAGGCCTTCACGGCTCGTCGGCTTGAACTTCGGGTCGGTACGCAGATGATTGAAAAACTCTGGTAGCGTACCTTTGAAGCCGACTTCGGTTTTGATGGCTTCCATGCCAGTTTTGATGCGGGTAACTTCGGACAGGCCGAGATTGTGGATTTCGTCAGCCTTCATTGGCAGCGTCGTCGTCTGCTCAATCATATATTGATACAGATCTTCGCCGCCCTTCATCGCCGACAGGCCAACTTGTTCGCGCGCGAGCGGAAGGTAGCTGTCGCGCAGAAAATCACGGAGGCGGGCGTTGGCGGGGTAAAGACCCTTTTCAATCATTTCCTTATATTCAGCGGTCAGCCGGGTCTTGTCGGCGTCGCTGAACCCTTCGGGAAACTTTTTGACCGGGCCGTAATAAGGTGATTCTTCGGTGGACTGCGCGAGCTGTGTATTAAGTTGGTCGACGACATTGGTGATCGTCATCTTCGTTTCAAAAACGCCGGATGCCATTCCTTGCCGGAACCGGTCGATCGAGCGGTCGGTAAGCGTGATGTAATCCTTGTGGCGTTTCAGGTTATTTTCGTAATCCTGCACCGTTTTGAAAGGTGCCGCACCTTGGCCGCTAGCGAAGGTTGGATAAAATGTGTGGAAGCCGAAGAAATGATTGACCGGGCGGACTACGGTCAGATCCATGATTTCCTTCGAAAGGCCCTTAAGCGCATCATTCTGGTTCTGTTTGAACACGTCATAGGCAATCTGGTCGGTAGCATTCAGCTTTGCGCGTTCAATCGTGTTGAGCGCAGCAAGATTGTCCTCGGCAGCCTTGCGTTCATTTGCGAAATATTCGTCGCTGATGAAGTCCCCCAGCCGGTCAGCGTACCGCATGTCGCCGCGGAAAAGCGCGCCCAGCGGGTTGCGCTTGAGCTGTGCCTCATCATCGGCTGCAAAAATTGCTTTGAGCTTCTGACCTTCAGTCGTGCTGGCTTCGGCCATTGGCGCAGGGCTCTGCGCAAATGCCGCAGGGCTGCTGATACCGATCAATGCTGCGGTGGCGAGCCAGATAATTTTGCGGGATTTCATCGACAGTTTCTCCAAAACAAATTGCGCCGCAAAATGCAGCGATGACATTCTACGTCTCGGAGCATTGGCGATGGGCCGCAATGTAATTTCGACAGACGGCAATTTACATATTGCAAGCGATTGCCCGACGCCTATGCGTCAGGCATATCGGAACAGACATTTCGTCTCTATCCGCTTCGCACATCATGGGGGGGGGGTAATGTGTATGATTGCAAAGCAGGATGCTTTTCTTAACGTCTTACTCGTCGATGATGAGATGCTGGTACGTTCGGGTACCGCGATGATGCTGGATGAACTCGGGCACCACGTGACCGAAGCAGTATCGGGCCACAAGGCGCTGCAGATTTTGGCAGAAGACGTCGGCTTTGATGTTATAATTACGGATTATCGCATGCCCGATATGGACGGTATGGAATTAATTTCGGCGGCGCGGGAATTGATCCCTAATCTCAAGGCTGTGTTGATGACGGGTTATCAGGCTGACGATCCGCGCTTTGCCGATCTGCACGCCGGAAGCCTTAGCAAGCCATTCGGCCTTGCGGAGCTTGAAACAGCAATTGATAGCGTTTGCTGAACATCGTGGTTTTAAATCGATTTCCGCCTTTAATAGCCGTCAGCTTTATGCAAGGCCGTTCTCGTCCATAGCGGTAAGACTTGGACCGGAGCGTAAATGAAAGAGGCGATTGTTGGCACAGTAGGAGGATGGTCCCCCGCAAGACTTAATTGGCGGGCGATCGTGGTCGGCTTGTTGCTGATCATTGCTGGAGTAGCCATTGCGTTTGCAGTCGGGTATAGTCGGCAACAACGCGAGATTGCTGTTGGCTTAGAAAAGCACAGTTTCGAAGTTCTGCTGCAAACCCAAAAGCTGGCATCTGCGCTTGATAAGGCTGAGATCGGTAGTCGCGGATATCTTTTTACCGGCGATTCTCAATTTCTGAATATCTTTAACGAGGGTGTGAACGGCGTCCCGCCCGAACTTGCTAGGCTAAAAACACTTACGCGCGATAATGATGCTCAACAAAGCAATATCGGCGAACTCTCGCTGGTTCTCAATCAGCGTGTACATCGTCTTCGTCAGGCAATCCAGTTATCAGTCCAAGGCAATCAGACGGGCGCCATTCAACTTGTCCGGCCCGGTGAAGGATTTTCGTCCATGGCCGGTGCGCAGGCGATGCTGGACAAGATTAACCGCCTCGAAAATGAACTGTTGGCGGAGCGCGGCAGACAGGAAAAGGCGGCGCAGCAAAAATCCGACCTGTTCGTTATCGCCTTACTGTTGCTCATGCTGGCGATGATTGTTTACGGCATCCATACGCTAGTTACCGCCGCGCGTTCGCAAATGCGTGCCGCTGCGCTTGAGGCTGAACGTGAACTGTCGCAAAAGTTACGAGACGCCGATATCGCTGCCGTTCGATCCGCGGCAATCGTCACTGCGGTCGGGGACGCGACGCCTGATTTAATTTACGCAAAGGATCGCGATGGCCGGATGACATATGCCAACCCGAGTACCTTGGCGGTCATCGGCATGACTCAGGACGAGCTGCTCGGGAAACTGACGATCGAATATAATGATGTGCATGAACAAGCCGAGCAGATCGACGCCAACGATGCCCGGATAATGGAAACTGGCGTTACCGAAATTCTCGATGAAACATTCACAGGCCCCGACGGACAAGCGCGACTGTTCCGTTCGACTAAGACACCGCTCCGCGATGCGGAAGGCAAGATTATCGGGCTGGCGGGTGTGTCCATCGATGTCACCGCTGACCGCGCTGCAATGGCGGCGCTCAAAGCAAGTGAGGAACGATTCCGCACGCTGAGCGAAACGGCGCCTGCTTTCATTTTTATCACCGACGATCAGGGCGAAATTACGTACACCAATGCTGCTTTCCAGCAATATACCGGAAAGAGTAACGAAGCGCTTGTCGGGCTCGGCTGGGTCGCGACTGTGCATCGCGATGATCGCGATATTCCCCAAAAAGCCTGGGATGCAGCGATGGAACGTCGCAAACCTTATGCTGCAGAATATCGCTTTCGCAATCATGACGGGCATTTTCGCTGGTTCATGTGTCGTGCGACGCCGCTGCGTGACGCGAACGGCGCGATCAAGCAATGGATCGGAACGTGCAGCGATGTTCAAGACGCCATCGACGCGCGCGAGGCGCTGAAACAATTGAACGACGGGCTAGAGGCGAAAGTGACGGCCCGCACAGCTGAATTACAGGCCGCGATCGAAACGCTTCAGCTCGAAGTGTCCGAACGCGAAAAAGCCGAGGCACAAGTCCGGCAGATGCAAAAAATCGAATCGATAGGGCAACTGACGGGCGGCATTGCGCATGATTTCAACAATATGCTGGCCGTGGTGCTGGGGTCTTTGGAGATCGTGAAGCGACGCATGAAAACCGATCCGGACAAGGCGATAGCGGGCATTGAACATGCAGAGGAGGGGGCAAAGCGC
>LNFM01011756.1_pt1 | contig 11781 bp, 14 predicted proteins | sample 596031 | NCBI WGS metagenome assembly LNFM01 (sample SAMN04254537, study PRJNA301005) | activated carbon metagenome | isolation source: dual media filters at the Ann Arbor, Michigan drinking water treatment plant | place: USA: Ann Arbor | reverse complement strand
GATTCGAACCAACGTAGGCGTAAGCCAACAGATTTACAGTCTGCCCCCTTTAGCCACTCGGGCACCCCTCCGGGCGGAGAACCGCAAATTATGGTGGCCCCCCAAGCGCTTGTCAAACCGCCTGTGAAGGAGTAAGGGCTGAGGGGTGGTGCCGAACGTTGGCTTTCAGCGCTGCAACGGCCGACGTACTGTCTACATTTGCTTGAACAGATGGGTGTAATTGCGACTGACCTCAAGCTTCTCGGCGTGGTTCTTCAGCTGCACGAGCTGACGGCCCCGAAAGTCTCTCGAAATGCCAGCGATTGCCTTGACGTTGACGATCGTTGCACGGTGGATCTGCCAGAACTGCTCCGGGTCGAGCTCATCCACCAACTCCTTGATCGGTTTGCGAATCAACGCCTCGAATCCGTTTGCCTGGACCCGGGTGTATTTCTCGTCTGACGTAAAGAAGAGCACGTCGTCGACCGCGATAAGGCGCAGTTGCTGGCCCATGGAAGCCTGAATCCACTGCAGATACTGCGTAGAGGCGCCGTCCGTGGCCACGGCGCCCGCGCCAGGCGCTTCCAGTTTGGCGGCTAGCCGCTCAAGCAGCCCGCTGATATCGGCAGGCCGCGTTCCCATCCGCTTCTTAAGGCGAGTAACGGTCAGTTCAAGCCGGTCGCGCTCAGCCGGCTTTAGCACGTAGTCGACTGCACCGTGTTCGAACGCCTCGACCGCATACTCGCTGTACGCGGTAATGAAGACGACATGACATGCATCGCCGATCTCGCGAGCCGCCTCGACACCCGTTTTGCCAGGCATCCGGATATCCAGGAACACCAGGTCCGGCCGATGTTCGGCCACGGCAGCAACAGCTTCGTCGCCATTGCGGGCCTCCGCAACGATCTCCAAGTCCGGCCACACCTCGGCCAACCGCGCCCGCAACTGGTCACGCATAAGGCGTTCGTCGTCGGCAATGACTGCACGCACAGAGTTCATGGGCTGGATGCTAGCGCGCAGTTGATCTTCGCCGGAGGTCCGCCCCGATAGGTTCGACGTTCAACGTCACGCCGGCTGCGGCATCGGCCCCGGACCACTCGGCGTGGCCGCTGTGTCTAGCACGTACGGCACTTCGATCGTCGCGATGGTGCCAGTGGGCGTGTTTGCTTCGACCTGCAGGCGGGCTTGCCCTCCGTACAGCGCCGCCAGTCGCTCGCGCACATTGCCCAGGCCCACGCCGGTGCCGGCGGTGGTCGCACCGCCGAACCCGAGGCCGGTGTCGGCGACCGTCACCCGCAATTGGCCGTGAGACACGTTGGCGGTTAGGGTCATAGAGCCACCCTCAGGCTTGGGCTCCAGACCGTGCTTGATCGCGTTCTCCACCAGTGACTGCAACATCATCGGGGGGAACCGGGCCGAAGAAAGCCCTTGCGGCACCGTGATCGCAAACTGCAGGCGGTCTTCCATTCTGACCTTAAGGATCTCCAAGAACGCCCGACACAGCGAAACTTCCTTGCCAAGCGTCGTCGATCCTTCCCGCATCTGCGGCAGAGCAGCCCGCAGGTACTGAATCAGGTTTTTCTGCATGGTCGACGCTCGCGCAGGGTCCGTCTCGATCAGATAGTCCACCGAAGCCAGCGTGTTGAAGAGAAAGTGCGGTTCGACCTGCGCCTGCATCATCTTCAATTGAGCCTCGGCCAATTGCCGCTTGAGGCCCTCTTCAGCCGCGGTCGCAGTGGCAGCTTGCGCACGAACTTCAGCCTTTCGTTTGGAGCCCAACACGATCTTCATGATGATGCCGGTGACGATCAGCAAGGCGAGGAAGCTCATGAACCAGTCGCTCGATTCCGCTTGGTGCACACGGGTGCGGCGGGCGACCTGCTGCCGCACCTGGTCGCTGACGATGTCCTCGATCTTGCTGCGCGCACTTTCAATCGCCTCGGCCATCTTTTCCGGGTCGCCGGCCACGTCGGAGTCGATGACAACTGCGCCATCTTCACGACGCACGTTCTCAACAGCGCTCGCTTCGCTGATGCGGATGCCCTTGCCGTCAATCTGAATCGCGACCTGCCGGCCGTCCTTGTTCGCCAGGATCCGGACGCCGTTGTCGTCAACCACGACACCGTCAGGTGCGACCGGAGGAGCGGGCGCGTTCGGAGGAGCGGGCGCCGTTGGGGGAGCGGGCGGCCGGGGCGGCTTGGGCACAGCGCCGGCGCGCCCGGGCGTAATGCGCACCCCGTCACCGGTCACATCGACGGACACGGTCACTTCGGTGTCCGCACCTCGTTCGATCACCACCGCAGGTTGCCGCTCGAAGAGGGCGGCGGAGAGCAAGCCGCCAAAAATCAGCAGCAAGATGGCCAGTAGGAAAAACTTTCCCCAGCCAATCTGGGCCAGCCAATCGCCAACGCGGCCGCCGACTTGCTTGATCACTGGCGCCGAAGCACGTGCGCCCGATCCGACATCGCTCGCCACACGCCGAAACACGCCCGCAGCACGAGCGCGCCGCTCGACACCACCGCTATCGACGGACACCCGCGGCGTGTCTTTCTGGCCCCCGCCGGTGGACGGTGTCTGTTCGCTTTCGCTCATCTTTGCCTCGGGTCCCGCGCGCTGGCCAGCCCTGATGGACTTGACGCCACGGCCAGACAGGACTCTAGGGTCAAGCAACAGCGGCCGAAAGGCGACTGCGACGGAATGCAGAAACGGCAGATCAGGCGGTATCGAGTCTAGGGAAACGTGATTGCTTGGGACGCTGCAGCGAGAGCGTGCCGAAGACCGCTCTACCCTATTCCATTCCCGTGACTCGCAAGAACAGCGAACAGAGCAGCAGAACCCAACCAAGATTGCTCAGTCTTTCAACCCATGGGTTTTCGGCGCGCAGTCGCTCGGCCTCCCGCTGCAACGTCTCGCTGGCCTTGTCTGACGCGCCGCCGCCCATTTCCAGCATGGCCCGGACGAACGGGAACTGCGTCATCAACGACAGCATCAGGCAGGCAATCCCGGCATCCCCCAGTCCTTGAGCAAATCGCTCGGCGTTGAAATCCACCAAAGCGAGGGCACCCATCATTGCACTGAGATAGAAGAACGAGTTGCGCCAGACACGCTCACCCTGCGTGGGCGGCGCCGGCGCGCCGCCAGGCTTGCCGGGCGGCCGGTCAGGCGGACGAATGCGATTGGGCGATGATGTCATCGAACGACGCTCCTACTGACATGCATCTGGGTACGACTCGATCGCCTTCAAGCTCCGATCAGATGCTTCAACGGCAGCGCGGTGGTTTCCTTGATACGTTCGAGCGCGAAACTCGACTTCACGTCCACGACCCCGGGCTGCTTGAGCAATTGAGTCATGACGAGTCGCGAAAAGTGCTCGAGATCCTCGACGTGCACGCGCAGCAGATAGTCCATATCGCCGGTCATCGCATAGCACGCCAGCACTTCCGGCCAAGTCTGGACACGCGCCCGGAACTCATCCATGGGCATCTTCCCGCGCTTTTCGAGCTTCACCGTCACGTAAGCCAACAATCCCAGCCCGATGCGCTGGGGATCAACCAGTGCGACGTACTGACGGATCACCCCCAGGTCCTCCAGTCGGCGAATACGCCGCAAGCATGGCGACGGCGAAAGCGACACCTGCTCGGCGATCTCTTGATTCGACAGACGTCCATCGCGCTGCAGGATGTCGAGGATGCGCAAATCTGTGCGGTCGAGCGCAACGGCAGGCATGTCATTGCTCATGTTTGCCAAATGATCGGCAGATTATTGCGCAGACGCCGAATTTCGAGCTGCGGTTTGCAATATTCTGCGCCGGGCAGTGGCAGATACTTCGTGGACATTGCGCTTGCCACCGACCCCGTAACACGACGGAGACCACCCATGAAGTTCACGCCCTGGGACAACCCAATGGGGACCGACGGCTTCGAGTTCATCGAGTACGCGGCACCTGATCCGGCCGCGCTCGGCCGACTGTTCGAAAGCATGGGCTTCGTCGCCATCGCCCGCCACCGACACAAGAACGTGACGCTCTACCGGCAAGGCGAGATCAACTTCATCATCAACGGCGAGCCTGATTCCTTTGCACAGCGCTTTGCTCGACTGCACGGACCGTCAATCTGTGCAATTGCATTCCGCGTCGCCGACGCCGCCTATGCATATCGCCGCGCCATCGAGCTGGGCGCGTGGGGCTACGACTCAAAGAGCGGGCCGATGGAATTGAACATTCCGGCCATCAAGGGCATTGGCGACAGTGTCATCTACTTCGTTGATCGCTGGCGCGGCAAGGGCGGCGCCACGGCCGGTGACATCGGCGACATCAGTATCTATGACGTTGACTTCGTCGCCCTGCCCGGCGCCGAACTGCTGCCTGCAGGATTCGGCTTGAACACGCTCGATCACCTCACGCACAACGTGCATCGTGGGCGGATGAAGGAATGGGCCGAGTTCTATGAGCGGTTATTCAACTTCCGCGAAGTGCGCTATTTCGACATCGAAGGCAAGCTGACCGGACTCAAATCGAAGGCGATGACAAGCCCGTGCGGAAAGATCCGCATCCCGATCAATGAGAGTTCGGACGACAAGAGCCAGATCGCCGAGTACCTTGATCAGTACCACGGCGAGGGCATCCAGCACGTCGCGTTGAGCACCCAGGACATCTACGCCACGGTCGAGCGCATGCTGGCCAACGGCGTGGCGTTCCAGGACACCGTTGAGACCTACTACGACCTGCTCGACCAGCGCCTGCCCAGCCATGGCGAAGATGCCGCCGAGCTTCGGCGCCTGCGCATCCTGATCGACGGCGCCACCCATCAAGGCGCCCCGAACGAACTTCTGCTGCAGATCTTCACCAAGACCGTGATCGGACCGATCTTCTTCGAAATCATCCAGCGCAAAGGCGATGAGGGGTTTGGCGAAGGCAATTTCCGCGCGCTGTTCGAATCTATCGAGCTCGACCAGATCCGCCGGGGTGTATTGAAGCCGGCAGACGCCGCGGTTTGACGAGGCAGCCATGGCGGTCCAGCCCGTCGTCTACGGCAGCAGCACCCGTCCTCCCCGCGGCAACTACGCCGCAGCGTCGGACGACTACACCTGTGACCAGGATTGGGGAGCGCTGACGCCGGCGCAGCACGCCCTGTATGCGCGCTTGTTTCAGCGGCAGGTCCGACAGCTCCCCGGTCATGCGTGCAACGAGTTCATTCAAGCGCTGACGCACCTGGGCATGGACACCCTAATCCCGCGATTTGAGGACATCAGCCGCAGGCTGCATCGAGCGACCGGGTGGGAGATCGTTGCCGTCCCGGGGTTGATTCCGGAACGGCCGTTCTTCTCGCTGCTGGCGAACCGGCGGTTTCCAGTGACCGTGTGGCTGCGCGAGCCTGAAGAGTTTGACTACATCGTCGAGCCCGACGTCTTTCACGACCTGTTCGGCCACGTACCGCTGCTCTTCAACCCGGTGTTCGCCGACTACATGCAGGCGTTTGGCGCCGGCGGCCTGAAGGCCGAAGGGTTGAATGCACTGGAGTTTCTGGCTCGGTTGTACTGGTACACAGTGGAGTTCGGTCTGATGGCCACGCCAGACGGCTTGCGGGTCTATGGCGCCGGCATCCTGTCGTCGGGCGGCGAGACGATGCATGCCCTCACCAGCGCGAAGCCGCAGCGCCTTGCCTTCGATCTCGAGCGGGTGATGCGAACCGAGTATCGGATCGATGACTATCAGGACACCTACTTCGTGATTCGCGGCTTTGCCCAGTTGTTCGACGCGACAGCGCCCGATTTCGCGCAGATCTATCAGCGTCTCGCACCGCTGGCGGCGCTTCCGCCCAGCGCCCATCTGCCCGGTGAGCAGTCGTATGCGCCGAACCTGACCAATTGACGTCGGCGAGCGCGCCCGCTCTCCTCGCGACTAGTCGTCGGACTTCGCCGGCTGACCCGCCGGCGTGGCCTGTTGATGCCCAGGAACGTAGGTATCCGCCTGCACGCCGGACCGCAACGGTATCCCGGGCTGGGCAGCGGGCGGGGCAGCCGGCTGCCCCGCTGTGGGCGACACCGCTGCCGCGCCAGGAGACCCGCCTGCGGCCGCCGGTGAGAGGGTGTTGCCGTCCATGACGAATGCGCGCGCAGGCGCGCCGTTGGCCAGGCTGGCGACGGGTCGGGCGGGCGGCACCCGCAGTTCCTGTCGGCCGCCTTGCGTCTCGAGCACGACGTGGTCCGCTGTGACCTCGGCCAGGCGATTTCCGGCCGTGATTTCCTGCCCGAGGACAAACACCCGGGGCGGCTTGCCGTCGACGGTGAGCACTGCCGCCGACTGCTCGCCGGCAGCGAAGATGCCAGCCACCTGGATGTTGGCGGCCGCGCGCACCTGCGCCTGCTGCACCAGGCCGAACATACGCGCCGCGAGTACCGGATCGGGTGAACGCGGCGGCGGTGCAGCCAGCGGCGGCGGTGCGGCGGTCGGCTGCGGCGTCAGGATCCGCACGCCCCAATAGGCGCCGATGGCGCATACCACCGCAAGCATCGCGATGTGGATGAGGCTGGACGTGATCTTGTTCGACATGCAGGTGACCCAGGGCGGCGCCGGCCGGTAGAGTGAATCAGTTCAAGCACATGCGTGACGCAGTTTGCTCGCGCTGCGCCGGTCGAGCGCGGCGCATGATCAGGATCAGCAGCCATCCCGACGCATGAGCCGATGCTCCCGCGCGGCAGGTGGATCGCCCAAACGGGCTGCCCGCAGCGCAACGCGTGGTTGATATTATGCCCGTCCGTGTTGGCGCAACAGGCAAAAACGCTTGTCTTTCAAGCATTTCCGCGCGCAACCTCGACATTTCTTCTTGGCAGCCCGAGCCCATGACGTCCGTCCCGCAAGCCCTGCATTCGCACCGCCCTGCCCGCCGCGTGCGCGGCTTCACGCTGATCGAGATCATGGTCGTGATCACGATCCTCGGCATCCTCGCCGCGCTGATCGTGCCGCGCGTCGTCGGGCGCACCGATGATGCGCGAATCGCCGCCGCAAAACAGGACATCGCGCAGATCATGGGCGCGCTCAAGCTCTATCGGCTCGACAACGCCCGCTACCCCACCACCGAGCAGGGCCTGCGAGCATTGATCGAACGGCCGGCCGCTGAACCGTTGGCCAACAACTGGAAGCAAGGCGGCTACCTGGAGCGCAGTTCGGTGCCCAAGGATCCCTGGGGCTATGAGTACCAGTACCTGAGTCCGGGCCTGCGTGGCGAGATCGACGTCTTCAGCTTCGGCCGCGACGGCCAGTCCGGCGGCGAAGGTCCGGACGCCGAGATCGGTTCCTGGAGCCTGTAGGCGCCGTCGACCCAGCCGCCCGCCGGCGCAGTGCCGGGCAGACGAAGCAACACCCAGCGAGTCCATTTGGCGCCGATGACCCCTCCCGCATCACCTGTCATGACCGTCTCGCGCGGCTTCACGTTGCTGGAGATGCTCGTGGTCATCGTCCTGGCGGGCATCCTTGTGTCGATCGTCACCATCAGCGTCTCGCCGGATCCGCGCCAGCAGTTGCAGCGCGAGGCGGCGCGCATCGGACAGCTGTTTGCGATCGCTGCCGACGAGTCGCGCATCCGCCAGGAGACCATCGTCTGGGAGGGCGACCTCGTCGGCTACCGATTCGTCACGCAGGTCAACGGCGAACGGCGGTTGATCACCGGCGACGATCTGTTGCGCGAGCGCACCTGGGAACGCCCGCTCGCACGACTGGCGGTCTACGAAGCCGCCAACGACAGTGCCGCGTCGCAGGTCGTGCTCGGTCCCGGCGCCCCGCCGGTTCGGGTACCGATCGTGCGGGAATGGGTGCAGCCGCGCTGGCGCCTGGAACTGACCAATGACATCGCCGCCGCCAGTGTGGCGTTCGACGAAACCGGGCGCAGCAATGTCGCCGTCCGCTGAGCGCCCTCGCAGGCGCCGGCCGCGCGCGCGTGGTTTCACCCTGCTCGAGGTGCTGGTGGCGCTGGTGATCATCGGCGTGGCGCTGGCCGCGGCAATGCGTGGCGCAATGACGCTGATCGCCACCGCCGAGGACACCCGCTACCGCCTGCTGGCCACGCTGGCGGCTGAGAACCGCCTGATCGAATTGCGACTGGCGCGCCAGCGGCTGGAGGTCGGACAGACAACCACCGAGTGCGCCGAAGGCGGAACCACCTTCTCTTGCGAGCAGATCATCCGCTCCACACCCAACCCGTTCTTTCGCCGGGTCGAGCTGCGGGTGTCGCGTGCGGATCGCGACTCGCGTCGGCAGTACGCCGAAATCATGACGGTTTTGCCGACCACCCAATGACGCGCTCGCCTGCCATCAACGCGATCCATCGGCAGCCGCGTTGCCGCGCACTGTGCGGCTTCACGCTGCTCGAGTTGCTGGTCGCGATCTCCGTGCTGGCGATCGTCTCGATGATCTCGTGGCGCGGTCTCGATTCGCTGCTGACGATGCGCGAGCGCCTGGAGCCCGAAGGCGACGAGGTGCGCGCGGTCCTCACCACATTCGGTCAACTCGAACGGGACCTGGCCCAGGTGACCACCCCGGCGATCTTCAACCTGCGCACCAGCCCGGTCAACGTGCGCGCCAGTTCGCAAGGGCCGGTGCTGGAGATCCTGCGCATCGCACCCACCACGGTGGTCGCGCCCACCTCCGTGCAAACCGTGTTCTGGCGGGTCGGTGACGGCGCGCTCATACGTCAGGTGTCGGCACCGCGCCGCACGTTCGAGGCGCCGGATGCCGAGCAGCTATCGAGCGCCCGCCTGCTCAAGGATGTCGCCGCGATCCGCATCCGCCTGTGGCGAGACGTCGCCTGGGTCGATCCGCTGGTGGCCGGCGCAGCCGAGCCGCCGGCCGTGGCGCCACCGGGAGGACTGGTGCAGGTGCCGCAGGGCATCGAGATCACGATCGAGCGTGCGGATGGCCGCAGCTTCAAGCGCGTGCTGCTGGTGGGCTGACGATGCGCCCGCAGACCCTGCCACCTTCACCTCGCTGCGCTGCCGCGCGCGGCCCCGTGGCGTTGCGCCCGCAGCGACAGCGCGGCGCCGCCGTCTTGATGGCGCTGTTCATCGCGACCTTGGCCACGCTGATCGTCTCGGGGCTGTTCTGGAACCAGTTCGTTCTGTTGCGCACGATCGAGAACCAGCAACTCGTCACCCAGAGCCGACTGTTGCTGCGTGGCGCGCTCGACTGGGCGCGCGCCATCTTGCGCGACGACCAGCGCAACCAGACCGACAACCTCGACGAACCCTGGGCCAAGGGCTTGGCCGAAACGCGCCTGGACCAGCTCGGCGAAACCTCCGCGCTGGCCTCGCGCGCGACGATGTCGGGCGCAATCGAGGACGCACAGTCGCGGCTGAACCTGCGCAACCTGGTGCGCGCCGACAACTTCGAGATCGACCCGTTCGAGCAGACGTCGCTGCGCAAGCTGTGCAGCCTGCTCGGTCTGCCCGAGGCGATCGCCGATCTGATCGCCGTGCAGATGCAGGCCGCGCTGATGCCAGCGCCCGCGGCCGACGGCGAGCGCAGCGGCGAGCCGCGCCCGCCGCGGCCGATCCCGCTGGTGCTGCCCGATGACCTGCTGGCCGTACCGGGGATCGATCCGGCGCATGCCGCCAAGCTGGCGCCGTATATCGTGATACTCGACCAGGCGACGCCGGTGAACATCAACACGGCACGCGAAGAGGTCATCGCGGCGCGTTTCCCTGCGATGTCCTTGACCGACGCCAAGGCATTCGTGGCGGAACGAGACCGGTCCTACTTCATCACCACCGGCGACGCCCGACTTCCGCGCTACCGTATCGAAGGCGAACCGTCGGATCTGCGGATCTCGGTCAGTTCGCGCTACTTTTTCGTGCGCGGCCAGGTGAGGCTGGACCGGGCCAGCACGCAGATGGAGGCGCTGGTGCGACGCGCCGACACGGCGCAGTTGCCGGTGCGAGTCATGTGGCAGCGAGAGCTCTGAGGCATTCAATGAAGGAAAAAACAGCCCAACGTCTGCTCGTGTTCATGCCGCCGCACCGCAGTTTCAGCGGCAAGCAGGCGTTCAGCTCGTCCACGGTCGTGAGCTACGTCGCCCTCGGGGCGCCGAACGCTCGCGCCAATGCAGGCGAGACGCCGGTCGCGCTGCTGCCGAAAGCGACCTTTGCCGACCTCGTGTTCGATACCGGCGACGTGTTCGTCGCGGCGATCGATGCGCCCAAGCTGTCGGAGGCCAAGCTGCGCCAGGCGCTGCCCAATTTGCTCGAGGACCGCCTGCTGGCCGATCCGGCCGACTGTCAGTTCGCGCTCGACCTGCCGCGCGCCTCCGGCACCACCACCATCACCGCCGCACCCAAGCTGGCGGTCAGCGTCATCGATCGCGGCCTGCTCACACGGGCGCTCGACGTGATCGGCGAGGCCGGCTACCGCACCCGCGCCGCCTACAGCGAGATTTACAGCGTGCCGGCGCCGGCCGCCGGCGTGCTGTCGGTACGCGCTGATCGCGGCCGCGGCATCGCCCGCAGCGGCAAGCACGACGGTTTTGCCTTCGACCTCGGCGAACCCGGCAGCGAGGCGGAGGCGCCCGCGGCCCTGGTGATCGCCACCCGGCAGTTGGGCATCAAGCGAATCGCCGCCTACGGGCGGGACGCCGAACGCATTTTCAAGCTGGCCGGCGCACTCGGCGTCACGGTCGAACTGATGCAGCGCGACGTCGAGCCCGCGGCCACCGAGGGCGCGGTCAACCTGCTGCAGGGCGCCTTCGCCCAGCGCGGCGCCGTCAGCACCTTCGCGCTGAATCGGCTGCGCGTGGGCAGCTTGAAGCCGCTGCTGATCTGGAGCGGCGTGGCGGCGGCGACCTACGTGGTCGGCATGAACCTGTACTGGCTCAAACTCGATGCCGAAGCGCGCGCCTTGCGCAGCAGCATGGAGACATCGTTCCGCAGTGCATTCCCTGAGGCCAATGCGGTCGTCGATCCCCTGCAGCAGACGCGCCAGTTGTTGGGCAATCTGCGCACGCGCGCCGGCATTCCGTCGGCCGGCGACTTCACCGTGCTGAATACCCAGGCAGCGCAGCTGATGTCGATGGCGCCGGTGGGCAGCGTGGCCGGCGTGGAGTACCGCGACGGCAGCCTGCGGGTCAAGTTCAAGCCGGGCAGCCCGCTGGACCCCGCGTTGCAGAACGCGCTGCGCGCGCAGGCGATCCAGCAGGGCCTGGAACTGCGCTTCGACGGCGACGGCTCCGCGCGCCTGTTGCCAGCCAACCGGTGAGGTCGACGATGCCTGCCTGCACCAACGCCCCGCCCGCCCGCACTGGTCGATTGCTCCGAGCCAACCCATGATGGACAAGCTGCTTGCCTTCTGGAACGACCGCGCGCCGCGCGAGAAGACGGCGCTCGGTGCGCTCGGCGTGCTGGTGCTGCTTGCCATCACCTATCTGGCGCTGCTGGAGCCGGCGATGATCGGCATCCAGCGCCAGCAGAAAAACCTGCCGCAGACGCGTGCGCAAGTCGCGCAGCTCGGCACCCTGCTGGCCGAGGCGAAGACGCTCAAGAGCCAGCCACAGGTGGCCACGGTGTCGGCGGTCGAAGCGCGCAGCGCGCTCGACAAGTCGCTGGCGGCCTCCGGCCTGAAGGCCGCGCGCGTTGTGCCGCTGTCCGACGGCGACCTGCAGATCACCTTTTCCAACGTGCCGTTCGCGGCGTGGTCGCTGTGGCTGGCGCAGATCGAGCGCGAACTGGGCGCGCGGGCGATCAGCGTCAACGCCAATTCCAACGGCACGCCCGGTCAGGTGGATGTCGAACTCGCGTTGCGCCTGGCGCGGCGCTGATCGC
>LNFM01011755.1_pt1 | contig 11782 bp, 9 predicted proteins | sample 596031 | NCBI WGS metagenome assembly LNFM01 (sample SAMN04254537, study PRJNA301005) | activated carbon metagenome | isolation source: dual media filters at the Ann Arbor, Michigan drinking water treatment plant | place: USA: Ann Arbor | reverse complement strand
ATCTCGCCGCGCAGCTTGTCCACCTCGCCCTGCAGGCGCTCGCGCACCTGCTCCAGCGTCAGGCCCATATAGTGGGCGTTGAGGTAGTTGGCGGCCTCGACGAGCTGGGACGGCGAGTAGTCGGTCTCGGTGAAGAGGACGCGGTTCTGCACATCGCCCTCGGGCGAGACCAGGATGACGAGGATACGGCGCTCGGACAGGCGCAGGAACTCGATATGCCGGAAGACCGACGAGCGGCGCGGCGCCATCACCACACCGACGAACTGCGAGAGCGAGGACAGCAGATTGGCGGCGTTGGAGATGACCTTCTGCGGCTGGTCCGGTGCCAGGCTGGGCGCAGCGATCTGTTCGCGCTGGGCCGTCAGCATGGTGTCGACGAAAAGGCGGTAACCACGTGCCGTGGGCACGCGCCCGGCCGAGGTGTGCGGGCTGGCGATCAGGCCCAGCTCCTCCAGGTCGGACATGACGTTGCGGATGGTCGCGGGCGAAAGCTCCAGGCCCGAGGCGCGCGAGAGTGTCCGCGAACCCACCGGCTGGCCTTCGGCGATATAGCGCTCGACCAGCGTTTTGAGCAACAACTTGGAACGGTCATCGAGCATGGCTTCATTTTAATGATGTAATTTGCGCATGAGTTCCAGATTCCGCCAGGTGGCATTGATCGGCAAGTACCAGACCGCAAGTGCCTCTGGATCGAATACCCGCGCCCGGCCCGCCCTGGCCGACATTGCCGCCCTGCTGCAAGCCCAGGGCTGCCAGGTGGTGGTAGAAGAGCAGACCGCGGCTTCCGCCGGCCTGAGCGGCCACCCCGTGCTGGACCTGGAAGCCATCGGCCGGCAATGCGACCTGGGCCTGGTGGTCGGCGGCGACGGCACCATGCTGGGCATCGGCCGCAAGCTGGCCAGCAGCGGCGTGCCGCTGATCGGCATCAACCATGGCCGCCTGGGCTTCATGACCGACATCCCCTTCGGCAGCTTCGAGACGGTGCTGCCGCCCATGCTGCGCGGCGAGTACGAGGAGGAGAGCCGCCAGCTCATGCGTGCGCGCGTGTTGCGCCAGGGCGAGTGCGTGTTCGACACCCTGGCGATGAACGATGTGGTGGTGCATCGCGGGAACACCTCGGGCATGGTGGAGCTGCGGGTCGAGGTGGACGGCCACTTCGTGGCCAACCAGCGCGCGGACGGCCTGATCGTGGCCACCCCTACAGGCTCCACGGCCTATTCGCTCTCGGCCGGCGGCCCCATCCTGCACCCGTCCATCCCGGGCTGGGTGATGGCGCCGATCGCGCCGCACACCCTGTCCAACCGCCCTGTGGTGCTGTCCAGCGCCTCGGAGGTGGCCATCGAGATCGCCTCGGACCGCGAGGCCATCGCCAATTTCGACATGCAGTCCCTGGCTGCGCTGCAGCAGGGGGACCGCATCATCGTGAGCCGCTCCGAGCACAGCGTGCGCTTCCTGCACCCGCGCGGCTGGAGCTATTTCGACACCCTGCGGCAGAAGCTGCACTGGAACGAAGGAATCACGGGACCATGAGCCTCAAACGCATCGTTCTGCGGGATTTCGTCATCATCGACGAGCTCGACCTGGAGCTCGACAAGGGCTTCACCGTGCTCACAGGCGAGACCGGTGCCGGCAAGTCCATCCTGATCGATGCGCTGCAGCTCGTCACCGGCGCGCGCGCCGACACCGGCCTGATCCGCGAAGGTGCCAGTCGCACCGATGTGAGCGTGGAATTCGACGACTGCACCGGCCTGCAGGGCTGGCTCGAGGAAGCGGGTTTCGATCCCGGCTTCGACCCGGGCGCCACGCTGCTGCTGCGCCGCACCGTGGACGTGCAAGGGAAAAGCCGCGCCTGGATCAACGGCAGCCCGGCCACGGCCACCCAGCTGCGCGAGCTCGGCGAGCAGCTCTTCGACATCCACGGCCAGCATGCCTGGCAGAGCCTGACACGCCCCGAGGCCGTGCGCGGCCTGCTCGATGCCTATGCCCAGCTCGACACCCGTGCCCTGAGCGAACGCTGGACGCAGTGGCGCACCGCCCTGCACACGCTGGACGAGGCCCGCAAGGCCCAGGACACGCTGCAGCGTGAACGCGAGCGCCTGGGCTGGCAGATCGGCGAGGTCGAGAAGCTCGCTCCCCAGCCTGGCGAGTGGGACACGCTCAACACCGACCACAGCCGCCTGGCCCATGCCCAGGCCCTGATGGATGCGGCCCAGGGCGCGCTGGAGGCACTCGACGGCGAAGAAGGCGGCGCCAACCATGCGCTCGACAGCGCCCGTCAGACGCTACAAAATCAGGAGCATCTCGAGCCTGAGTTCAAATCCCTGGTCGAAGTGCTGAACTCCAGCCTGGCCCAGGTGGAAGACAGCGTGCACACGCTGCGCGCCTACCTGCGTCGCACCGATCTGGACCCCGAGCGCCTGGCCGAGCTCGATGGGCGCATGACGCAATGGATGTCGCTCGCGCGCCGCTACAAGCGCGCCCCCGAGGAGCTGGCCGCCACCCTGGTCAGCTGGAAGGACGAGCTGGCGCGGCTCGACGCCGCCGCCGACCTGGCGGCGCTTGAAGCCGCCGAACAGCAGGCCCAGGCCGCTTATCTGAAGGAAGCGCAGGCCGTCTCGAAAGCCCGCGCCGTGGCTGCCCCCAAACTGGCCCAGGCGATCACCCAGGCCATGCAGGGCCTGGGCATGCAGGGTGGCCGCTTCGAGGTGCAGCTGCACAAGGCCGAGCAAGCCATGCAGAGCGGACTGGAAGACGTGCATTTCCTCGTGGCCGGTCATGCAGGCAGCACGCCCCGCCCGGTGGGCAAGGTCGCGTCGGGCGGCGAGCTCTCGCGCATTGCACTGGCCATCGCGGTCACCACCAGCCAGCTGGGCTCGGCCCAGACCCTGATCTTCGACGAGGTGGATTCCGGCGTGGGCGGTGCCGTGGCCGAGACCGTGGGCCGCCTCATGAAACAGCTGGGCCGCGACCGCCAGGTGCTGGCCGTGACCCACCTGCCCCAGGTCGCCGCCTGTGCCGATCACCATCTGGTCGTGGCCAAGCAGCGCCAGGGCCAGACCACCTTGAGCCAGGTCGGCCTGGTGCAAGGCGAAGCCCGCGTGGGCGAGATCGCCCGCATGCTGGGGGGCGAGCGCCTGTCCAACACCACGCTGGCCCACGCCAAGGAAATGCTGCAGGGCCAGGGCTGAGCGCGCGATGGAGATCGTCCTCATCACCGGCATGTCCGGCTCCGGGAAATCGGTGGCGCTCAACGCGCTGGAGGACGCGGGCTATTACTGCGTCGACAACCTGCCGCCCGAGCTGCTGCAAGCCCTGGTCACGCTCGAGCAACAGCATGCCGCCAAGCGGGTGGCGATCGCGATGGACGTGCGCAGCGCCACCTCACTGCCCCTGGTGCCGGCACAGCTCACCACCTTGCGCCAGCAGGGCCTCACGGTCAAGCCGCTGTTTCTCGACGCCTCCACCGACACCCTGATGCGCCGCTACTCGGAGACCCGCCGCCGCCATCCGCTGTCACAGGCCGTCGGAGAGGCCGATGACCTGAGCCGCGTGCTGGTCGAGGCCATCGAGCTCGAGCGCGAACTGCTGGCCGAGCTGCGCGAGCAGGCGCAGGTGATCGACACCAGCCTGATCCGTCCCTCGCAGCTGCAAGGCTATATCAAGGACCTGATCCAGCTGCCCGGCAGCCCGCTGACCCTGGTCTTCGAATCCTTCGCCTTCAAGCGCGGCATCCCGGTCGATGCCGACTATGTGTTCGACGTGCGCATGCTGCCCAACCCGCATTACGAGCCCGAGCTGCGTCCGCTCACCGGCCTCGATGCGCCCGTGGCGGACTTTCTGCGGGCCCAGCCCGAGGTCGTGCGCATGCGCGAACACATCCAGACCTTTCTGGACCAGTGGCTGGACGCCCTCTCGCACAACCATCGCAGCTATGTCACGGTGGCCATCGGCTGCACGGGCGGCCAGCACCGCTCGGTCTATCTGGTGGAAGAGCTGGCGCGGCATTTCGGCGCGCGCTGGCAGACCCTGCGCCGGCACCGCGAACTGGGCTGACGCGCCCGCTCAGCCCTGGAGCAGCTTGCGCACCGGCGCGGGCAGGCCCAGTGCGGGCCAGTCGGCAGCCGCTACCCAGCCCCCACCCTCCGCGAGCCTGACCTTGGCCGGCAACTGCACGCGCACGGGGTGCAGGTGCAGGTCCTTGTGGGTGAGCACATGGGTGAAGACCGGCAGATCCTCCAGCCGATCCCGGTAGGCTGGCGGCACGGCGGCGCGCAGCTCGGCGTCGCTGTCGTAGAGCGCCAGGCAGTAGAGCCCGGCCCAGACACCGGGCGTGGGACGTGGACGCAACCACACCGCACCATCACGCGTCTGCGCCCACAGCAGCCAGAGCGACTGCGCCGTGCGCCTGAGCTTGCGGGTCTTGACCGGGTAGTGCTCGGGCCGCTCTTCTCGCCGGGCCACGCAGAAACCGGCCGCGGGACAGGCTGCGCAGGCCGGCTTGCGCGGTAGGCAGACCGTCGCGCCCAGGTCCATCACACCCTGGGTGTAACGCGGCATGGTGTGCTGGAGGTCGCGCTGGGGCAGCAGCTCGGTGGCCAGCTGCCAGAGCGCGCGCTCGTTCGCCCCCTGGGCCAGGTCGGCGCCGTAACCCAGCACCCTTGTCAGCACCCGCTTCACATTGCCGTCGAGGATGGCCACGCGCTCGCCAAAGCAGATGGAGGCGATGGCTGCCGCCGTGGACGGGCCGATGCCCGGCAGCTCCTGCAATTGCACAGCACTGCGCGGAAACTCACCGCCATGCTGCTGCACCACCTGTACTGCGCAGGCATGCAGGTGGCGCGCGCGGCTGTAGTAACCCAGACCGCTCCAGAGCGCCAGCACGTCGTCCAGTCCGGCCGCGGCCAGGGCACGCACCTCGGGGAAACGCTGCAGGAAGCGCGCGTAATAGTCGCGCACCGTGACCACCTGGGTCTGCTGCAACATGATCTCGGAGAGCCAGACACGGTAGGGATCGCGCGTGCCCTGCCAGGGCAGATCCTGGCGGCCGTGCCGCGCCTGCCAGCGCAGCAGCTGGGCGGCCCAGCCCTCGGGCAGGCTCACACGCGCGGGGGAAGCAGAAGACCGGGACCGGCTCACGAAGCCAGCAACTCGGCCGCCACCGTGTCCTTGGGCTTGGTCACGTCCTGGGCCCGGATCAGATAGGCCGTGAGTTCGAGCAGCTTGGCGTCGAGCTGGTTCAGGGCCTTGAACTGGCCATCGATCTCGGCGATGCGCTCGTCCAGACCGCCCGCAGCCTGCTGGATGCGGTCGATGGCCTCGAGGCGGCGGCTGAAATTGCGGCGGCGCTCACGCAGCTGCGCGTCGAGCTGGGCCGCGGCCGACTTGCTCCAGAGTTCCACATCACCGAGCGCGGCCTGGTAGACGCTGCGCAGGCGTGTGGCCAGGGCGCGCACCAGGCGGTCGGCGAACTCGGGCTGGGCCAGGCGGAAGGCATTGCCCAGGCCCAGGTACTGGAGATGACCGCGCTCGACCTGGTCGAGGCTGTCGATATAGGGTTGCATCTTGGGCTCGGCCGGTGGCTGCAGCGAGAAGCCCTGCTCGGCATTGAGCTGCTTGAACGAGGCATCCAGCATGGTCTGGATCTCGGCCGTCAAGGCCTGCACACGACGCAGGTTCTCGCGCAGGCGGTCGAAGGTCTCGCCGTAGGACTTCTTGACGCCGAGCTTGAGGCCCGTCTGCAGCAGGGACTGCATGAGCTGGTTCATCTCGCGCTTGAGGTTCTTGCTGCTCAGCAGGCCGAACACGTCGCGCAGCAGCTTGAGGTGCACCGAACGCACGGCGTGGATCTTGGCGCCGGCGCGGTCGAACTCGGCCTGTTCCTGCGAGATGCGCAGACGCATGTGCTTGATGACCGCCGCGTTCTTGCCCAGCAGGCCCTTGAGCTCGAGCATCTGTTCGTTGAGGTCGCGGCGGCGGATGTTGAGCACGCGGCCCACCTCGAGCTGCAGGTCGGAGATGCCCACGGCCACGGCCGCGCCCAGGATGCGCTGGCGCTGGCCCATGATGCGCTGCGCCAGCACTTCTTCCAGCGCCGGCAGGCAGCTGGCCTGCAGCAGCTTGGCGTCGTCGGTGACCTTGGCGACCAGGCCCTTCTGGGCCGAGACCGGCAGCACCTGCTCGCGCGTGAGGCCGAGGATCTCGGCGGTCGTGGCGCGCTGGCGGTCGATCTGCATCTGGATCTGGGCCGGTGAACTCAACGCGTCCCAGAGCGAATCGATCTTGTTGAGCACGACCAGGCGCGTATCGGTGCCGACGGCAGACTCGGTGATCAGGTGCTCGCGCCAGATCTCGAGATCGGACTTGGTCACACCGGTGTCGGCGCCCAGGATGAACACCACGGCGTGGGCCTGCGGCACCAGACTCACGGTCAGCTCGGGCTCGGCACCGATGGCGTTGAGCCCCGGCGTGTCCAGGATCACCAGGCCCTGCTTGAGCAGCGGGTGGGCGATGTTGATCAGGGCATGGCGCCACTTGGGCACCTCGACCCGGCCCTGGGCGTCCTGCAGCGGGGTATCGCCCGGGTTCTGGCTGCTCCAGAAACCCAGGGCGCGCGCCTCTTCGAGCGACACGCGGCGGGTCTCCGAGACCTTCTCCAGCGCCATGGCGAGCTGCTGGGGATCGTTGACGTCCAGATCGACCCGGGTCCACTTCTCGGGGACCATGCGCCACTCCATGAGCGACTGCGGCTGCAGGCGGGTCTCGATGGGCAGCAGGCGCAGGCAGGGCGGCACCTCGGCGTCGTAGCCCATCTCGGTCGGGCACATGGTGGTGCGCCCGGCGCTGGCCGGCATGATGCGCCGGCCGTAGCCGGCGAAGAAGATGGCGTTGATCAGCTCGGACTTGCCGCGCGAAAACTCGGCGACAAAAGCCACCATGACCTTGTCGGCACGCACCTGCATCTCCAGGCGGTGCAGGCGCTCCTCGACGGCGGCGTCCAGCAGATCGTGGTCCTTCATCCATTCGCCCAGCAGCTTCAGGCGCAGGGCGAACTCACGCCGCCATGTGCCGTGCTGGTCAAATTGTTCGTTGAATGAGGTAGCCAAATCTGTCCCCTAGACGCACTTCAGGTCATTTTGCAAACATTCAATATAACATCTATCTTGTTGATAGGCCTCATGTTTTCTGACAATGGGGGCAGAAAAACGTTGCGCGCTGGCCCTGCCGGATGGCCTTGATCGGGGTGCCGCAGACCTTGCAGGGCAGACCTTCGCGGCCATAGACCTTGGCGTCGAACTGGAAGGTGCCGCGCTCCCCCACCGCGTTCGAATAGTTGCGCAGGGTGGTGCCGCCGGCTGCCAGGGCCCGGCCCAGCACCTCACGGATCGCCGCCTGCAGACGCGCGGCACGCGGGCGGCTGATGCGCGCCGCACTCAGCGTGGGCCGGATACCCGCAAGGAACAGCGCCTCCGACGCGTAGATATTGCCCACCCCCACCACCACATCACCCGCCAGCAGCACCTGCTTGATCGCGGCCCGGCGTACCTTGAGCCCCGCAACCCAGGCCTCCAGATCGAAGGACTCGTCCAGCGGTTCCATGCCCAGCCCGCCCAGCAGCTTGCGCGCCACGGCCGCATCCTCGCTGGCCGCCCAGACCACGGCCCCGAAGCGGCGCGGGTCGTTGAGGCGCAGCAGGCCGCGCGTGGTCGCCAGCTCGAAGTGGTCATGCACGCCACGCTGGGGCAAGACCGGCGCAAAGCTCAGGCTACCGGACATGCCCAGATGCACGAGCAGCAGGCCCTCGTCGAGATCGAGCAGCAGGTACTTGCCGCGCCGGCGCACACCGCGCACCGTCTGCCCGGCCAGTCGCGCCAGCGGCACACCCAGCGGCCAGCGCAGGGGCTTGCCCAGCCACGCCGACTGGATACGTGCGCCGGCGATGCGGCCCGCAAAACTCAGGCGTGTGGCTTCGACTTCCGGCAATTCGGGCATGGGACACGGAGGCTAGGGAAACAAGGCTTGGATTATTATGGGTTGTAATATGTCCTCACGCCTACGCCTACTTCCCCTGCTGCTGATGGCCGCTCTTGCGGTGCATGCGCAGCCGTCGGAGCCCCCCGCCCCGCCCAGTCCGCCCGCCCATTCAGCCCTGGATGGCGAGCTGTTCTACCAACTGCTGCTGGGCGAATTCAGCATCCAGCGCGGCGAGGCGGGCGTGGGTTACTCCCTGCTACTCGACGCCGCGCGCAAAACCAACGATGCCAAGCTCTACCAACGCGCCGTCGAGATCGCACTGCAGTCGCGCGCTGGCGAGTCAGCGCTGCAGGCCGCCCGGGCCTGGAAGCAGGCCCAGCCGGCCTCGCGCGATGCCAACCGCTACGTGCTCCAGATCCTGATCGGCCTGAACCGGCTGGGCGAAATCGTCGAACCCCTCAAGCGCGAGGTCGCGCTGGCCGAAGCCAGGGAACGCCACCTCGTCATCGTCACACTGCCCGCCTATTTCGCTCGCACCAGCGACAAGAAGCTGGCCGCCGACCTGCTGGAACAGGCCCTGGCCGATCATCTGAACAGCACACAAACCGGCGCTCCCGCCTGGAGCGCCGTGGGCCGCATGCGGCTGGAGGCGGGCGACCCGGCGGGCGCCCTCGAGGCCGCGCGGCGCGGCCAGGCCCTGGACGGTCGGGCCGAAGGGCCGGTCCTGCTCGCGCTGGCCCTGATGTCGCCGCAGCAACCGGCCGCCGAGGGCATCGTGCGCAAGTACATGGAAGGCCGGCCGCAACCGGCCGTGCGGCTGGCTTATGTGCAGGCCCTGCTCGACGCCCAACGCTATGCCGAGGCCGGCGCCCAGGTGCAGGCCGTGACGACCGACAAGCCCGACCATGCCGAAGCCTGGCTGATCCGTGGCACGCTGGAGCTGCAGGACAACCGCCTCGATGCCGCCGAGAAGTCGCTGCTGCAGTTTCTCGACCTCATGCAATCGCGCCGCAATGCCCAGGGTGTGGAAGAACCCAACCGCGCGCTGGCCCAGGCCTATCTGGCGCTGGCCCAGATCGCCGAACAGCGCAAGGACTACAAGCAGGCCGAAGCCTGGCTGACGCGCATCAGCAGCCCCGAGGATCTGGTGCGCACGCAAAGCCGGCGCGCCGGCATCCTGGCGCGCCAGGGCAAGATCGACGAGGCGCGCGAGCTGATCCGCAACCTGCCCGAACGCTCGCCGGCCGATGCGCGCGTGAAACTCTCCACCGAAGTGCAACTGCTGCGCGACAACAAGCGCTACGCCCAGGCCTACGAACTGCTGGCTGAAGTCACGCGACGCGAGCCGCGGGACTACGACCTGCTCTACGACCAGGCCACGCTGGCCGAGAAGCTGGGGCGTACCGATGAAATGGAGCGCATCCTGCGCGGCATCATCGCGGAGAAGCCCGACTACCACCACGCCTACAACGCGCTGGGCTACTCGCTGGCCGATCGCAATGTGCGCCTGGCCGAAGCCCGCAAGCTCATCCTCAAGGCGCTGGAATTCGCACCCGACGATCCCTTCATCACCGACAGCCTGGGCTGGGTCGAGTTCCGCCAGGGCAACAAGGGCGAGGCCCTGCGTGTGCTGCAGAAGGCTTACCGGGCCCGACCTGACGCCGAGATCGCCGCCCATCTGGGCGAGGTCTACTGGAGCCTGGGCCAGCGCGAGCAGGCCTTGAGCATCTGGCGTGAAGGCTTGCAGCTCAATCCCGAGAACGAGACCCTGGTCGAGACGCTCAAGCGCCTGCGGGTCAAGCCGTGAATCCGCGCCGCCGCCCACTGTACGCACTGGCCGGCCTCGCCTTCCTGTGGCTGGCAGGCTGTGCGCAACCGGTCCTGCGCGCACCGGACCCGTCCCGAGGCTACTGGCGCGGACGCCTGGCCCTGCGAATCGACGACCGGTCCGAACCCAGGTCCTTCTTCGCCAACTTCGAACTCAGCGGCGCTGCAGACGCTGGCGAGCTGTTGCTGTCCAGCCCCCTGGGCACCACCCTGGCCCAGTTGCGCTGGAGCCCGCAATCCGCCCTGCTGCGCAACAACGGCCAGACCCGCGCTTTCGACAGCCTCGACACGCTGGCCGTCGAGGCCACCGGCACCGACATCCCGATCGCCGCCCTGTTCGAATGGCTGCAGGGCCGCAGCGTGCCGGCCGATGGCTGGCAGGCCGACCTCACGCAGATCCAGACGGGCCGCCTGCTGGCGCGGCGCGAGCACCCCACCCCGGCCGCCGAGCTGCGGCTCATCCTCGAGCCCTGAGAGAGGCCGCGATAATCGCGGCCATGCAGTCGCTCCACGACATCCCGGCCCCGGCCAAGCTCAACCTCTTCCTGCACATCACGGGGCGACGCGCCGACGGCTACCACCTGCTGCAGTCGGTCTTCATGCTGATCGACTGGGCCGACACCCTGCATTTCGACAAGCGCAGCAGCGGCCTGAGCCGCGAGGATCTGCTGGCGCCGCTGCCCGCGGACGATCTCATCCTGCGCGCGGCGCGCGCGCTGCAGGCGGCCACCGGCTCCGCGCAGGGCGCACACATCGCCATCGAGAAACGCCTGCCAGCCCAGGCGGGCATGGGCGGCGGCTCCTCGGACGCGGCCTCCACCCTGCTCGCGCTCAACCGCCTCTGGGGCCTGGGCCTCACGCTAGAGCAGCTCTGCGCCATCGGCCTGCGGCTCGGCGCCGACGTGCCCTTCTTTCTGCGCGGCCACAACGCCTGGGTCGAAGGCATCGGCGAACAGATCACGCCCGTGCAGCTACCGCGCCGCCCTGTGCTGGTGGTCAAACCGGACGCCGGACTCGAGACCCGGGCCATTTTTTCAGACCCGGCATTGAAGCGCGACAGTATTCCTGCTACAATCACAGGCTTTGCTGCAGACCCGCAGGCTTTCTTGAACGAAGCCCGCAACGACCTGCAGTCTGTCGCCCAGCGGCTCTGCCCGGGTGTCACGCAAGCGCTGGATTGGCTCGCCACTCTGGGGCTTGAGGGACGGATGACAGGCTCAGGAAGTGCCGTGTTTGCGTGGGCACCGCCCGAGCTAAGTGTTCCGAAGGCGCCGGACACGATGCAGGCCCGGTTGTGCTGCAGCCTGGAGGCTCATCCGCTCTGCGGTTGGGCGGCCAGCGATAGTTTAGGTGGGTAGCCGGTTCCGGCTATCAACCTGTGTAGGGGAGTCGCCAAGTTGGTTAAGGCACCGGATTTTGATTCCGGCATTCGAGGGTTCGAGTCCTTCCTCCCCTGCCAAATTTTTCTGGGTCACTAGTCGCTCATCGCTGGGTCGTTCATGCAGGTCGCTCCATCCCCGGATTTCATGATCTTCACGGGCAATGCCAATCCGGCATTGGCCGCCGACATCGCCAGGCACCTCGGCATCTCCCTGGGGGCCGCCACGGTGGGCCGCTTCTCGGACGGCGAGGTCACGGTCGAGATCAACCAGAACGTGCGCGCCCGCGACGTCTTCGTCGTGCAGTCCACCTGCGCGCCGACCAACGACTCGCTGATGGAGCTGCTCATCATGGTCGACGCGCTCAAGCGCGCCTCGGCCGAGCGCATCAGCGCCGTCATCCCCTACTTCGGCTACGCCCGCCAGGACCGTCGCCCGCGCTCGACGCGCGTGCCCATCACGGCCAAGGTCGTGGCCAATATGCTGCAGGCCGTGGGTGTGGCGCGCGTGCTGACCATGGACCTGCACGCCGACCAGATCCAGGGCTTCTTCGACATCCCGGTGGACAACATCTACGCCTCGCCCGTGCTGCTGGGCGACCTGCG
>LNFM01011754.1_pt1 | contig 11783 bp, 6 predicted proteins | sample 596031 | NCBI WGS metagenome assembly LNFM01 (sample SAMN04254537, study PRJNA301005) | activated carbon metagenome | isolation source: dual media filters at the Ann Arbor, Michigan drinking water treatment plant | place: USA: Ann Arbor | reverse complement strand
GAGAGCGTGGAAGGGCAGGGCGTGTTCGAACTGGACACCGCCGCGCTGGCCGCGCCGCTGCCGCGCGCCTACGAGTTCGTCGATGGCTCGGCCTACCTGCCGCACGTGGAGCGCGTGCGTCGCGCGCGTGGTGCCACCGTGCCCGAGAGCTTCTATGTCGACCCGCTGATGTACCACGCGGTTGGCGCCGGCTTCTATGGCCCCAACGACCCGGTGCGCGTGCCGGATGAGGCCTTCGGCATCGACCTCGAAGCCGAGGTGGTGGTGGTCACCGACGACGTGCCGATGGGCGTCTCGGCCGAGGCCGCGGCGGGCCACATCCAGCTGGTCGGGCTGATCAACGACGTGTCCTTGCGCAACCTGATTCCGGATGAGCTGGCCAAGGGCTTCGGCTTCCTGCAGTCGAAGCCGCGCTCGACCCTGTCGCCGGTGTTCGTGACCCCGGACGAGCTGGGCGAGGACTGGCGGGACAGCAAGGTCCACCTGCCGCTGCTCAGCCATATCAACGGCGAGTGGTTCGGCGCGCCCGAGGCCGGCGTCGACATGCAGTTCAGCTTCGCCCAGCTGATCGCCCATGCCGCGAAGACCCGCCCGCTGGTGGCCGGCAGCATCGTCGGCTCCGGCACCGTGGCCAACGAGGATGAGGGCAAGGGCGCCTCGTGCCTGGCCGAGAAGCGGATGCTGGAGATCATCCGCGAGGGCAAGCCCAGCACGCCCTTCATGAAGTTCGGCGATCGCGTGCGCATCGAGATGCTCGATAGCGAGGGACGCTCGATCTTCGGCGCCATCGACCAGGTCATGCAGCAGGGCTGAGAGCCTGCGCCTGCGACACCGCCGCCGCCGCGCGCTCCCTGCCGGCGGCGCCCGCGCACGATGTGGTGTGTTGCTTCGCGCATGCCGAGGCGCGTAGATTTCCGTGACATCGATCACATCGGATCAGGGAGAGGCGCGATGAGCGAGATGCTGAGCCTGTACAGCTACTGGCGCTCCAGCGCCGCCTATCGCGTCCGCATCGCCCTGCATCTGAAGGGTCTGGCCTATGCGCAGAAGCCGGTGCACCTGCTGAACAATGGCGGCGAACAGCGCGCGCCCGAGTTCCGCGAGATCAATCCGCAGGCGCTGGTGCCGGTGCTGCTGGACGGCGAGCGCGCGATCCGGCAGTCGCTGGCGATCATCGAGTACCTGGACGAGAGTTTCCCCGCGGTGCCACTGCTGCCGGCCATGGCGCGTGACCGTGCGCGCGTGCGCGCGCTGGCCCAACTGATCGCCTGCGACGTGCATCCGCTGGCCAACCTGCGCGTGCAGCAGTACCTGGAGCGCGAGCTCGACATCGATCAAGCCCGGCGCGAGGCCTGGTCCCGGCACTGGATTGCCGAAGGCCTGTCGGCCTTCGAAGCGCTGGTTTTCGACAACCCTTCGACCGGCGAGTACTGCGAGGGCGAGATGCCCAGCATCGCCGACTGCTGCCTGGTACCGCAGATGTACAACGCGCGGCGGCTGCAGATGGACCTGACGCCCTATCCGACCTTGCTGCGGATCGAAAGCAACTGCCTCGCCCTGCCGGCCTTCCAGCAGGCCGCACCCGAGCGCCAGCCGGATGCGCCGGTGGCCTGAGCGCCCCTCAGCCCCGCGTCGTGGACTACGTTCCCCTTGAAGAAACCTGGCTTCGTCATCCCGGCGAAGAGCTTGCCCTCGCGAAGGCAGGGACGGGGATCCAGCCTTCTCGCGACTGAGGCCAGCGTGCTGTTGGCCCCGCCTGCGCGGGGCGACTCATGGGCTGGCGAGTCTCATGTTTCCTGAGCGCATGCGACAACCACCCGCCCACGGCGGGCGCGACTGGCCGCCCGCGGCGGCAGCATGGTGCGGGAATCCTGCGGGCATTCGGCTGGCCAGACTCCCTTGGGTTGAAGTGTCGCGCCTTGCCACGAACGCCCAGTGGAGTCCTCCCTCCAGCGGCTGGACCTTTCACACGCTCTGGACTGTGGCGCATCCGAGGGACTGCCCTGCAGCCACCCCAAGCTCGCCATTGAAATCGTGACCGATATCACGCTGCGTCGGGCGTGGGAATGACTGACGGCAGGGGGGATGTGTTGCGGTTCCGTTAAACTCGCCCAGCTCGCTTGTTCAGCGAAGCTTAACGAAACCAAGGGGAAGCCCATGCACGTCAACAGCACCGTCCGCCACGGCCTCCGCCGCGGCTTGCTTGCCACTGCCGTCACCAGCGCCATGCTGGCCGGCGTCGGCGTTGCGTCCGCGCAGAATCGCGGCAACACCGACGAAGAGAAGGTCCTTGATCAGATCACCGTCACCGGTTCGCGTATCGCCCGCGAAGGCTTCATCACGCCCTCGCCGGTGACCTCGCTGAGCTCGGAAGAAATCCGCGCGACCGGCGCCGTCACCATCGGTGACCTGATGACCCGTCTGCCGCAGCTGGCGCCGAACTACACGCTGGGCAACTCGACGCGCTTCATCGGTACCGCCGGCCTCGGCCTGCTCGACCTGCGCGGCATGGGCACCGCGCGTACCCTGGTGCTGGTCAACGGCCGTCGCCATGTTGGCGGCTCGCCGGGCTCCACCGCGGTCGACACCAACACGATTCCGGTCGAGCTGATCGAGCGCGTTGAAATCATCACCGGTGGCGCTTCGGCTGTGTACGGCGCCGACGCCATTGCCGGTGTCGTCAACTTCATCCTGAAGCGCTCGTTCGAAGGCTACGAAGTGCGCGCCCAGACCGGCGAAGCCAGCGAGGGAGATTTCTCGCGCTCGTTCGGCAGCTTCACTGCCGGCGCCAACTTCGGCGAAGGCCGCGGCAATGCGGTGGTCTCGATCGAGTACAGCAAGCAGGACCGCTTCGGCCGCGGCAACCGCGAGATCGGCCGTGAGTTCTGGGTGACCGTGCCCAACCCGAACTTCGATCCTTCGCGTCCGCCCAGCGAGTCGAACCCGCAGAACGTGCAGGCTCGTCCGGGCGGCAATCATTCCATCTCGACCGCCGGCACCTTCACCATCGGCGCGTTCAACCCGGCCAATCCGACCAACCGCTACACCTTCAACCCGGACGGCAGCTTCCGCCGCCAGCGCTATGACGGCCGCGTTATCAGCGCGACGTCTTGCGTGGACTGCGACTTCGTCGACCTGAACGGCGTGGCTGACCTGCAGCCGGCCTTCGACCGCCTCAGCGTCAACACGCTGATGAATTTCGATATCAGTGAAGACCATCGCCTGATCTTCGAAGGCAAGTACAGCCGCACCCAGTCGCAGTTCTTCGGCCAGCCGACCTTCGACCAGCCGATCCGCATCCTGCGCAACAACGCCTTCGTGACGCCGGCACTGGGCGCGCTGATGGACGCAAGCAACCTGACGCAGCTGCAGATCAGCCGCTTCAACGTCGATGCGGGCCGCCGCGGCGAGGATGTCACCCGCCAGATGGCGCGTTTCGTGGTGGGCGTCGAAGGCTTCTTTGGCGACGGCTGGAGCTACGACACCTCGGTGACCTACGGCCAGTCCAGCATCGATCGCCTGAACGTCAACAACCGCATCAACGAGCGTTGGCACGCGGGCATGGACGTGGTGCGTGACTCCACCGGTGCCCTGGTCTGCCGCACCAGCATCGACCCGACCGCGATCAACCCGCACACCAACACGGTCTACTCGAGCTTCGCGCGCAATGGCTGCGTGCCCTTCAGCGTGTTCGGCGACGGCGCGGTGAACCCCGCCGCGGCGGCCTGGTTCAACACCAACTCGCTGAACAGCTCCAAGCTCAAGCAGACCGTGCTGTCGGCCTCGGTGTCCAACAGCGCGCTGTTCGACCTGCCCGCGGGCAGCGTCGGTATCGCCGGCGGTGTCGAGTACCGCAAGGAGCAGAGCCGCGAGAACACCGATCCGCTGGCGGCACTTGGCCTGACCTTCCTGAACGCGATCCCGAGCCGTGGCGGCAGCTACGACGTGCAGGAAGTGTTCGCGGAAACCAGCATTCCCGTGCTGGCCGATCTGCCCGGCGTCGAGCGTCTCGCGATCGATCTCGCCGCCCGCTACTCGGACTACAACACGGCGGGCTCGACCAGCACCTGGAATGTCGGCATCGACTGGCAGATCTTCAGCACGCTGCGCATGCGCACCACCACGGCCCAGGCCGTGCGCGTGCCCGGCATCGGCGAGCTGTTCAATCCGCAGTCGCAGAACTTCGCCACCATCAACGACCCCTGCAATTACCAGACGACCAACCCGAACCGTCCGGCTACCGCGGCAGACACGGCCCTGCGCCAGGCCAACTGCACGGCGCTGGGTGTGCCGGTGGGCTGGGTTGACACCTACTCGGCCAACCGTCCGGGCGTCAGCGGCGGCAACCCGAACCTGAAGCCGGAAGAAGCCGAGACGATCTCGATCGGCTTCGTCTGGCAGCCCGAGTTCTTCGAAGGCTTCGGCATGTCGGTCGACTACTGGCGCGTGACCCTGGACGACGCGATCGGCGCGGTGACCGCGCAGATCAACGCCACCCGCTGCGCTGACTCTCCGGGCGGCGTGCAGGGCAACGTGTTCTGCCAGGCCATCACGCGTGCGCCGGTCGGCGGCTTCACCGACTCGCAGGGTCGCCAGTTCCCCGAGTACAGCATCACCAACTGGGTGGCGATCAACGAGAACCTGGCGAAGTCGCGCCGCACCGGCGTCGACCTGGAAATGGACTACCGCTTCGCCCTGCTCGGTGGCGACACCAGCCTGCGCTTCGTCGGTACCCGCATGATCCAGTCGCGCGAGTGGGCCTTCCAGGACTTCCCGACCGAGTACATCGAGTACGTCACCTTCGTCACCGACCCCCGCTGGCGCGCCAACTTCCAGACCAAGTACGCCCATGGCAACTGGTCGGCGTCGTGGGACATGAACTACGTCGACGGCAACCTGCGCGTGCGTCCAGACAGCTACAACACCAATCCGGGCCAGACCAGCCCGATCAAGAACGGCAGCTGGATCTACCACAACCTGCAGCTGAGCTACGCCTTCGGCGAGTCCGGTCTGTCGGCCTACGTCGGTGCCGACAACGTGTTCGACAAGGATCCGCCGCTGAACTACTTCGGCTCGGACCTGGGCACCGCGTACTACGACAACGTCGGCCGCTACATGTACGCCGGCTTCACCTACAAGTTCTGATCAAGGCGGCCCGCCCGGTCCATGAGCCGGGCGGGCTCTCCGAACAGACTTGGCTGCAAACGAAAAACCCCGGGCTTGCCCGGGGTTTTTCGTTTGAGCCGCAGCCGATTGTCACCGCCTCAGCGCATGCGCTGCAGCACCAGGCAGGCATTGGTGCCACCGAAGCCGAAACTGTTCGACAGCACGGTCTGCAGCGCGGCCTCGCGCGAGCTGCGCAACAAGGGCGCTTCGCCCACGTCGGCGTCGGGCCTGTCGACGTTGGCCGAGCCGGCCATGAAGTCGCCTTCGAGCATGGCGAGGCAGTAGATCGCCTCATGCACGCCCGCCGCGCCCAGCGAATGGCCGGACAGCGATTTGGTCGATGAGAACGGCGGCATCGCCTCGCCGAACACTTCGCGCAGGGCGCGCAGCTCGGTCAGGTCGCCCAGCGGCGTCGAGGTGCCGTGGGTGTTGATGTAGTCGATCGGCTGATCCAGCCCGGCAATCGCCTGGCGCATGCAGGCGACCGCGCCGTCGCCCGAGGGCGCCACCATGTCGGCGCCGTCCGAGGTGGCGCCATAGCCAACGATCTCGGCGAGGATGCGCGCGCCGCGGGCCTGCGCGTGTTCAAGCGCTTCCAGCACCAGCGCGCCGCCGCCGCCGGCGATGACGAAGCCATCGCGGTCGGCGTCATAGGCGCGCGAGGCGGCTTCAGGCGTTTCATTGCGTTTGGTGGACAACGCGCCCATGCCGTCGAACAGACTGGCCATGCCCCAGGAGTTCTCTTCGCCGCCTCCGGCGAACATCACGTCCTGCAGGCCCCAGGCGATCTGCTGGGCGGCCGCACCGATGCAGTGGGCCGAGGTCGCGCAGGCCGAGCTGATCGAATAGTTGATGCCGCGCACCTTGAAGCGCGTGGCCAGACAGGCCGACACCGTCGAGGCCATGGTGCGGGTGACCTGATAGGGGCCGACCCGGCGCACGCCTTTGCTGCGCAGGGTGTCGGCGGCTTCGATCTGGTGCGCTGGCGAACCGCCGCCCGAGCCCATGATCAGGCCGGTACGCGGGCCGCTGACCTGCTCCGGCGCGAGCCCTGCCATGGCGATGGCCTCGTCCAGGGCAACGCTGGCATAGGCCGCGGCATCGCCCATGAAGCGGCGGTCGCGGCGATCGATGCGCGCATCGAGGTCGATTTCCGGCACGCCGGCGACCTGGCTGCGCAGGCCCGCTTCCGCGAATTCCTCGCAGTGGCGGATGCCCGAGCGGCCGGCACGCAGGTTCGCGCTGACCGTTGCCAGATCATTGCCCAGGCAGCTGACGATGCCGGCACCCGTGATGACGACGCGGCGCGGAAACATCAGAAGCCCGAGGTGTCGGTGAACAGGCCGACGCGCAGGTCGCTGGCCGTGTAGATCTCGCGGCCGTCGACCGACATGCGGGCATCGGCCACGATCATGTTCAGCTTGCGGCGGATCACCCGCTTCACGTCGATCTGGTAGCGCACCTGGCTGGCGGTGGGCAGCACCTGGCCGGAGAAGCGCACCTCGCCCACGCCCAGCGCGCGACCGCGGCCGGGCAGGCCCTGCCAGGTGAGGTAGAAGCCGGCCAGCTGCCACATGGCGTCGAGGCCCAGGCAGCCGGGCATGACCGGGTCGCCGCGGAAATGGCAGTCGAAGAACCACAGGTCCGGGCGGATATCGAGCTCGGCCTCGATCTCGCCCTGGCCGTACGCACCGCCTTCGTCGGTGATCCGGGTGATGCGGTCGAACATCAGCATGGGCGGCAGCGGCAGGCGCGCTTGGCTGCCTTCGAACAGGCGGCCTTCGCCCGAGGCGATCAGCTGGTCGCGATCGAAAGTGTCGAACATGTGTTCCGGATCCAGGATGGGCCGCACGGCGCGGCAGGCCGGGCATTATCCTTGAAACCAGAACAAGTGTTCACTGACTTTCGTCGATCCGTGCCGACGCGACGCCGGCGCAGGCGGGGCGATCGCTCAGGGGCAGCGCCCCAGTTGCAGTGCCGCGGCGATGTCGCGCCAGTCGAAGGCGCCGACGCCCTGGTCGTCATGCACCGCATAGAAGACGCCCTGCGGGAAGCGCGCGCTCGCGCCCTGGTCGAGCCAGACGCCGTCGGTGTTGGCCACCGTGCGTCCAGCGAAGCTGCCCAGGTGGGCCAGGCTCGCCCGCTCGAACACATGGAACAGCGAGCGGTCCTTGAACTGGTCGGTGGCGATCCACCAGCCGCTGCCGTCGGCGCAGGCGTACAGCGCAATGCCCTCGGCCTGGGCGCGGAACAGGCCGGCGCCGAGGTCGCTCCCGGCATAGCCGAGATCGGACAGTCGATAGGGCTTGATGCGGGTGCCGTCGGCCTGATCCTCTTCGGCGATCAGCAGGCGGTCGTGGGCCTCGTCGCCCCACAGCGATTCGGGGATGCGGATGGCGCCCGCCGCATCGGTGGCACCGAAGCTGCCAAGCAGGCGCGCCTGCAGCACCTCACCCTGGACCTCGAAGCGGTAGCGCTGGAAGCGGCGGCCGAGCTGATCCAGCGGCGGCACCGTGTCTTCATCCGAGGGGTCCATGAAGGCATCGCTGACCAGCACCTCGTAGCCGCTCTCACTGCGGCGCAGCCACAGGCCGTAGGGCTGGCGCAGCTCGGTCTCGCCAAAGCTGCCGAGCGGGGTGAACCCCGGCAGGCGCAGCACCTGCACGCGGCGGTTGTCGCGCTCGACGGCGAGCACGAGGTCGTCGACCACGAACACGCCGTTGGGGCGATCAAACTGGCCGGGTGCCGCGCCCTGCTCACCGACGGTGCGCAGCAGCTCGCCGGTGTCGCCGCGATAGACCAGCAGGCGGTGCGTGCTCTTGGCGGTGGCGATCAGCCAGGTCTGTCCGTCCGGTGCCGTCCAGCTGGCGGGAGAGTCGACGTTGTCTTCGGGCGTGAGCGGGGTCAGAAAGGCCTCGGCCACGCTGGCAAACGCAAGCGATTGCTCGGCCAGCAGGGGATCCTGCTCGCTCTGTTCATCGGGCTCCTTTTCCTGGCTGGGCGCGGTTGCGCTCACTGCGGTTTCGGTGGCCGAGGGGGTGTACTGGACGCTGCAGGCGCCCACCAGCAGGGCGGCGAGAAAGACCGGGAGAACTCGGATCGTGGACATTGATGGCCTCGCTGCGGCGGCCTGCGGCCGCCTCTTGAATGGAAACGGCCCCGGCCTGGGCCGGGGCCGTGGAGTATCACGCGGGACGGTCAATACTCGTAGCGCAGGCCGACCAGCCAGAAGCGTCCGAACTGCTCCAGCTCCAGGACGCGATTGCGCTGGCCCTGGAAGCGGCGCTGCTTGGAGTCGGTGAGGTTGTTGACCTCGCCGAACACCTGCCAGCCGCTGGCGACCTGGTAGCTGGCCGAGAAATCCAGCAGGGCGCGCTCGTCCCAGAACACGTTGAAGTCGCGGTCCGAGACATCGAACTCCTGGATGAACTTCGAGCGCAGGTTGTAAGCCAGTCGCGCGTTGAAGCCGTATTTCTCGTAGAACACGGCGAAGTTCACGTTGTCGCGCGAGGTGCCCGGCAGCTCGGTCTTGCCGATGCCGAAGGGCAGTTCGGCCTCGGAGTCGGCGTAGGTGTAGTTGGCGTACACGCCGAGGCCGTCGAAGGGCGAGGGCAGGCGGTCGAAGGTCTGCTGCCAGGCGAGTTCCAGGCCGGTGATGCTGCCCGAATTGCCGTTCTCGGCGCGAGTCAGGCGCAGCGCGTCGTCGCCGCTGCCAAGCAGCGAGTTGACCACGAAGATCGGGTCGTCGAGACGTTTGTGGAAGGCGGCCACCGACAGCAGGCCGAGCGGACGCAGGTAGCGCTCGAAGGACACATCGAGATTCTGCGAGTAGGTGGCCTTCAGGTCGGGATTGCCAGCTTCGGCCTCGCGGTCATCGTCGCTGATCACGAAGCGCGGCACGGTGTTCGTGTAGTTCGGCCGGCTCAGGCCCGTCGAGTAGGACGCGCGCAGGATCGAGTCGGCGTCGAGCTCGTAGCGGACGTGCAGGCTGGGCAGCAGCTTGTTGTAGTCGCGGCCGACCTCCTGCAGTACGGCCTCGTCGGCGTCGAGGTCGTAGAGGAAAGCCTGGCCTGAAGTCTCGGTGCGCTCGAAGCGCAGGCAGCCGACCAGGCTCAACGCATTCCAGCGCGTGTCGAGGCGGGCATAGGTGGCGTAGATGTCCTCATCCGCGCTGTAGTCGTTGACCGTCGAGTCCACCACCAGTGGCAGCAGGTTGGCGTTCTGCACCGTGCTGCCGAAGCGCTCGAAGATGTCGTTGCAGAACACGCGGCCGAACTCGAAGCGACCGAAGTTGTTGGACACGCGCGGACACAGCAGGTCGACATAGGCGGGCGTTCCGGCGGCGACCGCGTTGCGGTTGCGGTCGTCGTTGCTCTGCTTGTCGCGCAGTCGCGCGCGCGCCCCGAACTTCAGCTCACCGCTCTCGCCCAGCCAGCCCTGCTCGCGCTGCAGGTCGAGCTTGAGGCCGGTTTCGTTCTCCTCGGCATCCTCCAGGCGCTGGTTGTAGCGGCGGAAGCCGTAGAGGTTCGCGGCGAGGTTGATGCCCTGCTGGCGGGTGCTGCCGTCGGCGTTGAGGATCGTCCAAACCGGGAAGTCCGGGTCGCTGTAGTCGTAGCGCAGCGGCGGCCGCAGGGTCGAGCGGAAGATCCACTGCTGGCGCGCCGGGATGTCGAACCTGCCCTGGCTGCGGCTGGCCTGCCAGTCGATGCGGTTGTCACCGAGGTAGTGCTCGCCGCCGAAGTTCAGCGTGCGGATGCGCTGCTCCTGGATGCGCTCGCGCAGCTCCTTGTCGAAGGTGGCGCGGCCGGCGACACCACCGGTGTCGCTGCTGCCCGCATCGTGGCGCTCGTACTCGATGAGGAAGGTGTTGCGGTACTCCTTGTCGCGGTACTTGGAGGCCGTGCCGATGGCATACAGCAGGTGGTCTTCATTGATCCGCGCGTCGAAGCGCGCGGTCAGGCCGGTGCGGGTGCGCTGGCCCTCGTAGTCCTTGATCTCGGTGACCTCCGGCAGGATGCGGCCGTCCTCGTCGCGGAAGAAGGCTGTCTCCACATTGTCGGTGAAGCGCCCGGCGCGGCTGCCCGAGGCCGCCAGCAGCAGGCCGACGTTGCCGGCCTCGCCGAAGCGCGCGCCGACCGTGACATTGGCGCGGTCGTTGTCGCCGTCGCCCAGCTCGTAGCGGCCGCTGGCCACCGACGCACGCAGGATGGTGCCGTCGCGGTCGAGCGCACTCTGGGTGACGATGTTGATCTGGCCGGCGATCGCGTCGCCGTCCATGTCCGGCGTCAGCGCCTTGGTGACTTCCAGCGCCGAGATCACGTCGGCCGGAATCGTGTCCAGCTCAACCGTGCGGCGGCTGGCGTTCGGCGCCGACAGCGGCACGCCGTCCACCGAGACGCTGGTGAACTCCAGCGGGGCGCCGCGCACGTTGACGTAGCGGCCCTCGCCCTGGTCGCGCTCGATCGACACGCCGGGAATGCGCTGGGTCGATTCCGCGAGGTTGGCGTCCGGGAAGCGGCCCAGCAGGTCGGCCGAGACCACGTTCTTGTAGTTCTCCGAACTGCGCTGCAGATTCAGAGCCAGCGCCTGGCTTTCGCGGGTGGCGCGCACTTCGATCTGGTTGAGGCTGGTTTCGGCAGTGGTGCTGGTCAGACGTACTTCGGCAGCGACGCCGCGGCCCTCGGCCAGCTCGACCTCGAAGCTCTGCGGCGCGTAGCCGACGAAGTCCACGCGCACCGTGTAGCTGCCGGGCGCGAGACCCTCCAGGCGGAAACGACCCTCGCGGTCTGTCGAGACCACGCGGCCATCGACCTGCACGCGCACGCCCTCGAGAAAGTAGTTGCGGGCCGCCTCGCGCACGCGGCCCGACAGGCCGCTCGTGGTGCTGGCTTCGAGCTGCACCGCATCGGCGGCCTGCGCATGCGACACGCTGGCGTTCACGGACAGGCCCAGCGCGATCGCGCAGGCCAGCAGGGCAGGGGACAGACAGGGCGTGCGCATGGCGAGGCCTTCAGCGGGTGTTTAACAAGCCGCGCACTTTCAGGGCGCCGCGTTGCAGGGATATGACGCCTCGCATGCAGCGAAAGTCCGCAAGGGAATATTCATCGCTGTATCGCGATGAAAGGATTGACAGTGTCCGGGGGCGCCGGCAGACTGCCGCCCAGCCATCAAGACCGGCAGAGGGACAGGCCCTTTGAAGCCGGGGCAACCTGCAGGCGCAGCACGCGCCCAGCAGGTGCCAAATCCTGCGGCAGGCGCGCGTCCTCACCGACGCGCGCGGCCGGAAGATGGGCATGCCGCGCTGGGTTCCGCTCCCGCCGCCATGAATCGCTTCCGACCCTGCCTCCGGTCTTGATGGATCACCGTCCACCCGGAGTGCGCCATGTCCCTTGCCTCTGCCGAAGCCTGCGCACCTGCGCACAGCGAGCCCGACTGTTGCGGGTTTGAACGTAATTCGCGTCTGCCCGCGGGCGGACAGGACAGCTTCGAGTTCGATCTCGAGATGCGCCACGCCGGCCCGCGCCGCGTGCGCCTGCGGGTGGAGTGGAGCGGCGATCCCCGCCTGCCGGCCGTGTGGGTGGCAGGCGGCATCAGCGCGCATCGGCACGTCTGCGCCA
>LNFM01011753.1_pt1 | contig 11783 bp, 9 predicted proteins | sample 596031 | NCBI WGS metagenome assembly LNFM01 (sample SAMN04254537, study PRJNA301005) | activated carbon metagenome | isolation source: dual media filters at the Ann Arbor, Michigan drinking water treatment plant | place: USA: Ann Arbor | reverse complement strand
GCCTGGGAGCTCCTCCACGCTCAGGCCCATGCCGTGACCTGCCAATCCGTTCGCCTTCGTCTTGCCACCGCCTCGCTGTGCGTGGCCTTGCTGTCCCTTGTCTCCGGCTGCGCGTGGAATTCCCGATCCCCGGGTCTCGAGGATCTACCGCGCTCCCCTCACTGGAATTCGCCTGAAGTGCTCGGTCTGGCGGGCGATGCCGAAGCTCACCGCTCCGACGCTTTGCTGATCGCTCACGGCGAGCAGCTGGTGCTGCGGCAGGGCCAGGCGGTCGAGAAGATCAACACCCATTCGGTGCGCAAGAGCATCCTCGCACTGCTCTACGGGATCGCGGTGGAGAAGGGCCTGATCAAACTCGACGACAACCTCGAAACCCTCGGCTTCGACGACCGCTTGACCCCGCTGACGCCTTTCGAGAAAACGGCGACGCTCCGCGACCTGCTCACCTCGCGGTCCGGGGTCTACATCGATGCCTCCGGGCAGAACTGGCAGCGTCCGGCGCGACACGCGTCGAAGCCGGGCGAGCGCTTCTTCTACAACAACTGGGGCTTCAACGCGCTCGGCGAGATACTTGAACGGGAAACCGACACGACCTTGGGCGAGCTGATCGCGGCGTGGCTGGCCAAGCCACTCGGCATGGAGCACTTCGAGCCCGGAGATGTCGACTGGGACAGCATCGATGGATCGAGCGTGCGCCAGTATGTGATCTACATGAGCGCAGACGATCTGCTGCGGATCGGCATGCTGGTGGCTGCCGGGGGCCGCTGGCGGGGTGCGACCATCGTGTCCGCGGAATGGATCCGCGAGATGACGGCGGCGCACTCGTCAACGCAAACCGATCCGAAGGAAGCCTTTGGCGGCGGCTTCTTCGACGGCTATGGCTATCTGTGGTGGAGCCGCGAGCAGAACGGTCGCAGGCTGCTATGCGCAGACGGCTGGGGCGGGCAGTACATCATCATCGACCCCACTACTGGCGTCGTCGTCGTGAGCCGGCGCAATACCGGAACGCACCTGCTGGCGCAGGGCTGGTTTCTCTGGCGAGGCGTCGAGACTGATCGCCCCTATGTCTACGGGCTGTTCGAGCGGGTAAACGAAGCCTTGCGGCACGACTGAATCACGTTGGAGCGATTCTTCGACACCCGCTCGGCCATCGAGGTGTCCGGCGGCCTGCATGCGCTCGCGAGTTGTGGAAGACGCGAATCCCGCGGGTCGGTTCAATTCGGGGCCGCATTGCGTGCATACAGCGACCGCTTCGATCCATCTTGCGCATGAGCCCGGCATTTCTTGGATCGAACAAACGCACGCGGCCCGCACAAGGCGGGCCGCGTGGGATTCAAACGCTGATGGCAGCGATTACAGCAGCGGCACCAGCAGCAGGGCGACGATGTTGATGATCTTGATCAGCGGGTTGATGGCCGGGCCGGCAGTGTCCTTGTAGGGGTCACCCACGGTGTCGCCGGTCACCGCGGCCTTGTGGGCCTCGCTGCCCTTGCCGCCGTGGTGGCCTTCCTCGATGTACTTCTTGGCGTTGTCCCAGGCGCCGCCGCCGGTACACATCGAGATCGCCACGAACAGGCCGGTGACGATGGTGCCCATCAGCAGGCCGCCGAGCGCGGCCGGGCCCAGCAGCAGGCCAACCAGCACGGGGATGAACAGCGGCAGCATCGAGGGCAGGATCATTTCCTTGATCGCCGCGCGGGTCAGCAGGTCGACGGCCTTGTCGTACTCCGGCTTGCCGGTGCCTTCCATGATCCCCTTGATGTCGCGGAACTGGCGGCGCACTTCCTCGACCACCGCACCCGCCGCGCGACCCACCGCCTGCATGGCATAGGCGCCGAACAGATAGGGGATCATGCCGCCGATCAAGAGGCCGATCAGCACGTCCGGGCGGTCGATCGAGAAGTCGATGGCGTCGACGCCGAACTTCTCGTCGAGCTTGTGCGCGTAGTCGGCGAACAGCACCAGTGCAGCGAGACCCGCCGAGCCGATCGCATAGCCCTTGGTCACCGCCTTGGTGGTGTTGCCGACGGCATCGAGCGCGTCGGTGGTCTTGCGGATTTCGGGGCCCAGCTCGCTCATCTCGGCGATGCCGCCGGCGTTGTCGGTGATCGGTCCGTAGGCGTCGAGCGCCACGATCACGCCGGCCATCGACAGCATCGAGGTCGCGGCTACGGCGATGCCGAACAGGCCGGCCAACGCGTAGCAGGCGTAGATCGCGGCAGCGACAGCGAGCACCGGGGCGGCGGTGGACTTCATCGACACCGCGAGGCCGGCGATGACATTGGTGCCGTGGCCGGTTTCGGAGGCCTTGGCGACCTGGCGCACCGGGCCGTACTCGGTGGCGGTGTAGTACTCGGTGATCACCACCATCGCCGCGGTGAGGCCGAGGCCGATCAGGGCGCAGGCGAACACTTCCGTGGCATTGGTCTGGATCATGTCCTGGGTGACGAACCAGAAGGCGATCGCCGCCAGCACGCCGGACACGATCAGGCCCTTGTACAGCGCCTTCATGATCTTGCCGTCGCTGCCGACCTTGACGAAGAAGGTGCCGATGATCGAGGCCACGATCGACACCGCGCCGATCACCAGCGGATACATCACACCGCCGAAGCCGTAGGTGGCGAAGCTGATGCCGGCGATCAGCATGGCCGCGATGATGGTCACCGCGTAGGTCTCGAACAGGTCGGCCGCCATGCCGGCGCAGTCGCCGACGTTGTCGCCGACGTTGTCGGCGATCACCGCCGGGTTGCGCGGGTCGTCCTCGGGGATGCCGGCCTCGACCTTGCCGACCAGGTCGGCGCCGACGTCCGCGCCCTTGGTGAAGATGCCGCCGCCGAGACGCGCGAAGATCGAGATCAGCGAGCTGCCGAAGGCCAGGCCGATCATCGGCTGCATCGCCGCCTTGATCGCGGCCTCGTCATCGACCACGCCGCCGACGAACCAGAAGTAGCCGGCCACGCCGAGCAGGCCCAGGCCCACCACCAGCATGCCGGTGATCGCACCGCCGCGGAAGCTCACCGCGAGCGCGGCGTTGAGTCCTACGGTCGCGGCCTGCGTGGTGCGCACGTTGGCGCGCACCGAGACGAACATGCCGATGAAGCCGGCCAGGCCCGACAGCACCGCGCCGATCGCGAAACCAATCGCCGTGGGCCAGCCCAGGCCGGGCAGGAAGCCGATGATCAGCAGCAGGATCACGCCGACCACGGCGATGCTGGTGTATTGCCGGCGCAGATAGGCGCTGGCGCCCTCCTGGATCGCCGCTGCGATCTTCTGCATCCGCTCGTTGCCAGTGGGCTGCGCCAGGATCCAGCGCGTCGAGAACACGCCGTAGAGGATGGCGAGCGCCGCGCAGGCGAGCGCCAGAGTCAAACCGTACTGCTGAAGCATTCAAATCCCTCCCAAAGCATTCAGGTGGACCCGTCGTGCGGGCCTTCGTGGACCGACGCGTCGCGAAGCGAGGAGGTGGATGGCGCAGCGCTGCGGATGAAGCGCAGCCCATCCGATCAATCAGAGTTACGAGCCCCCCGGCTCAGGTAACGCCTGCCGCCCGATCAAGCGGGCGGGTCGAGTGTAGCGGGAAAGGATGAGAGCGGGGATTGGGGATTCGGGATTGGGGATTCGTGGAGCGGTGGCGGTGCGGCCGCGCTCGTGCGCTGCCCATCCATCCACGCGGGCTCGCGCGCGCGCATAGGGTGGGCCCCGGCCCAGCGTGGCCTCGACGCGCGCGCCGGTCATTGCCCGCGGGGCGGTGATGATGACGACCGCGGTGGCGGTGGCGGTGGTGGGCCGATGGGGACCGGGGCGAGGATGTCGCTCATGGTGGGCCAGGGCCCACCCTATGCTTTGCCCCCGAATCCCGAATCCCGAATCCCGAATCCCGAATCCCGAATCCCGAATCCCGAATCCCGAATCCCCGCCTCACCCGTGAAAGCCGTCGATCTCCACGGCCAGCTCGCGGCGGCAGATGTCGCCCTGCAGGATGAGGCGCGGCACCTCGGCGGGCAGCAGGCGCGCCAGCGAGGCCTGCAGCTCGGGCAGGGCAGTGGCATCACGCAGGTAGACCTTGAGCAGGCTGCACGCGCTGAAGGCGGGCATGATCCGGGCGTCGGCGGCGCGCGCGGCCCCCAGCAGGCTGTCGAAGTTGTCGAAGGTCTCGCGCAGCTGGGCGACCACGGAGTCATGGTGCAGGCTGGCATGGCCGACCACCGCCGCGGTGCCGGACAGCAGCAGGGGCAGGGCATCGGCCGGATCAGCGCGCATCGCCCGCGCAAAGCTGGGCGAACGCGGCCCATAGCTGCGCGGGTAGCGGTAGGCCGGCACCTGGCGCGGGTTCTCCACCGGCAGGCCGGGGCGCGTCGAGGCCAGCCAGTAGACCTGCAGCAGGCGCGTGCCCTCGCGGTGGCCGATCGCGGTGGCCGCCGGCAGCGCGGCATCGGGAACATCCAGCGCCTCGGCGCGGCCGACGCAGAACTGCCGGTAGCGCTCCGCGTCGCCCTCGCCCTCGACGATGGCGTCGAGGTAGTTCCACAGGCGCAGCAGATGCGGATGCGAGGCGGTGCGGCGATGCGCCGCCAGCAGCCGATAAGCCTGCTCTGCGGCAAGTGCGGGGCCAGATGCCTCCTCGTCGATCTGCAGCGCGCCAAAGCACAGCGAGGCGCTGCGGCCGCCGCCGATCGGCCCGTCGCGCCAGGGCTCGACTGCTTCGCTGCAGGTCCAGACCTCGTAGGTGTCGGCACCCTCGTCTTCCAGCGGCTGCAGCGGCACGCGCAGATAGCGCGGGTCGTCGAGCTGGGCTGGTGCGGCGGCACCGAAGCCGAACACCGCCAGCGTGCGCGGGCCGAGCAGGCTGCGCGGATCGCGCGAGCGCACATAGCCCGGCGTCAGCGCGAAGGCAGGCTGGTCGAGTCGGGGCTGTGCGCTCATGCGGCTTCCGATTGAGCCGACGCGGGCAGGGCTGGCGCACGCCGCTCGCCGCGCAGCTTCTGCAGCAGGGCGGTGACGGCATAGATCACCCGGAAGGCGCGCAGGCGCTTCAGCACGGCGCGGTCGTCGAAGACGTTGCCGGCGAGCATGGCGATCACCGCCTGCTCGATCTGCCAGATATTGCGCGGATGCTGGAACAGCTCGCGCATCACCGGCGTGGTGAAGCGTTCGATGAACCAGCTGAACACGCCGATGCCGCCGTCGATGCGCTGGCGGTAGGCCTTCTGCAGCGCACCCTCGCGAGCCGGCTCGCGCAGCACCGCATCGACCAGTTCGGCGGCGCGCTCGGCGCCGTGCATGGCGAGGAACACGCCGGACGAAAAGATCGGGTCGACGAAGGCATAGGCATCGCCGGCCATCACCCAGCCGGGGCCAGCGATGCGTCCGCAGGCGTAGCTGTAGTTGCCGGTGGCTTCGGGCTCGGACACGCGCTCCGCCCCCTGCATGCGGCGTGCGGCGTCCGGGTGCTTCAGGATCGTGTCGAGCAGGAACTGGTCCAGCGCGCCGCGCCGCGTTTTCAGGTACTCGGGCGTGCAGACCGCGCCGATGCTCATCACGTCATCGGGCAGTGGGATCATCCACATCCAGCCGCTGGGCAGGCGATAGATGGTGATGTTGCCCGCGGCCTTGCCGGGCTGGCGGGCGACGCCGCGGAAGTGCGCGTAGACCGCGGCCGAGCGGTGGCGCGGGTTCGCGCGCTTGAGATCGAACTGCCGGCCGAGCAGGGTGTCGCGGCCGGAGGCGTCGACCACATAGCGCGCCTCCAGACTGCGCTCGCTGCCGTCGAGGCGCAGGCGCAGACGCGAGCGCCCCGATTCGAGCCGCTCGATGCCCAGCACCTCGACACCTTCATGCGCCGCGGCGCCAGCCGCCGCTGCGTTGGCGAACAGCAGTTCGTCGAACTGGTCGCGGCGCACCTGGAAGGCGTGGTCGGGCACCTCGCCCAGCGCGCGGCCGAAGTCGAAGGTGCTGTAGCCACCGACGTCCGCCGGGAAATCCGCGGCCGGCTTGCGCACGCCGATGGCTTCGACCTGGGCCAGCACGCCCAGGCGTTCGAGGATGGGCAGATTCATCGGCAGCAGGCTTTCACCGATGTGGAAGCGCGGATGCCGACCCTTCTCGAACAGGCCCACGCGCCAGCCCGCGCGCGCCAGGAGGGTGGCCGCCGTGCTGCCCGCGGGCCCACCGCCGATCACTGCGACGTCGAGCTGTTCTGGGAGGTCGCGTGCGGCGTTGGAACTCATGCGGACATCGGGGGCTTGGGGGGTGCCGGCAGGGCTGGCGAAAGTGGCGTGAATGATACACTCCGCGCCCGCCCGAGGCCGGCTGCGACATGCTGGCCCTCGTTTACGTAAAGACGGGCCAGCACAGCGCAGGCCCCGAGGATCCACGCCCCATGTCGAACCAGTCGCCCGCCGAGCGTGAGCTCGCCGAACTCCTGATCGAAGCCCTGAACCTCGAAGACGTCGAGGCCGCATCGATCGATCCCGCCGCTCCGCTGTTCGGCGACGGCCTCGGCCTCGACTCGATCGACGCGCTGGAGCTGGCGCTGGCGATCTCCAAGAAGTACGGCTTCCAGCTGCGCTCGGACAATGCCGACAACCGCCGCATCTTCGGCTCGCTGGCGGCGCTCTCCGCCCACGTGCAAGAGCACCGCACGGTGTGAGCCGCCTGCTGCCGGTCGCGCTGGCGCTGGCGTTTCCCGTGCTGGCGCATGCCTCGGCGGTGACCGCCTCGCTCGATCTTGCCACGGCCGCCGTGGCCTGCCTGCTGATCCTCGTCTGCCTGCCGCTGCGAGCCAGGCCAATGCTCGCGCTCGTCGTGTTCGCGGCGGGCGCGGCCCTGCTTGCGCTGCTGCATGCCAGCGGACACGCGCACCTGCCGCTGATGCTGCCGCCGGTGCTGTTCAACCTCGCGATCGGCCTGTACTTTGCGCGCAGCCTCGCGCCTGGGCGCATGCCGCTGATCGAGCGCATCGTGCGCGCGCTGAACCATGGCGAGGTGCATCACCCTGACGTGCCGGCCTACGCGCGCGCCTGGACGCGCGCCTGGGCTGGGATCCTGCTGACGTTGGCCGCGATCAACGCCGCGCTGGCCCTGCTCGCCGAGCCCAAGGGCGTGCTGCTCGGGCTCGGCCTCAGCCCGCCGCTGAGCGTGCCGCTTGAAGTCTGGTCGCTGTTCGCCAACCTGCTCAACTACCTGATCGTGGCCGTGGTCTTCGTCGGCGAGTACCTCTATCGCAGCCGTCGCTTTCCGCACAGCGACTACGGCGGCTTCGTCGGTTTCCTGAAGCGCGTCGGCCGGCTCGGCCCGGCCTTCTGGCGCGGCAGCGATGCCGCCGCAGGTTCGAAGGGATGAGCGGCTTCCGCATTTCCGCTGACCATCCCTGCCTGCCCGGTCATTTTCCCGGCCAAGCGGTGGTGCCGGGCGTGGTCGTGCTCGATGAAGTGCTGGCGCTGGCGCGGGCGCAGTTCGGCGCGCGCGCCCCGCTGCGGATGCCGCAGGTGAAGTTCGCAGCACCCCTGCTGCCCGGGCAGGACGCCAGCGTCGAATTCGAGCCGCGCGCCGAACGCCTGCGCTTCCGCGTGCTGCGCGGCGCGGATGTGATCGCCAGCGGCGAACTGCTGTTCGCGGATTCCGTCTCTGCCGGTCCGCCATGAGCCGCGCCGGCCAAGCCGAATGGCAGCAGCGCCCCGAGGGCGGCGGGCGCTTCGCGCTCTGGCTGATTCGCAGCATCGCCCGCTACGGCGGCCGCTGGCTGTCGCGGCCGCTTTTGATTCCCATCACCCTGTACTTCCTGATCGTGCGCGGGCCGGAGCGACGCGCTTCCCGAGCCTATCTCGAACGCGTGCTCGGCCGACCGGCCACGCTGTGGGACTGCGCTCGCCACGTGCATGCCTTCGCCTCGACCATCCTCGACCGGGTGTTCATGCTCTCCGGCCAGTTCCGCAGCTTCGATCTCGAGATCACCGGCCTGAAGGAGCTGCACGAGCAGATCGATCTCGGCCGCGGCGTGCTGCTGTTCGGCTCGCACCACGGCAGCTTCGAGGCGCTGCGCGTGCTCTCGCGCGAGCGGCCCGACGTGACCGTGCGGGTGGTGATGGACCGCGGCCAGAACGCCACCGTCACCCAGCTGCTGGAAGCGCTCTGCCCGGACATCGCCGAGACCGTGATCGATGCCGCCCAGGACGGCACCGCGATCACCCTGGCGATCCGCGACGCCACCGAGCAGGGTGCCCTGGTCAGCCTGCTGGTCGATCGCGCGCGCGGCGCCGAGCCGGTGCAGTGGATCGATTTTCTGGGTGCGCCCGCACCGTTTCCCAGCGCGCACTTCCTGATCGCCGCGGCACTCAAGGTGCCGGTGCTGATCTGCTTCGGTCTGTATCTGGGCGGGCGCCGCTACGCGCTGCACTTCGAGCTGTTCGACCCCGGCATCGAGCTGCCGCGCCGCGAGCGCGCGCAGAAGCTGTACGCCCTGCAGGAGCGCTACGTGCGCCGGCTGGAGCACTTCGTGCGGCTGGCCCCCTACAACTGGTTCAACTTCTACGACTTCTGGAGAAGCGATGACCCCGCGCATCCGCATCGCCGCGACGCTTCTGCTGGCCAGCCTGACGGCACGCGCGGACGTCCCTGAGCTCGACGCCCTGCTGGCCGGCTTCGCCCAGCCCGCCCCCGCGCGCACCGCCTACTTCGAGCGCCGTGATTCGCCGCTGCTGATGCAGCCCCTGCTGTTCGGCGGCGAACTCTCGCAGCCGGCCGCGGACGAACTGGTCAAGACCGTCGAGGGCGCCCAGCCCGAGCGCCTGCGCATCGCTGGCGAGCGCGTCGAGGTGCAGCGCGAAGGGCAGGGCACGCGGCGCTTCTCGATCAAGCGCGCGCCGGAGCTGGGCGCGCTGGCGGCCAGCCTGCGCGCGCTGCTGGGCGGCGACCGCGGCCTGCTGGAGCGGCACTTCGCGATCGAACTCAAGCCGTCCGGCACCGGCTGGACCCTGGACCTCACGCCGACCGACGCCCGCGTCGCCCGCAAGGTGCGCGGCATGCGCCTGCACGGCGTGGCCGGCGAGTGGCGCTGCTTCGATCTGGACCTGGCCGAGGACGAGCGCAGCCGCATGTGGCTGGGGCCATGGGCGGAGTCGGCACGCGCGGCCGCCGATGAGGCCACGCGCGACGCGCTCTGCGGTACGGCTGCACAATGAGCGCACCCGCCGTCGGCACGCGCCTGCTGCGGGTCGCGCTCTGGCTGGGCGCACTGGCCCTGATCGCCATGCTCGCGCTCGGCGAGCTGAAGCTGAGCGGCGACCTGCGCCTGTTCATGCCGGCGGCGCGCACCGCCGAGCAGCGGCTGCTGCTGGAACAGCTGGGTGAGGGCCCGGGCGCGCGTCTGCTGCTGGTGGCGCTGTCGGGTGCGGAGCCCGAGGTTCTCGTCGAACGCTCGCGTGCGCTGCGCGAGCAGCTCGAAGACAGCGCCGAATTCGTCTGGATCGGCAACGGCGAGGAAGGCCTGGACTCGATTCCCGAGACCCTGGCCGATTACCGCTACCTGCTCTCGCCCGGCGTGCAGCCAGGGGCGTTCGAGGCGCCCGCGCTGGCAGAGGCCCTGAAGCAACGCCAGCAGGACCTGGCCTCACCTGCCGCGGCGCTGATCGCGCCCCTGCTGCGCGTCGACCCCACGCTGGAGACCCTGCGCGTGCTCGAAGCCTGGACGCCAGCGATCGAGCCCGAGCGCCTCGACGGCGTCTGGTTCGGCCAGGCCCGCGGCGAAGCCCTGCTGCTCGCTGAGACTGCCTCGCCCGGATTCGACCCCGACGGCCAGACCCGCGCGCTCGCCGCCCTGCGCGCAGCGCATTCGCAGGTGCTGGCTGATGAGGGCGAGACCGCGGCAGGGGCAATCGAGATCAGCGGCCCCGGCGCCTTCGCCGAGAAGATGGCCGCGCAGACCCGCGGTGAGGCCTCGCGACTCGGCGGCATCGGCATCGCTGGCCTGCTGCTGCTGATGGCGTTCGCCTACCGCAGTCTGAGTCTGCCCCTGCTCGGCGCGCTGCCGCTGGCGACCGGCGCGGTGCTGGGTCTGTCGGCGACGGCATGGCTGTTCGGCGAAGTCCACGGCATCACGCTCGCCTTCGGGTTGACCCTGCTTGGCGTGGCCCAGGATTACCCGGTGCACCTGTTCAGCCACCGGCGCATCGGTGCATCCGCCGCGGACAGCGCGCGGGCGATCTGGCCGACGCTGGCGACCGGCGCGTTCTCCAGCGCGCTGGCCTATCTGGTGTTCCTGTTCGCCGGCGTCGATGGCCTGCGCCAGCTGGCGGTGCTGACCGTGGTCGGCCTGATCAGCGCGGCGCTGGCCACGCGCTCCCTGCTGCCCGGTGTGTTGGACGAGCCGCAGCGCGAGGTGGGCGAGGGCGCATTCGTGCACGCGATGCAGCGCATGCTGGCGCGCGTGCATCGGCTGCGCTGGCTGGCGCTGGCCATCGCCGCGCTGGCGGCGCTCGCTCTGCTGCGCCCCGGCCCGTGGTGGCAGGACAGTCTCGCCGCACTCACGCCAGTGCCTATCGAGCTGCTGCAGCGCGATCGCGAGCTGCGCCAAGCCCTGAACGCGCCCGACGTGCGCTGGCTGCTGGCCCTGCGTGCGGACAGCGAAGAGGACGCGCTCGCGCGCAGCGCCGAGCTGTTGCCCGGCCTGCAGGGCCTGGTCGAGGCCGGCGCGCTCGGCCACTTCGAGCTGGCCGCGCGCTACCTGCCGCCCACTGAGGCGCAGCGTGCGCGTCAGGCTGCGTTGCCAGATCCTGCGGTGCTGCGCGCGGCGCTGGCGGAAGCGCTGCAGGGTCTGGCCTTCCGGCCCGATGCCTTCGACGGTTTCGTGGCCGCAATCGAGCGCGCGCGCGGCCTGCCGCCGCTGACGTCCGAAGCTCTGATCGGCACGCCGCTTGAGCTTCGCCTCGCCGGCCTGCTGATCCGTGATGCCGCGGAGACAGTGGCCCTGGTGCAGCTTGCCGACCTGCGCGATGTCGAGGCCGTGCGCGCATTCGCCGCCGCCCATGCCGACCTCGACCTCATCGACCTGAAGGCCACGGCCGATTCGCTGGCCTCGAGCTGGCGCGCGCAGGTGCTGTTGGCGATGGCGGTCGGTGCCGTGTTGCTCGCGGCTCTGGTCCTGATCGCGCTGCGATCGCTTGCGCGCGGTCTCCGCGTGCTGCTGCCGGTGGCCCTGTCCAGTCTCGTGGTGTTGGCCCTGCTGCACGGCTTGGGCGTGGGGCTCACCCTGTTCCATCTGATCGCGCTGGTGCTGGCCGCAGGTCTGGGCCTCGACTACGCCCTGTTCTTCGAGCGCAGCGCTGGTGCTGCAGATGCCGAGGCCGCGGCCGAGCAGCGCCGCACCCTGCATGCGCTGCTGGTCTGCGTGGCCTCGACCGGGCTGGTGTTCGGGCTGCTGTCGTTCTCCAGTATCCCGGTGCTGAACGCGCTCGGCAGCACGGTGGCGCTGGGCGTTGCTGTGCACTTTGCTTTGGCCCTTCTGCTCGCCGGCAGCCGTCCTGCTGATTCCGAGGTCGTTCCATGAAGTTGCCCGCCACCCGTGCCGAGATCGAACAGCTGATTCCACACGCCGGCAGCATGTGCCTGCTCGAACGCGTGCTTGCCTTCGATGACACTGGCCTGCACGCGCAGAGCGATGCGCATCGCGACCCCGCGCACCCACTGCGGCGCGACGGCCGCCTGTCGGCCTTGCATCTCTGCGAGTACGGCGCCCAATCCATGGCCGTTCACGGCGGCTTGTTGGCCGCGCGCGAAGGCCGCAGCGC
>LNFM01011751.1_pt1 | contig 11784 bp, 10 predicted proteins | sample 596031 | NCBI WGS metagenome assembly LNFM01 (sample SAMN04254537, study PRJNA301005) | activated carbon metagenome | isolation source: dual media filters at the Ann Arbor, Michigan drinking water treatment plant | place: USA: Ann Arbor | reverse complement strand
GTGCGGCACGCCGGCACCCGCTGGTTGGATCGGGCCGTTCGCGATCAACACCGCATCGCCGCCCAACGCGTCGCAGCAGTGTCCGCAGGGCTGGACCGATCACGGCGCTGCGTTCATCGGCCTACTCGCGGGCGCGCCGACGTGCGCGTGCAACTGCGTGCCGTCGGCGTCGACGTGCAACGTCGAGGTCACGTACTACAGCGACGCGGCGTGCACGACGTCGATTACGAGCGGCGCCTCGTCGGGGGCCTGCGACAACGTGTCGAGCGACGACGCTCACGGCTACGTGCGCGCGGTGGGGCAGCCGGGCAACGTCGGCTGCGCGCCCGCCGAGCAGTACGTCGTGCCACCGACCGCGTGGACCGAAGCATCCCTCATGTGCGCGCCCGGCCAGCTCCCGGTATGCGAGGAGGGCGTGTGTCTGCCGGTCGTGCCCGCCGGATTCGAGGAGCGTTGGTGCGTGATGGCCGAGGGCGAGCAGGCGTGTCCGGCCGGACCGTACTCGTCGCCCAAGACGATGCATCGCAGCCTGACCGACACGCGCGGCTGTACGCCGTGCGGCTGCAACGTCACGGGCACTCCCACATGTCCCGGGGCGCTGCGCGAGAACGCATGGTTCTGCGCGTTCGAGATCGACGACATACCCATCGACGCGCAGTGCCACGGCTCGAGCGTCGCTCAGATCAGCGAGTGGGCGATCCAGTACGACGGCGCCGGCGCTGCGTTCGGCTGTGCGAACAACGGGCCGACGCCGACGGGCGAGGCGCTCGCCGTCGATCCGATCACCATCTGCTGCACGACGTGACGGCTACGCGCCCGTCGAGATCACCGGCTGCGCATCGCTGTCGGAGCACAGTACGACGAGCAGATTGCTGACGAGCGCCGCGGTGCGGTCCTTGTCGAGCTCGACCACCTTCTGATCGCGCAGGTTGTCGAGCGCCATCTTCACCATCGTGACTGCGCCTTCGACGATGCGCTGACGCGCGTCGATGATCGCCTCGGCCTGCTGGCGGCGGAGCATCACGCCCGCGATCTCCGGCGCGTAGGCGAGGTGACTGAGGCGGACCTCGAGCACCTCGACGCCCGCGTGCGACAGGCGATCACGCAGCTGGGCCATCAGCTCGACATTGACCTCGTCGGAATCGCCGCGCAGCGACACCTGACCGGGCTGCGCTGCGTCGTACGGGTGCTTCGCCGCGGTCGAGCGAATCGCCGACTCGGTCTGGACCGCGACGTACGACTCGTAGTGCTCGACGTCGAACGTCGCCTGCGCGGTGTCGCGGACGCGCCACACGACGACCGCGCCGATCTCGATCGGGTTGCCGCGCAGATCGTTGACCTTGAGCTTCGCGCTGTCGAAGTTGCGCACGCGCAGCGACACTGCGGTGCGCGCCGTGAACGGGTTGATCCAGTGGAATCCGGGCTTGCGCAGCGTGCCCTTGTACTTGCCGAAGAGCAGCACGACCTTGCTCTGGTTCGGCTCGACGAGCACGAGCCCGCGCAGCAGCAGGATGCCGAGGCCGAACACGAGCAGCAGCGGCAGTCCGAGCAGCAGCATCAGGACGCCGGGCAGCTTCACGCCCTCGTACTCGTGCTCTTTGGTCGCCTCCACCGACGACGGGGGTGCAACGACGAGCGCTTGGCCGGGTTCTTCGCGGTACGTCACGTCTCGCGTGTACCGCGGGGCACCCGCTTTCGTCCACCCGTGGCGATAATCGACCGAGATCGGGAACTGATCCCCGGGGTTCGGCGTCTGCTGTGACGCGATGGTTCGCGCGGGCTTGCTCTGGTTCGTCGGCCTGGCCGCGCTGGTCGGAGGGCTCGCGCCGCACAGCGCCACGGCGAAGCCCGCCCCGCGGCGCGAACCATCGACGGTCACGCTGATCCGCGGCGGCTGCATGGGGCCGTGCGCCGAGTACGAGGTCACGATCGCGGACGACGGCCGCGTGAAGTGGCTCGGCCTCGACTTCGTGAGCTTCATCGGCGACACCGAGTACTCCGTGTCGCCGCGGCGGGCACGGGCCATCGTGCGTCGTGCGGGCCGCTTCGATTTCGCAGCGCTCGCGACCAGCGAGCACCTGCCGTGCACGACCGACATGCGCAAGGCGAGGGTCGTCGTCGATACACGCCGCGGGTTCTACGACGATCACGGCTGTCGCAGCCTGCCGCACTTTCGCGCGCGTCGACTCGAACGCGCGATCGATCGCGTCGCGAAGACGAAGCGCTTCGAGGCCGATCGCGCACCGCCGTGCCTGCACGCGCACGACAACATCCACTACCAGGGCGCCGAAGACATCGAGGTTCGGGCCCACGCGGTCGACGAGCCGCTCGCACTGCACCGCGGCGAGGTGCTCGATGCGAACATCGCGACGCTGCGCGCCAATCCGAGCTTTCGCATCGAGGTGTGGACGATGGGCCGACCGAGCGACGTGCAGCTGCGACGGATCGAGGCCTACACGGCGGCGCTCGCCGAGGGCGGCATCGAGCGTGAACGGATCACCGTCGAGATGCTCGAGGGCAGCGGCGGCAGCAAGCTGGGGGAGATCGCGGACGACATGGTGCGCGTTGCGATCACCTCGGGCACCTGCAAGCTCCTACGATGATCTTCGGATCGTAACGGAACGTGACATCGGCAGAGTCGTGATCGCTGTGAATCGCGATGCGCGGAGATCCACACCACACTTCTCGCGTGCGTGCGGGTGATAACCTGATCTGCGATGAACCGCGCCTTCATGTTGCTCGGAGCAGTGTTGGTGTTCACAGCGTGCGATCGTGGCGAGGGCGATGCGCCGACCGACGACGTCGCCCGCGATCTCGAGCTCGCCGCACCGTTGGTGTTCGAGCTCGCCGATGGCCAGCTGCTGCGCATCCACGAGGCAGAGCTCGCCGATGGTCGCGTGGGCCTGCTCGAGCTGCATGGTGATGCCATCGACGTGACGCGAGGTCGCGTCGCCCTCGCCCGCACCGCGGACGATGGTCGGCTGGTCGTCGAGCAGGCCGACGGCACGCTGCGCAACGCGGCATCGGAGCGCAACGACCACGACGAGCACGAGGTGTTCGATGCGCAGCTCGAGGGCATCGAGCTCGCCGGGTTCGATCGCGCGGTGTTCCACGGGCCCCGCGGCACCGAGGATCTGCGCGGGCCGATCGTGATCGATGCGATCGGTCTCGCATGGACGGGTGCCGAGCTGCGCGTCGTCGCCGGCGAGCGCGACGAGTCGAGCAGTGCGAGCGAGCGCGGCGCGAGATCACGGGGCGGCTCGCACGCAGCGTTCGCACGGCCCGCGCGAGTGCCCGGTGCCGGCGTGCCGATGATCCTCGACACCGCGCACGCGGATGCGAGCGATCCGTCCGGCGCCGGTTGGTTCACCGACGACGACGAGCCATTCACCGCACCCGGTGACATCTGCACGAGCACGTCGACGTGCGACATGGGCACGGTGTGCGTCGCGGACACGTCGACGTCGGATGGTTCGTTTCGCTGCCTCGCGGAGTGCGTCCCGCCGGCGCCGCAGGTCGGTGGCAGTCCGCTGCCGGAGTCCGCGTCTGCGGTGTGCGTCGACGACGAGGGCTGCTGTGATCCGGCGCGCGAGTGCAGCAACGGCGAGTGCGTCGTGCCGACGACATCCGGCGGCGGCAGCGGGCCGAGCAACGACGTCGATCCCGATGCGGCCGGCGGCTGCGATCCCGACGGCGACAACGTGATCAGCGCCTGCGACGCGAAGCCGAACGAGAGCTGCACCGCGGACGCCGACGGCGACGGCTGTGCGAACAGCTTCGACGACAACGATCAGAACTCGTGTCAGTGCTCCGCCCGCATCCCGAAGCCGAACAGCTTCGCGATCCTGATGCTCGCGCTCGCGTTCCTGCGCGGTCGCCAGCGCCGTGCTATGGATCGCGCGCATGCAGATGCCCGCGCCCACTGATCATCATCGCAAGCTCGCAGCACTCGCCGGCGACTGGGTCGGTGAAGCGACGCTCTATCCGTCGCCGTGGTCGCCCGAGGCACGCACGGTGACGGGTCGGTTCGCGATGCGCATGGCGATCGACGGGCTGTTCCTCGTCAGCGACTACGAGGAGGAGCGCGCCGGCAAGATCGTGTTCCGCGGCCACGGCGTGTACGGCTGGGATCCCAAGCGCGATCGCTTCACGATGTTCTGGTTCGACTCGATGGGCGGCAGCCCGAACGAAACGACCGGCGTGTGGGAGGACAACAAGCTCGTGTTCACGAACAAGGGCGAGATGGGCCAGGGCCGCTACACGTACACGCTGCACGACGCCGGCAGCTTCGGCTTTTCGATCGCGACGTCGAAGGACGGCCACGTGTGGACGCCGCTGATGGACGGCGCCTTTGGTCGCGTCGGCAACTGATGCGGTTCGCAGCGTTCGTGGGGCGTGGTAGCCTCGTGGACGAACTTGCTACGACGGGGCACAACCTGGCCGCGTAGGGCGCTGCTTTGCGGCGTCCTCGGCTTGGTCGCGTGTGGGCGTGGGGAAGCCAAGCTGCACGTGCTCGCGGCCGCGAGCCTCACCGATGTGCTGCCCGAGGTCGCCGAGTCGTGGGCTGCCAAGGGCGGCATGCCGGTCGAGCTCGTCTTCGATGGCACCTCGCGACTCGCGACGCAGATCGAAGGCGGTGCGCCGGCCGACGTGTTCTTCGCGGCCGATCGCGCGTGGATGGACGCGCTCGACGGCAAGGGTTTCGTGCTCGACGGCACGCGTCACGATCTGCTCGGCAATCGCCTCGTGCTCGTCGTGCCGGCGGACGCGACCGATCCGCCCGCGACCGCCGACGATCTGCGCTCGATCGGCCGCCTCGCGCTCGCCGGCGCCTCGGTGCCGGCCGGCAAGTACGCCCGCGCCGCGCTCGCCTCGCTCGGCGTCGCCGACACACTCGCTGCGAAGATCGTCGAGGGCGACGACGTCCGCACCGCGCTCGCGTGGGTCGCCAATGGCGAGGCCGATGCCGCGATCGTGTATGCGACCGACGCGAGCATCGAGCCGCGGGTGAAGGTCGCGCTCGAGCTGCCCGCCGCGAGCCATCCGCCGATCGTGTATCCCATCGCCGTGCTCGCGCACGGCAAGCACACCGACGCCGCGACACGCTTCGTCGAGCACATGCGCTCCGACATTGCGCAGGCGATCTTCCGTGAGGCCGGCTTCGCGCCGCCGCCATGACGTCCTTCGACGCGTTCGCGACGATCCGCCTGTCGCTCGTCGTCGCGCTGTGGTGCACCGTGATCGGTCTGCCGTTCGCGATCGCGATCGGCTGGCTGCTCGCGCGCAAGCAGTTCTTCGGCAAGACACTCGTCAGCGCGGCGGTGATGGTGCCGATGGTGCTGCCGCCGGTCGTCACCGGGCTGCTGCTGCTCGGTGCGTTCGGGCGTCGTGGCGTGTTCGGCCCGCTGCTCGCCGCGCTCGGCATCGAGGTGTCGTTCACGCTCGTGGGTGCGGTGATCGCCGCGACGGTCGTCGGGCTGCCGCTGTTCGTGATGTCGACGCGCGCGGCCTTCGAAGCGATCGATCCCGAGTACGAGGCGCTGTCGGCGACGCTCGGCGACTCGCCATGGCGCACGTTCCGTCGCGTGACGCTGCCGCTCGCGCTGCCCGGCATCGCCGGCGGTGCCGTGCTCGCGTTCGCGCGGTCGCTCGGCGAGTTCGGCGCGACGATCGTGCTCGCCGGCAACACCGACGACACGCGGACGATCTCGATCGCGATCTATGCGCTGCTGGATCGGCCCGACGCGCATCGCGAGGTGCTCGTGCTGTCGGTCGCGAGCGTCGCGTTGTCGCTCGCGGCGCTCGTCGGCTACGAGCTGCTCGTGCGGCGACAACGTCGGCGGCTGGAGGTCGATCGTGGCCGCTGATCCGCCGTGGCTCGAGCTCGACGTCGTGCTGCCGGTCGGCGGACGCACGATCGCGGTGACCCCTGCGAAGCGCCGCCTCGCGTTCGTCGGCCCGTCGGGCGTCGGCAAGTCGACGCTGCTGCGCGCGATCGCGGGCATCGACGCGCGCGTCACCGGGCGCATGCGATTCGCGGGCACCGCGTGGCTCGACTCGGCGGCGCGCACATTCGTGCCGGCGTGGCAGCGCAGCGTCGGCTGGGTCGCCCAGGACGCGCGGCTCTTCCCGCACGTCAGCGTCGCGGACAACCTCGCGTGGCGCAGCGGGCCGGCGTCGGCGATCCGCGAGCACGCGACGGCGCTCGGCGTGGACGCCCTGCTCGATCGCATGCCGCGCAACCTCTCGGGTGGCGAACGGCAGCGCGTCGCCCTGGTGCGCGCGATCGCGAGCGCACCGCGGCTGCTCGTGCTCGACGAGCCGTTCTCGGCCCTCGATCGCGCGCTGCGCGAGCGCACGATCAGGTGGCTCACAGCCCACTGCGAGTCGCATGCGCTACCGCTGGTCGTCGTGTCCCACGACGAACGCGACATCGAGGGCCTCGGCGCGCACGTCCACGAGCTGTGAGCACCTACACGCGGCGCATCGAGATCGCGATCGGGCAGCGTTGCCCAACGCCGACCGACTTGGGCAACCGCGGGAGCGAGTCGGGCAGCACACCGTCAGCTCGCCGTCGCACCGCAGGCGTCGCGCTGCGCCGGATCCGGCGACAACCCTAGGGATTCGGTCGCGGTCGGTGGTGGCGCGACATCTGCTCATGTGGCATCTCGTGCTCCGCTTCCCCGCCCGCGCCGCTCTCGTTCTGCACACCGTGCTTGCCTGCTCGCGCGGGGGCGAGGGCTCGCACACCGACCGCCCGCACAGCGACGCACCGGTGCAGCCCAGCGCGCCGACGCCCGCGCGCGCGATCGCAACCACCGTCGCCGAGGCGACGATCACCGCGCCGCCCGTGCCCGCGCCGGTCGCAACCCCGGCCGAGGTCGCCGCGCTCGTGCACTTCACCGAGGTCCGCACCGCGCCGAGCCACCTCGCGCCGCTGCTCGGCGTACTCGCCCCGAGCACGCGCATCGGCGTGCATGCACCGGTCGTGACCGACGACTGCACGCACGGCTGGCGCATGATCGAGCCGCGCGGCTTCGTGTGCGCGAAGGTCGAGGCCACCACGGCCGACGCGTCGCACGACTACTTCCCGCGCGTGCCCAAGGGCGCGCTCGTGCCCGGCACGTACGGCAAGATCCGCAGCGAGGGCGCACGCATCTACGCCGATGCCGCGGCGGTGAAGGCGAAGATCGGCACGACGCCCTCGGCGGCGCTCACGGTGCGTCGACTCGGCACCGTGGCGGTCGACGGTCGCGAGTACTGGCGCACGCGCCACGGCCTCGTCGCGAAGTCGGACATCCGCAAGCTCGACAGCTCGGGCTTCCGCGGCCTCGAGATCGACGACGCGCTCGCGAGCCCGCGCGTGTGGGCGCGCTTTCGCGGCAACGACGGCAAGATCCCGCTGTACAGCGCGCCACGTGAGGGCGCGAAGATCCAAGGTCGACTCAAGGCACGCGAGCACGCGAAGCTCGTCGAGACCTCGCCCGACGGCAAGTTCGTGCGCCTCGATCGCGGCGGCTGGGCGAAGCGCGACGAGGTGCGCATCGCATCGATCGCGACGGCACCCGAGGGCATCGGCGCCGACGAGCGCTGGCTCGACATCGACGTCGATCAGCAGGTGCTCGTCGCCTACGTCGGCACGCGTCCGGTCTACGCGACGCTCGTGTCGACCGGTCGCCGCACGCACGACACGCCGACGGGCGTGTTCCGGATCGAGCGCAAGGTCGCCGAGCGCACGATGAGCTCACGGCCCGACGACGACGATCCGTACGCGGTCGATCGCGTGCCGTGGACCGCGTACTTCATCGGCAGCTACGCGCTGCACACGGCCTACTGGCACGGCAGCTTCGGCGAGCGCAAGAGCCATGGCTGCGTGAACCTGTCGCCGAAGGACGCGCGGCGGCTGTATGGATGGACGGCGCCGGGGGTGCTGCCGGGGTACACGGAGATCCACGGCAGCGCGGCGCAGCCGGGGGCGGTGATCCGGATCCGCACGGCGGAGGATCCGACGCCCGCGTGGCAGGGGTATGCGGCGGCGATGCGCGCGTCGGACATGCGCGGGTGATCGGGTCCCGGCACACCCGGTCGCGCGACCCCGGTGCTGAAGGCCGGGAGCCTCGGGCAGATGGTCGGCTTCCTCGCGCCGTGAGCCACACCATCACAACGGACGCGGAGCGAAGAGCGGCTTTGGCAGCCGACCCTCCGCGAGATCGCCGATGCACGCGACGCTGCCGTCGCGCATGCGTGCGCAGGTGAAGCCGCGCCCCGCGTCGATCTCGACGACATCGACCCAGTCGTGCACAGCGGTGGGCGCGATCACGTCGCGCCACCGCAGCTCCTCGGTGTTTGCGATCCGCGTGCCGGTCTGGCCGAAGTTGTTCGTGCCCCAGCAGCTCACCGTGCCGTCGTCGTGCAGCGCGCACGAGTGCCAGTGCCCGACGGCGACCTGGGTCGCGGGCGCGAGGCCGACCAGCGCCCGCGGGCATCCCGGCTCGGGATAGCTCGCGTAGCACGCGTTCCCACCGGTCGGTGTCTGGCCGTAGCTCGCTGTGCCGAAGCAGTGGATCGATCCATCGTCGATCACCGCGCACGCGAGAGAGACGGCGAGATCGAAATCGATCACGTTCGCGAGCTCGGCGGTGACGCACGTTTTCGGATCACCTCGGCCATCCCCGGCGCATCCGTCGAAGTCGTGGCCGCCCCAGCACTCGGCGCCGGCCGGACCCCACAGGCAACGAACAGTTTGCGTGACCGCGAGCCGAGGCCACTGCGCAGTGTAGTGCTCGGGGCGCGGCGTCGACCGCCAATCGGTAGACGGCTGGATCGCGATCGGCATGCCGCCCAGGTTGTCGCCCCAGCACCAGATACCGCCGTCATCGCGGACAACGCATGCCTCGAAGTCACCGACCTGCAGATCGATCGCATCGTCGATCACGATCACGGTCCGCGGTGTCGCGCTGCCCTCGTCGGTCCCGTCGCCGAGCTGCCCGAACGGATTCGCACCCCAGCAGCGCACGAGTCCGTTCTCCAGGCGCGCACACGTGTGCTCGAGCCCCGCGCCGATCTGGGCGACACCGCCGAGGTCCGGCACCGTGACCGCGGTCGGCGTGTCGGCGCGCGACCCGTTGCCGAGCTGACCGAAGTCGTTGCGGCCCCAGCACGCGACGGTCGCGTCGCGCTGCAGCGCGCACGCGTGATAGCCACCGGCGACGAACGATCGCACACGCGGCGACAGCGGCCGTATGTCCGGTGGGTCTGCATCCGCAGCGGGGGCCTCGAATGGCACGATCACATCGTGCTGCACCGCGGCGATCGGTTCGTCGTCGGCTTGGACCGCGGGGCCCAGCGACGCGCAAGCGATCGCGACACCGAACGCACCGAGACCCAGCAAGCGCCGCATCGGGGCGAGGAACGCACGAGCGCGGCAAACGCTTTCACCTACCGCTGCGCGCCGCTGGCGTGACACCATCGCTGCCTTCGATGTCGCCATCACGTCTCGTCGTCCTGTTTGCGGCGCTCACGGCCTGCGATCCCCCGCGCGAGCCCGAAGCGGACGCGAAGACACCGACCGCGACGCCGCCGGCCGCTGCCCCCGTCGCGAAGACGGCGAAGCCTAGTGCCGCCGAACCCGTCGCCACTGCAGCGGCCCTACAGATCCGCGTCGACGCGATCCGCATCGCCGGCGACACGGTCGAGATCGAGCTCGCGCTCGATCGTCGAATCCCCCCGACCGGCGGCAGTCGACCGACGCTGCACATCGGTGACGTCGCGATCCAGCGCAGTCGTCGACCCGACGGTGCGCTCGATCGCATCGTGTTCCTCGTCGAGCGCGCGGTGTTCGACACACTCGTCGACGGCGCAACGCTCGTCGTTCGCGATCGCGTCTACTCGAGCGCACAGATGACGGATCCACCGCGCCTCGACAAGTCGGCGGTGACGCGATGAGGATCCCCGCGATCGCGATCATCCTCGCCGCGTGGCCCGCTGGCGCCCATGCGGCCGATCCCGACGTACCCGGACCGCTCGCGACGGCACGCGAGACCTACGGCTTCGGCGACACCGCGTTCGTGCCCGACAACTTCGGCTTCGCGCCGGTCGAGATGCAGGGCGTGATCCATCGCCCGGCGGATCTCGATGCCGGTCCGTTCCCGCTCGTCGTCATGCTGCACGGCCGTCACGCGTCGTGCTTCGATCCGGCGATCCCGACCGACGAGGATCCGTTTGCCAACGCGAGCGTCGAGTGGCCGTGTGCCGCGTTCCGCGAGCCGGTGCCGAGCCTCGAGGGCTACGACTACTGGGCCGAGAACCTCGCGAGTCACGGCTACGTCGTCGTGTCGATCGGTGCCAACGGTGTCGGTGCGGCCGACGACGCTACGGCCGATGCCGGCGCGAATGCTCGCGCGCAGCTGATCGGCGCGCACCTCGAGCTGTGGACCGCGTTCAACGACACGGACGAGTACGGCACGAGCTACAACGACAGCGTCGATCTGCAGAACATCGGGCTGGTCGGCCACTCGCGCGGAGGTGAGGGGGTCGCCGCGTGGTTCGCCCACGCCGACGCAAACGACCTGCCGTACACCGTGCGCGCTGCGCTGCTGCTCGCGCCGACCGACTTCAATCGCATCGTCGTGACCGGCGTGCCGCTCGCGACGATCCTGCCGTACTGCGACGGCGACGTCTTCGATCTGCAAGGCGCGCACTACTACGACGATGCTCGCCACGCGACGGCTGGCGATCCGGCGCCGAAGTACATGTTCGAGATGGCCGGCTCGAACCACAACTTCTACAACACGATCTGGAGCCCCGGCACGTTCTCCGACGGCGGTGCGGTCGACGATTTCACGTCGCTGCAGATGGCGATCGAGCAGACCGACGCGAGCTGCGGCGGTGAGAGTCCGGTGCGCCTGGGCGAAGCCGAGCAACAGCAGAGCTTCGTCGCCTATGCGAACGCGTTCCTCCGCACGCACCTCGGCGGTGAGACCGAGTACCTGCCGCTGCTACGCGGTGAGGTCGAGCCACCCGCCGGCGCCGCTGCGGCGGCGGTGCGCACGACATACATGCCGCCGGATCTCGCGGGCGAGCGACTCGTCGTGAATCGCATCGCGAGCGAGGCATCGCTCGCCACCAACGATCTCGACGCGGCCGTCGAGGGCGAGGCGCTCGGCGAGTACGGCGTGTGCGGCATCGGGCCCGGCGGCGGTGTCGAAGACTTCGCGCACTGTGTCGCCGAGCCGGGGATGTTCTTCGGCGATCCGTTCGAGGGTCGCGAGCCGCACGTGCCCGGCCTCGCGCACCTGCGCCTGGGCGCATTCGGCCCCGACTCCAGCGGGGCGCAGTGGACGAACGTGCTGCCTGCCGGCACCGACGTGTCGGGCTTCGTCGCGCTGCAGTTCCGCGTCGGCTACGACTTCGAGAGCGCCGGCAACGACGGCTCGAGTGCGGACGTTCGCGTCGCGATCGTCGACGGCGCAGGCACGCGCGCGGTGGTCGGTCCGCTCGCCGTCGCGCCGCCGGCGGGCTCGCTGTATCCGGTCGTACCGAAGCTCTTGCTGCACGGCGTGCGCGTGCCGCTCGAGGACTTCGTCGCGGCAGCGCCGACGCTCGATCTCACGGACGTCGCGAGCATCGAGATCGTGTTCGATCAAGGCGAGGGCGCGATCCTGCTGTCGGATCTGCTGTTCGCCGACGAGCTCCCGCCACCGCCGACCGACACCAGCAGCAGCTCCGATGGCGGGATGCAAGACAGCTCGGGCGGCGACGAGGTCGGCGTCGACTCGACGGGGC
>LNFM01028390.1_pt1 | contig 11786 bp, 14 predicted proteins | sample 596031 | NCBI WGS metagenome assembly LNFM01 (sample SAMN04254537, study PRJNA301005) | activated carbon metagenome | isolation source: dual media filters at the Ann Arbor, Michigan drinking water treatment plant | place: USA: Ann Arbor | reverse complement strand
TTCCGGTTGATCCCGTATTTCACAATGACCAGTCTGATTGCATTTGCCTGCGTGGCCAGTGCAATGGTCTATTTCCAGACGCGTGAATCGGCGTTGCTGGAATCCGCTCACAGCCAGACGTCAACCCGCTTTGCACAACTGCAATCCGTGCTGGTGAACCAGGCGGAGACGGCACTGCGCGGCGATGTGCTGACCGCACACCAGGACAGCAACCTCGAACTGGCGCGGCTGCTGTCAAGCGCACTGTGGGACGAAGCGCTGGCGCCGTTTCTCACCGCCACTGGAAAGCTCGATTCCAGCCTGTGTCGGAGACCAAGCCTGCGCAAGGGTGCCGTCAACGAAGCGCCCGCATCACCACAGCCCCAGGCGTGCCTGCGGCAGCATGGGCCGCAGATTCAGGCGCTGGCGTCGTACGCCCAGCTCGACACCCGCCTGCAGCGCGCCTTGCAACACAGCTCGTTGGCCAAAATCCGCATCCACGATCTGCAAGGCACGACCGTGTATTCGACCGACCGGGCGCAAGTGGGCGAAGACAGCTCCGGCCTTTCCGGCTGGCAGCGTGCCGTGGGCGGGCTGCCAGCCAGCGCGCGGCAACGGCAGGAACCGTCGGACACCCCGCAACAGTCAAACCCCCGCGATGTGATCGCCAGCCATGTCCCGTTGATCGATCCCCGGACGAACAGGACGCTGGCGGTGTTCGAGGTTCAGTCCGACGTCACCTCCCCTCTGCACCGGGTGCAGCAAACCTTGGAGGGCATCCGCCAGACAGCCGCCGACCAACAAACAAACCTGGAGCAACAGTCGCTGGACCAGCGTCGCCATGCGCAGCACTCTGAGCAGGTGCAGCTCACGACGCTGGCGGGTCTGCTGGTGCTGCTGTACGCCGTGCTGTACAGCATCGTTCGGCGGGCGCAGGCGGTGATTGAGAAACAGGCCCAGGAAAGCGACGCAAACAAACAGCGACTTGCGCAGTCGGAGAAGATGACCTCGCTCGGGAACATGGTGGCCGGCGTGGCCCACCAGCTCAACACACCGCTGGCGTTCTCGAAAAGCAATGTGTTCATGGCCATCCAGGCACTCAACGACATGGCCCCCGGCATCCACCGTGCAGCCCGCGTGCTTGACCGCGCGGCCACCGGTGCGGGCGACATGGCGGCGTCCGGGCTTCAGGATCTCGACATCGAATCGGTGCGCTCGCAACTGAGCCGGTGCCCCGACGAACTCGGCATGACGCAGGACATGCTGGGCGACGTGTTGACGCAGCTTCACCCGCATGGACCGCTCGCGCACCGCCGAAGTCGACCTCAACACCACCCTGTCCAGCGTGATCTACATCGCCCGGGCGGTCATCTCCACCAAGGTCCAGGTCGTCCAGAAATTCTCCCGGCTGCCCCGGCTGGAGTGCCAGGTCTCGCAGCTCAACCAGGCGTTTCTGAACCTGATCATGAACGCCGCACAGGCCATCGACGGCGCCGGCGTGGTCACGGTGTCCACCACCACGCACGGCCACCACATCCGTATCACGGTTGAAGACACCGGCAGCGGCATTCCCGACGACGTGCTCCCGCGCATCTTCGAGCCCTACTTCACCACCAAACCGCAGGGAGCCGGCACCGGCTTGGGCCTGGCGATTGCCAGAGACATCGTGGTCGAACACGGTGGAACCCTCTCCGTTTCCACGCGGATGGGCATCGGCACCACCTTCCAGATCGAATTTCCCATTCCAACAGGTCCATCTGCATGAACACCAGCAACCGGCCCCGCGTCCTCTGTGTGGACGATGAACCCAGCGTTCTGCGCTCGCTCAACTGGCTGTTGCGAAGCCGTTTCGACGTGTCCTCGGCCACCGATGCCAGCGAGGGTCTTGAGCTCATTCGCAACAGCGAGTTCGATGTGGTGATCAGCGACCAGCGCATGCCGGGCATGACCGGCACCGAGTTCCTCGAACAGGTCAAGGACACCTCGCCCAACACCATGCGCCTGCTGCTCACCGGGTACTCGGAATACACCGACGTGCTGCGCTCGGTCAACGACAGCGAGGTGTTCCGTTTCATCAACAAGCCCTGGGACAACCAGCACCTGGTCGAAACGGTGTTGTATGCGGCCACCGTGGCGCGCGAGGTGCCGCTGCAGCGCCCAGCGAACCCCGCAGCGGCGCCCGACGTCGACCCGGGCACGCTGCGGGGCGGCCACACCGAAGCCGTGCTGCTGGTGGACGAAGACCCTGCAATCGAATACCAGCTGCGCACCATTCTGGGCGACGACATGCTGATGCTGTGGGCCCGCAATCACAGCGAAGCCGTGAGCCTGCTCCACCGCTACAGGGTCGCCGTGATCATCGCCGACACCCGCTCCGGCAAAGGATGCAGTCTCGATTTCATCCGGGCCATCAAGCGCAGCAGCCCGAACATCGTGGCCATGGTCTACACCACCGAGCGCGACAGCAGCACCATCAGCCGGCTGATCAACGAGGGTCAGATTTTCCGGTTCATTGCCAAACCCGCCGGCCCGGGCTACGTGAGTCGCATGGTCGGCTCGGCGCTGAAGAAACACCGCGAGCTCATGGCACAACCCGCCAGCATTGCCCGACACGCGGTGGAGCGCCGCCGCCATCTGGCGCTTGAGGCAAGCGGGCCAGCCTCTGGCTGGGACGCCACCGATGCAGCTCCGCTGGGCGTCTCGTCCCTCGGTCCACCCCCGACCAAGACAGCAGACACCGGCTCCGGCTCCGGCGCCGCCTGGCTCAAGCGCCTGTTCGGCAAGTCCTGAGCCGGGTGCTGCGACCCCGGTGGGTGGCCCGGCAACCTCATGCGCGCCTTGGCATACAGTTGGCGGCAGCCCCAACCCACCGAGTCGATGCGCCCATGAATTCGCCCACGAACGCTGCCGTCCGTCCCGCCCCGTCCAGTGCCCTGCCGCCCGACGATGTCCTGCGCGAAGAGCTGCACAACGAGGTGCATGCGCGCCCCGCCGCGCGCATCCGACTGCCGGTGCTGATCGTGTTTGTGGCGGTGCTCAACGACGGCGTGAGCCGCGAGCAGGAGTGCGAGCACCTGCGCCGACTGCCCGGTCAAGACGCACTCACACCCGGCCAGATGCGCGGCAATTTTCTGCGCCTGCGCTTCGAGGGCCACACCATCAAGTGGGAGCGCCACACCGAATTCACCCGCTACTCCATCGTGCAACCTCTGCCGCAAAAAGCCGGCCTGGGCACCAGCGAGCCGGAGTTGCTGGACGCGCTGGTCACACCGCCAGGCTGGCTGCGCGACATCCCCGGACGCACCGTGGCGGCGATCAAGATGGTGATGCTGCAAGCCGAGTTGCCCGAGCAGACCGCAGAAGCGCAGGTCCCGCTGATGGAGCTGGCGCAGCGTTGGTTTGGCGGTCACACACTGGTGGCCTCGCAACTCGGCGGCGGTCACTCCTGGGCCCTGACCGACTTCCACCTGCGGCCTTCAGGGTTCGAGCGCATGCTCGTGATCACACCGCACGACACCAGCGAAACCCGGGCCGGGCGCATTTCCCAGCGGCTGCTCGAAATCGAAACCTACCGTCTCATGGCGTTGCGTGGCTTGCCGGTGGTCAAGGCGCTGGCACCGGTGCTGTCGCAAGCCGAAGCCCAGTTGGCCAGCATCACGGCCCAGCTGGAGAACAAGTCCACCTCCGAGCAGGAACTGCTGGACCAGCTGGTCTCGCTGGCCGCGCGGGTGGAGCGCGCCACCGCCGAGAACACCTACCGTTTCGCCGCCACACGCGCCTACGACGCGGTGGTCACGCAGCGCATCGCGGAGCTGCGCGAGAAGCCGATCCCGGGCACGCAGACCATTGGCGAGTTCATGCAGCGCCGGCTCTCGCCGGCCATGGCCACGGTGGCGGCCAGCGCACAACGCCTGACCTCGCTGTCCGAACGGGTCTCGCGCACCAGCGCACTGCTGCGCACGCGGGTCGACATCGTGACCGAAGCACAAAACCAGCAACTGCTGGCCAAGCTCACGCGGGGTCAGGAACTGCAGCTGCAACTGCAGGCCACGGTGGAAGGTCTGTCGATTGCAGCCATCTCTTATTACGTGATCAGCCTGCTGCTCTACATCGCCAAGGGCGCCAAGGCCGCCGGCCTGCCGATCCAGCCGGAGATGGCGGCGGGTGCCATGGTGCCGCTGGTGCTTTGGGTGGTGTGGCGCGCCACGCGGCGCATCCACGCGCGCCTCAACGCCCCCACCAAGGCGCCTTGAGGCACCTCAGGCGCTGGCCGCGTCGGTGGTGATCACACCACCGCCCAGACAGATATCGCCGTCGTAGATCACCGCGCTCTGACCCGGTGTCACGGCCCACTGCGGTTCGCTGAACTGCAGGTCGAAGTGGCTCTGGCACTGCGGCTGCAGCGCGCAAGGTGCGTCGGTCTGGCGGTAGCGCGTCTTGGCGCCCACCTCGCCCGCCACGGGCGCATGGCCCGCCACCCAGCTCACGTCCTGCGCGCTCAGGCGCGGCGTGAGCAACCACGGATGGTCGTGCCCCTGCACCACCCACAGCGTGTTGCTCGCCATGTCCTTGCGCGCCACGAACCAGGGGGCGTGGTCGTTGCCACCCTTCTGCGCGCCCTTGGCCTTGACACCACCAATGCCCAGGCCCTGACGTTGTCCCAGCGTGTAAAAACTCAGGCCCACATGCTGACCCAGCACCCGGCCTTTTTCGTCCTTGATCGGGCCCGGCTCCTTGGCGATGTAGCGGTTGAGAAAATCGCGGAACGGCCGCTCGCCGATGAAACAGATGCCGGTGCTGTCCTTCTTCTTCGCATTCGGCAGCTGGATTTCGGCAGCGATGCGACGCACCTCGGTCTTGGGCAGCTCACCCACCGGGAACAGCGTCTTGCTCAGTTGCGCCTGGTTGAGCCGGTGCAAAAAGTAACTTTGATCCTTCAGCGGATCGAGCCCCTTGAGCAGCTCGAAAGACCCGGCGCGCTCGCGCACGCGGGCGTAGTGGCCGGTGGCGATTTTTTCTTGAACTTGATCTCGGCGTTGCACAGGATGTCGGGGTTGGGCGTGCGCCCGGCCTGGTACTCGCGCAGGAACTCGGCGAACACGCGGTCCTTGTACTCGGCGGCAAAGTTGACGTGTTCGATCTCGATACCCAGCACGTCGGCCACGCTGGCAGCATCCACGAAGTCGATGTTCGACGAGCAGTACTCGCTGTTGTCGTCGTCCTCCCAGTTCTTCATGAAGATGCCGATGACCTCATGCCCTTGCTGCTTGAGCAGGTGCGCACTCACCGCGGAGTCCACGCCCCCGCTCAATCCCACCACCACACGTTGCTTGTTTGCCATGGGCGGGATTATCCCAGCGCGGCAATCTCCACAGGCCTTGAGGTGGCGTGTCTCCGGTCCGGGCTGACAGGCCCAACGGTCCGGTTACCACCGCTGACATTCGTCACAAAGCGGTTTAAGGCCCACTTCAAGTTCGTTCGTTTCAATGCCTTCACCAGCAACCGCTGGCATCAATGCACAAGGAAACGAATCATGAAATCTGTTGTCATCTCCGCGCTTCTTCTCGCCGTTACCGGTGCCGCCATGGCCGGCCCCGCCTGCAATGCACCCAAGGAAAAATGGATGCCCGAGGCGGCGTTCAAGAAGGATGTGGAAGCCCAGGGCTACCAGATCAAGACCTTCAAGGTGAGCAAGGGCCAGTGCTACGAGATCTACGGCTCGGACAAGGCCGGCAAGAAGGTCGAGATCTACTTTGATCCGGTGAGCGGCAAGGCCATCGAGCAAAAGTGAACACCGTTGCGTCCAAACGGGTCTGGGACCCGCTGATACGCGTCTTCCACTGGTCGTTGGTGGTCTGCGTGCTGCTCAACCTCTCTGTGGTGGACGACGGTGAAGACCTGCACCAGTGGCTGGGCTACGCGGCCGCCGCGCTGGTGGCGGTGCGCGTGGTGTGGGGCTTCATCGGACCGCGCCACGCGCGCTTTGCCGACTTCTTTCCGACGCCGCGCCGCGTGGTCCACCACGTGCGCGCGCTGCTCGGTGGCACCAGCGAACACCACTGGGGCCACAACCCGCTGGGCGCCTTGATGGTTTTCGCCCTTCTGGCCATGGTGCTCATGCTCGGCCTCACCGGCTGGATGCAGACGCTCGACGCCTTCTGGGGCGCTGAGTGGCTGCAGGATCTGCACGAGGGCCTGGGCGAGTGGTTGCTGCCCATGGTGGGTCTGCACGCGGGGGCCACGATTCTCATGGGTCGCATCGAGCGCACGCGGCTCGTCAAGGCCATGGTCACGGGCGTGAAGGAACGCTACTGAGCGCGCGGGGCTGCGTGGCACACTCCGCGCATGTCCCCGAGCGTGCATCCCAACGAGGTGGAGTTCACCGCCATCCGCGCGCAGGGCGCGGGCGGGCAGAACGTGAACAAGGTGTCCAACGCGGTGCACCTGCGTTTTGCCGTGCACGCGTCGTCGTTGCCCGAGGCCATCAAGGAACGCCTGCTCGCGCTCAGCGACCACCGCATCACCACCGAGGGTGTGGTGGTCATCAAGGCGCAGACCAGCCGCAGCCTGGAGCAGAACAAGGTTGAAGCGCTGGAGCGCTTGCAGGCGCTGGTGGACAGCGTGGCCACGCTGCCCAAGGCGCGCAAGGCCACCAAGCCCACCTTTGGTTCGAAGCAGCGCCGGTTGGAGGGCAAGGCCACGCGCGCCACCGTCAAGCAGTTGCGCGGTCGCGTGCGCGGACTGGACTGAAATCCCCAACGAAGGCTTCGCTTAAGGTTTTTTTACGATTCCTTTAAGCGCTATTTAGCAGCGCGGGCCGGGCTGAATTCCTAGACTTGTTTTCATGATTCGCGGCACATGGGGTGCCTCGGTCATCACGAGACAAGCCGGGCAACGCCCGCCAAAGGAACCACCATGCAATCCCACGCCATCGAAATCGCCCACGTGGCCGCCACCGCCCGCACCGGCCTCGGCCGCTTCAACCTGTACGCCGGCATCCACAAGGCGCTGCGCGCCGCGATGACCGACACGCTGCTCGCTGTCGGCCGCGCCGACCCCGGCGACGCCGCCGATGTGAACCACGCCGCCACCCGGGTGGGTGAACTCTTGGACCTGTGCGCCAGCCACGTCAACCACGAGAACAACTTCGTGCACCCCGCACTCGACGCGCGTTGCCCCGGCGTCTGTGGGCCGGTGGCGCAAGACCACGAGGGACATCTGCACCACATCGCCCACCTGCGCGACGCAGCCCTGTCCCTGCTGACGACAGAAGCCGGCGAACGCGAACCCGCGCTGCAGGCCCTCTACTTGGCGCTGGCGCTGTTCGTGGCCGACAACTTCCAGCACATGCACACCGAGGAGACGGTGCACAACCGCGCACTCTGGGCAGCCTACAGCGACGACGAACTGATCGGCATCCACGACGCCCTGGTGGCCACCATTGAGCCAGCCGAGATGATGCTGGTGATGCGCTGGATGCTGCCCCAGCTCAACGCTCCCGAGCGCCTGGGGGTGATGCAGGGCATGCGCGCGGGTGCACCGGCACCGGTGTTCGAAGGCATGCTGACCGGGACGCAGGGTTTGCTCAACCAACGCGACTGGGCCAAGCTCACGCGCGGCCTCGATCTGCCGCCCGTGCCCGGTCTGGTCACGGCCTGAGTTCGCGGTTCAGGCCGCCACGTCTTCCAGCTCGACCGGGCCGTTCGCCTCGAAACGAAAGCAGCCGCGCCCGGTCTTCTGGATGCGCAATTGCGGGCACTGCTCGGCCAGGCGGCGGTGCAGCAGCAGCAACCGGGCTTCGAGGTTGTCGGCCACGTCGGGCAGGCGCAGCGAGCTGTCCAGCCGCAGCTCGCGGTTGGTGAATTCGCTGCGGCCGTGCTGACCGTCGCGCAGCAGCTTCCACAGGATGGCGCCGGCCACGCCCTTGATCAGGTAGGCGTTGTTGATGAACACGCTGTCGTTGCTGCGGTAGTGGCGCACATGCAGCGCCGGGCCCACCGCCGTCGCTGGCGCACGCGTCGAGGTGGCCTGCACTTCGTCTTCGGTGCACGGCGTCTCGGCTTCCTGCATCAGGTCGATCGCAGCGCCCAGTTGGCCACCCAGCGCCACCAGCAGGTCTTCGTCTTCGAAGCTGAACTGCATGTCCAGCGGGCTCTCGACAAACAGCACGCCCACCACCCGCCCGGCCGACTGCAGCGGCACCGCCAGCTGGCTGTGGGGCTCGGGCAGGCCGGGGTAGGGAATATCGGTGTTCTGCGGACACGCGTCGCCCAGGCTGTTGCGCATGGCGCGGCTGTAGAGGTAGGCGCTGGTCATGTGCATGATGCGCACCGGCGTGCACTCGCGCGCGGCCACGCCGATCACGCCGTCGCCAAGCGCGATCTCCGAGCCCACGCCCGAGGTCTCATAGCCGCGGCTGGCCACGGTGTAGAGGCGCTGCGTGGTGGTGTCGAGGATCAGCACCATGGCGTGGCGCACCGCGAGGTCCTGCGTCAGCGTGTCCAGCGTGGCGTCGAGCGCGGCGCCCAGGCTGCGCGCGGCCGACAGGCGCGCACTGCCACGGCGCATCACCGCGAGGTGGTTGGGCCTCGCCGGTGGCGGTGGCAAGGCTTCGGCCAGCGGTTCCTGCGGCAGCCGCTCCACCTCGATCACCTCGTGGATGTCCGAGCCGAGCAGGCGGAACACGTCGGCCATGCCGGTGTGGGACGCGATGCCGGCCAGCTGCGCTTTCATGCTCTCGAACACCGGGCCCGAGTCTTCGGTGCGCAGGTAACGCAGGTGCAGCCGGTAGAACACCGCGTTCAGCGGGTTGAGCACCAGCAGCGTGGAACGCGGGTTGGCCAGCAGGTTCTGTCGCGTCTTGTTGAAGAACTGGAACGACAGCGCCACGTGGCCCTCGTCAACGTAATAGACCTGCGAGATGTAGGCCACGTTGGGCGTGCCGTCGGCCGCGCAGGTGGCCATGATGGCGGGGATGGCACCCTCCAGGCAGGGCCGCACCTCGCCCAGGTCCACGGCGGGAAGGGGCAGCGCGGCCGTCATGCGGCACCCGTGATCGGCTGGCCCGCCTTCGGGCCGGGGGTCTGGTCAAACGCCAGCTCGGGTTCGAATTCGATGGCCACCACGTCGTCGAGACGGTACGCCAGCATGGCGCGCGCATACACCGCGCCAAATCCGATGCGGGTGAGTTCGTCTTCCATGCCGCGCAGGTAGCGCTGCAGCGCGGGCACGTCTGCCGGGGTGGCCTCGCGCAGGCGCGCCGAGCGCGACTTGAGCTGCACCGTGCGGTGCGTGCTGGGCTGGCTGAACACCGCGGCCAACCGTGCGCTGCTGGCCACGTCCCTGAGCAGCTGGGCCGACTGGCTGCGGCACACGAACACGGTGACGTGGCGTCCGCCGTCATCCACCCGGCTGCCCACGGCGCGCATCACGCTGGGGGTGAAATCGGCGTCGCAACTGCTGACGATCACGGACACCCCGCCATCCAGCATGGCCAGGTGCTCGGGTGACAGCAGGATCGGCGCGGAGGCTGAGGACATGTCGGGGCGGGCTGGGATCGCTCTGGATCATAGCCACGCCCCTGTGTGCAGCCAAGGGCCGCAGCGCGGCTATTTCATAGCTTCGCTGGGCGCGCGGCTGTGTTCGTTGTTGGTGTCCACCAGCAGGCGCAGCAGCTTCATGAACTCGGCGCGCTGGCGTTCGCTCAAGGGTCCGAGGATCAGGTCTTGCGCACCCAGCATCGCGGGCACCGCCTCGCCCAGCAGTTGCACGCCGGCGTCGGTGAGCGCCAGCTGGCGGGCGCGGCGGTCTTCGGGTGAGGTCTTGCGTTCGAGCCAACCCCGGGCCTCCAGCCGGTCGACCACGCCACCGGTGGTGGAGGCGTCGAGTGCGATGGTGCGCGCCAGCGTGCGCTGGTCGATACCAGGGTGGTTGGCCACGGTCTGCAGGGCGGCGTATTGCACCGGGGTGATGCCGATCTCGCCCAGCTCCTGCAGGAAAAGCCGGGCTGGTGGTCGATGTCGACGGCGGGTGGGCTGCGTTTCATGGCGATGGAAGGGGTTGCGGGAATCCTAGCACCGCCCATACAATAAGTACACTGATCATCAGCATGCGGCCCATATCGAGGAGACACCCATGACAAGCATCCCTTCAGAACTTCCCGTGCTGGTGGCCGGCGGCGGCATCGGCGGCCTGGCGGCCGCGCTCGCGCTGGTGCGCCAGGGCTTTCGCGTGAAGGTGCTGGAGCAAGCAGCCGAGCTGGGCGAGATCGGCGCCGGCATGCAGCTCGGGCCGAACGCCTTTCACGCCTTCGATGCGTTGGGTGTGGGCGAGCAGGCACGCAAGCGGGCCGTGTATACCGACTTCATGGTCATGCACGACGCGATCGATGAGTACCAGGTGGGCAACATCCCCACTGGCGAGGCCTTCCGCCAGCGCTTCGGCAACCCTTACGCGGTGATCCACCGGGCGGACGCGCACACGTCTCTGCTCGAAGGTGTGCAGGCCAGCGGGCAGATCGAATTCGTGACCTCCACCCGTGTGGCTCGCGTCGAACAGGATGAGAACGGTGTGACCGTGCATGACCAGCTCGGCAAGGCCCACCATGGCCTGGCGCTCATCGGCGCCGACGGCGTGAAGTCGGTGGTGCGCCAGCAGTTCGTGGGCGACGAGGCGCGTGTGACGGGCCACGTGGTGTACCGCCCAGCATCTGGGTCGGGCCCAACTGCCACCTGGTGCACTACCCGCTGCGCGGCGGCGAGCAGTACAACGTGGTCGTGACCTTCCACAGCCGCGACACCGAAGAATGGGGCGTGACCGAAGGCAGCCAGGAAGAAGTGCAGAGTTACTTTCAAGGGCTGTGCCCCAAGGCGCGCCAGTTGATCGACCTGCCCAGGAGCTGGAAGCGCTGGGCCACGGCCGACCGCGAACCCATCGGCCAGTGGAGCTTTGGCCGTGTCACGCTGTTGGGCGACGCCGCCCACCCGACCACGCAGTACATGGCGCAGGGCGCGTGCATGGCGATTGAAGACGCGGTGACACTGGGCGAGGCTTTGCGAGTGAACGGCAACGACATCGGAAAAGCCTTCGACCTCTACCAGCGCTCGCGCGTGGCGCGCACCGCCCGCATCGTGCTGAGCTCGCGCGAAATGGGCCGCATCTACCACGCCAAAGGTGTCGAGCGCCTCGTGCGCAACGACCTGTGGAAGGGCCGCACGCCCGAACGCTTCTACGATGCCATGGAGTGGCTGTACGGCTGGAATGTCCAGAACTGCCTCGCCCCACACTGAACCCACGGAGACAAACCATGAACGACCTCGGACGACTCGAAGACTTGCCCGCCGACTACGTGGCCGAGCTGCGCGCGCTCAACCTGGTGCCGCTGTGGCCCAGCCTGCGCGGCGTGCTGCCGCCCACCATCCCCACGCGCCAGACACAGGCCACGCACTGGCCCTACAAGACCATCAAGCCGCTGCTGCTCAAAGCCGGCGAGCTCACGCCCATCGAGAAAGCCGAGCGCCGCGTGCTGGTGCTGGCCAACCCGGGCCACACGCTGGAGAAGATGCAGGCCAGCGCGGCCATGTACCTCGGCATGCAGCTGCTGATGCCGGGCGAGTGGGCGCCCAGCCACCGCCACACGCCCAACGCGGTGCGCATGGTGGTCGAAGGCGAAGGCGCCTGGACCACGGTGAACGGCGAACGCTGCCCCATGGCGCGCGGCGACCTGATCCTCACGCCCACCGGCCTGTGGCACGAGCATGGCCACGACGGCACCGAGCCGGTGATCTGGCTCGACGTGCTGGACCTGC